>ERZ773014.2237-NODE-2237-length-11473-cov-3.979681_pt1 | contig 11473 bp, 11 predicted proteins | sample MGYA00580841_ERZ773014 | MGnify/ENA primary metagenome ERZ773014 (study PRJEB29015, sample SAMEA2737989) | human oral metagenome | biome: human oral; feature: human-associated habitat; material: dental | place: China | collected 2067 ...
GAATTAACGACTATGGAGAGTACAAGGAACTATGAGTAGATACATTGTATTGAAAATATACTCGTTGAAGTAGTAACAATCTAGTGTGTTAAATATATTTTAATACATTTTTAGTAGCAGGTTTTTGTAAATTGAAGAATATAAAAATTTATTTATCAAACATTCGGTTAAGTAATGAAGAAACACAAAAAGAAATGGCTAAAAAATTAGGAATTTCAGATACTGCTTTATCTTTCATAGAAAATGAAGTTAAACCAGTAGACGCCTTATTTCTTGAAAATCTTTTCAAGGTTTATAAGGATTTAAAAGGAATAGAAAAACAAAAAATAATTGGATATTATCTACATAAAAAAGAAGAACAGTATAATAAAGAAAAACAATTAATAATCCAAGAAATAAATAAAATAGATGAACTTATAAAATTTTCTAACACAAATAACAAAGCCAATAAGTTTGAAATTATATTAAAAGAACTTATAAAAATGGAAGAAAAATAAAAAAATGAACGGATATAATTGGAGGAAAAAATGGATAAAAATTTTGAAAATGAAAGTACACTTAATTTAGAAAAATCTTTCTTAGGTGGTGTATTTTGTTTAACTAGCAAAGAAGAATTAAGTTCTCTTTTAGATATAGTAAGACCACACCATTTCTCAACAGTTATAAATAGAGAAATTTTCAAAGCTATGGAAAATAAGTTTGAAATTGGAAAAAAAGTTAAACGAGTTTCAAAAAATTTTATAGATGAAACAAATAGTGAAACAGAAAAAAATGATTTAATTGTATTTGATTATGATAGTTTAGTTGATAGTGTCTTAAAATCTAATAAAAAAATTGATGAATTTGAATTAAGAGTTTTTTTAGATGATATGTTAAATAATAACTTTTTTTCATTTGATTTGGAAGAAAAAGCAAATCTCATAATAGAAAAAGCAAGATTAAGAGAAATAGATAATTTAGGAAAAAAGATAAGTAAACTATCCAAAGAAGTTTCTTTAACAAGCGATGAAGTTATTGAAGAAATAGAGGGAGAAGTTAATAAATTAACTAAAAGGACACCACCACCAGAAGTAGTAAGTTTAAAAGAAATGGCAATAAGACAAATTAAACAAGCAGATAAAGGAAATGTAAGTAATGCAGGATATAAGGTAGGTTTTAGTGTTATAGATAATAAATTAAATGGACTTTCACAGTCTGATTTAATAATTATTGCAGGAAGACCCTCTATGGGTAAAACTGCTTTTGCATTAAATGTATTGTTAGAATTTTGTGAACACAATAAAGACTTGAACGCTTTATATTTTTCATTAGAAATGCCACCTCAACAGTTATTTTTTAGACTTGTAGCTATGGAAAGTGAGATACCTATATCAAAATTAAAATATGAAAATGTATTTGATGATGAAGAGATAGCTAAAAAATATGGATTAGGTTTATCAAAAATTGCAAGTAAAAACATAAATTTAGCAGATACTTCAACACTTACTTTATTTGAACTAAAAAAAATGGCATACGACCAAAGAAATAATCAAGGATTAGATTTAATTGTAGTAGACTATTTACAATTAATAACAGGGGATAGTAATAGTAAAGGTTTAACTAAGCAACAAGAAGTAGCAGACATATCAAGAGGTTTAAAACAACTTGCAAGAGAATTAAATATTCCAATAATAGCCTTATCACAACTTTCAAGAAGTGTAGAAAGTAGAAGTGATAAAAGACCTATGCTTTCAGATTTAAGAGAAAGTGGTGCAATAGAACAAGACGCAGATATAGTAATGTTTCTATATAGAGATGAATATTATAATCCCAATTCAAGTGATTTAGGACTTGCAGAGATAATAGTGGGAAAAAACAGAAATGGTGGGTTAGGAACAGTTAAAATGAAATTTGAAAAAGAATTAACTAAATTCAGTAATTACACTGATTTTAGTAATGTTAGTGAGTAGTTGTGTAATGCTAAGGGATATGTTAAATTTTTTTAAAAAAAATTACATATCCCTTAGATATGTTAAAAAAGTAAATAAATTTCAACATATTTAAGGGAGATGATATTATGAGAAATATAAATATTATTAGTTTAGCAATAGTTATTTATATTTTGGGGGTTTCAATAATAGTTTTTAGTTTAGATTTTATTATCAGGTTACTTATAAGTAGAGAAGAAGACAACAAAAAGGGGAAAGACACAAGTAATGAATTATCAAGTAAGTAATAGTAATCAGGTTGATTTTTTGGAAATAAGTGTAGAGAATATGAAAGAATGGAAAGAACACTTAATTACAATGTTTTTAATGATTTTTAACCTTGAAAAAGGGAAATGTATTTTAAATGGTAAAAGAATAAAAGAAGACAATATTTTATATTCAAAAGGTTTTGCAGATAAAAATTATTTAGATGATTTAATAAGTAACAATTTTATAAAAAACCAAAAAGTTTCCTTAGATTTTTTTGATAAAGATAAGAAATTCTTTGCTTTTGAATTAAAAGTAGGAGATTATTTTATTAAAAGTAAATTCAATGGAGAGAAAACATTGGAATTTTTAAAAAAAGAAGATTTTTTCAAAAGATATATAATTAAAAATGATAAATGTTATGTAAGAAAGGAAATGATAGAATGTCAATAAATTATATTGAAGAAAAAGTTAAAATAGACGAAGAAAGCATAGAATACGCAGTAGATATGTTATCTGTTCCAATTAACCATTGTTTTAAAATTAAAAATTCTGTTATTAAAATAAATAACGAAATATTTACAAGTAAAGACATACCAAGAATTATTGCTTTATTTAACAAAGATAAATATTTATCTATAAAAGTTAATGAAAAAGTTGCAATTTTCTTTTTTAAAAACAATTATATAGTTAAAAGAAGTCAAGATGAAAATAACTATAAAATTTTCATAAAAGAAAGTGAAGAAGAACAAAACAATTATATAAATTAAAAAAATGCCTTTTAAGGCATTTTATTTTTCACAAAATGTTATTCTTTATTTTTTTATTTTAAAAGAAGTTAGTATAATTTTTAAAAACATAATTTGTTGATATTTTAAAAATGTGCCGATTGTATTTATTCTGACTGTTTCAAAAACATAATTTGTTAATTATTAATTTTCAATAAATAACATTGAATTAATTCTCATTTTTTTTAGCTTTTATTCTAAGTTTAATTTTGTCTTTGGCATTTTTTAGGGTTTCATCAACTATTTCTTTTATTTGTTCCAATTCTTGAATTGTTGCGTGTTTAGTAATATATGTTTTAGTAACATTTCTATAAGTTCTTATAGTATGTTTTTTTTTGCTTTCTTCATCTTTGTTTCTACATCTTTTATTAGCTTCTACTTGTTCTTCCGAAGTTGAGTAACCTCTTCTTTTTTTTCTTGGTTTATCCATATTTCCACTTCCTTATGATATCTTTGTTATGTTTCTTTAAAAGAGATATCTCACAATATCCCACATTTTAATTATAACATAACTTATATATTATGTCAAATAGATAATGTTTGATATTATCTATATTTTACTTTCATCATCTTCTTCGACTTGGCAAAAATCAGAAAATTCAAATAGATATTGTATTTCTTCATCACTGTAATTCCAATGTTTGTATTTTCTTAAATAACTTTTTATTTCACTTTCTAATTCTTCTAAATAATGTTCATAGTTATTATCTTCCCAACTGCTATCATCTATTTTTAAAATTAATTCTCTTAATTCTTTTGGAAGTGAGTTAAACCAATCATCATCTAAAAAATAATTATGTTTTTCACTTCTATATTCTTCTTTTATATTTTCTTCCCACCATTTTGCAAATTTTATTTTCTTATTTCTACTCATTTTTATACCTCATTTTTATATAAAAGGAAGTGATATTTCTCACTTCCACATTTTTTAGATATTATCTATAAGAACATTTAATTTCTTACTGATATCACTTAATTTTAGCAAATTATTAGCTAAATTAATGTCGGTAGTAATTTGAATGAATTCTTTCTTTTGATTAGGAGTGAAAAGAAGTGTTCTTTTATTTCTTTCAAGAAGTTCTTTTATTTTAAATCTAAAATAACTTTTTATTACTTCACATACTTTCTTTTCATTATCAACAATTAGGCAATCTATTATTATATTAGATATTTCTTTTTCATAATCTTTAAAGAAATCATTTTCAATACTATAATTTTGATAGGCTTTTAATAAATCTTCTTTTGTATTAGAGTTTATTTTTAAAAACTCTAATGTTTTATTGAATAAATCACTCTTTGAAATCAGAAAAAAATCATTTTCAAGTAAAGAAAAAAAGTTTGGATTATTAAATAAAACTTTAATAATTTTTAATTCTATTTCATTTATTTTATGATTTTCTTTATTTTTACTTTCTTCTGTTTTTGCTTCTAATTTTGATTTTTTCTTAGATGAAAAAATAGTTTTTCTTAAAACTTCTACATCTATTTTTACTTTATCAGATAATTTCTGAAGATATAATTCTTTTTCAACTTCTTCTATTATATTTGAAAAGAACTCTCCAAATCTCTTAATAAAATTGTCCTTAGCCATAATATTACTTTCTATATCATATTCTTTAAGATAAATATCATATAAGAAATCAAAAGCCTCTACTGAAGTCTTAACCTTTTCTAAAAATTTTTGTTTTCCATTCATTCTTAAAAAATCATCAGGGTCTTTACTTTCAGTATACTGTATAACTTTAATATTAAAGCCTTGTGATTTTAAAATCATTATAGCTTTTTCAGTTGCTAATTGTCCTGCATTATCACTATCAAAACATAATAAAATATTACTAGAATACTTTTTTAATAGTTTTGCTTGTTCTACTGTTAGTGCAGTTCCTAATGGTGCAACAGAAGTATCAAAATCAAATCTATTAGCAGTTAATACATCTATATAACCCTCCATTAATATAGAGTAATTTTTGTTTCTTATGTTATGTCCTTTTTCAATTCCAAAAAGATTATAACTCTTTTTAAATATAGGTGTATCAGGAGAATTGATATATTTAGGTATTTTACTATCCTTTTCAAGTGTCCTACCACCAAAAGCTATTATATGATTGTTAGGAGAAAATATTGGGAATATAATTCTATTTCTAAAAGTATCATATATTTTTCCCTCTTCATTCTTTTTTATAAGTCCTAATAATAATAAATCATTTTCTTCATAACCTTTACTATTTAAGTAATCATATAGTTCACTTCTTTTTCCATTAGCATATCCTATTTGATATTCCTTTATTAAATCAGTATCAAAATCTCTTTTAGACAAGTATTCTAAGGCTTCTCTGCTCTCAAAAATACTTTCTTTAAAGAAGTTATGTGCGTCTTTCATAATAGCATAATACTTATCATTTTTTTCATAACTCTCTTCAAAATTTATTCCTAAATCTATATTGTAATTTTGTGAAAGTTCCATTACAGTTTGATTAAAACCTAAATTTTTAAATTGTGAGTAAAAGTTAATAACATCTCCACCTGCACCACAAACAAAACATTTACATACTTGTTTTTTAGGGTTTACATAGAAAGAGGGGTTACTATCATTATGAAAAGGACATAAACCTTTATAACTTGTTCCTGACTTCTTTAATTCAATATTATCCCCCACTACCTTAACTATATCTAAACTACTTATTAATTTTTCAATCACTTCATCATTTATCATTGTTTTTTCCTTTCATCATTCTTTTATGTATTTTTTAACCTCTTAAAATTCTTGATACCAGTGATTGAGATAAATCCAAAAAAGTAGCAATATCTGATTGGGTATATCCTTTTCTGTAAAAATCAAAAATTTGTCTATTTCTGTCTTCAATAGTAGGGAATACAGGAATTTCTATCATAGTTGTTTCAATCATTCCATTAGGACTAATTGTTTTTATGTGAGTTACGCCATCAATAGTCCTTAAAATACCTACCATTTCTCCACTTTGTTTTCTTTTAAAATTAAAACTTTGTATTGAATTTGGGTCAATATAAGGTCTTGTATTTACAAAATTTTGTTGAATTAAAGCTATTGCATTACTTGAATTATCAAACATTTTTAACACTTCCTTTTTAAAATATTTTTATGAATTTAATATGAAAATAATATGAAATTCATATTTTATTTTAACATACTTCATAAAATAAAGCAATAAAATTCATTCATATTTATTAGCAAAAAAGACTTAATTTTAAAATTAAGCCTTTTTAGTTTTTTTTACAGTTATAAATCTATTTCTTTTTCATTACTAATTTCTTTTTCTGTTTCTTTATTTTTTGAAATTTCAACTTGAAATTCAATTTTATTAGTTGATAACTTTTCATATTTAGTGAAATCAATGTTTTCAAAGATATCATCAAATATTTTTTCGTTTAATGATACATTCTCACTGAAATTTTTGCTTTGTTGTTTTACTTTTTTAAATAGTTTATTCTTTTTTATTGTTTTGTCTTTAATATCATTTTCAGAAATTTCTAATATCATAGAATTTTCTATTGCTTTTTCTGTCATTGGATAAAAGTTATTTAATCTTAATGATGATTTTGAACTTTCTAAGGCTATTTTATAATTTTCTTTTTGTGTTTTTTCTTTCTTTTCTTCATTATCTGTATTAATATTTACTGCAAATCTCTTTTCTAATTTTTCTAATCCACCTACAAGATTTGTAAATAAATTTTCTTTTTGAACATTTATGTATGTTTCAATATTTTCTTTGTATTCTTCTTCAATAGCACTATTAAATTCTGATATTTTATTTTCAGGAGTAAGAGTTAGTCTCAATTCTTTTGAATTTTGTACAAGAAAACTTTCTTTATCTTTAAGTTTTCCTATTCTAGTTTCAAAAACTTCTTCAAAATTTTCTTTTAATTTTACTTTATAATCATTTAATGTATAATTATCATCATTGCCATTAATAATATTTTCTTCAATAAAATGGTTTGTCTTTGCAATACTATAATGAAAAATACCTAAATTTGTGTTTTCTAATTTTTCGTTTTTAATAAAATCATCTAATCTTATTGATAATTCCTTATTTTCTTCTTTTAAATATTCATCTTTTTTTGTAATAATGTTTTCATCATTTATATCTAAAAACGCTTTTTCCACTCCATTATTAGTTAAAGTAAAAGTTAATTTATCAAAATTACTATTTAACTTTGAAAAAGTTTCTACACAAGTTTTTTCATAATCTATTTTTAAAGAACATTGATTTAAAAGATTTTTTTTATTGAAATCAAATTTAAAATCTTTTTCTAAATTTATTTCAATATTATCAAAATTTTTATCTTTGAAATCATCTAATATAGAATTAATATTTTCTATTTCTTCTTTTGAATAGTCTTCATTATTATTTTTTTCCTTTGCAAAATCAATTAATTCATTTTTTAAAGAAGTTAAAGAATTTGTTTTGAACACTTTTTCATTATTATCATCAAACAACTTTAAATTAAATTCTCTTTTTCCATTCTTTTGTGTTATATTTCCCTCTAATTTAGTTTCCACTTCATCATTAAAACTAAATAAATTAGAAATACTTCTTATAGTATTTATAGCAAATGATAAATCACTTGCTTTTTCCAATGTTTTATCATTAATTTCAAAAGGTTTAGTATTTTCAAAAGTCTTTTCAATATTTTCTACTAATAACTCTTTTTGCTTTAGTTGATTTGTAACTTTCTTTAAAGAAAAACTAGGATTTGACTTTTCTTGATTTGCCATTTCTGTTTCAAATCTTTCATTATCTTTTTCTAATATAGAATATATTTCTTTTGCTAATTTCTCATTTTCCTTTTCTGATAATGCAAATACTATTATATCATTATGATAAATATTACTATCTTCCTCTTCAAAAACAGGAATATTTTCAAGTTTTATATCTAAAATTTTGTCTAAATTTTCTTCAACAGGAACATATTCCTCTTTTCCTTTTTCTTTCATCATAGCAAAACTTGAATATTTTAGTGTTTCTCTTATTTCTTCTAAATTTGAAATTTTAGGAAGTTTAATATAAAAATCATTTACACAATTACTAGCAATTTCTTTAAAAATATCTTTTTTTGTAAACATAATTTTCTCCTATTCTTATTTTTTTGTTTTTGATATTAAATATCCATTTCTTTTTCTACTTCAACACTTTTTTCTTTTTCAAACTTTCTTTCTTTTTTGTGTTCTTTTGGCAATTCTATTTTATGTAATTCATCATAATCATTATATAAAAAATAATATGATTGATTTTCAAAAACTTTTTTATTATTAAAGCCTTTTAAAGTATCACTACTTTCTTTAAAATAATTATCAATTCTTTCAAATAATTTATTTTTAGTTTCTTGTGGAACTTCATCATAAAAATTTTCAATTTCTTGCTTTGATAGTCCCATATTATCTTTTGTTAATAATATAGGGATAGCATTTTCTATAAATTCCTCTTGTAAAGTTAAAGTATCAGTTTTCACTTCTTCTCTATACTTTCTTTTTAAAGAATTAAATATGTTTGTATCATTAATTTCTGTTTTGTTAGATTTTAAATTTTCTTTTGAAACTTCTATATCTCTTTTAATTTCAATATATAAATTCCATTTATTTATTTCTAAAACTTCATTAATTTTATCCATATAATCATTTTCGTTTTCGTTTAAAAAATCTTGTACTTTTCCATTAGAATTTAACTTTAATCCAAGAAATTCTGAACTTCTTTCTACAAGACTTGTTTTTTCTTCGTCTTCCATATTTTCAATTCTATTTTGATAAATATAATCAAAATGTTCCATAAGGTTTCCTAAATTGCTTTTTTTATCTGAAAAAGTATCAAATAAAGTATGAAATTTAATTTCTCCTTTCATATCTTCTAATGTTTCAGTTTTAACATTTTCATCTATTTGTTTCATAATAATTTCAATATTCTTTTTTTCTAAATAATCTATTTTCAAATAAGCAATGTTTCTTCCATCGAATAAACAAGAAGTTTCACTGAATTTATCATTAACCATAGGATAAAATAAATCTGTATCTTTATAATTATATTTTTTTTCTTGTGAATAAAGATTTTTTTCTTGACTTATTGTAAAAGAAATATTTTCGTCTATTACTTTTTCTTTTGAAAATTCAAATTTAAAATCCTTATTTGTATTAATTTCAAAATCTTCTTTATTAAGTTGTTTTAATTTTTCAAATTTTTCTTTTCTATCTTCAATAAATTTTTTAATATATTTTGTTTTATCGGTTTGTATATCTTTTTCAATAAAATCTACAATTTTATCTTTAAAATCATTAAAATCATTAGAATGTATCTCTAATTCTTTATCAAAAATTTTATGGGAGAATTTCAAAAAATAATCTTTTTCTCCATCTTTTTGTGTAAAATTAATAAAAAATTGAGTATTGATATAATCATTATCAAAAGTAAAACCATTTATAGATGATTTTAAAATATCAATATTTTCTTCGAGTTTTCTAGCTTTTTCAATACCATCTTTATTTATATCAATAGTAACAACTTTATTTTCAGAAGCATTTTCTAAAACTTTAAAAATCTCATTTTTTTTCTTTTCAGTATTCATTTTGGAGTTTTTTATGATTTTATATATTTCTCTACCTATTTCATCACTATCTTTTTCAGAAAATTTGGAAATTTTTATATCATATTTATCTGCATTATACTCTTTTTTGTTCATATTATATTCTTCGTCTTCACAATTTTGGTTTATGAAAATATCAACAATTTCCGAAAGATTATCTGTAACAAAGTTTTTTTCTTCTTCTGAATGTTTATCTTTTAATTCCACAAAACAAGTATTTTCTACAACATTTGTTAAAACACCTAATTTATTATCGTAATTGATATTGTTATATCTATTTAAACACTTTGAAACAATATTTTCTAAAAAAACTTTATTAGTTTTAATTTCTCCCATAAAATTCTCCTTTTAATTTGTTATTTTTCAATTTCCATTTCAACACTTTTTTCTTTTTTAATCTCTTTCTTTGCACTTTTTTCTTTTGGAATTTTTATATCTAATTCTTTTGAATAACTATCATAATCACTAAGATAAAAATTATTTATATTCCATTTAAAAGCAAAATCATTTTTAGTATCTTTTGCCTGTTCACTATAAGAGTTAAAATAATTATTAACCCTGTCTTTTAGTTCTTCTTTTTTATCATCAGAAATATTTTTTAATTCTTCTATTTCTTTTTTGGTAAGTCCCATTTTATCTTCGGAAAGAAGTATAGGAATGGCATTTCTTAAAAATTCTTTTTGTAACGACATTGTTTGAGGTCTAATAGGAAGATATTCTTTTTTTATTAAATCAATAGCTTTCTTTTTTTCGTTTGTATAAAGATTTTCTTTTGCATTTTCAAAATATTCTTTACCTAATTTTTTATTTATATCGTTGATTTCTTCACTTAAATCAAAATCAAATCTATTTCCTATTTCCTCTTTTATGTTTTCTTTGATATTATCAAAAAAAGTATTTATATTATCTTTGTATTCACTTTCATCAGGACTGTACAATTCAGATATTTTACCATTAGAATTTAAAGTAAGTCCTAATTCATTGACATTTTTTTCTGCAAATTTTTCTATTTCTGTTAAATTGCATATTCTAGTATTGAAATAATCTTCAAGACTTTCTTTGAAAACTTCTGAATAATCTCTTTCATCATCTCTTGATTTTTTTTCTCTTGTTTCATAAACTGCCATTACGATAATGTCTGCTTTTGCTTCTTCAAAGGTTTCTTTTTCTATATTTTTATTAATTTTTTCAATTAATGTTTTATTTTTTTCTTTTAAGTAGTCTATTTTTAACTCTTCTATTTTTACTATATGATTTTCTAAAGTGAAGACATCATCAATTTGTGGAAATAAACTCTCCATTGAGAAAATACCTAAAAAGTCAAATGTTTTCTTCACTTCAAAATCATTCCAATAAAACTTATAGATATTTTTATCGTTTAATTTTGACTTTTCTTTAAAGAATACACAAAATTCATCTATATGTGTCCCCATATCTTTTGCTAAAAATAATTTGCCAATTTCTTCAAAAGAATATCTTTTTGATATTTCGTTTTCTATAATCATTTTAATAGTATTTTCCAATTTTGAAAATTTACCTTTAAATACTTTTTTTATAAAAGGTAAAATTTCTTCATAACTTTCAAATTTTTCAGAAATAATGATATCAACTTCTGAATATAAATCATCAATATTTTTTTCTTTTTCTATAACATATTGCCAATGGAAATAATTTTTATCTTTTTTTACTATATCTAATATATCTATATTAAAAACTACTTTATTAGCTACTTTATTAACTTGTTCTAAATCTTCTATACTTCCTCTTATAAGATAAGTTCCTACTTTAAAATAAAATACATTGCTATATTTTTTTTCTTGGTAGGAAGCTAATACTTCTTTTAATGCAAAAACTAAAAAATAATATATTTTATCTTTTAAAAGTTTTTTTATTTTATTATTC
>ERZ773014.2238-NODE-2238-length-11473-cov-2.814854_pt1 | contig 11473 bp, 8 predicted proteins | sample MGYA00580841_ERZ773014 | MGnify/ENA primary metagenome ERZ773014 (study PRJEB29015, sample SAMEA2737989) | human oral metagenome | biome: human oral; feature: human-associated habitat; material: dental | place: China | collected 2067 ...
TGAGCTCCACGGCAACGAGACGCGTTTTTATTGTCCCGAGTGCGGCCATACCTACACGCTTGATCAGATTGAAGAGCAGTCTTCTGTGGTGCCACTCTGTCAATGCGGCGCAGTTATTAGGCCTGATATCGTCTTTTACGGAGAAGGCCTTGATATGGACACGGTTTATGGTGCCTTGAACGCCATCTCTCAAGCGGAGGTCCTTGTGGTTGCAGGAAGTTCGCTGGTAGTGCAGCCTGCCGCCGGTCTTCTCGACTACTACGAGGGCAACAAAATGGCCATCATCAACGACCAACCCACGCCGTACGATGCTCGCGCCAATCTGGTGATCAGAGACAGAATTGGCGCCGTCATAGAACAGCTCCTGTAGAAAAACGCCTACCCGCAAAAGTGCAGGTAGGCGTTATCATTTCAACCAATGGCGAGAACCATACGACGCGCGAGAAACCCGTGCTAGTTGGCGGCTTCCTCGGCGAGCGTCTGAAGCGTTGCCATGAGAGATGGAACAACCTGCTTCTTACGGCTGACAACACCTGGAAGAACAGCAATGTTGCCATCAACCTTTACATTAAAGGCGCGCTCGATGACATTGGCAGCATTTGCGCCGTAGAAGAGCATCTCGGTGACCTGGCTCTTAACGTCGGTGAACATGTAGAAGACCATTGGAAGCTCTTCGGACTTAGCAGCAGTCTCCAAGAATGGTCCAACAAGTTCCTCTGCAGCTTTGCGGCTGGACTCGGTCATGAAGGAGCCCTGGCCAACGCCAAACTTTACGCCGCCACGGCTGAATACCTTGTAGTCACCATGGAAGACTTCTTCTGCAGTACGACCAGTGAGGTCTGCGCCAGCGTCAAACATTTGCTCAGAGTAAGCGTCAATGTCTTCTCCGCAAATCTCCGCAAGCTTCTTACCAGCAACAATATCGCGCTCAGTGCAGGTAGGGGAGCGGAATGCAAGGGTGTCGGAAAGAATTGCAGAGAGCATAAGGCCAGCAATATTCTTAGGAATATCAATGCCGTGCTCGTGGTAGAGGCCATAAATGATAGTGCAGGTACAGCCAACAGGGACGTTTCTAAAGGTAATTGGGTTAGAAGTCTCAATGGAGCCGATACGGTGGTGATCAACAATCTCCATAATCTCGGCCTGCTCAAGACCATCAACTGCCTGAGTGCGCTCGTTGTGGTCAACAAGAATGACATGCTTCTTGCGAGGGTTCAAAAGACCAGGACCGCTGATAAGACCAGCAAAAGTTCCGTTCTCGTTGATAACAGGGAAGAAGCGGTGCCTTGAGTTGGTCATTTCCTTACGAGCATCATCAATTGCGGTGTTGACGCTGAACTTAAGGATGTCGTCAGTGAGCATCTTCTCACGTACAGGCATAGACATGATAAGCAGGCGAGCTACCTCAAAGGTATCGCGAGGAGTGCTGATAATGGCGCAATCACGCTTTTTAGCCAGGTTAATGACGTCCTGAGCAATTGGAGCATCACAAGAGACAATGAGACAGGAAGCGCCATGCTCAACTGCGATAGTCTGATTCTCATGGTTGCCAGCAACAACAATAATATCGCCTGCGTCAACAATCTCTGAAAGAGCAGAAGCGCTGGTACCAACGCGAATATTGCCTTGCTTAACAACACCCTGAGGATCACCAAGAACCATGGTGCCACCAAGCGTAGAAACGATATTTGCATAGCTTGTCTTAGCCTTAGAGAGCAGGTTTGGCTCGGAAAGGCTCATGTTTGCATTTGCAATATCTTTAACGGCAATCAGGCCGGTAAGCTCTTCTTCCTCATCAGTAACGCAGAGTGTATCAAGCTTAACGTCCTGCATAAGCTGCCAAGCAGCATAGAGGCTCATTCCAGCATCAACTTTTGGCTGAGCTTGAATTTCTGCGTCTTTAATCTGAGGAGTAACCGTAGTAATAAGCTGTGGCTCCTCAAAGCCAAAGTGATTTAAAACAAAGGCAGTCTCACGGTTAAGAGAGCCAGCGCGACGAGCTTCATAGATAGGGTTATCAATCTGATTTTTGAGATACGCATAAGAAATTGCAGCACAAATGCTGTCTGTATCTGGGTTCAAATGGCCAATGATGTTTACTTTACGAATTGCTTCTGCCATCTTCGCCTCCCTGGTAATGTCGATGATGTAACTTTTTAATTAGAACACACTTTAGTAAGCACATTTTGTTTCTTTTTTAATACCATCCTGTAGTGTACCCCTCTCCGTTTTTACTTAGAACAGAAAATCGCAGAAAAACAGCGGGCGTACCTGTGAATCTGGTAAATGTGTATAGGACAAATGACAATTCAAAAGTTGAAGGAAATTAGTACAATGAAATAGTTAACAAATCGATTGAATTGGAATACCTAGTGAGTTCTCCTACGCGTTTTTCTGCTAAAAAAAGAAACGCTCGTCATATGGTTAAAGTAGTGTACGTCCCTGAGTCTTCATCTGAGGCAAGGGAAGTTGCACCTGCAGAAGCACCTCAGGCTCCCGCAGAGAAGGCTGATACTACGGCAAGCCCAGTGGCCTCTCTGCAGACCGCTTCTGAGCAGCTTTCGTCTGCTTTTGCGTCGTTTGCGCAGCGTAAGCCTGCAGAAAAACCTACTGCAGAGTCTGCAGAAAAGTCCGCTACACATTCCGCAGAAAAACCTGCAGAAAACATGCGGTCTAAAGTTGCGCCAGAAAAAAAGAAGCGCCAGAAAACGCCTCTATCTGCACGCAAAAGCATTCGTGTGGAGAAGCGCCCTCGCAATCAAGCAGATCCAGAACCAGAGCAGCGCCATTCTCGCCCGGTGAGTGCGGGCAGAAGAAAGCTTGAGCTGGTAAGTGTCGTTGCAATTTTGGTGCTTGCGGTGCTCTCGATTGTCCTGGTTAACCGACCAAGTCAAAAAACGCTGGTATTTGGCAACAATCAGGTGACATATACCGGCACCACCATTCAGGGAAAGATGAATGGTCAAGGCAAGATGACTTTTGAGAATGGCGATACTTATGAAGGAGAATTTGTCGACGGGTATTTCCAGGGTACAGGAACGTACACCTCAAAAGATGGCTGGACGTACGAAGGTCAGTTTGTAAAAGGCCAGGCAGACGGCCAAGGAAAGCTCACTACGCAAGACAACATTGTGTACGAAGGAACTTTTAAGCAAGGGATTTATCAAAGTGCGAATTAAATGGTTTTCGCTTGTACGTATAACAGGACTTGTTTTAGTCCTCATATATCACTTTTTTAAGGACGCACTTCCAGGCGGCTTCATTGGTGTCGACGTATTCTTTACGTTCTCGGGCTATCTCATCACAGCTCTCTTGATTGACGAGTTTGCTCGCTTTAGATCCATCGACGTCATTGGATTCCTGCGCAGGCGTTTCTACAGAATTGTGCCGCCGCTTGTGTTTATGGTGCTTGTGTGCACGCCGTTTCTTCTGCTTGTGCGTACCGAGTTCATTTCCGGTATTAAGTATCAGATTGCCGCAGCTCTTGGCTTTGTGACCAACTACTTTGAGATAGTTCTGGGCAACAGCTATGAGAATCAATTTGCTCCTCATGTGTATCTGCACACCTGGAGTCTTGCCGTTGAAATGCACTTTTATGTGCTCTGGGGTTTGTGCGCCTGGCTGCTTGCTTGCATGAGCAAAACAATTAGAAGCTATAAGGTAAAGATTGCTGGAGCTTCCCTGGTGCTGTTGGTTGTTACTTACTTGGCGATGGCCACCGGCGCCCAAAGCTCCACGAATCTTTCTATCCAGTATTTCTCGACGCAAACGCACGTGTTCCCCTTCTTTATCGGTGCACTTTTATCGTGTGTTGCAGGAATTGCTCAGACGGGTCAGCTCTTTGCCCAGCTTGAGCAGAAGCTTTCTTCTCAGCTAACGCTTGTGGGCCTTGTGGCAAGCTGCGGCGTTCTTGTCTTTTTGAGCGTCTTCATGCACTTCGAGGACCTCTTTACGTACACCTTTGGTTTCCTTTTTGCCTCGCTCGCAGCAGCCGCAATGATTTTCTTTGCTCGCATGTTGCATCAAAAAACCGAGGGTATCAATGAGCCTAGCATCGTTTCTTTTGTGGCAGATACCAGCTACGGCGTGTATCTGTTCCACTGGCCTTTGTACATTATTTTTGCCGAGAAGGTCGATCCAGTCCTGGCTGCACTCCTAACCCTGGTGCTTTCGTTTGTATTTGCAAGTTGCTCGTTCTATGTGCTTGAGCCAGCGTTGGCAGGGAAGTCTCCAGAGATCTTCTCGCGCATCAAGCTTGATGGTCAGAAGGTTTTGCGAGGTACCAGCCTTGCGCTTATTCCTTTTGCTGCGGCCGTTGCCTTTATTGCGCTAACCGCTCCACAGCTCAGCGATTTCCAGAACGATCTGCTACTCAACGCTTCGTTACAGGAGCAGAGCACCATGACCATGACTCGCAAGCATGCGGATACCTCACAGGCAAGTAATTACAACGTTGTTGAGGGAGTCACCTACATTGGCGATTCTGTTTCGCTGCGTGCTCGTTCTTACCTGCAGGATGCGCTGCCCGATGCTCAAATTGACGCTTCTGTTAGTAGAAACGTGGCGATGGGCGTAGATTTACTGCAGTCTGCGATCGATAACAACACCCTCTACCAGGACGTTGTTGTTGCCTTGGGCACCAACCCTGTTGGCGGCTCCGATGCGGTTGATAAGATTGTGGACATGCTGCCGCGCGGACATCGTCTGATTTTTGTCACTCCGTATGACGGTAGAAACTCCGATCCAAATGCTGGTGCAAATGCCATCCGTGCTCACGAGCTCGAGCTTGCTCAGCAGTACGACTTCATTACTATTGCGGACTGGGCACAGGTTGCTCAGGATAATCCTGACATTTGGACAGGTACTGACTACGTTCACTTTGGCTCTGATTCAGATTCCATTAATCGAGGCGGTACTCTGTACGCGCAGATGGTCAAAGACGCTGTAGATAAAGCAAACCAAGGGCACGTAAAACCATAAGCTCACTTAAAGCACAAAAGGCCACGTTAACCCACAATAGCCTACGTTAGCCCACAATTTTGTTGCCATTCTTCCTACTCGTTCGTAACGACGCGGTTGAATGGCAATTTACAGTGCGATTGTGCTATATAGCTTGGAGATTTGGTGTCCCTTACGATAAACCATCCGAAGGCGGCTATCTAACGCGAACCATGATCACAATTAATGGGTTAATTCATTCTTATGTATAAATAAGGTTCAGTATGCGTAATGATGAATAACAATATATAAATAGTTTAACTACCACTATTTTCAAGCCTCTAACTACACACTTATGTCGGATAATCTGCTAAATGCGAGGCAAAAAACACACCTAAGTCCAATAATCTGCAAGATATCGAGGTTTTGAGTGCGATGTATACGCCTTTTGAGCAGATTATCTGACATAGGTGTGTTCTCGCGTTCTGCATCGCGCCCTCGCGCACCGCATCGCGCACTTACGTCCCGCAACGTGACCTCGCGCACCGGATCGCACATGCGTGCAGCTCAACATGACCTCGCGTTTTGCAGGCATATCCTCTTTCCAGCTTCTCTACTGTGGAGTCCTCGCAATATTTCATTAGAATTGACTATGTGAATATTTCATCTGACAGCCCCTTAAGGAGGAGCACATGGCAGAGTTTGTCTATCAGATGTACAAGGCTCGCAAAGCTGTCGGCGAGAAGGTCATCCTTGATGACGTCACCGTCGGCGTATACCCAGGCGCAAAAATCGGCGTTGTGGGTCCAAACGGCATGGGAAAGTCCACCCTGCTCAAAGTCATTGCCGGTATGGAGGACGTCTCTAACGGTGAAGCCAAACTAACCCCAGGTTACACCGTTGGCTTGCTCCAACAGGAGCCGCCGCTAGATGAGACCAAAACGGTCAAGGAGAATATCGAGCTTGCCTTCGGTGACCTGCTTGCCAAGATTGCGCGCTTCAACGAGATTGGTGTTGAGATGGGTAATCCTGACGCCGATTTTGACGCGCTTATGGCAGAGATGGGCCAGCTCCAGACCGAGATTGACGCAGCTAACGGCTGGGATCTGGACAGCCAGCTCTCTCAGGCAATGGACGCGCTCCAGTGCCCAGACCCAGACTCTCCCGTCACTCATCTCTCTGGTGGCGAGAAACGCCGTGTAGCCCTGTGTCGTCTGCTTCTCGAGGCACCTGACCTGCTGCTTCTTGACGAGCCAACCAACCACCTTGACGCGGAGTCGGTGCTCTGGCTTGAGAAGTTCCTGCACGATTACCCCGGTGCTGTCATGGCCGTCACGCACGACCGCTACTTCCTCGACGACGTCGCCGAGTGGATCTGCGAGGTTGACCGAGGACAGCTCTATCCTTACGAGGGAAACTACTCAACTTACCTGGAGAACAAGGCCGCTCGTCTTGAGGCTCAAAACCAGCAGGACGCCAAGCGCGCAAAGAAAATGCGTGCTGAGCTGGAGTGGGTTCGTTCGTCTCCTAAGGCTCGCCAGGCAAAGAACCGAGCGCGTCTTGATCGCTATGAGCAGATGGAAGCAGAAGCTCGTGCATCCAAGAAGCTCGACTTCACCGAAATCCAGATTCCTGTGGGTCCGCGTCTGGGCCAGAAGGTCCTGGAGGCCGATCACATCCACAAGGCCTTTGGCGACCGCGTTCTTATCGATGACCTCTCGTTTAGCTTGCCAAGAAACGGCATTGTTGGTGTGATCGGTCCCAACGGTGTTGGTAAATCCACGCTGTTCAAGGCTATTGTTGGCCAGGAGGAGCTCACTTCCGGTACGCTTGAGATTGGCGAGACGGTTCAAATTTCTTACGTTGACCAGCTCAGGCAGGGAATTGACCCTGATAAAACTATCTGGGAGGTTGTCTCCGACGGAAACGACTTTATCAAGGTGGGAGATACGGAGATTCCAAGCCGTGCCTATGTGGCTAGCTTCGGCTTTAAGGGACCTGACCAGCAGAAACGCGCTGGCGTCCTTTCTGGTGGCGAGAGGAACCGTCTAAACCTTGCCCTTACGCTTAAGCAGGGTGGAAACCTCCTGCTTCTGGACGAGCCTACCAACGACCTCGATATTGAGACGCTGGAAAGCCTTGAGGATGCACTTGAGCGCTTCCCAGGATGCTCGGTGGTAACCAGCCACGACCGTTGGTTCTTGGACCGCATTGCTACGCACATCCTTGCGTGGGAGGGTGACGACGAGAACCCAGGTAAGTGGTTCTGGTTTGAGGGTAACTTTGAGGCCTACCAGGCCAATCGCATCGAAAGACTTGGTCAGGAGGCTGCTCGTCCTCATCGCATTCACCGCAAGCTCACCCGCGACTAACGTATAGGTGGCGCAAGCGCAGCGCATTCAAATAAAAGATAAAAATCGTAACTATTTTTATCATTAAGATTTTGTGCAATCTGTTTAAGAGAATAACAATTGGGTATCAAAAATGAGAAGCCAAAGAGCTTCTCATTTTTTTGAGAAAAAGTTACGAGGAAAGAGAAGAACATGGCACTTGACACAAACGTTGGTAACATCCTTAATCAGCAGATCAACAAAGAGTTCTATTCCGCTTATCTGTATCTGACCTTTGCAGATTTTTATGAGGAGCAGGGTCTTAAGGGCTTTGCAAACTGGTATGTCATCCAGTCTCAGGAAGAGCTTGCTCACGCACGTATTCTTCGTCGTTACCTGCTTGATAACGATTGGACTCCAACCATGGAGGCAATCGCAAAGCCTGACCTTACCTTTACCAAGGTAGTTGAGCCAATCAAGGCAGCATACAAGCACGAGCAGTTCATTACCGCAAGCATTAACGAGTGCTATGCCGTTGCTCAGAAGGCAAACGATTTCCGCACTATGCAGCTGCTTGACTGGTACGTTAAGGAGCAGGGTGAGGAAGAGGCAAATGCTTCTGATCTTCTTAAGGCAGTTGAGCTCTTTGGCGGAGATCCAAAGAACCTGTATGACCTTGACCGCGAGAATGCCGCTCGCGTTTACGTTGCGCCAACTATGCCAATGTAAGCAGCAGCTTAAGCGCGACTTGCACGCGGGTGCGCGACTTGCACGCAGCTTAGACGCTACAGTGGAGTTTCGATAGCCTCTGATTTGTTCGAAGAGGTACTTGAAAGCTCAGCAAAGATGGCACCGCCTATGATGCAGGCGGTGCCTATTATTTTGAGAAGACCAAAAGGCTCGCCAAGGATAAGTGCCGAGAAAATAACTGCAGATAGTGGCTCAAGGTAGCCAAAGACTGCCACGCGCTGAACTGGAATCTTGGTAAGTTGTGGGAAATACAAAAATGATCCAAGGCCTGTGTTAAAGAGGCCGATGGTCAGAACGGCCAGCCAATTTACCGATGCTGGGTCTGCAGGCAGCTCAATGCCATGGAATACAACAGTAACCAGAGCAACAATAGCGCAGCCAATGCCCAGCTGAATGCTGGTGCCTTCAATACCAGAAACATCTTTGAGCTGCCTGTTACAAATAACCATGACGGCATAAAGAACAGCAGAGAGAGCGCCTAGAAGAAGGCCAGCTGGCGAGAGGTTCAGTCCAACTCCATAGCCAATAATAAGAGCAGCTCCAATAACAACTACAAGAAAGCCTAGTATCTTTTTAGCAGTGAGTTTCTCGCCAAATAAAAGGGGAGAGAGCGCCATTACAATAACGGGACCGCAGTAGTACTCAAGCGTTGCGATTCCAACGCCTACCAGGCGATACGCCTCAAAAAGGAAGGTCCACTGAAGACCCAAGGCAATGCCTGATCCAACGAGCGCCTGGAAGTCCTTGGGGTAGTTTTGAATGGTAAAAGCTTCTTTTTGTACAAGCTTAACCACGAGCAAAAAGAGCGTGCCCAAAAGCATACGGAAGAAGACAATTTGGTAGCTAGGAAGGTTGATAAGGCTTGCAACGATTCCGTTAGAACCGCAGATGATAAGCGCAATTAGGTAGAGCACGGTAGGTTTAAACGTGGCGTCTCTCATCGGCTACTCGCAAATTTCTGTATCCACGGACTGTGGAATTCTGTCGTTACAAATTACCTGGTAGAACAGTTTTTCTTGCTCTCGTTGATCTGAGGTCTGACCAAGCATCCACATAGTTTTTGCAACCAACGCCTCGGTGGTCATATCGTCTCCAGAGAGAACACCGGGCATATCTTGATAGGTTCTACCGACCTCATATACACCCAGGTCAAGACCCTCTTCAGGAACTTGTGTGGTAATAACTACAGTGCGACCAGATGCAATCCAATCGGTGATAGCTTCCTCAAAAGAGCCGTCGTATGAGGGGATGCCGCCAATACCAAAGGTTTCAAGCACAATGGCGTCGTAGTCATTTTTCAGAAGGTAGAAGATAGATGGATTAAGCTCGGGGGTCAGTTTAAGCACAATGACACGCGTATTGAGCGTTTCATAGGTTATAAGACCGCCATCTACCTGCTCTTCATTTGGAGCACTACGAATAATCTTGTTGCCACGGATGTGAGCAAGCGGTGGATAATTCATGCTCGTAAATGCATTGAAGCTTAGTGTGCGCTGTTTATGAGCGCGGGTGCCGGCAATAACCTCGTTGCCAAAGACCACCACAACTCTGGCGCTTTTGTCGTCGAGTGCGTAGAGAACGGAGTGGTAGAGGTTGAGTTTGGCGTCGGTAAACGGATTTGCCATTGGCTGTTGAGAGCCTGTGAGCACAATGGGTTTCTCGCTATTTTGAATGAGGTAGGAGAGGGCAGCGGCGGTATATGCCATGGTATCGGTGCCGTGAAGGATAATAAAGCCGTCGTAGGCATCGTACGACTCAATAATGGCGTCTCTGATCTGGAGCCAGTTTTGAGGACGCATATTGGTGCTGTCGATATTCATGACTTGTTTGAAATCAAATTCGCAGAGGTCATGAACAAGAGGGACGTTGGCTAAAAGCTCTTCTCCCGAAAGTGAGGGAGCCAAGCCCGATTCAGTGGAAACAGAAGCAATAGTTCCTCCTGTTGCCATCAGTAAAAGTTTCTTCACACGTCCCCCATGAACTCCAATTGTGCAGACTTTACAGAAAATCAGTCTGTATAGCGCTTTATTGTAACGGGATAGATGCTTTTCAAGGCGAGAAAAGCAAAGTCGGTGTATTCTTTTTTCGGTAAACGAATCTTTTAGCAAGGATTGTTGATGGCAGAGAATAACCTCTTTGGTTTTGGTAAGAAAAAGCGTCCAGCTCAGGTTCCACCTACTATCTCCCGTAATGGGGAGTCTTCTACGTCTCCGCGTGCGGTTCGAGGTCGTCACGCAGCTGTTGGAAGCCGCGCTCAGGCGCAGCGTAGGATGGCGCAAGATCGCCCAACAAATCCCGTTAACCATGCCCGTGCAGATGCCGCCCGTGCACGTGGTCGAGCAAGAACTGCTTACGGCAATCACTATGGCACGCTTAACCCCAGAGATGAAGCTCAGGCAGCATATGCGGCTAGAAGACGTCGTTCTTCTCGCATGAGGCTGGGTCGTGTGGCCCTGGCAGTATTGCTTGCAGCCATCATCTTGTGGGTAGTGTTTACGCTGGTAAGCTCATGCAGTTCAGGAGGCGCTTTTGCGCATGCTCAGGCGCTTGATCCTACCGTTACCCTGGCTGGCTCCGTGAAGGTCGGATAGCCTTACGAGCTGCAGCGTGACTGTGGAATGTCCAGTAGTTTCGATGTGTAAGTTGCTACTTTGAGCTTTTGCTTGTAGAGACTGCAGAGAAGTCCAAATTCAAATCAACTGAACCGGTAATACCGTCAACTTGTCCTGTTGAAGTGTATTGCCATATCAAAAAGTTAAAGTTTACGTCTGGTTGATCAACGTATTGTGCCAGCCAAATAGGCTCGTCAAGCGAGACCAGATCAAAACGATCCAAATCAACTTTGTTGCCATAGACAATGACACGGTATCCTGCTTCTTGAATGGTGGCACAAAACGCGCGCGCAATAGCGTTAGTTTCTGCGGGGGAAAGGTTATCGGCGCGACCACTGTAATCGGGGGAAGGTTCCAGGTCAAATGCAACAGGAAGATTAAGTTTTGTAACTCCTGCTTCCTTTAGTTGTTGTAGAACAAAAGCGGCTTCTTCGCGAGCTTCGTCCACGTTAATAGCCTGTGAGAAGAAGTACACACCTACATCAAGACCGGCGTCTTGTGCGCCCTTTAGGTTGGTTTCAAAGAGCTCGTCAGCGCGAATGCCACCTTCAGTGGAGCCTCGGTAACCAATGCGAAGCATAGCAAACTGAATGTTATCGGCTGCAACGGACTCCCAGTCAATAGATCCTTGGTGAGAAGAGACGTCTACGCCCGTACGCGTTAGTTCTTCTCCATCTACAATATAATGTGCACGTCCTGTTGCATCGTAGCTGAGGTTTTCCCACTCATATGGGACTTCGTTTTTGACAATCCAGTTGTTATTAAAAGATAGAGAAAAAAGTCCCTGACACGATTGCAGCAATGCCAGTACAAACACAATAGCCAGCATAATGAGTCCCCATG
>ERZ773014.2243-NODE-2243-length-11464-cov-18.920940_pt1 | contig 11464 bp, 9 predicted proteins | sample MGYA00580841_ERZ773014 | MGnify/ENA primary metagenome ERZ773014 (study PRJEB29015, sample SAMEA2737989) | human oral metagenome | biome: human oral; feature: human-associated habitat; material: dental | place: China | collected 2067 ...
TATGTCGATCAGCACCGGGTCAACGTCGAACCCCACCACGGTGTGTCCCCGTTCGGTGAGGAACCCCGTGAGTCGGCCCTGGCCGCAGCCGGCGTCGCCGGAATCGTCGTCGGCGGCGCAACGATGGCGGGCGTAAACGCCCTGACCAACGATTCGTCGCACGGCAACAGCAGTTGGAATTCGGGCGCAGGCAAAGCCGGAAACGGCAAGCCGCAGCCGCCTTCGGGCAACATGCCCCAGCCGCCGGACGGCGGAGGAGGGCCCCAGCCGCCGTCGGACGGGCAGGGAGGCGATCAGCAGGGCTCGGGCAACCAGGGATCCAGCGGCAAGAAATCCTCGAAATGGGGGAAGAACGCCACCAAGAACAAGCAAAACCAACAGCAGAAAGGGTCGGACGGCCAGCAGGATTCGAGCCAGTCTCAGGGAACCGACGGGCAGAGCTCGAGCGGGACAGACGGCTCGGAGGGACAAACGCCGGCAGGCTGACAAGACGGACGGAGGCAAGCCGACAGGCTGACAAGACGAACGGAGGCAAGCCGACAAGCAGAATCTCCGGCCGACAGGCGGGTTTTTGAGCAAAGGGCGCCGCGAGCGACATCGCTTGCGGCGCCCTTTCGCCCCCTTTTAAATTTTCGCCTCTCGGGCAGAATGACAACCATCACCAGGCAGCGTTGCGTCGCCTTTGGAGGCTATAGTGTTGAGAGGACATGTAACGGACAAAGGACAGAACACTAGATGAGAGCGAACGACGCGCCATGCGCCGGGCCGCAGGAGGCGCAGGAGGGGGCGACAGCGCCATCGTGGCTGACAAACGCCAACCTTCGGCCGGAAGAGGACGTTCAGTCTCCTCGTTCGTCGATAGCCGCAGCGATATTCTGCGTCTTTGCGCTCATTGCCATCGGCCTTGTGGGGCTTACCACAGCGTTCTCCCAATCGTCGGCAAGTCCGAAGGTCGAGTCGGTCGTCAATCGGTCCACCGGTTTCACAGCCACGCCTTCGGCCGCAAAGGGGGCCGCCCCGCCCTCCCCCACGGCCCGCAAGACGCCCAACTTCTACCAGCCCGCGTCTCCCGAGCCGACTCCCACGCCGACCAACGGCATTGCCGGCCTCGCTCGAATAACAACGACTTACGGACGCGAAACAATGCGGGGCGCCGCAATGATTCTCGATCAGTCAGGGATCATTGCGACGAATTACCATATCGTCAATCACCCTTCGCCCACTTTCTCGGTCTACATTCCCGAGAAAGGGAGCACGCATTCCGCCCGCTTGATCGGCTACAGCCCGCTGACAGACGTCGCCATCCTCAAAGTCGACGGCCTTCCCCCGCTTACGCCGATCACGCCGGCGGCCAAGTCCCCCGCCCCCGGCGATCCGGCGGTCATGTTCGGCTTTCCCGATTCGGAAAGCCGGGCCACGGCCGCCTCGGGTCATGTGCAAACGGGAGTCGCACGCAACCGGGGGACGACGACGATCGACAACTTCACCTACGACGGCATGTCCTTCCTGGTGAGCTGCCACATGGTTCCCGGATACTCCGGCGGACCGACCGTCAACCCCAAAACGGGCCAAACCCTGGGCATGAATGCGCGGTACTACATCGATTCCAAGGTGCAGGCCGAATCGATCGCAATATCCGACGTCATGCGTGTGAAAACCGAAGTCCTCAGCGGCAAGCCGACCAAGGACACCGTTGTCAAGTGACCGCAGTAAATTCGCGAGACGGAACCGCACGAGATCGCCGAAAGACGAAACTCACACGATCGGTCTCTGGATTTTCCCAGGAAACGTTCCGGCACCCCCATGTTGCCGGCAGTTAACTTATTCGTGACATACAGAGAACGCATCCTCTAGGAGGGGACATTGAGCGAGAAGGACGCCGAGGGACAGTTCCGCCCCCAGAATGTCGAGCCGACCCAATCCCTGCCGCGCTATGCGGCGGACGGCTTCGGGGCGGCGCGCCAAAGGCCGGCGTACCGGGATGAGGATTCGTCGGCATCGGAATCGGCTGTTCCTGCGTTTCCGCGCCTGCGGGACTATCAGGAGCGCCAAGGCGCCGACCGCCTGGACCCTCGGGCCCGGCTCGGCGAACCGACTTTCTCAGGCCAGGCCACGGGGGGCCTGCCGGCGACAGAAGGTCTGCCCGCTCAGGCCCACGCCGGCTTTCCCGGGCAAAGCGCGGACGGCAACGCGTTCGGCCAGCAGTTCGGGGGCGACTTTTCCGCCCAGCAGTCAATGGGCGGACACCCGAACGGGGCAGCCGTCGCTCCGGCGTCGCCGAAGCGCAAACGCCACAAGTGGTCCACGGCGGCGCTCGTGGCCTCCACGCTGGCCGGAGTGGTTCTGGGCGGAGTCCTGGGAGGCCTCGCGGGAATGGCGATCGAGGACCGCGAGAACCAGTCGAACGCCCAGTCCGTCCAGCCGAACGCTCCTGAGACGCAGCAGCCCCCGCAGGGTCAAGTCCCCGGTCAGGCGCCCGTAGACGGCACAGGCGAGGGCACCAGCGGCGCAGCCAAAGGAAAGCGCGTAAACTCCGCCCCCGGCGTCGTCCTCGTGAACTCCGAGCTCAATGGCGGCGAAGGCGCCGGAACGGGAGTCGTCGTGGACAAGTCGGGCGTCGTCGTGACGAACTATCACGTGGTTCAAGCCTCTACGACGGTCACGGTCACCGACCCGAACACGAATGACCAGTACAAGGCCGAGGTCGTCGGGCACAACGCAGCGCAGGATGTGGCCGTGCTGAAGATCAAGAATCCGTCGAAGAATCTGAAAGCCGCTTCGATTGCGAAGAAGGCCGCGGACTCGGGTGACACGGTATACGCCGTCGGCAACGGCCACGGCCAGGGGTACCTGACCAAGCTTCAGGGCACGGTCACGGCGCTCAATCGCTCGATCACCGCTCAAAGCGCTTCGAACAACGAGAGCAAGAACAAGCTGACCGGGTTGATCCAGACCGACGCCGACGTGGTTTCGGGATACTCCGGCGGGCCGCTTATGAACGCCGAGAACCAAGTGGTGGGAATCAACACCGCCGCTTCGACGGGCAAGACATCCGAGGAGATCAACGGCTACGCCATTCCCATCTCGAAGGTCATGGAGACCGTGAAGGAGATCCGCAACGGAGAGGCCGACGACGGGAATGTCATCGGCCGCAACGCGGCCCTCGGCGTGTCGGTCAAGTCGATCGGCAAGGCAAATCAAGACGGCCAGGACCCTCAGCAGGATCCGAACCTTCCTGAGGCGCCCGCCGGGGTGTCGGGAGCACAGGTCACCGGCCTGGTCAAGGGCTCTGGCGCTGAGAAAGCCGGGATTGTGAAGGGCGACGTCATCACGGCGATCGAGGGCAAGGCCGTCGAGAACTCGTCCGAGCTCGCCAAGACCGTTCAAAAGAAGAAGGTCGGCGACAAAGTCAAGCTCAGTGTGACGGGCGCTGACGGCTCCCAGCGGGAGGTCGAGGTGACCCTCGGAAAGTCGAGCGTCAACTAACCGGTTTGCCTGCGGCGACCCGAAGGAAGGAGCGAAGGGGCGGGAACGACGATGTTCCCGCCCCTTCGCTCTTTCCCGGCTGACCGGCTCATTCTCGCGGTCGGCGAGCTTGCCTCGCCGGGTTTCACGGCTTGCGCCTCCAAAACTGGCAGGTTACGCTCCCAAACTCGGCAGGTCGCCCAGGAAGGCTTCGACAGCCCGATAGAACGCCTCCGGTTGGTCGCGGCGGATGCAGTGGCCCGCACCCGCGACCGTCGTCGCCCTGAGAAGGGGATTGCCGACAGCCAGAATCGAGGCGATTTCCTCTTCGGTGAAAAGCGCGCCTGGCTGATCCCCAGTCATCAATAGGCAGGGGACGGCGATCTCCTCGGCCAGTTGCGTGCGCGGAACCGTCAGCCCCACGACCCCTGCTGCAACGAGTGCGCGGTCAACCTGTCCTTTGGCGACGGCCCACGCCCCCAGCTCGCCGACGGCGCGGCTCGGACGGTCGTTGACGGCCTGCTTCACGGCCTCGGCGGGATTGGCCGCGATTCGGTCCAAACGAACGATTTCGGCCTGCGCTCCGGCCTTGTATGCGGCAGCCTGCTCCTCGGTGAGCCACGCCGGATCCTCGAGCACGAGGGCCTCAGCGAGGTCGGGGCGCGCCGCAGCCGCCGCAGTCGCAATGGCGCCTCCCATCGAATGTCCAAGGATCACGGCCTTCCCGGAAGCGACATGCGCCGTCTCTTCTTCGAGGACGTCGATGGCAGCCTCGACGCTCGCGCCGAGAGGATCGGCCAGCTCGGCATCCGTCAGCCGTGGAGAAAGCCCGTGGCCAAGCGAATCGACGAGGACCACTCGGCGCTCGCCGTTCCACCTCTGGGCAATTCCCGCCAAGGACGGCCCGTTGTCGGTCACGCCGTGGAAGGCCACGATCGTCGTCGATCCCCCTGCGCCCGAAACGTACCTAGCCAATCTTGCCATGAGCCCTCCTGAAAGCTCGATCCCTTTGAACCGGAAGCAGCCCCTCGGCCGCCCTAGGCATGGGACGGCCACTCGGCCCCAGACCTGAGACGGCCACTCGGCCCCAGACCTGGCACAGACCCTCGATCGTCGTCTGTCCCAATCCAGAGTGGATTCTCAATTTCCTCCGATCCAATACGGATTATAGATCTCTCACGCCAAGCGCGGCAGACCGGGCCCCGGTGCACAGCGGAGACACACTCCAGCCCTGCCGCACAGGCTGCGATTCCGAGGAAGAAAGCGACTTTGAGGAAGAAAGCGACTCTGAGGGCATTGGCGGCATCGGCTTTCGCTCCGGCGGCCGCCCAAATGGCCGTCGCCGCCCCGCGCCCCTCCTCGCCGCATAGCCCATGCCGACACAGGCGTCTCGCGCAACGCATTGCCAGCCCTTGAAGAGACGCCGCAGACGCTTTAGCCGCACTAGGACGCTTCAGCCCCACGCGGGCCGGTCGGTTCCGTCGTTGATGAGCGCTTCAGCCGCATAAGCGGACGAGCCGCACGCGAGCCGGTCCGCTCGAAGGCCGCATTCTCTTGAGATTGAGAGGAATCCAATTTTGCGTGAGAAGGAGGGCAGCATCCGCGGGCCAGCCATTAGACTTGCAACCGGCAGAAAGACCCGCAGCGGGCAAAAGACTTGCAATGAGTCGAAGGAGGACGGAATGCCAAGAAGATATCTTTTCATCAACGCCAGCGCCAAAAAGGACGGATCCACGGTCGAATGCGGAACGGCCCTGCTCGAGGGCCTCGAAAGCGAACAGATCCACCTCGTCGATTACCGCATAGGCTTTTTCGGCCAGAGCTTCGACGACGACGAGTTCGACGCCGTGCTGGAGAAGATGCTCGCTGCCGACGTTATAGTCCTCGGCTCGCCCGTTTACACGGAAACGATGAGCGCAGCGGCCAGGACCCTGCTGGAGCGGCTGGAAACCCACCCCAAGGCGGAAGAGCTTTCGGGACGGGAATTCGCCTACTTCATCCAAGGGTACGGACCAACCAGACTGACGGTCGAATCGACGACGGCCTCGATTCGCAACGCCGTCGAACCGAGAGGGGTGCACTTTTTGGGGGCTGCCTCTGACATGGTCGAGCTGGCCGAGCTGCGGGAGACGATCGACGCCCAAGAGGCCGAGGCCTCCAGCGACTGACGACTGCACGTGAGAACCTCTCGCAGGGATGCAACCGCCCCCGGCGCCCCTCGCAAATCCAGGCGGGAGCGCCCCTGACGCGAAGACGGAAGGCCTTCTAACGCAAAGACCGCGCGACGGAAAGTGGCTTTCCTTCGGTTCCCGCGACCTTGGAAACGTCGGAGATGTCGCCGACGATCAACGAGTGGCTCTTGCGCCATGTGACGTACTTCGTCCCGAGGTTGACCATGGACGCCAACCGGTTTCGGCCTCCCATGAGGGTGGCGATGTGAACCATGTTCCACGTCATCCATCCCGAGAAGCCCTTCATCCGAGGGAAATGCTTGATCTCTGCCACGGCCGCGGCTCGCCCGATCGTCGCCATGATGCCGAGATCCTTGTACTTGAAAGCGCCCGGATCTTTCTTCTCGCCGAGGTCGGCGCGGATGGCCTTGCCGATGTGCCTGCCCGTCTGCTTGGCCGGCTGAGCGAGCTGGGGCAGCCCGCGCTCGCCTATCGAGGCGACGTCGCCCGCCGCAAAGACATTGGGGAAACCCACTGCCCGGAGCCGGTCATCGACAAGTATGCGCCCCCGGGCGTTCTGCGGAAGGCCCCACGAGTTCACCGCCTCGGGCACTCCCACGCCGGAAGCCCACAGGACGACGGCGGCCTCGAGGAAGTCATCGTCCCCGCCGCCGACGGGGGCGATGAGGGCGCCGTCCTTGCGCACTTCTTTGACCGCGGTCCGAAACATCAGCTTGACGCCGCGCCTTTCAAGCGCCCTCTTCGTGTATTCGGACGACTTGGGGTCGAACGGCCCGAGCAGGCGGTCGGCCATGTCGATGAGGACAACCTCGATCCCGTCGGCCCCGATTTCCGGGAAAAGCACGGGAACGTCTTTGTTCCGCATTTCCGCGAGCGCACCGGCGGTCTCGACGCCGGTGGGCCCGCCGCCGACGACGACCATTCGGATCTTCGCGCCCGGGCGTTTGGCCGTGGCGTCGAGAAGCCCTTGAATTCGATCGCGCACATCGAGCGCATGCCCGCGGGTGTAGAGCGGCAGCGCATTCTCCCGCGCGCCGGGAATCCCGAAATAGTTGGCGGCCACGCCGGTCGCCACAACAAGGTAGTCGTACGGGATGGCGTTCGCGCCGTCGACCGTGACCGTCCTGGCCGAATGGTCCATGGCGGTGACCTCGCCCAGTTCGACCCTCAGGTTCTTTTGCCCCGCCTGGATCGCGCGCAGATAGTACGTGATGTCCCCGGGGTTCAAAGTGGAGGTCGCCACCTGATAGAGGAGCGGCTGGAAGGTCGAATAGGGATTCTTGTCGATGAGCGTGATGCGGACTTTAGCCTTTTTGAGGCTGCGCGCCGCAGAAATTCCGGCGAAACCGCCTCCGACGATGACGACGCGGGGAACGTCCGCACGGTCGGATTCGCTTTCCGCAAGGGGCGTGTGTTGTGACATATGCACAAGGATATCTTTAAGTAAGGTAAGGCTCACATAATTGTGTGGAACGTCAAAGATCGATCTTAAAGAAAGGAACGCCGACATGCCCGAGAGCAATCCCGTACGAGTCTCGTCGGCGGACGCGCCTCGCTTCATTCGCTCGCTGACAGACGAACGGAGGCGGGCGGGCGAATGCAGGCGGGCAGAAGAGCAGGCTTCGGAAACGCCGACGGGCTCGGCGGCGGCGAGTTCGGCGGCGGCGCGGCCAACCTTCATAGTCGCGATCGACGGAAGGTCGGGCGCCGGAAAGACCACCCTGGCGGGAAAGCTGGAGAAGGAGCTCCGCGAGGAAGGCATTGACGTCGCCGCGATCGAAGTCGAGTCGTTCATCGGCGGCTGGAACGGCCTGATCGACGGCGTCGAGGCCGTCGCCGCCCAGATTCTCGAGCCCGTCCGGTCCCGAGGGCGCGCGACGGCGCGCATGTGGGATTGGAACCGCGGCGCGTGGGCGGAGGAGGTTCGCATTCCGCCGTCGGGGCCCGTTGACGTTCTCATCCTCACAGGATGCGGGGCGGCGAGCGCCCCGTGTCGGCCCTTCGTCGACCTCGCCGTTTGGGTCGAGTTGGACGAGGAACGCCGTCGCGAACGCGTGGCCCGAAGGGAGGGCGACCCCGGCAGGTGGTGGCGGATGTGGGCCGAACAGGAGGATCTGCTGCCGCGAAGCGGGAAGCCCGACGTCGTCGTGGATTAGCCGTACCACTGCCTTCCTGCGTACCTCTGCATGGCGGTCAAAAGGCCGATCATCGCCACGACCCACGCCCACGACGGCTGCGGCGGGAAAAACGCCAGGCCGACGACTCCGCCCGCCCATCCGAGCGCAGCCAGAACGTCGTTGCCCCGAGACGAGAGCGGGCCGCCGTTGTTGTCGGAATTCAAGGCGAAGACCAAGGCCAGAACGCCGAGGACGACGGCGGCGACTCCCACAGCCAGCATGTGCGGCGGGTCGACGGCGAACCTGAACGCCAATGCGGCAAGGGCGAAAGTGAAAAGGCAGTATGCCGTCCACCGCCAAGGAGTCATTTTTCCTCCAGTTCTTCTGGGCGTCGCCGCCCGGGTCCTTCCGGGCGTTGCCTCGCCCGAATTTTCCTGAGCGTCGCCGCTCAGACATTTGCATTCTCACCGCGAAGGCCGGCTAGCGCCCTCTGGATGGAAGCGGCCCCGCGCCCCCTGCGCGGAAGCGGCCCCGCCGTGAGATTTCACGTCAGCCTACCAGCAGGCGAACGCGACCGCTGCGGACGAATCGGAGACGGGTGCGGGGCACGTCGCCGCAAATGGCCTGACCGCCCCGTTTTTCCCTCGGGCGGCTCGGATCTCCCCCAGGTCGCCAAGCTTCGTTCGGACCGCTCAGATCCTTCCAGCCAACGGCGCGCGGCCAACAGCCGGCGCCAAGCCCCGCCGTGTGAGTTTCTCCCCCGACAATTCGGACAGTTTCCTTTTACGGGGCGTCGGACAATGATGCCCATGCAGACAGACGTGAAGATTGTCGACTCATCAATGCCAAATGACGTAAAATGCAAAGACCAATGAAGACAAAACTATCACGCACACAAAAGTCCAATCGGACGACAAACTTCCGTTAGGGTGAAAACAATGAGCGATGAGGGCCTCAGCGCTGTGGACTTTTCACGCGTGCTGTCCAAATTGCCGGAGGGGCTGCCCATATCGGACCGATATGACGCGCGCAGGTCCGGCTCCGACAGCCTGCTTGCGGAAGAGCAATGGTATTCCAGCCCCAAACAGTCGATGGTCAGCTGGTACGAGGACCTTGAGGCCCCCGACGGCTCCGCCCGCAAAAGGCGCTCGCTCGAAGCGCGGGTCGGATGGAATCGTTCGACGTCGCCGCAGGGAATGCTGTGGATCGCAGAAGCCCTGGGCGAAGACGCCGCCACACTCAACGAGGCCGTCGAGGAGGCGAACCGCCGCAAACGACTGACCAGCCAGTGCTCTGCCATTCGCAGGGCCATCCCGTGGGCGAGGATCGCCGAACTGCTGGCCGCGCATCGAGAAGAAACCCAGGGGCATCTCAAAAAAGGGGCGAAAAACCTGGCAAAAGGGGCGGGATCGAAACTCACCGGCTGGCTGAGCGGCCGACGCCGGGACTGCTGACCCTTTTCAAGGATCCGAAAGCTAAGCACATTATCATTAGGGAGATGGCCCGCGCAATTCGCCCTCAATTTGGCGGAGCTAACACTCCTTCTTTTTTCCTTGCCGTCTAGCGGAATAACTCTCGCACACACCCGCCCTGGGCAATAGTACCCATGACACAATGTCTCCTTGGCGGTAACAATATTGAGGAGTGGCGCTTGAACACGCGGAGGCAAAAAGCAACGCCACAGAGGAGGGAACATGCCGAAGAGACTGGTAAGAGCGGCCACCGTGGTGGCCTTATTAGTGGCGCTCACCGCATGCGAATCGTCAGGATCGTCCAACGGCAAGAAAAGTCAATCACAAACGCCGACGCAGATCGCTTCGACCGCCGCCTCGCCTCAGACCCGTGGAACGACGTCGCCTTCGGCGTCCTCAGCGCCATCGACGGCGCCCTCATCGGGCGAATCCAAGGCTGCGACGTCGGCGCCCGCCTCCGTCGAGGCCAGCGAAAGGCCGACGTCGACTCCGGCGCCCCCGCCCTCGCGCGACCATCAAAGCCCCAGCGAACCGCAGTCGTCGCCCCAATCGACAGGGGCGTTCACGACGTCGGTCGAGTGCACGCCCGTCTCGGGCGCCGAGTCCCCCGTTTCCAAGGTCGTCTTTCGAGGCAACGGAACGAAGTACTCAGCGCGTTTCGTGTACGAGGACGGCGTCGGCACGCCGCCGGACACCCTCGGCTACGTCGTCACGCTTTTCGGCGAGGACGGGGCGAACGGAGTTCTTTCAGCCGGGCACCTCAACGGCAAGAAGGTCTTTCCCGTCGAAGACGACAATTTCGTGGTCATCGAACACGGATATTTGACGATTGTGGAGGCGTACACCCGAATTCCGGGAATCACTCGCCCATTTAGCTGGTACGCTGAGGTAAAAGACACGGATAACACCATCGCTACCTGCGGCACCAAAACGACAGCCGTCTCAGTAGATTAGCGGGTCGCTTCATGCGCTTGCCGCAAGCGTTTATTATCATGGTGTATCAGGAGGCGGCATTACCGTCACATCACGCAAAATTGGAAGGACACGATCGTGTTTACCCCAGTTCAAAAGGGTTGCTGCAACCCATACCGGCCTAGAAAGCCTCAGCCCGCGCTCTTGGCGTGACGCAAAGTAAGATTTCCCCTAGGGCTGCGCGGATTTTCGCGCGGCGGAAGATAGGCTGAGGTATGTCAGAAGGGATGCACGGATTCAAGGACGAGCAGCTGAGCGTCCTCGCTACGTGGAACCTGATCGAGCAGTTCAGCCCCGAGCCCATTCCCGAGCCCACCGGACGCAAACGGAGGTCGCGGCGCAATGGTCGGCGGCGACAGGGCGAGGATTGGCGCGCCCAGCTCGAGCTGCCCTCCTCCGCACTGGGCGAGACGCCCGACGACGCAGCGGAGGACGCCGATCTGCCCGTTCGCTTCCACCGCTACCAAGGGGCGGAGGCACGCCGCGGCAAGGGACGCACCGGCGTGCAAGCGCCCCTCCCCGACTACCAGGTTCTGGATCTCCGCCCGGGAATGATGCTGCCCTGGCAGGAGATCGCCGACGCCGAAGCATTCGAAGGAGAGTGGCGTCACACCGTCTATCTGGGGTGTTTCACCGCCGAGAACATCGCTCGCGAGCTCGAATCGATCTTCGTCGATTCAACCGACAATTTGGCCGTCGCCCGCGGAATGAGCGCATGCGCCACGGTTCAGCTCGATTCCCTTGGCCGCGTCCTGCCGGAAACCGCCGTGCTGTCCTCCGCCGCGTGGGGAGTGGGGCGGGCCCGCGACCCCGGGCCGATCGTTCCCTGGTGGTTCCTCGGTTTCGACGCCGGCTCGAAGGAGCTTGTCAATTCGATTCGAACGTTCGAAGCTCGGCGTTCCTCAGAGGGCCACCCGTCCCCGCAAACCTCGGATTCGCTGGCCGAACTGGTCGCAATCGCCCAATCGGCCGCCGGCGTGACGCGAATTCCTTCGCTGGCAAGGCCCGCCGTGCGGATCAAGAGCGTCAGGGTCCGCGAACCCGGCGCGCCCGGAGCGCACGGCCTTCCCCCCGACGTGGGCGAGGAGGACAGCCTCAACAGCCCCTTCCTCGACGAGATCGCCCTCGCCAGCGACCTCATTCGCCGAGACGACGCCGGAACGGCGCTCTCGCGCTTCCTTTCGCCCGACAGAGCGGTCAACACCGCCCGCCGGCACGACATGCGCAAGCGCAGCGCGGCCATTGA
>ERZ773014.2246-NODE-2246-length-11458-cov-5.354117_pt1 | contig 11458 bp, 10 predicted proteins | sample MGYA00580841_ERZ773014 | MGnify/ENA primary metagenome ERZ773014 (study PRJEB29015, sample SAMEA2737989) | human oral metagenome | biome: human oral; feature: human-associated habitat; material: dental | place: China | collected 2067 ...
CGCCGGCTTCGGCTAGCTCAATCGATAGCCCTAGGCGTTCGCGCATGGCGGCTACGGTTACTTCATCGACGGCGTCGGTGGGGGCTACTTCATCCAGCTTGGCTAGGGTTTCGCGGTCTAGCTGGGTATATGCGTCTAGACCCTGGGGGGAGAAGTCGTCTAGGACGTCGTGTCGCTCACCTAGGCCGGTGGAGGAGCCAGTCATCGGTGAAAGCTCAATTACCTTGGCGGTGTACTCGTTGGCGATGGCGTCAATCGCACTTGGTTTGTGACTCATGAGGCAAGTTTAGTCTTACGTGGAATAATAAGGGCGTGGCTATGTCATACCTTTCTTTACTTCCGGCGTTTGAACGCCTGCCTTACCGCGTGGTTATGGTGTGTACCGGCAATATTTGTCGCTCAGCTATGGCCCAGATTGTGCTGGCGCAGCGCCTGCGTGAGTTGGGGGTGAGTGAGGTTCAGGTTAGCTCTGCCGGGGTTTCTAATGAGGAGCAGGGTAACCCGATTGATTATCGCGCTGCCCGCCTGCTGCGTGAGCAGGGCTATAAGGGCGGTGACATTAGTACGCACCGGGCTGCCCAGATTACTGACACCCAGCTGCGTCAAGCTGACCTGCTGCTAGCCATGACTGCCAGTCATCAGCGTGAGCTGGTTCGTCGCGCCCAGAAGCTAGGCGTAGACCCGGGCCGCGTACAGCTTTACCGCATCTATGACCCGCACTGTCGCGAGCAGGTGGAGGCATCCTGGCAGGGGCAGAGCCTGGCGGGCTTGAATGTGCCAGACCCCTGGTATGGGGATGAAGACGATTTTCGCGACACCTTGGATGTGGTTGAGCGCGTTAGTGAGGTTTTGGCGAAGAATCTGGCTCAGCTGGTTGAGGTGCAGGAGCCTTAATGGCTGCTAAAGCCAGGCTTCTGGGTGCCCTTGGCACGACGGCGGCACGCGTCAGTTCCACAGCAGTACGCGTCAGCACGACGTCGGCACACGTCGTCGCCGTTGCGGGGCGTAAGTTGCGCGTTAATGCACACTCAAAAACCCGCCGTAAGCTGCAAACCGTGACAGTGGCGGCGTGCGCGTTGGCGCTGCTGGCTGGTTGCGGGCCTAGCCAGCCGCGAGTGGCGCCGGCTCCTACCGCAACCTATAAGGCTGAGGTGGTACGGGATATGCCCACGACGCCGGCGGGGGTGGCGGCTAGCTGGCTGCTTTACAGCATTTCTAACTCCAAGAGCATTACTCAGGCGCAGATCCGCTCGCATTTTTCGCAATCATTACTTAAGCAGACACCGTCTAGTAGCCTCTATAACTCCCTCACAAAACTGCGTGCGGCTGGCCCATATACGATGCTCGGCTATGAGGACAGTGGTAACCGCCTGCTAATTGGGGTGCAGGACTCTAATGGCAGGCAGATCAGTATTGATTTGATGGCCGATTCGCGCAGCCAGATTGTTTCGCTGACTTTTGGGCGTATTGGTAGGGTGCCGGTTATTACTGATGAGGCCAGTTTGGCTCGCGCGCTTAATGAGGCTGGCGACGACGGCTCTAGCGTGCGTCGTGCGGCTGCAGCCTCCCAGCCGCGCTACCAGAGTAGTTTTTTGGTTGCCCGCATTGATACTTTAAATGGTTGCGGCTCTCCCTTGACACTGTCTAATGCTGATGATCAGATGCCAATTGGGCGCCTGGTAGACCTTTACACCCTGGCTGGGGTGGCGGAGGCCGTGATCGACGGCGGCGTCGAGATTAACCAGGACGCTACTGTCTTGCCGTCCATGATTGCTCAAGGTTATGGGCGTAATGACGCCACCATGATTGGCAAGAAATATCCTCTGCGGGTGGTGGCCTCCCACACTATCCACGAATCTGACCCCACTAGCGCAACCATGTTGATGAAGACGGTGGGGGCCGATGGGATCCGCGCCGCTGCTCAAAACACTGGCAAACAGGATTTAACCTCTTTCTCGCCTTTGCTTACGCCTCGCGCGTTGGGGCAAATTGCCTGGTCAGACTCTGATTTGCGGTTTTATTGGCGTGAGGCCAATAAGCAGCCTGAGCAGCAGCGCCAGGCTCTGCATACCGCTTTGGTGAACTCGCTTTCGCGCGGCAGCGTGGCCATGGATCCGAACCGCTACCAGGATGTGCTGTGGCCGGAGGGGATCGGCTGGTTTGCCTCAGCCCGCGAGATTTGCCGTGCGCAAAGTTATTTAGGGCAGCTGAGCCAGCGTGACGTTAACGCCGATACTTTGCTGCGTAACGCCATGGTGGTTGAAAACGGTGTGCATATCGACTCTAGCCAGTGGACTTACGCCACCTATGTGGGTGCCGAATCGCCCGGCCAACTAGCTATGACCTGGGTGCTGACCAGTCCGGAGGGGGCGCGTTACTGCCTGGTTATGATCCTAGCGGCGCGCGACAACACCACTTTGCCTTCGCCGCTATGGTTGCAGGCGGTGGCGCGGCAGGTGATCGACCGCTTACCTATCTGGATTGCGGCTAAAGAACCCAAAGCTAGTGCCACCCCCACCGCCACAAAAGCCACTAGCAAAGCCACTAGCAAGAAGGCTAAAGCCACTAAAGGTAAGGCCACGAAGGGCTCCAAGCGCGCTAACCAGAGTCCTACGCCGGCCACGCCCGCCCCAAGTAGCGCCTCCACGGCTCGCCCCGATAAGACCACGTCCAGTCCGCGTTAAAGCCGACGCCGCCGACCACGTCTTGCGCGTGCCCCGCACAGCGGCGCCCATGCGCTCTCGTGTGCGCCTATGCTCGCCCATGGGCAGGTTTTAGCGTGAACGCTTATAAATTTGGCTATAAGCCCAGGTCAACAGCTAGCGCTATAAATACCCCTAAAAAATTAATGTCCATATTGTAGACATCACAAAGGTAAAGCTTGCCAAGGGACCTTATACCCTCTTAGCCTGAATTTAGACAGACCATCAAGAGCAGCCGAGAGACCTGGATCGTTGAAGCTGCAGCAACCCCCCATTTTGGGTGCGGGTGCTACTGCCAGGAACGATGGAGGTGAACATGAGTCAACCAGAAGTAAATCAGCAGCAATCTATGTTGTCGCTGCGTGATGTCCACAAGGTATACAAAATCAAGCCCAAGGGTATTGCTTCAATGCGTACTCCTGCACGTGAAGTGCGTGCACTAAACGGCTTAAATCTTGAGGTTGCAGCGGGCACAATCCACGGCATTGTAGGTACCTCCGGGGCTGGTAAATCCACCCTAGTGCGTTGCCTAACCGCACTAGAAACCCCTACCAGCGGCGTCATTACCGTAGACGGCCAGAACCTGTCTGACCTAAATCAACGTGACCTGCGTGAAGCCCGCCGCAAGATCGGCATGGTGTTCCAGCACGCCAACCTGATGGATGCGCTAACCACCGTACAGAACGTGGCTTACCCCCTGGCTTTGGCTCGTGCCCCCCACGGTTACCGCCGTGAGCGTGTAAGCAAAATGCTGGACCTGGTGGGTCTAACTGATCGCGCCGACTCCTACCCTTCGCAGCTATCGGGTGGCCAAAAGCAGCGTGTGGGTATTGCCCGCGCCCTGGCCGATGAGCCCAGTGTGCTGCTGTGCGACGAGCCCACCAGCGCCCTAGACCCCGAAACCACCCGCTCTATCTTGGATCTGATCCGCTCCGCCCGCGACACCTTGGGCGTAACCGTAGTGATCATTACCCACGAGATGAGCGTGGTGCGCTCCATTTGCGACTCGGTCAGCCTGCTTGAAGCCGGCCAGATCGTCGAAGGCGGCCCCATTGACGAGGTAGTTTCCCAGGTAGATTCGCGACTTTCGCGTGAACTGGTACCGCTACCGGAAGTTAGCGAGGAAGTGCTCGGGCGCGGCGACGTCGTCGTCGACCTGGCTATTACCGCCAAGAAGGGCCAACCCGCAGCCGCCAAGCTCCTGACCATTGCCGCTGACCGTGGCGGTGACGTGGCCGGGGGCGTATTCCAGACCATTGCGGGGGCCCAGATCGGCCGCCTGGCAATTACCGTTGAACCCAGCCGCGCCCAGGGCCTAATCGACGCCTTGGCTGACGCTGGGGCTAAGCCAAGTTTGCGCGACACTAGCAAGGAGGTGGCAGCATGATGGGAATCGGTGAATGGCTATGGGATCGTTTCCTGGACATCTCCGACGCCACCGGGCTTACGGGTGCTTTTGGTGAAGGCACCTGGTTCGATAATCGAGCCGTGCGTTTGAAGATGGGTCCGGCAATTGACGAGACCCTGTACATGACCTTCGTTTCTGGTGCTATCACCGTGGTGCTGGGTTTGGCGCTGGGCATTGCCCTAGTGTCTACCGGTCACCGTGGCCTGACCCGCAACCAGGCGGTTTACCAGGTTCTTAGCGCCATTGTTAACGTGGGGCGCTCCATGCCCTTCTTGATCTTAATGATCGCTATCATCCCGCTTACCCGCCTGCTGGTCAGCGACACCACCAGTTGGCAGGCGGCGGCAGTCCCGCTAACCATTGGGGCTATCCCCTTCTACGCACGTTTGGCGGAAACTGCGCTCGACGGCGTCGAGCAAGGAAAAATCGAAGCGGCCCTGATGCTGGGGGCCTCCCGCATCCAAATCACCTTCGGTGTGCTGGTGCGTGAAGCCCTGCCCAGCCTGATCCAGGCGGCCACAGTCACCCTGGTGACCCTGCTGGGTTACTCGGCAATGGCGGCCTCCATTGGCGCCGGTGGCCTGGGTGCCCTGGCCCTGCAATACGGCTACCAGCGCTACCAAAACGACGTAATGATCCTGACGGTAATCGTCATCGTGCTCATTGTGGGCGTCATCCAGGTGGTTGGCGATATGCTCAGCCGCTTGGCTGACCACCGCTGATCCAATACAGCTTGGCGCGCCCAGTGCCAACCAAACTGGGGCGCGCAACAGCCAAGCGGCACCACCCAAGGCGCCTTGCGGCGTCGCCCCTAAACCAGCGCTTAACGCGACAGCAGCCTTAAACCGGCTGGCACGCGGCGCCACCAGAACTACTTTCCCCACCTAAATTCACAAGGAACAAAATCATGGCAACTGCACTAATTTCTCGTCGTAGCTTCACCGCTGGCTCGCTAGTGGCCGCCAGCGCCGCCGTACTAGCCGCCTGCGGCTCCTCCAAGAAGAAGGGCGGCGACTCCCTCCCCAAGGGCATCACCGAGAAGGACGGCACCTACACCATCAAGATCGGCTGCTCCCCGGTACCCCACGGCGACATCCTAGAGTTCGTCCAGTCCAACCTGGCCAAGAAGGAAAACCTGAACCTAGAGATCAAGCAGATCGACGACTACCAGACCCCCAACTCCTCTCTGGCTGACGGCTCCCTAGCCGCCAACTTCTACCAGACCCCCAACTTCCTGGAGCTGCAGGAAAAGGAAAAGGGCTACAAGTTCGAGTCCTTGGCCAAGGTGCACGTTGAGCCCATGGGCCTGTACTCCAACAAGCACAAGAAGCTGGCTGACCTGCCCAGCGGCGCCAAGGTAGTACTCAACTCTGACCCGGCTAACACTGCCCGTGGCCTGAAGCTACTGGAAACCGCCAAGCTGATCACCCTGGACCCCAAGGTTGACCTGCCCACCGACACCGACGTCACCTCCAACCCCAAGAACCTGAAGTTCACCCTGGTGGAGGGTGCCCAGACCGCTCGTAACCTCGACGACGCCGACCTGGTGGTGCTAAACGGTAACTACGCCCTGGCTGCTAAGAAGAACCCGGCCAAGGACGCCCTGCTGCTGGAGAGCGGCACCAACTCCCCCTACGCCAACCTGCTGGTGGTGCGTGAGGAGGATAAGGACAACGAGCAGCTCAAGAAGCTGGCCAAGCTACTGAACAGCGCTGAGGTCAAGAAGTTCATCCAGGAAAAGTGGACTGACTCCTCGGTTATCCCCGCATTCTGATGCGCCGGTGCCTAATGCCCGGGCGGCAGGTGCCGGCAAGTGAGTCGGCAGGTGCTGCGGCGGCGGTAGCGCCCAGGTAGCACTAGCCCGGCATTAGGCACAGCGTTAGATAATAAAAAGGTGTGGCCCCTAGGGGCCACACCTTTTGTATTAGTGCAGTTGGTGGCGCCGACTGGCAATCAGTCGGCCGGCAACCGGGGCGAGCGCCGCGCCACCGCAGTTACGGCCGCTAGCTATCCGGCGCCGGTTAGGGCGTCAGTCGACGATGCCGTAGAGGCGGTCGCCGGCGTCGCCCAGGCCGGGGACGATGTAAGCGTTTTCGTTGAGGTGGTCATCCACAGCAGCAACCACGATGGTGACGTTGGCGCGGTCGCCCACGGCTTCCTCAACAGCCTTGAGGCCCTCGGGGGCGGCCAGCAGGAACAGGGCGGTTACGTCCTTGGCGCCACGCTCAAGCAGGTATTCAATGGCGGCGATTAGGGTGTGACCGGTGGCTAGCATCGGGTCCACAACGAACACCTGGCGTCCAGACAGATCCTGGGGTAGGCGGTTGGCGTAGGTTTCGATCTCTAGGGTCTTCTCATTGCGGCTCATGCCCAGGAAGCCAACCTCAGCGGTGGGCAGTAGGCGAGTCATGCCTTCAAGCATGCCTAGGCCGGCGCGCAGGATCGGTACCACCATGGGGCGCGGGTCGGCAATGCGGCGGCAGTGGGCGGTGGCCACAGGGGTGACTACATCGATTTCTTCGGTGTGTACCTCGCGGGTGGCCTCATAGGCCAGTAGGGTAACTAGCTCGTCTGCGAGCTGGCGGAATACAGGAGAAGGGGTCTCCTTATTACGTAGAACAGAAAGCTTGTGGTCAATTAGGGGATGGTCTGCAACATGAACACGCATAGTGCCAGTTTACGGTTAGGGCGGGCCTTGAGCTAGCGGGTAGGCTGACCTTAGCCCGTAATTGCAGGGAGGTGGCTGATGCATAACTATGAAAATGGGGGCGGCGGGCAGTTGCCCGGGGAGGCTTTGACCGGCGCTATTCAGGCGGAAAAATATGGCCCGGCCATGGAGTTGGCGCTGCATCAGGCGGCTTTATCTGCGCAATTGGGGGAGGTGCCGGTAGGTGCCGTGGTAATTAACGACGACGGCGAAGTGATTTCTCAGGGCCGCAACCGCCGTGAGGAGCTCAATGACCCCACCGCTCACGCCGAAATTTTGGCGCTGCGTAGCGCCGGGGCCAAGTTGGGTACGAGTCATTTGGCTGGCTGTACCCTGGTGGTGACTTTGGAGCCGTGTGCGATGTGTGCGGGGGCTATGCTTTTGGCCCGCCTGGAGCGGGTGGTGTTTGCCGCCTGGGAGCCAAAAACCGGGGCTTGCGGCTCGCAGCGTGATTTGGTGCGTGATGTGCGCGCCACGCACCGCCTGGAGGTGCTGACGGGGTTGCGTCAGCGCCAGGCACAGACGCTGCTAGAGGATTTTTTCGCCCAGCGCCGCTAGCGGGTGTGGTTGGCTTCAGGGTCCGACGTCGCCCTCGCCGCTGTCACTGCCTGTGTGCCTGGTTTGGGGCGTGCACTTTCTATGTGAGTGCGGCTGGGTAAGTAAGGTTTGCGTATCGGCTGCAATCTCCGGTAGATTGAGCAGCCGAGGTAGCGTGTCCGAGCGGCCGAAGGTGCAGCACTCGAAATGCTGTGTGGTGCAAGCCACCCCGGGTTCGAATCCCGGCGCTACCGCCATCAATTCCCGTCATGCAATGCGTGGCGGGATTTTTTATATCCGACGGCGCGCTAGCACGCGATGGTGCGCTCTGGATATGGGGCGGCGCGCTATGTGGGGTGGCGCGCGATAGGTGGCGCTAGAACGTGGCTGGCGTGGGGGCGGCGTCGATAAAAAGCAGGGTGCGGGGTAAATAAGGCATAAAAAATCCGGAACCTGACGGTCCCGGATTGGTGGCGGAGGATGGGGGATTCGAACCCCCGAGGGCTTGCACCCAACACGCTTTCCAAGCGTGCGCCATAGGCCACTAGGCGAATCCTCCTAGCAAACCGCAAAGCGGCTACGGTCGAAAATCATAACTGATTAATCGCGCTCGGCGCTACTTGCGGATAGACATAAAACGTATGCGGTAGATCACGTGCAGGCTAGAAAATATATTTAATGTGGCTTGCGTTACGTTTCATTGTGTTGTAGCGGGCTTTGGGGGGCTGTGCAGTAGCTAAATTGTCGCCCTCTAGGCTGGTTTACGTATGGAAATTGCTAGTGCGGCTTGCTGGTAGCGTTGCTGGGTTGGCCCGAAACAGGTGTACGCTAACAGCTTTGCTAACGTGGCTAATAAATTCTTAATGCGCCTTCTAAAACTTGCTGTCAAGTGCGAGAATATTTCACAGCAAATCCATAGACGGTCAGCTTGGCTTAGATTTTTCCTAGACGTCATGCGAGCTTTGTGCACACTCTTTCAAAGTAATGGCTCCGATGCGATGCGTCGTAGTTAGCCTCCGAGTGAGAACTTGGAAGCTATATGTCGATCCGCATTCTTCTGTCTCATATATCAGGATCAAAATGGTGGATAGTTGCGATTTTAGGTGCTCGCCGGTGGATAAAAGCCTCTGAGTCCACTTTGTCGTGCAAGCAAACTGAAACCTTGCTGCAAGTTAGCTGACGCTGGCTGTGTTCAAAAATATAGATCACTTGATAGTTGTAGCTTGCAAAGTGAGAGCAATCAAGGTTAAATAACTTCCGTAACAATTTAATAAATCACGGACACAAGTCCGCAACCATAAATACTCGGAAGGAAAATCCATGGCACAGCGTGTGGAGACCATTCTCATCGACGACATTGACGGCTCTAGTGCTGCAGAGACCGTTAACTTCGCTCTAGACGGCGTTAACTACGTCATCGACCTAAACTCCGAAAACGCTAGCCGTCTACGCGCTGACCTACAGGAGTGGATTAACTATGCACGCCGTGCCCGCAACGGCCGTCGTCGCACCACCACCCCGGCCGTTTCTAACAGCGAGTCCCGCCGTATGCGCGAATGGGCCAAGGAGCACGGTTTCCAGGTTTCTGACCGTGGTCGCGTCTCTGCTGAGATCCGCCAGGCTTACCTAGCTGAGCAGGGTCGCTGATTAATTTAGTGTCAGCTCAACTACGCTTAACTGAATAATTAAATTCAAGCAGGTGTTTTATAGGCACCTGTCAGGTAAGTGCCAATAAAACGGCGGTAAATAAACTGCTGCGATATTGGTTGCGCTGACGTCTAGGTTTTATAGCTCGAAGTGCTCGTACAGTTTTTACTGTGCGGGCACTTTTATTTGCGACTTATTGCTGTGGTGCCTGTGGGGGAGCCTGTAGTGGCAGGGAGGGATTGATGCGAGTGGCGCTCTAGGGCTTTAGTTACTGACGACGACGGCGCCGTATCTGCATTGACGCTGCGGGTCTGTATTGACGCTGCGGGCCAGCGTTGACGCCGCTGGTCAGTGACGACGGCGTATAGGGGCGCTAGCCGGTGTTTGCGGCCCATCGGGCTGTGCCTAAGGTCTTGTTTAGGTGCTTTAGCTCTCGCAAAAGCGTGCAAGTGCTGGCAAAATAGCTTTCATGGCTTACACCCTCGTACTGCTCCGCCACGGCGAGAGCGAATGGAATGCAAAGAACCTCTTCACCGGTTGGGTGGATGTTCCGCTGTCGGACAAGGGCCGCGCGGAGGCTACCCACGGTGGCGAGCTCCTCAAGGAATCCGGCGTTCTCCCGGACCTCCTGTTCACGTCGATGCTGCGTCGCGCCATCATGACCGCGAACCTCGCCCTCGACGCTGCCGATCGCCACTGGATCCCCGTTGAGCGCAACTGGCGCCTCAACGAGCGTCACTACGGTGCGCTCCAGGGCAAGAACAAGAAGGAAATCCGCGACGAGTACGGCGAGGAGCAGTTCATGCTCTGGCGTCGTTCCTACGATGTGCCGCCGCCGGCCATCGAGGCTGGTAGCGAGTTCAGCCAAGACACTGACCCGCGTTACGCCGGCGAGCCGGTACCCGCCACCGAGTGCCTTAAGGACGTCATCGCCCGTCTGCTGCCTTACTGGGAATCCACCATCGTTCCCGAGATCAAGACCGGCAAGACCGTCATGATCGCCGCCCACGGTAACTCCCTGCGCGCCATCGTCAAGCACCTGGACGAGATCTCCGACGAGGACATCGCCGGCGTCAACATCCCCACCGGTATTCCGCTGGTTTATGAGCTCGACGAAGAGACCCTCAAGCCCATCAAGAAGGGTGGTCGCTACCTAGATCCCGAGGCTGAGGCTAAGATCGCCGCTGTTGCTAACCAGGGCAAGTGAGCTAGTTTTATAACTAGTTAACTTTTTGGTTGCTAACAGCTAGTAATAGCTGCAGATAGCTACATATCTGTGGGGCGAGTGTGAAAAGCACTCGCCCCACAGTCGTCTTATTTCGGTTTGTAACCGGCGCCAGTTTTAGCTTTGGTAACCAGCGCCAGTTTCGGTTTTGGTAACCAGCGCCAGCTGATGCGTTAGCAACTAGACACACTGCCCTATAGCGATTGGTTATGTTATGAATATAAGTTTAGACGTGGGGTGGGCTACATGTTGCACGGGCGAGCCTAAAATTAATGTGCCGGCTGGTAGAATATAAGCCAGTTGCATTAGCCCGGAGTGTGTTTATGACCTTTAAAGTTGGCGAGACAGTGGTCTACCCCCACCATGGTGCGGCCCGAATTATTAAAATTCAGGACCGCAAGGTTCGCGGGGAAACGCGGGTGTACCTCACGCTTGAGGTGGCGCAGGGCGATCTAACCATTATGGTCCCTGCCGAAAACGTTGAAGAAATTGGCGTTAGAGACGTAGTTGACCAGGCCGGTCTGGAAAATGTTTTCGAGGTGCTACGCACTGGGCAGGTAGAAGAGCCAACCAACTGGTCGCGTCGCTATAAGGCAAATCAGGAAAAAATTGCTTCCGGGGACGTGCTTAAGGTTGCTGAAGTGGTGCGTGACCTCTCGCGTCGCGATACTGATCGAGGCTTGAGCGCCGGTGAAAAGCGCATGCTTGCCAAGGCACGGCAGATTTTGGTTTCAGAGCTGGCATTGGCGCAGAAGGTCGAAGAAGCCGCCGCTGAGCAGACTCTGGATCAAGTCCTAGCTGAGTGATAAGCGCGTTTATATCCCAATGAGTGCTTGCGTTGCGGTTTTAACTGCGGCAGGCTCGGGCACCCGCCTGGGTTGCCAGGGCCCCAAGGCTTTGGTGGAGCTAGCTGGCCAGAGCTTGGTGCGTCGCGCAGCAGCCGGATTGTTCGCCTGCCTGCAGGTGGATGCGGTGGTAGTTACCGCCCCGGCTGACTATCTAGAGGTTTTCCAGGCTGAACTGGCTGATTTTGATAATTTAGTGGTGGTGGCCGGCTCGGATGTTTCACGCCAGGCCAGTGTGGCTAACGGTTTGGCTGCTGCGGTTGAGTTAGCGCCGCAGGCAGATGTGGTTTTAATTCACGACGCCGCCCGTTGCTTAACACCGCCCGCCGCTATTGCCCGCGTGATCGACGCCGTACGTGCAGGTAACCCGGCAGTTATTCCGGCCCT
>ERZ773014.2248-NODE-2248-length-11457-cov-5.854499_pt1 | contig 11457 bp, 9 predicted proteins | sample MGYA00580841_ERZ773014 | MGnify/ENA primary metagenome ERZ773014 (study PRJEB29015, sample SAMEA2737989) | human oral metagenome | biome: human oral; feature: human-associated habitat; material: dental | place: China | collected 2067 ...
GGGTTCGGAAGGAGAAAGTTTTCAGCACTATAATGAATCGTATGAATTAACCGAATAGGTAGAAACGCTAAGAGGAGGAATGGGGTGTGCGAAAGTACATTCAGGCATCTGTGCTTTTGTTTATGCGAAGAAGTCCTATTTTTCTCCCCCCTCTTGTCGGATTACCGCTTCCCACTTCCCTTGTATAGTCAATAAAAAAATAGATTGCGAATTGATTACACGGAAGTTCAGAGTTAGAAGCGACTCCAACTCACGTCCGATAAGAAGGTCATCGGAAAGCGTCTGCAGGAAATCGCCAAGAATGCCGTGACGGGCGGACAGTACACGGCTGTCGGGGAGCTTTACGGTTTCCCGATAAAGGTGGTCAGCGAGAGGATACTCAAAGAGGGGCTGGAGTTTACCGACAACCGCTTCGTGGTGGAGGGCAACTACAAGTACACCTACAACAACGGGCATTTGGCGATGGCTGACCCGGTAGCCGCCGCACGCAACTTCCTGAACGCGCTGGAGAAGATACCCTCCACCATCGACCAGTACAAGGCGAAGAACGAGGTGCTGGAGCGCAAGATACCGCAGTTGCAGGAGATAGCGGGCAAGGTGTGGAAGAAGGAGGACGAGCTGAAACAGTTGAAGTCCGAACTTGCCGCGCTTGACCGGAAGATACAGCTGGAGCTTGCTCCGCCTACGCCGGAGGTCGCAAAAAAGGAGAAAAACGGGCAGGAAGTCAAGCCGGTTACGGAAGGTGTACAAAACGTACCATCACAACACACCGAAGAAGCACCGCAGATACGCAGTCCGTCGGGAAATTTCATCGACGACTATATCGTTATCGGGCGACCGGGATTGTATGCAAAAGATGAGAATCGACCGAAAGGGCTGAAATTATAAGCAATAAAAAGCCATATCAAATCATTTAATCGATTGATATGGCTTTTTAACCGTTTAGATAATTTACTTTCAATTACAATCAAAAGGGAAGTCAAGGAGGAAGATTCCGGTTCAATCTGCTCCCATGCCGAAGCGTTGGAGAAACAGGCTCTGTTCATCAACTCCACGCTGACGCAACTCGGATGCAACATCCTTTGGAAGATGTTCCGCCACGGCATGATAGAGCATCATGGGCTATATCTCAATCCATACAAAATAAGGCTTAAATATGATGTTGTTGTGATAGTTGAGAAAACTCTTTACGCGAAAATAATGCCTATTTTTGTGCATTCCACACTTTACGTGGAATAGATTTGTGTACTGCAATAAATACATGATTCTTTGCGTACACGACAATAGTAATGGATATTTACACGAAACGCATGATGTATCAACTAAAACATACTATGTTATCCAGTAAAATTAATATTCCAAAATATCTGAATGACTATGGTATTCGGCCAACGGCTGTTCGAATCATCGTATTTCGTGCCATGTATGAGCTTCATGACACGTTCAGCCTGACAGACTTGGAAAACACATTGGACAGCGTGGATAAATCCAAACTGTTCAGAACTTTGTCGCTCTTTGCGCAACACCATCTTGTCCATAAGATAGAAGACGGAAGCGGCTCGACAAAATACTGCTTATGCCGCAATGACCATGTGTGCAGAGTCGATGAACTGCATTGTCATTTCTACTGTGAGAGTTGCCATAAGACATACTGTCTCGACCATACCTATATTCCGATGGTGCATTATCCGAAAGGATTTGAGTTGCATAGTGTCGATTATTTATTAAAAGTTCTTTGCCCTGATTGCCGAAACAAGAGACACGACTGACTTTGCAACTCGGTTGCAGTTCTTATACCGTACTTTTGCAGCGTATTAAATGATTAGTCGTGAAAAAAGAACAAAAAATCAAAGTGATACGCATCATTACGAGCATCGTTTTGCTAATGGCGGCATATATTCCGGCTATTCCGGAAGAGATTCACATCGGATTATGCGCCATCGCCTATGTCATAATCGGTGCGGACATAGTTTATGCAGCCTTGCGCAATTTGTGCAAAGGTCAGTTTTTCGATGAGAATTTCCTCATGACTATTGCGACCGTCGGAGCATTTGCCATCGGTGAATACCCCGAAGCGGTGGCAGTGATGATGTTCTATCAGATTGGGGAACTTTTCTCCGATATAGCGGTGGAACGGAGCAGGGCTTCGATTGCGGCATTGATGGATATCCGTCCGGATTATGCCAATATTGAGAAAGAGGGAAATCTAACACGGGTGTCTCCATCGGATGTCCCGGTCGGCAGTATCATAGTAGTAAAACCGGGAGAGAAAATACCATTGGACGGAAAGATAATCTCCGGAAGTACGACTCTCGACACGGCGGCGTTGACAGGTGAAAGCCTTCCGCGTGAGGTTTCCGAAGGCGATACCGTTATCAGCGGAAGCCTGAATCTCACAGGTGTTCTGCATATCCGCACATCGGGGACATTTGGAGAATCGACTGTCGCGAAAATCCTCGATTTGGTAGAAAACGCGGATACTGGCAAGGCGAAGAGTGAAAAGTTCATAACCCGTTTCGCGCACTATTATACACCTGCTGTCGTGGCTGTGGCTGCATTGCTCGCCTCGGTTCCTCCGCTAATTGCGGGCGGCGAATGGCTTGTCTGGTTAAACCGTTCCCTGATTTTCCTGGTGATTTCCTGCCCCTGCGCACTGGTCGTGTCCGTCCCGCTGACGTTCTTTGCCGGAATAGGCGGAGCATCAAGAAAGGGCATCCTTGTAAAAGGCTCCAACTATCTGGAAATGATGGCGCATATAAAAACAGTCGTGTTCGACAAGACCGGGACTCTGACAAGAGGCAATTTCTCGGTCACTGCCATACATCCCCAAATGTTATCGGAACATGAGCTTATAGAATTGGCTGCATTGGCGGAAAGTTTTTCCGACCATCCCTTGTCGGTATCGATACGGGATGCCTGCAATCTGCCATTGGACAAAACAAGAGTGACCGGTTATGAGAACATTGCAGGCGAAGGAATCGTGGCAATGATCGACAATCGCAAGGTTTATGCCGGAAACGAAAAACTTATGTCGCGTGCCGGTGTGACACCCCGGTCATGCAAAAAGACAGGTACCATTGTCAATGTCGCCGTAGACAGCGTTTATATGGGACATATCGTCGTTTCCGATACCTTAAAGCCGCAATCCGTCGAGACTATCGCAAGGCTGAAAGCCTCCGGAGTTGGAAAAACAATCATGCTTACGGGTGACCGCAGTGATGTGGCCAAAGATATTGCCGGAAAAGTGAACATAGATGAGTTCCATGCCGAACTGCTGCCGATAGACAAGGTGAGGTTTGTCGAGGCACTGTGTAAAGAACATGCCCGGTCTCCCATCGCTTTTGTCGGCGACGGCATCAACGATGCTCCGGTCATCAAACTTGCTGACATAGGCATTGCCATGGGTGCTGTCGGCAGTGACGCCGCCATTGAAGCCGCCGACATCGTATTGATGAATGATAATCCCATGAATATCGTCGAAGGCATGATGATAGCGCGCAAGACGTTAAGCATAGTAAAACAGAACATCGTATTCGCCATCGGCATCAAACTCCTGATGTTGCTGTTGGGAGCGTTGGGCGTTGTCAACATGTGGGCTGCCGTGTTTGCCGATGTAGGTGTTACCATACTTGCCATACTCAATGCGTTAAGGAGCATACGTGTCAGCAATGTGTTAAAACAATAATAACTCCATCTTTGCAACCGGGTTGCAAAAGTAAAAGCGTGTATTTGCACCCGAAAAGCAGTTTTACTGTCAACAAAGAGATGAAAAGACAAGTGTACATAGCGATAGTGGCGTTGGCGGCAATCATGTTGCTTGCCGTGCCATTCATTCCGCATCATCACCACGATAAAGCGCTATGTACGGTTGTGGAACACTGTGACAGCGACAACACGGATAATGACGAACATACAGGCCACAACGATGACGGCACGGCGTGCATAGAGAATGGCGGATTGTTCATATCCAAATCCGATGCACACAACAATACTTCCTATAAGATAATTCCGGCATTTGTCTGTGCGATATGCAGGATGGCAATTGCCGAACTGTTTCCGGAAAAGAAGATTCCATGCGAATGGGAAGGCATCGCCATCTACCAATCGGCGGAACTGACCCGGACCAATGCCCTGCGGGCACCTCCCCATATTTCTGACACCTCTTATAAATCCATGAGGTGCGGTATGCCTTTCCGCATACCCTATTTCCCTTTTTTTTCATACATCATCCGTTCCCTTCGTGTAAGGGAGCGTGAAACGTAATACAACAAAAAATGTTAATAAAGAGAGCCTTAGTGCCTGTTGCATTGGTCTTTCCTCTGTTGTTGTATGCCTATGATGTAAAGGATAAGGACGATTTACAACCGACAGATAGCCTGTTGCACGACACCGGCGCGTCGCAACTTTCAGTAAAGCAGCTGATAGTTCCGGCCTCGCTGGTGGCATACGGCATATTCGAAGCCGCGATGATGCACGGGAACAGGATGCTGAACTATAGCATAGGTCACGAGGTCATCACCCACAAACCTGCAAAGTTCAGGATTGACGACTATACGCAGTATGTTCCGGCTGCAAGTGTCTATGTCCTGAATCTTGCCGGGGGCAAAGGACGGCACGGCTTCAAGGACAGGACTGTCATATTGGTTATGGCGAGCCTGTTTACCGCAGTGACAGTCAACGAGCTGAAATACACGGTGCGCGAGCAACGCCCTGACAAATCCGGGAGAAATTCGTTCCCGTCGGGACATACAGCCGCAGCCTTTATGGGAGCGGAGTTCCTGTGGCAGGAATACAAAGACGTGTCGCCTTGGTATGGCATCGGCGGATATGTGATAGCCGCCGGAACAGGGGCGTTAAGGGCGTGGAACAACAAGCATTGGGTCTAGGATGTCGTTTTCGGCGCAGGTTTGGGAATGTTATGAACAAAACTCGCATACAGGCTGTACCCGTCCGTGCAACGCAAATTGTCCAAAAAGAAGGAGAAAGTCTCCGGCATCTCCTTCTATCCTTATTACAACGGGCAACAGGGAGGACTTTCAGTCAAATATGATTTTTAATTTAGAATGGAATATGCTTCAGAAACTGATAAAATTCTCAATAGAGAACAAACTCACAATAGGCATACTGACGGTAGCCCTCATCATATGGGGAGGGTGGTCGCTGTCACAGTTGCCGTTTGACTCCACGCCTGACATCACCAACAATCAGGTGCAGGTAATCACGCAGGCCCCGTCGTTGGGGGCGCAGGAGGTGGAGCAGTTCATCACCACTCCCGTGGAGATGGCGCTCGCAAACATACCGAGAGTGACGGAGCGGCGGAGCATCAGCCGCAGCGGACTATCGGTCATCACGCTTGTCTTCGACGATGCCGCCGATGTGTATTGGGCGCGGCAGCAGGTGAGCCAACAATTGAAGGAAGCCGAGGAGGTGCTGCCGCAAGGCAAAGGCACGGTGGGGCTTGCCCCCGTGACGACCGGGCTTGGCGAAATCTACCATTACACCATACGCGCGGAAAAAGGCTACGAGGACAAGTACAGCCTTACCGACCTGCGCACGATGCAGGACTGGATTGTGCGCAAGCAGCTGTCCGGCACGGAGGGCATAGCCGAAGTGAGCGGATGGGGCGGATACGTGAAGCAGTACGAGGTGGCGATTGACGCCGACCGGCTGAACGCATCGGGGCTGACCGTGGCGGACGTGTATGACGCCCTCGAAGCGGGCAACGAGAACACCGGCGGCAGCTACATAGAGAAGAACAGCAGCCAGTATTTCATCCGTGGCATAGGCCTCACCACATCGTTGGAGGACATAGGGAAGATACCCGTGAAGACTATTGGCGGGACGCCGATACTCGTAAGGGATGTGGCAAACGTGCAGTTCGGATATGCCACCCGCTATGGAGCCGTGACAAGGAACGGAGAGGGCGAGGTCGTGGCCGGCATCACGCTGATGCTCAAAGGTGAGAATTTCCAGCAGGTGATAAAGAATGTGAAGAAACGCATGGCGCAGATACAGAAAAGCCTGCCCGAAGGCGTGGCCATCGAACCGTTCATCGACCGCACGCAATTAGTGGACCGCGTGACGGGTACCATCACTCGCAACCTGATAGAGGGAGGGCTGATTGTGGTCTTTATCCTCGTACTGTTCCTCGGCAACTACCGCGCAGGACTTGTGGTAGCCTCCGTAATCCCACTGTCCATGCTGTTCGCATTCGGCATGATGAAGCTCTTCGGCGTGAGCGGAAACCTGATGAGCCTCGGTGCGATAGACTTCGGGCTTATCGTCGATGGTGCGGTCATCATCGTGGAAGCCGTGTGCCACCACATAGGCATCAGCAGGGACAAGTACCGGGGCGCAAGTCTCACGCAGGCGCAGATGGACGACGAGGTGTATCTCTCCGCGTCCAAAATCCGCAAGAGCGCGGCATTCGGCGAAATCATCATCATGACGGTCTATCTGCCCTTACTCACGCTGGCGGGGATTGAGGGGAAGATGTTCCGTCCCATGGCTATGACCATCTTCTTCGCCATACTCGGCGCGTTCATCCTGTCGCTCACGTATGTGCCGATGGCAAGCGCGTTGTTCCTCAGCAAGGAAAGCACGCACAAGCGCAACCTGTCCGACCGCCTCATTGAGAAGCTGAGGGGATGGTATCTGCCCGTCATCACGAAAAGCCTCAATTGGAGCAAGACGCTGATAGCCTCGATGGTCGTGCTGTTCGCAATCAGTCTGCTTGTCTTCAACAGGTTGGGCGGAGAGTTCATCCCCAGCCTTGAGGAGGGGGACTTCGTCGCCGAGATAAGCATGGCGCAGGGCACGTCGCTCTCGCAGATGGTGGAAAGCACCATGCAGGCGGAGAAGATACTGAAGGCGCAGTTCCCGGAGGTGAAACAGGCGGTGACGCGCATAGGAAGCTCCGAGATCCCCACCGACCCCATGCCCGTGGAGCGTGCCGACATGCTCATATCCTTGATTCCGAAAGCCCAATGGACATCGGCAAAGACCAAGGACGAGCTGATGGAGAAGATGGAGGAAGCCCTGATCGTCATTCCCGGCATGGAGGTAGAGATGACACAGCCCATACAGATGCGCAACAACGATCTGATGACGGGCATCAAGCAGGATGTGGCGATAAAGATATACGGCAACGACCTCGACGCGCTGGAATCTTCAGCGAAAAAGGTGGCATCGCTCATCAAGGATGTGGACGGCGTGTCTGAACCGTTCGTGGAGAAGGTGCAGGGACTGCCGCAGATACAGGTGAAGTATGACCGCGACCGTCTGGCGAAATACGGCATCTCCATAGCCACCGCCAACAGAGTACTTGAGGCGGCTTTCGCAGGCCGTCGCACAGGCTACGTGTTCGAGGAAGACCGCCGCTTTGACATGGTGGTGCGGATGGACAATGACCTGCGCAACGACCTCGCGGCATTGGAAGGTCTCTATCTGCCACTGCCCGACGGCGGGACGCTGCCGTTGCGACAGGTTGCCGAAATCAGCTTCGAGGACGCTCCGGCGCAAATCACGCACGAGGACGGGCTGCGGCGCATATACGTAGGGTTCAACGTGCGTGGGCGTGACGTGCAAAGCACCGTAGAGGAAATCCAAGGCATTCTCGACAAGGAACTGAAGCTCCCGGCGGGCTATTATTACACATACGGCGGACAGTTCCAGAACCTTCAGGAAGCCACAGGGCGGCTCATGCTCGCCGTGCCGCTTGCCCTGCTGGTCATCCTCTGCCTGCTGTATGCCACACTGAAGAATGTGCGCGAGACACTGTTCGTGTTCTCCGCCATACCGCTGTCCGCCATCGGCGGCGTGTGGGCATTGTGGCTGCGCGATATGCCGTTCAGCATTTCTGCCGGTGTGGGATTCATCGCGCTGTTCGGCGTGGCGGTACTCAACGGCATCGTGCTTATCGGACAGTTCAACACGTTCGAGAAGGAAGGAATGACGGATGTGCGGAAACGGATTGTCGAGGGATGTATGCTGCGGCTGCGCCCGGTCATCATGACGGCACTGGTGGCATCGCTCGGCTTCATGCCTATGGCACTCTCCACGGGCGACGGAGCCGAAGTGCAGCGTCCCCTCGCGACTGTGGTCATCGGCGGACTGCTCACTGCCACCATCCTGACACTCATTGTATTGCCGTCAATATATAAGACATTCACAAGAGAAAATCGTAAGGAAGCATGAAAACATTCAAGTATATCATTTTAACTGTATGTATCGGCGCACTGCCGCTGTCGTCACCTGCACAGGAAAAGACCATGACGTTGCAGGAGTGCATCGACATGGCATTGGACAACAATCTGGACATGAAAGCCGGGACAGTCTCCGTAGGCAAAGCCCGCGACTTGCAAGGCACGGCGTTCGACATGGAGAAGACATCCGTCACGCTCAGTCAGGACCCCACATCAGGGGGTAGTCCCGACAACGGCATAACGGTAAGCCAGTCGTTCGAGTTCCCCACTGTTTACGCCGCACGGCGCAAGTACCTGAAAGCGGAAACGGCGGCGGCGCAGAGCAGTCTGGCGGTGACACGCAACGAGGTGGTAAGGGACGTAAGCGCATACTATTACACACTGCTCCATGACCGCCGTACCATCGAAATCTTGCAGGCGCAAGACAGTGTGTACGACAGGTTCGTCAGCCTTGCCTCGGCACGGTTCAAGGCGGGGGAGGCAGGCAATCTGGAACTGATAAACGCAGAGCGTATTCGCAACGAGAACCGCATCGAGATGGAAAAGGCTGAAAAGTCTTACCGGTCGGCGATGCTTGCTTTCCGGCAACTGCTGAACACGGACACCGTGGTCGTTCCGGCGGACGTTTCGCTTCCCGTCATACGACAGGAAATGCCGGAGGCATCCGTTTCCTTCGAGCAAACGCCTTTGGGCGGAATGTATGCCGCACGGATAACGGCATCCGAGCGTAACCTCAGCCTTGCCAAACAAGGGTATATGCCGGGACTGAGCATAGGCTTGACAGGGCAGCTGCTCATCAAGGGCTTCAATCCTTACGACATCGAGCGCAGCAGGTTTGACAAGGGAAATTTCATGGGCTTCGAGGTAGGCGTGAGCATACCCCTGTTCTGGGGCGGTCAGAATGCGAAGGTAAAGGCCGCCCGGCGCGACGTGGAACTGGCGGAAATCAGCCGCCGGCAGGCGAAGCAACGTATGGACAAGGAATACCGTGACGGACTGAACGAGCTTTTCCGTGCGCAGAAGGTGCTGGACTATTACACCGCGCAGGGAAACGGACAGGGCGAGCGCATGGGCCGCCTCTCGCAGGTGTCCTACGAGAACGGGGAAATCGGGTATGTGGAATATATCCAGAACCAGCAGACAGCACTCGACGTGCAGTTGCGGTATGCCGATGCCGTCAACGACTACAATCAGGCAATCATCATGTTGAATTACATAAAAGGAAACAAATGAAAACGATTTATATGACAATCATGGCAGGCGCACTCGTCATCCTTGCGTCATGCTCCGGGAACAAGAACGTAGAAAACCAGACTAAGGAGACGGAAGAACAGCATACGGAAGAGGTGGAACTGACGCAGACGCAGATAAGCACCGTGGGCATTACGCTGGGCAAAGTGGAGAAAAAGGAACTCGGCAGCGTAATTCGCGTCAACGGGGAGCTGAAGCTAAATCCGCAGAACAAGGCGGATGTCACGTCGCTCATCGGCGGCATCGTCCGCAAGATAAGTGTCATAGAGGGGCAGCAGGTAAAAGCCGGACAGACGGTGGCCTACATCGAGAACACGGAGATTGTGGAGATGCAGAAGAACTACCTTGTGGCTGCAAAAGAAAAGGAGACGGCCCAGCTGGAACAGCAGAGGCAACGAACGCTGTCCGCGCAGGGAGCCGGAGTGGAAAAGACGCTCCAGCAAGCGGAAGCGGCATACGCGACCGCACAGGCACGCCTGACGGGATTGTATCACCAGTTGGTGCAAATCGGCATCAGTCCGGAACAAGTGGCAGCGGGGAAGATAGTCTTGCAAGTCCCCGTGCGCACGACTATTCCGGGTGTGGTAGGCAAGGTAAGTGTGAACACCGGCACTTACGTGGACACCACCACTCCGCTGATGCAGATAGCCGACAATTCGGCCGTCTATGCCAGCCTCAATGTGTTCGAGCGCAACATAAGCCAGGTCGAGGTCGGGCAGGACGTGGATTTCGTCATCACGAACAGCCCGGAGGCGCGTGTCAAAGGCAAGGTGTCTTTGGTGAACCGCTCCATGAACCCGGAGACCAAGGCCATCGCCGTACATGCCCAGATTACCGGAGGCAACGCCGACAGGCTGATTGCCGGAATGTACATCACCGGACTGATACATACGGGCAAGAAGGAGGTCACGGCTCTGCCTGACGGTGCCATAGTCAGTGCGGAAGGCAAGAAGTTCGTTTTCGTCCTCGATGGCAGGCAGGCGGACGGAAAGGAGCAAACGCTGCATTTCAAGCGCGTGGAAGTCATAACGGGAGCCGGCGAGCTGGGATATACGCAGGTTGATTTCGTGAACCCCGTGGATGCGGACGCCACAGTGGTGACAGGCAAAGCATTTTACCTCGCTTCCATGTCCGCCGACCACGGCGAACACTGATTATAGCAACGGACATCTATGAACAGGCATAACGAACGTAGATTGGGAAGACGACGGCAACATCGCTACAAGATGTTCAACCTTTCTAAATCAGCATCATCGTAAGCCTTGCCGCAGGTCTGGTCGCCGGCTTTGCCGTCTGGCACTTCATTTACCGGTGTGAAGACCCGACATGCGTCATAACCTATGTCAATCTGGCGATTTGTCTCTTGGTGTTCCCAGTCTTTGCGTTGGTAACGAGTGAAGTGTTTTTCGCACATCCCGACCGGGGGAAACGCAAAAAGCCGAAATCGCACGATTGAATGCTATCATAGTGTAAGACAAGGAAGCCCTTGCTTGCGTATCGCGGCAGGTACGGGTCTTCCTTGTCTTGCCGGCAAACATAAGTGGATGAAATGATTTTCTCTGCGTTGGAAAATGAAGAAGCGGAAAAAGGAAGAGCAAGGAAAGGAGCATAATGAAAAGGAGACATATCGGGCACGTACCGGAAGACGGCGCAGGATTCTTATCTGCGGAAGCGGCGTATTAGGTTGCGTCATCGGCTTTTGCATTTATTCTTGGGTTATGGAATGTCCCGACCCTGATTGCCGTTTCCATTATGCACCTTTTGTCGGAATGCTGATAGACGGTGTTGCACTGGCTGTCTTGGCTACACTCGTATTAAGGAGACCATTGCACGGTATTTCAAAGGTATACAGGGTTGTGGTTGCTTCGTATATCACTGATATGTAGTATCTTCATAACCAAAACAGTCGTATAGCTATGCCTACCAAACAAACCGAATCCGCTCCGCGCTTCCTGCAAGTTTATACGCAGGTGCGTCGCGACCGCATGAAGCACTCGTTCCT
>ERZ773014.2251-NODE-2251-length-11448-cov-3.721935_pt1 | contig 11448 bp, 5 predicted proteins | sample MGYA00580841_ERZ773014 | MGnify/ENA primary metagenome ERZ773014 (study PRJEB29015, sample SAMEA2737989) | human oral metagenome | biome: human oral; feature: human-associated habitat; material: dental | place: China | collected 2067 ...
CGGTCGGGCCATCGTGTGGCCCAGGTTCTCAAACACCTGGGCCACACCGTCCTCGTCCTGGACATCGACGCGCGCGCCATCGGGTCGCTCAAGACCTTCGGACCCGACGTCGTATGGCCGCTGGTCCACGGTGGCCCCGGGGAGGATGGCGGTCTGCAGAACATACTCATAGCCCTGGGTCTGCCGTATGTTGGCACCCACTCGGACGGCTGTCAGCGGGCCTCATTTAAACCGACAGCTAAGGCCAGTGTCCGCACCGGAGGAGTGATCACTCCCGACTCGTTGACTCTTCCACATTCCTATTTCAGTCAGTTAGGAGCTCAGGAGGTCCTGACCGTCGTCGCCGGCCATCTGAGCCTCCCGGTCGTGGTCAAGCCCCATCAGGGAGGTTCTGGACTCGGAGTGTCCTATGCATCGACGGCGGATGAACTGAGGTCCGCCATGGTGGCATGCTTCGCGTACGACGAGCGGGCTCTCATTGAGAGTTATGTTCCCGGCACCGAACTCGCCGTATCAGTCGTTAATACAGGAGAGGGACCACGTGCGCTTCCTCCCGTCGAGGTCGTCACCGAGGGGCAGTACGATTTCGACGCACGTTACAATCCTGGCCGCTCGGAGTACTTCGTTCCAGCACGATTGGACAGTACGGTGATCGACGTGGTCAAAGATACCGCAGTCACCGTGCACAAGACCCTCGGACTTGGGAATCTCTCTCGAACCGATCTTATTCTCGACGACGAGGGCACGACCTGGTTCATTGACGTCAATGTCATTCCAGGGATGACGGAAACCTCCTTGCTACCGATCGCTGCCAAGGCGGAGAGCTCACTGGAAGAGTTGTATGACGCACTGGTGAGGAACCCGTTCGTCTATCCATGACTCATGTTTCACGTGAAACGGTGGCTTCACTCGGCTCGAGTGGAGCCACCACTATTCTCGGCTGCTCACGGACTGCAACGTTGTGTGCCGGTAGAGAAGACTACGATTCACTAGATCCACCAGTATGCAGCTCTCTTCATTAGGTCGTATTGGCCAGAAGACGCTTCCGAGGCAAGGACCAATGAGACTCGAAGGTAGTCCCGACGTTCACATCATCTGATGTTTCATGTGAAACCCCGATCATGTCTCACAGAGTTGGAAGGAAGCCTGCTCAAGAGCGAGGAACACGGCGACCAATCTGAACACACAGTCCACTGCTACGCCTGTGAATGTCTCTCAGACACCAGTACCCTCACCGAGAACTCCTTCCATGCGGTACCGGAAACGATCTCTTCTCCAGATGGGTTCGATCCTTGAGGAGAAGGGATCGCCTCAAGAGTGAAGGAACGCGTATAGCGGTGATCCAGCTATGCTGTCGAAGACCATGTCCCTACATTCCTATGCTTGCATGGCTCTCATTTCAGTACATCGATACGGCTACCTGTATCCAGGAGTCAACACTCATTCAATCCATCCCGCGAGCCACACCCTCCTCAGGTCAGGGAGTAGCGCCGATGGTTGTTTTTGAGATAGGTGGCCTGTCCAGAGCCTCCGCTTTTAGCAACAGCACCTACGGACATCACTGCGAAAGTCATCCACGGCGCGCCTATGACGACTGGACTTCACCATAGGATGGTTGACCCCTCCCAGCCGGAACACCGCCTCCTGTGTTTCACGTGAAACCGACGAGACATGTGCTACACCGCGAACAGGTGACCTATCTTTCTCACCAAGATCTCATTCGCCGAGTCCATCGGGAACCGAACCAGTCAATGATGAACAACGATACCGACAACGTCAACATCCACTACGATATGCCTTGTCGCCGTATCACATACTTCCTATCGACACTCTTTCGCGGCATCACAGCATCTCCTCCACCAGAGTTAGAAAGCCTCGCGCTTCGATGGAGCACACCTCATATCAATGCTTTGAGGAAATCGAGGCTGCAACGTGCCGGACTACTAGCCATCTCTCGGCCTGATGTGCCATTCTGCAGTCCCATCACCAAACAGACCTACCCAACCCCCAGATCATCTGACCTCACCCCTCTCAGATTGGTTTCACGTGAAACCAACGTCGAGTAGTCCAGCATCAGACACATTGCCGAGGGGTACGGTACGCCGTCTGCTGCATTTCCTTGCCGTTCTCCACGTTGGTCGTGTTGCGAACAGAAGGATTGTTTGGGCAGTCTTAACGCAGCAGACAAGCCTCCAATCTCCCCAACGCAAGCAAGGCCTCCATAGCCAGGTGCACGGAACAGTTCACATATCCTCCAGTAGTCCACGAACCTCTGAACATTGGGGCTTGCTCAGTCGCCTCCAACGGCAGGAGAACAACTTCTCTGGCTCATATCAACTTCCCACCGGTTCACAACAGATGCTTGCATCGAATCTTCCGTTTCACGTGAAACCGGATCACAGCATCTACAAGGAGTAGTCTGCCCTTCCCAGAAAGAGTTGAGCCTCGAAGCTGCCTGCACGACGTTGTGAGAGTGGAACTCCGAGAGTATTGATGACGGAGGCTCTATCTACTTGAGGAGTGTTCCCAGCCATAGAGATCAACTGCCTTCACCTGGCTCAGCGGTTGCAAGCGCGAGCCTAGGAACAGAACTCTCGAGTATGACTTGAGACCACCGGGTCCACCACCATTCCTGGTTTCACGTGAAACCATCTCTCGGTGACGAAATCGCTGCTCTACTAGTCGACATCCGAGCACTTCTGACGAGGAGATGACGCACTCTGTTCATTGACGTTCAATGACTGCTGCAACGGCCGAGGTCGTTACTCCAAGTCAGCAACGCGCATCACTACAATCCATCATGAACACTTTCCACTCGACAACAGCATCTGCACCTCACAGCCTGTTTTCCCGGAGTGAGTACCTCAACCGGATGCAACTGCATAGCACGCTTACTGAGACATTCTGACGCTTTTGAAGAAGGGGAACACTCGACCTCCAAGAATGGCTATCTCATGGGAGGACTCCGGTAAGACAACGTATCCTTGAGATGCGGTAGACACACACCTGTCTTCTGGAGAAGGTGGATCCAAGCCATCACTCAACCTTTAGCATCTTCTACCCTGAGGTACGTTGACTAGAAAACGAGATTCTCTTCTGAAGAAGGGCTACATGCCATAGGTATGTCGGTTTCACGTGAAACCGCGGTGTACATGACTCGCAGGCTCGAAGTTCCGCACTGTTCCTCTCGGCTCCCCACGTTAGAGACACTAAGCGATGTCAGCAAAGGAGTGTTGTTGAAGTGATCTCAAGACAGCACAATGGCACATACCCAGGATGTCACTTGGATCCCAATCGCCTGATCACACACAGGACATGCGTAGAACCCGGAGTGTATCCGAGAGCCCCATTCCCTCCGGTACCAACTCAAACTGGCAGGCTTTGATAGCAAGTCAAGCCTGAAGCTGTGTCTTCCTATTCATCGAAGCCAAGGAATGGCGCGTGCAGGGTACGCACAAGTACACATCGATGTAGACTCACCCACCCATCCGGTGAAGAAGCCTCCAACACTCGGACGTGAGGCGACAGGAGTATCGGTTCACACATTGCAGATCGGCAATGTGGTGCTGATCCACAGTCGATGGGAGTGCTGCCGGTCATTGCAGTTGCACTGAACCACAGACAGCCAGTACTCAGACACCACATTCACGAACTCGATGCTCGATACGCCACTGGTTTCACGTGAAACACCGTATGACACGGCAACTCGACGGATGGTGTCGGTCTGCTTTATCCCTCCATCACAGATGGTCACCGTATCGTTTCACGTGAAACATAGATCATTCTTCTTCAGAACAAGAGTGGGGCCGAAACACTCACTGTTTCGGCCCCACCATCATTCAGAAACTTAGCGTCAACTACTCCTCGTCGAGCGATGTCCCCGGCGCCAAGGCGCCAACGATACGGGCAAGATCATCATCGCCAGCGAACTCGATGGTAATACGTCCCTTCTTCGCTCCACGTGTCACCTTGACGCGAGTATCAAAGGCATCGGAAAGCCTTGTCGAGAGAGCCGGGAGAGGAGTGCTGCGGGCTCGCAGCACCTTCGGTTGACTCGTTTCCGAGTCTGGTTCCTCGTGAAGAGCGACGAGTTCCTCCGTCGCACGAACCGACAGCCCTTCTGCCACCACGCGTTGAGCAAGCCGCTCCATTTCTGCCGCATTGGGAAGGCCCAACAAAGCACGCGCATGGCCGGCCGAGATGACATTCGCAGCAAGTCTGCGCTGTACCAGTGGCGGAAGCTTCATGAGGCGCAGCGTATTGGAGATCTGGGAACGCGAACGGGCAATCCGTTCAGACAACTCGGCATGAGTGCACTGGAAGTCCTCCAGCAACTGTTGATAGGCCGCTGCTTCCTCAAGCGGATTGAGCTGGACCCGATGAAGGTTCTCCAGCAGCGCGTCTCGCAGCATGGCGACGTCATCGGTATTCCGCACCACTGCCGGAATCGCCTCAAGGCCAGCCTCTTTAGAAGCACGCAGACGACGCTCGCCCATAATGAGCTCATAGTGCGGGTCCTCTCCCGGAGAGGTAGACACCTGTCGAACCACGATCGGCTGGAGTAACCCCACTTCCGCAATCGAGGCGGCCAACTCGGAGATGTCCTCCTCATCGAACACCTGACGAGGCTGGCGAGGATTCGGATGAATCAAGCCCACCGGAATCTCAGCAAAGTGGGCACCAGGAACCGGAACGAGGTCGGGGCCATCTGAGTCGACAGTATCATCAACCCGACTATCGTTCCGTTCACCGGCGTGGGCTTCAGATACGATCGAGTCCCCGACGGGTCGTGCAACTTTGGAATCAGAGGACGTAACCTCTGCACCTCCCGTCTGCTTCTCCCTTGTTTCACGTGAAACAACAGAGTCCTCGAGCTTCTCAGTTTCCTCCGAGGCAGAGTCGGCAACGATGTCATCGACCGCACCTACGTTGTCATACGTCGTTGTCTCAACCGAGATGGCCTCCGTCGCAACAACTTCAGGCTGCGATGATTGCTCCTCAGCCTTCAGCGCAGTAGCCGAGTCAGCATCGCTCGGCATCACCTTCCTAGGAGAGCGATTCGGAGTCGTCTTATCCGCCGACTGGACACGGCTCTTCGACGTAACCTTAGATGTCCCACGCTCGGGCTTCTTCACCGTCTCATCAGCAGAATCCGGCACAGTTTCACGTGAAACAGAGGCCGCCCGCTTAGCCTTCGATGCTGTCCTGGACGACGTCGAGCGCGCTGTGCGACTCTTGGAACTACGTTTCCGCTGAGATGGAGCAAGAAGAGTAGCGGCCAGATCTCGAGTGCTCTGCGACTCGTTGTTCGTAGGGTCGTTCTCCGGATCAGCGTCGGCGTGCGATGCGGACTCCTTGTCATGAGTCTCCGTGTCCTTCGAATCGGGAAAGAACACGTCAGAAGGACGAGGTGCGCTTGCCTTGTCCTTCTGCGTGTCCGGGATGAGTGCTTCCAGACCCCGTCCAAGTCCGCGTCGTTTCTGAGCCATCAGGCTTCCTCGCCTTCATTTTTGGGGGCGCCCCGCAGAGCAACCTCACGAGCCATTTTCTTATACGCGATCGCGCCGGAGGACCGGGGATCCCAAAACACCACTGGAGCACCAAAGGAGGGGGCTTCAGCGACACGAATTGAACGAGACACCTTGGTATCCAACGTCGCATCAGGGAAATAGGAGCGAACCTCGGACTCCACTTCTCGAGCCAGTGTGGTACGTCCATCAAACATGGTGAGCAACACACCTTCAATTACAAGTTCTTTATTAGATGTTTGTTGCACGATTGTAATCGTCTTAACGAGTTGACTAACACCTTCCAAGGCATAAAATTCAGTTTGAATTGGAATTAAAACACTATCAGCCGCTGTGAAAGCATTCAATGTTAGTAAACCAAGAGATGGCGGGCAATCAATAATGATAAAATCATACTCATCGCGTACAGAAGCAATGGATTTTTTCAAAATTGTTTCACGTGAAACAATCCCTACTAATTCTACCTCAGCACCAGCCAATTGAATCGTTGCAGGCGCTACAAAAAGCTTTTTAAGCATTGTAGGTTGAATAACATTAGCAATGTCTTCGCCATCTATCAACACATCGTGAATACATAATTCCAAATCATCTTTTTCAATTCCTAATCCAGAACTAGCATTACCCTGCGGATCCAAATCTATTAACAACACCTTTTTACCTGCATCAGCCAAACAAGCACTGAGATTAACAGATGTTGTAGTCTTGCCTACACCGCCTTTTTGATTAGTAATCGCTATTACTTTGCCCACAAAATTCACCTCAACTTTACGTTCAAAAATATTTCATTTCATTATAACATAGGGCACGCAAAAGAAATAGAACTTTATAGACTTTACAAAGTAATTTTTCATGAATCTATGTAAACTTATCTGAAATATTTCACGTGAAACATTTCAAATTTATATACACGACAACTCATTAAAAGAAATTCCAAAACTTAAATTCTATAGAGTTTTACAAACACAGAATTACGTGTTCCTTATACAATTACATGTTATATAACTTTTATCTATGGACGCACCTCAATAAATTATATGAAGCTATAACCTTTACAGTACATAAGGATATATTTATACTTATAAAAGATAGTATTTTATCGATTTAACAGCTCTAAAGCTATTTTATATACCATTATAAAGGAGGCGTTTCACATGCCCATATATAACGGAATGCTTCCGGTAATAAACAAGAACGAAGTAAAGCGATATGCTGGGCTTCGACATGCAGAGGATTTCCCTCAAAAATTTGTTGATGAAGCTTGTAAAGAAATCCAATTACTAGCAACACCAAAAGGTGTGTATCAAGAATATGATTACGATGCTGAGACTAAAACAATTCTTAGCAATCCGCCATTTAAGATTGAAGGTTCTATAATAGAAAAACATTTAGAAAAATCTACAAAGGTATATGTATTAGGCGTTACCGTAGGTGAAGATGTAGAAGTGCGGAGCGAACAACTGTTTAAAGCAGGTAATTATACAGTAGGATTACTACTTGATGCAGCTGCTACAACAGCTGTCGAGCAAGTGGCAGACCAAGTTAATGAAGTAATCAATACAATAGCAAAAAAACAAGGCTACAAACCTACATGGCGCTTCAGCCCAGGTTATGGAAATTGGCCTTTAGAAGTCCAAAAAGATTTAGCTAAAATCATTAAGACCGAACAAATCGGCCTACAAGTTACAGATAATTTCTTATTATTTCCAAGAAAATCTGTAACAGCCATTATCGGCTTAATGCCAGCTAATGAAGACATAAAAACTAAAAGAGGTTGTACATCCTGTTCACAAAAAGACTGTGCATCGAGAAAACTTCCAGAAAAAGCAAGTACACAAAACACAAATGACCAAGTACCTTGCGAAAAAAGCACAGCAGATGCGTCTAGCATCGCAATGAAAGGACAACCAACAAACTAAATGTTTCACGTGAAACATTTCCTTGTACCCATGTGCAGGCAAAAATGTTTCACGTGAAACAATTCATTTATAACACTAAATAGATGCAATTATAAAAATGAATGGCAGTGTATTAAACCCATATAAACAGGTAGAGAAAAGTGATAGTGAATGAACATTACTTTCGCAGCGACTTTGGCCCTGCGAAGCCCGAAGGGCGAAGTCAGACCCGGCCGGTGGAGCGAGAAAGCAATGTTCATTCACACCTATACGCTATACAGGAATAAGGGCCAACTACACTGCAGTCATTTATTAATAATTACATCTCATTAAATATAAAGGATGATTCACATGTACATTTTTGACGGCGCTATGGGTACAATGCTCCAAGCCGCAGGCCTAGAAGAGGGTTATTGCCCAGAATTATTTAACGTAGAAAGACCAGAAGTAGTAAAAAATATTCACGCTCAATATTTACAACATGGTAGTGATGTGATTACTACAAATACATTTGGTGCTTGTAGCCTTAAATTAGAAGATTACGATTTACAAGATCGCGTACGAGAGATAAATATTGCTGCTGTAAAGGTAGCCAAAGAAGCTATTGCAGAGGTTAAACCATCTGCCCGCGTAGCCGGTTCTATGGGCCCTACAGGACGATTTTTACAACCTTTAGGCAATATGAGTTTCGATGATATTTACGATACATACAAAGAGCAAGCAGATGCTTTAATCGAAGGTGGTGTAGATTTTATCATCATTGAAACGATTATCGACGTACAAGAAATGCGTGCCGCTTTATTGGCATCCTTAGATGCACGTAATGAAGCAGGGAAAACTAAAGAAGACGTACAAATTATTTGTCAATTTTCTTTCAGTGAAGATGGACGTACTATTACAGGCACGCCACCTGCAGTAGCAGCTACCATCGTAGAAGCCATCGGTGCAGATATCATCGGTATCAATTGTTCTCTTGGACCTGAGCAAATCACACCGCTTATTGAGGAAATTGCAAGTGTAACGAATTTACCAATCAGCTGTCAACCGAACGCAGGTATGCCACAACTCATCAACAAACAAACTGTATTCCCATTAACGGCTGAAGAGATGGGGCCATTGATGCTTGATATCGTCGATGCAGGTGCAAGTTATGTAGGTGGTTGCTGTGGTACAACACCAGCTCATATTCAATCTATTTCCAATGCTGTAAAAGCACACACACCAAAAGAACGTGCTTATATTGAGCCTAAAACAATCATTACAAGCCGTACAAAACTTCTTGAGTTAGGTCATAATGTAAAGCCATTAATCATTGGTGAACGTATCAACCCAACAGGTCGAAAAGTATTAGCTCAAGAGTTACGCGATGGTTCTTTCATCCGTGTAAAACGCGACGCATTAGATCAAGTAGAGGCTGGTGCAGATATTCTCGACGTAAATATGGGCGTTGCTGGCATGGACCAAACACCTTTGATGGAAAAAGCGATTTTTGAGCTATCCATGCTTGTTGAAACGCCTTTATCCATCGACACACTAGACCCCGCAGCTATGGAAGTGGCCCTTAAAAACTATCCAGGCCGCGCTCTTATTAACTCCGTAAACGGGGAAGAGGAGTCCATCACACATGTTATGCCTTTGGCTAAACGCTACGGTGCTGCATTACTTTGTTTGCCACTTTCCAGCGGTGATTTACCAGAAAAAGCAGAGGACCGTGTCGCTTTAGCTGAAAGCATCGTAAATCGCGCTTATAACTATGGTTTACAACCTCATGACCTTTTACTCGATCCATTGGTATTAACACTTGCTAGTGGGGAAGATAGTGCACGACAAACTCTAAAAACATTGCGTTTATATAAAGAAAAATTTGGTTTTCCAACGGTTATGGGCCTATCCAATATTTCTTTTGGTATGCCACAACGTCCATACTTAAATGGTCAGTTCTTAACAATGGCACTCGCATCAGGCTTAACTACGCCAATTATGAACCCACTTAACTACGCCGCTAAAAAAGCATTCGTATCAAGCTCCACACTTCTTGGTTGGGATCCAGGTTCTGCCGAATTCATTAAAGAATACGGCTACGAAGACGAAACAACAGCGCCAGGAAATGCGGCTCCAAAAGGTCCAGATAAAGCATCCTTTGACAGCAATGATCCGTTAGCCAATATTCGTGCTTGCGTAGAGCAAGGTGAAAAGGAAGCCATTGTTGAGCTTGTTAAAAAGGCTTTAGCAGACGGTATGGATCCATTAGACATTACGAAAAAAGGGCTTTCAGAGGCAATGAACGTAGTAGGGGACAAGTTTGGCTCTGGTAAATTATTCTTACCACAAGTTATGCTTGCTGCTGAAACAATGCAAGCTGCTTTCAACACCATCAAAGAAATTATTCCAGCTAGTGAAAGTTTAGACAAAGGAACTGTCATCGTAGCTACAGTTAAGGGCGATATTCACGATTTAGGTAAAAATATCGTAGCTGCATTGCTTGAAAACAATGGTTACAAAATCGTTGACCTTGGCAAGGACGTTGATCCTGAGGTTATCGTACAAGCCATTAAGGACAACAAGGCGGCCCTCGTAGGTATTTGTTCCTTGATGACCACTACAATGCCACAAATCGATAACACCATTGCTGCCATTCGTGCGGCAGGCCTAAAAACTAAGGTCATGGTCGGCGGCGCCGTAGTATCTCAAGACTACGCAGACCAAGCAGGTGCAGATATTTACGCCAAGGATGGCATTGCGGCCGTAAATCATGCAAACGATTTCTTTGAAACTTTGAAATAATCGCCATTCTAGAAATATAAATACATAATAATAATGATGGTGAAAGCCTCATAAAACGCTGATATAGTGCATATGGAGCTTTTACCATACAAAGAATACATACGAGGTACATGATGACATTACGAGAGAAACACCAAAACGGTCAATTTACTATCACCGTTGAATTAGATCCACCAAAAAGTAGTTCTGCCCAAAAGGTTTTTGAGCAAGCGGCTCGCTTAAAAGGCAAGGTAGATGCCATTAATATCGCAGACAGCCCAATGTCTAAAATGCGTATGAGCCCAATTTCTTTGTCCTACTTATTACAACACAATAAAGATATCGAAACGATTTTCCACCTCACATGCCGTGATCGCAACATCATCGGTTTACAATCCGAATTGCTTGGTGCTGCAGCACTTGGTGTTAATAACATTTTGACACTGACAGGCGATAAGCCAGACCATGGGGACCACCCATTCGCACAATCCGTATTTGAAGTGGACTGCATGGGCTTACTCAATATTGCGAAAACATTAAATGCCGGTAAAGATTTAGCAGGCAACGATTTAGACGAACCGACAAACTTTTATATCGGTGCTACAGGTAATCCTGGGGCCCCTGATTTAGAAATTGAACGCCAAAAATTAGCTGCTAAAATCAAAAATGGTGCTCATTTTGTGCAAACACAACCAATCTATGATTTAGAACAAGCTAAACGCTATATCGACAAAATGTCTGAATTCAATGTACCTATTATGCTTGGTTTAATTCCTCTTAAAAGCTTTAAAATGGCAACATATCTTCACGAAAAAGTGCCTGGAATCAACCTTACCCAAGACATTTTAGACCGCGTAGAAAAAGGCGGCAAAGAAGCCGGTACAGAAATCGCTATCGAAACACTAGAACAAATCAAAAAAATCGCTGCAGGCGTACATATCATGCCGCTTAATGATATAGATACGACTTTGCATATTATTGATCACGTGTAAATCTTAAATAACAGCAAAAGTGCTCCCAACAGCCTCCCAAAAATGACACGCTATCGCGCTAAAGCGGGACCCGAAGTCATTTTTAGGAGGCTATTGGGAGCTTCTTTATTCTATAATTAAGCAAAAACGTGATAAATAATATGCAAATCTTAAAAGAATAGGGAACAAATCAAAATAGATTTATTCCCTGTTTTGTTTTCGATATAGCCATTAGTGTTAATAACGGTTTATCCTTTATCTCTTTTGGTTTTCTAGGATATTTCCCAGGTG
>ERZ773014.2253-NODE-2253-length-11436-cov-22.153326_pt1 | contig 11436 bp, 7 predicted proteins | sample MGYA00580841_ERZ773014 | MGnify/ENA primary metagenome ERZ773014 (study PRJEB29015, sample SAMEA2737989) | human oral metagenome | biome: human oral; feature: human-associated habitat; material: dental | place: China | collected 2067 ...
CGCCCCGCAGGGTCGCAGGTGCGCCGCGCCGCGACACTGGTGACGGTCGTCACCGCCGCTGCCACGGGACTGCTGGCGGGGGCGCTGATCGTGTTCGGAGGTGGGAGGAAATGACCGGGTTGTTGATCGCCGGAACCGCATCGGATGCGGGCAAGTCGTTGATTGTGACCGGCCTGGCGCGCGCGTTCCGGCGCCGCGGGATCAAGGTGGCCCCGTTCAAGTCGCAGAACATGTCCAACAACTCGATGGTCTGCTCGGATGGCACCGAGATCGGGCGTGCCCAGTACCTGCAGGCGCAGGCAGCTGGGGTGGAGCCGAGCAGCCTGTTGAATCCTGTGCTGCTGAAACCGGGCAGCGATCGGCGCAGTTTCGTCGTGCTCCGTGGCCGTCCTGCGGGGGAGCTCGGTGCAGGGGAGTACGCCAGCGGGCGCAAACACCTGGCCGAGGCTGCCTTCGACGCCTACGAAGAGCTCGCAGCCGGCCACGACCTGGTGCTGTGTGAGGGAGCCGGATCGCCCGCCGAGATCAACCTGCGTCGGGGCGACTACGTCAACTTCGGCCTGGCGGAACGTTTCGGGCTGCCTGTGGTGCTGGCCGCAGACATCGACCGTGGGGGCGCTCTGGCGGCGATCTTCGGCACCCACGGCATCGTCTCCGAACAGGATCGTGGGCTGCTGGTGGGATACCTCATCAACAAGTTCCGCGGTGACCAAGCGGTGCTTGACCCGGGTCTGGACGAGCTGACTCGGCGCACCGGTCTCAGGAACTACGGTGTGCTTCCCTGGCTGGCGGACGTGTGGCTGGACGGGGAGGATGCCCTGACCATTGGGTCGCGGGCGCTGCGTCCCGGCACCGGGGTGCTCCATGTCGCCGTCGTTCACTTCCCCCGCACCTCGAATGCCACCGACGTGGATGCTCTCGCCGCGGAACCGGGTGTCCAGGTGGTTGTCACTGCATCACCCGATCAGATCGCCCAGGCAGACCTTGTGGTGCTGCCCGGGTCGCGGGCCACTGTCACGGACCTGGCCTGGCTCAGGGACAAGGGTCTGGCGGAGGCGATCCGGGACCGCGCCCAGCAGCAGCGGCCCGTGCTCGGCATCTGTGGTGGTTACCAGATGCTCACCGATCGTATCCTCGATGATCTTGAATCCGGTGACGGAGACGTCCCCGGCCTGGGCTTGCTTCCCGGCGAGGTGCGTTTCGGCGAGGTGAAGGTTCTTGGCAGACCGTCCGGGACGTGGCAGGGAGAACCGGTCGAGGGCTACACCATCCACCACGGGCGGGTTCACGCTGCAGGAGGGGAGGAGTTCTGCGAGGGCCAACAGGTCGGCTCCACGTTCGGGACCATGTGGCACGGGGCCTTCGAGTCCGACGGTTTTCGCCGGGTCTTCCTCGAAGAGATCGCGCGGCTGACCGGCAGCGACTGGCGGCCCAGCGAGGGGGCGCCCGGCTACGCCGAGCAACGAGAAACCATGATCGACAGACTCGCAGATGCCTGTGAGGACAACCTGGACGTGCCGGCGCTACTCGAAGCGGCAAGCTGAAAGCGGGAATCGTCGGTATCGGCACAAAGGTGCTTCGGGACCACGGATGGGTGATGGATGCTTACGCCTTTGCCCTTCCGTGAAGTGGGAAGTAACAGGTCCTTTGCGCTGAACTTAGGCGGGTTATTTGTTCGCGCCCACTGACAGACCACGTGAAGCCGCAGCTTCTTTCATCAGCCATTGACCGGTGAGAACCGCAACACCACCGGGATGGGAACGGGGCCGTCAGTGAGCCAGGAACGCCAGCCGAACCTCTCAATGCCGTCGGCCCGGCGGGAGGGGATGTGGGGCGGCTCATTGCTGCACAGTCGTTGGTGTCTTCTCGACACCTCGATGAGCTGCTGCCGGCAGGCACGACAGCAGCTCATCGAGATCGTCGTCCAAGGTTCGGGACGCATACTCCCCGAGCTCAAGGGGATATATGGCCGGCATGCTCACTCCTCCAGGTCGCCCTCCACCTCCAGGTAGAGCTCGTGGAGCTGGTTGATCAGGTCAGGATCTGGGTTCTCCCACATTCCACGGTCCACCGACTCCTGGAGCCGTTCGACCATGCTGCGCAGTGCCCACGGGTTGGCCTGGCGCAGGAATTCCTGGTTTTGCTCGTCGAGCAGGTAGGTGTTCGCCACCGACTCATACATCCAGTCACCCACTACCTGTGCGGTGGCGTCGAAACCGAACAGGTAGTCGACGCTGGCGGCCATCTCGAAGGCTCCCTTGTAGCCGTGGCGGCGCATCGCCGCCAGCCACTTCGGGTTGACCACGCGTGCCCGGAATACGCGGGCGGTCTCCTCCGCGAGGGACCGGGTGCGCACTGCGTCGGGGATGCTGGTGTCACCGACGTAGGCCTTCGGAGCGTTACCGGTCAGGGCCCGGACCGTCGCCACCATACCGCCGTGGTACTGGAAGTAGTCGTCGGAGTCGATGATGTCGTGCTCGCGGGAGTCGACGTTCTTCGCGGCCACTTTGATGCGGCGGTAGTTGTTCTCCATGTCGTCGCGGGCGGGGGTGCCGTCGAGGTCGCGTCCGTAAGCGAAACCACCCCAGGCTGCATAGACCTCGGCCAGGTCCTCGTCGGATCGCCAGTTCCCGGACTCGATCAGTTCCAACATCCCGGCGCCGTAGGTACCGGGTTTGGAACCGAAGATGCGGGTGCGGGCGCGACGCTCATCTCCGTGGGTTTCCAGGTCGGCTGACACGTGGGCGCGCACGAAGTTGGTCTCGAGCGCCTCCTCCTGCGCCGCGGCGAGTGCCACGGCGTCGTCGAGAAGAGCGACCACGTGCGGGAAGGCGTCGCGGAAGAAACCGGAGATGCGGACGGTCACGTCAATACGGGGCCGACCGAGCTCCTCCAGGGTCATGGCCTCCAGACCGACCACTCGGCGTGACTGCTCCTCCCAGACGGGACGGATGCCAAGCAGGGCGAACACCTCCGCAATGTCGTCACCGGAGGTGCGCATCGCCGAGGTTCCCCACACCGACAACCCGACGGAACTCGGATATTCCCCGGTCTCCGCCAGATAGCGGGCCACGAGGTTCTCGGCTGCGGCTTGACCGGTCTGCCAGGCCAGTTTCGACGGGATCGCTTTCGGATCGACCGAGTAGAAATTGCGACCGGTCGGCAGCACGTTCACCAGGCCACGCAGCGGCGAACCCGAGGGGCCGGCTGGAATGTAGCCGCCATCCAGGGCATGGAGGACGGCGGGGATCTCGCCCTCAGTGGCCCTCAGACGTGGCACCACCTCGGTGGCCCCGAACTCTAGAGCCGCACGCACCCCAGCGACATCGATCCCGTCACGTCCGGAGAGCGGGGCGACGATGCTCTCGATGGCTTCCGGGTCCCAGCCAGCTGCGGCGAGCTGTTCCACAAGGGAGCGGGCTTCGGCTTCCACCGTGTCGGTTTCCTCCCGTGTGATGGAGACGTCCTGTTGGTCCTCCGGTAGGCCCAGGGCAACCCGCAAGCCGGGTATCCCATCGGTGCGACCTCCGAAGACCTGGTTGGAACGCAGAATTGCCAACACCAGGTTGACCATGCCCTCGTCCTCGGGAACCTGCGAGAGCACATGGAGACCGTCGCGGATCTGGACGTCCTTGATCTCGCACAGCCAGCCGTCAACGTGCATCACGAACTCGTCGAACTCCTCCTCGTCGGGGCGTTCCTCGAGTCCGAGGTCCTGGTGCATCTGGGCTGCCTTGATGAGCTGCCAGATCTCTCCCTGTAGGGCAGGGGCCTTCGCCGGATCCATCACGGAGACGTTGCCGTATTCGTCCAGTAGCTGCTCCAGCCGGGAGATGTCACCGTATGACTCGGCGCGCGCCATCGGCGGGATCAGGTGGTCGACGATCGTGGCGTGGGCGCGTCGCTTGGCCTGGGTGCCTTCGCCAGGATCGTTGACGAGGAACGGGTAGATCAACGGCAGGTTCCCCAGGGCCGCGTCAGGACCCGAGGCAGCATCGAGGGCCAAGGTTTTGCCGGGCAGCCATTCGAGGTTGCCGTGTTTGCCGACATGGACGACGGCGTGCGCCCCGAATTCCTTCTCCAACCAGCGGTAGGTGGCCAGGTAGTGGTGGGTGGGTGCCAGGTCGGGATCGTGGTAGATCGCGATCGGGTTCTCCCCGAAACCACGGGGAGGCTGCACGAGGATCACGATGTTGCCCGCCTGAAGGGTCGCGGCCACAATCTCACCGTCAGGGTTGGTGGCGCGATCCACGAACAGGTTGCCGGGGGCTTCACCCCAGGTCTGTGTCACCTGCTCCTGCAGTTCGGTGGGGAACTCCGCGAACCAGCGACGATAGGTCGCAGCGTCGATGCGGACGGGCTGACCGCTCAGCTGCTCGCTGGTCAGCCATTCCTCGTCCTGCCCGCCGGCCGCGATGATGGCATGTATCAAGGCATTTCCAGCAGTGGTATCGGGATGTTCGCCCTCCACAGGCTCCAGCTCACCGGTGCCGGGGATCTCGCCGGGCGCACCCAGGTCGTAGCCCGCCTCCCGCATGGCCCGCAGCAACCGGATGATCGAGACGGGGGTGTCGAGGCCAACCGCGTTGCCGATTCGGGCGTGCTTGGTGGGGTATGCCGACAGGACGATGGCGACCTTCCGCTCGGCGGGTGGGATCAGCCGCAGCCTCGCGTGGTTCACGGCCAGCCCTGCAACCCGGGCGCAGCGTTCCAGGTCGGGAACGTAGTGGGGCAGGCCATCGGCATCAATCTCTTTGAAGGAGAAGGCGACGGTGATCAACCGCCCGTCAAACTCGGGAACCGCCACCTGGGTGGCGACGTCATAGGGGCCCATGCCGTCATCGGTGGACTCCCAGGTCTCTCGGCTCCAGGTCACGGTCAGCCCCTGCAGGATCGGGACGTCCAGTGTGGCGAGTTGTTCCACGTCCCAGGCGCCCTCGTCGCCGCCCGCCGAGGCGTCTGCCGGAGTGAGACCGCCCGACGCCTGCACCGTGGTGATGATGGCGTCGCAGGTTCCCAGGTACTCGATCAGCCCCGGATCAGGGTCACGCAGTGATGCGGTCTGGATCGGAACCGCCAATCCACCCGCCGCATCAATGGCATCGGCCAAGGCGATGATGTGCGCGATGTTTCCTGCCGCGTAGTGGGCTCGGTAGAAGATGATGCCGATCCGGGGACGGCGATGCCCGGCGGGCTCGTCGGTGGGGGCATCCGGTCGGGGAAGCTCACTCCAGACGGGCATCATCGAGACCGGCTCAAAGGCATCGCCCGTCAGCAGGACGGTGTCGGCGAGGAAGGCGTGTGCGTTGCGGAGGTTGTCGAGACTGCCCTGCACGAAATAGGAATGGGCCTGTGCCGCGACTCCCATCGGAACGGTGGAGAGTTCCATCAATGTGGCGTCGGGGGTGTGCTGGCCACCGAGAACCACCAGAGGCAGGCCCGACTCGACGCACGTGGTGAAGGTTTCAGGCAGTTGTTCCTTGCCACCGAGGAAACGGAACACGATCAGGTCCGCGCCGTCGATCAGTTTCTTCACTGCGTTGACATCGAGTTTCGCGGGATTGCCGTACACGTAGTCGGCCTGGCTTGCGCGTGCGCTGAGCAGGTCGGTCTCGGTGGTGGTGAGCAGTGCGATTCTGGTCAAGGTGTCCTCCGTCAGGATCCACGTCCGGGTGGTTGAGGTGCCTGCGGGGTGTTCCTGACTTCGCGGATGCGTCACAGTGGCGGGACCGTCCCGGAGTCGCACCGGGTTCCAGAGCCCGAAGGCGAGCCAAGCCTAGCGTTCCTGCAGCTGAGTGAGTGATTCCCAACGGTATGGGAGCGAAACGCTCGGTGTGCATGGCCTACGCTGGGGCTCATGCAGGACCTCGTCATGACGTTGCGATGCCCGGATGGTCCTGGCATCGTACATGCCCTCACCGGAGCCGTCGTCTCCTTGGGAGGCAACATCACTGAATGTCAGCAGTTCGCTTCCGCCGACACGGGGCGTTTCTTCACACGTATCGCCCTGACCGGACCCACGCGTGACGATCTGATGAACGTTCTGTACCCCGTGGCTGAAAGACTCGATGCGGAGTTCGACATCTACGAGCAGCAACGCCCCACACGTGTGCTGCTGCTCGCGTCCAGGACCGGACACTGCATCAACGAGCTTCTGTTCCAATGGCGCGCGGGAACTCTTCCCATCGATGTCGTCGGTGTCATGGCCAATCATGACGTCCTGAGGTCGCTGGCTGATTTCTACGGAGTGCCGTTCACGCACCGGGTGGTTGTTCCCGAGACGAAAGCCGATTTCGAGGACGAGCTTCGCCGCGTGGTCGAGGAGAAAAACGTGGACCTGGTGGTTTTGGCCCGCTACATGCAGGTCCTCAGTGCTGAGCTGTGTGATCACCTTGCCGGGCGCGTCATCAACATCCACCACTCCTTCCTTCCTGGCTTCAAAGGGGCCAATCCCTACCGGCAGGCACACAACCGGGGGGTGAAACTCATCGGAGCAACCGCCCATTTCGTTACGAGCGATCTCGACGAGGGGCCAATCATTGAGCAGAACGTGGTCAGGGTGGATCACACCATGGGGGTCGACAAACTGGTCAGCAAAGGGCGGGGTCAGGAATCGGAGACCCTGGCGGAAGCCGTGCGCCTGTTCGCCGAACACCGGGTGCTGATGGACGGGAACAGGACGGTGATCTTCCGCTGATGTCGGCGGTTTCTGACATTGCGCTGATCGCGCTGTTCATCCTGATCGGTGGCACCTTCGCGGCTGCCGAGATGGCCTTGGTGACGCTGCGTGAGTCGCAGATCAGGCAGCTCGCCGCCAAAGGCAAACGGGGCCGGGCCATCGAACGCTTGACGAGCGATCCCAACCGTTTCCTGTCTGCTGTTCAGATCGGCGTGACGCTTTCCGGGTTTCTTTCCGCGGCGTTCGGCGGGGCAACCCTGGCGTCGGGACTTGCCCCCGTCTTCAAGGAGTGGGGGATACCGGCGTCGGTGGCCGATCCACTCGCCTTGGTGGTTATCACAATCGTGATCTCCTACTTCTCCATCGTGATCGGGGAACTGAGCGCGAAACGCCTCGCCATGCAACGAGCTGAGGGATTCGCGCTGGCGCTGGCTCCGCTGGTGTCCGGCATTGCATCCCTGGCCCGACCCGTTATCTGGTTCCTGGGAGTCTCCACCGACACTGTGGTGCGGGTCTTCGGTGGTGACCCGAAGCTGTCAAAGGATGCGGTGAGCGACGAGGAACTGCGGGAGATGGTTTCGGGATCGACGACCCTGGGTCAGGAGGAACGCAGCATCGTCGATGAGGTCTTCGCCGCGGGCCAGCTCAGTCTCCGCGAGGTGATGGTACCCCGCACCGAAGTGGAATTCCTTCCTGCCGACATGCCCATCCAGCTGGCGTACAAGGAAGTGCGAGGGGCACCCCATTCCCGCTACCCGGTCACGGAGGGCTCCGTGGACAAGGTGATTGGTTTCTGCCACGTTCGGGACCTGATGGACCTCGACGCCAGGGAACGTGGCGGTCAGCTGTCCGGAATAGTGAGGCCCGTGCTGAACCTCCCAGAAACGGTGAAGCTGTTGCGTGCCCTGTCTGCGATGCGTGCTGCGAAGGCTCACATGGCCATAGTCCGGGACGAGTATGGCGGCACATCGGGAATTGTCACGCTGGAGGATCTGGTGGAGGAACTGATCGGCGACATCACGGATGAGTATGACGTTGTGGACGGCACGTCACCGACGCGGATCGACCCCCTGGCCCGATTGGACGGGCTGACCACCATCGAGGAATTCGCGGGACTTTCTGGGTACGTCATTCCCGAGGGTCCCTACGACACCGTGGCAGGATACGTGATGGCCCGGCTCGGGCGCCTGCCCACAGTCGGGGACGAGGTGGACGTGGAACTCTCCCCGTGTGAACCGGCGGAGGAGGACACGGCAGTATCGACCTGGGTGTTCAGGGTCGAGGAGATGGATGGGCGGCGCGCTTCCTGGATTTCTGCTCGCCCGGTTTCAGGAGTTGGCGATGGATGATGGATCGAGGTTGTTGACGGGGCCCGGAGCTGGCCCCGTGCTCAGCGCTGCGGTTCGTCACGCCGGCGGGGAGCTGCTCAGCTGGACGCTGGAGCATGTGGACGCTAACCCCAACCAGTCCACCACCGCCACCTATCTGGCGAAAGTTTCCTGGCCCTATGGGGAGCGCACGGAACTGCTGGGAGTCTCAGCCCGCAGCGGGGAATTGTCCGAGACCGACAGGGGTGCCGAGGTCTTCGGTGACGGCAACCGCGAGGTGGCGGTCTGGATCTACCCGGCAGATCCGGATTTGCCGGGTCTGAAACGGGCGGCCTACCCCGAGTTGTTGGCCGAACTGGTCAATGATGCCCGGTTGTTGCCGTATCTCGTGACCGGGGATGAACTCGAGCTGAAGATCATTGGTTATCGGCCTCGCCGCCGCGCGGTTGTGCGATTCACCACGGGAGGAAACACCTTCTACATCAAGGCGATTCGTGCCAAACTCTTCGACGACGTGCTTTTCAGGCATCGGATGTTGACCAGCGCAGGGGTACCGGCGCCCTACGTTGCTCATACCACTGATGATCAGTTGATGATCCTCGACGCCTTGCAGGGAAGGCCTTTGGCACGTGCGCTTTTCGAGCCCGGCGATCCCTGCACCCCCGAGCAGCTGATCGAGGTGCTCGACTCCATGCCCGCGAGCGTCACGCAGCTGGAACGCCGCCCACCCTGGAGCGATGCCGTTCAGCATTACGCGGAAATCGTTTCTTCAGCCCTGCCCGAGGTGCGCGGTGATCTCGGTTGGGCCGCGCAGCGGATCCAGAGCGGCCTCGCGGGGATCCCGCTCGGCAACGAACCCACCCATGGTGACTTCCACGAGGGACAGGTGCACGTGGCCGCGGGGCGGGTGGTCGGGATCCTTGATGTGGACACGATTGGGCCCGGTCGGCGCGCCGACGACCTGGCCTGTCTGATCGCTCACCTGTCCACCATCCAGCGCATGAACCCTGCTCAGGAAGCCAAGGTGCGAGACCTGCTGGCGCGGTGGGTGCCGGTCTTCGATAGGCGTGTGGACCCGGTGGAGCTGAGACTGCGGGCGGCGGCCGTTGTCATCTCCTTGGCAACCGGTCCTTATCGCAGCCAGGAACCGAATTGGCAGGAATCCACCAGGCACATGGTTCGATCCGCCCTGGCCCTGGTCAGGCAGGTTGCGGGCTGATAACGATTCGGCGGGGTACCGCGCCTTGATGATGTGCGCGCGATATGGTCATGGCACCCAGGAAACCTTCCGAAGTTTGGAGCTCGAAGTGACCAAGTCCCTGCTCAAACTCGCCTCTCTCGCCGCCGTCAGCTCTTTGTTGCTGTCCGCCTGCGCCGAGGCCCCGATGACGACCTCTTCCTCCCCGGCTGGTTCCCTTCCAGCCAGCAGCGCCGCTGGCAGCGCCACCGCTGGGGCAGGGGATTTCAAGGCCTGCATGGTTTCCGATTTCGGTGGTTTCGACGACAAATCCTTCAACGAGACCTCCTACAAGGGTCTGCTGCAGGCAAAGGAACAGCTCCGCGTCGAGACCGCGCAGATCGAGTCCAAGGAGGAATCCGAGTACGCGCGCAACGTCCAGTCCATGATCGACGCCAAGTGTGGTGTCATCGTGACGGTTGGGTATGCCCTGGCGAATGCTACGGAAGCCGCCGCGAAACAGAACCCGAACGTCAAGTTCGCGATCGTCGACAATGAATCCTTCGACGGGGTGGACAATGCGAAGGGACTGATGTTCGACACCGCCCAGCCCGCTTTCATGGCGGGTTATGTCGCCGCCTCGCTGTCCCAGACCGGGAAGGTCGGCACCTTCGGCGGGGCCAAGTACCCGACCGTGTCGATCTTCATGGATGGCTTCGCCCAAGGTGTTGAGCACTACAACCAGGTCAAAGGCAAGACCGTTCAGGTGCTCGGCTGGGATCGCGCCACCAAGGACGGGCAGTTCATCGGCGGTGCCAGCCCGTTCGACGACAACGCCGGTGGCAAGCACACCGCCAACACGCTCATCGCACAGGGCGCCGACATCATCCTTCCGGTCGCTGGTCCCTCTGGGCTGGGGGCGCTTGATGCCGTGAAGGAAACCAATGGCAAGGTGAACGCCATCTGGGTGGACACCGATGGTTACGTCTCCGCGCCCGAATACAAGGACGTGATCATCACATCGGTCGTGAAGAGCATGGATGTGGCCGTCCTCGATGTCATCAAGGCCGCCAAGGAGGGCTCCTTCTCCTCCGATCCGTATGTCGGAACCCTCAAGAACAAGGGAGTCGATCTTTCCGAGTTCCACGACTTCGACTCCAAAGTTCCGGCTGAGACCAAGTCGGAGTTGGAACAGATCCGCGCCGACATCATCTCCGGGAAGATCACAGTCGAGACCACCGTCAGGTGATGCTGAAGAAGATGTAGTGACATGTGGAGCAGGGACGTCACGTGGGCATCCCTGCTCCACTGAGCACTTGCAGAGTGGGCGCTTGAGGAAGGAGTAACAACAGTGACTTCGTCGCTCTCGGAAGCTCCCGTGTTGTCGTTGGAAGGCATCACGAAACGTTTCGGTTCCCTCACGGCCAACAGCGACATCAGTATCGATATCGTTCCGGGGCGCATCCATTGCCTGCTCGGGGAGAACGGTGCGGGAAAATCCACCCTGATGAACATCCTCTTCGGGCTGCTGGCCCCCGATGAAGGTGAGGTCTGGCTGGGGGAGGAGAAACTGAGACTGGGGGATCCTCGCCAGGCCATGGCCGCCGGCATTGGTATGGTGCACCAGCACTTCATGTTGATTCCCCCGTTCACTGTCGCGGAGAACATGGTGCTGGGTCATGAACCCGGTTCCGTGGGGCTCCTCGACATCGAGCAGGCCAGGCGGCGGGTCCGGGAACTCTCGAAACGGTACCGCTTGGAGGTCGATCCGGATGCGCTCGTGGAGGATCTGCCTGTTGGCATCCAGCAGCGGGTTGAGATCCTGAAGTCCTTGGCCCATGACGCCCGCTACCTGATTTTCGACGAGCCGACAGCGGTGCTGACCCCGCAGGAGATCAGCGAGTTGATGGACGTAATGCGTGCATTGCGCGACGAGGGACGTGCGATTGTGTTCATCACCCACAAACTCCGTGAGGTGCTGGAGGTGGCCGATGACATCACGGTCATCCGGCGCGGCGAGGTCATCGGACGTGCCGAACCCACGAGTACCGAGGCCGAACTGGCCGCCATGATGGTCGGACGTTCCGTCGAGCTGAAAGTGGCCAAACAGGCGCCGCACATCGGGGAGGAGCGCCTGGTGATCTCCGACCTGACGGTGGCCAGCGCATCCGGGGCGGTGGCCGTCGACCACCTCGATCTGACGGTGCGCGGCGGCGAGATCATCGTGATCGCGGGGGTTCAGGGCAACGGGC
>ERZ773014.2254-NODE-2254-length-11432-cov-15.698778_pt1 | contig 11432 bp, 11 predicted proteins | sample MGYA00580841_ERZ773014 | MGnify/ENA primary metagenome ERZ773014 (study PRJEB29015, sample SAMEA2737989) | human oral metagenome | biome: human oral; feature: human-associated habitat; material: dental | place: China | collected 2067 ...
AGGAGAGATACAGCATTGAAAGGACCAATGCGTGGATGGACTCATACAGGAGCGTGCTCAACAGGTTCGATACCACACAAACCAGTTGGGAGGGATGGAACTATATCGCATTTATACTGATTTTTCTGAAAAAGATAAGAAAGAGGGAAAAGTCTAGATGACTTCAGATTCAGATTTCTGCGGAGACGAGACGCTCTATCTTTAATAAGATTATGTCTCATGCAGATTTTATTGGTGTATTCCAAGGGAGTAATTACGAAGACCAAAATATTGTGGATTTTTTGAAAATGATTTGGGATCTTCCAACAATGCCTTCAGAAGACCCGCGTTTCAAGAATGCAGAAGCTGACGCAAGACAACATTTGGTAAACAATGACGATTGGAGCCTTACATATACATTTGAGCAGCGATTCAACTTGTTAGCAGGTGATATTATATACTTCGTTAAATTCGTTGAAGCATGTGTGTCTCCATTTGTCAGGTCAACTGTTGATGAGATAATACAATATGTGGACGAGATTAACCCTCTGCTAAACAGGGATAATTGCGAACTTGCCATAGAAGATTATATAAACGACAGACCTCATTTCTTAGTAAAGCCAGGAACAGGTTTTTCATTTGAGCGAAAAAATATTGAAAGTAATAGTATTACGATTTATGTTGATAATTATAAGGATGATAAGCCTTGTTTCTTTTTAGAGAGTAAATTATGGGATGATTATGGACATAAAACATTATTCATATTACATTATTTTGACCATGCTGGCAACGATTCTATCGTGGGAAGAGTGAAGATATGCAAGAAAGGTGAAAACAAGACTCTGGATGTTATTCCTAAGTCGTTTTTATCTCTGGATAAAAATTATTGCTCTTTAGGTCAGGACATTTCCTATTATTCAAATATAAAAAGAATATTGGGTGAAGATGCAATGGTATTTCTTTATGCAATGAAAGATGCCGCTATTTTTAGCCAAATCTCAGATGATTTTGAAAACGACTTAGGATTCAGACATTCTCTGTTAAGAGATAATAGTGCTGATACAGCATTAAACTTAGGACGTTATGTACTTGCTGGTTTCGATCCTGACGATAGAGTAAATTTTACATACAAGACACAACTTGCATATGCTCCTGATTTTGGCTTCAATATAAAGTTCGATTTTGGTAAGATAAATCAAGAAGACAATTTTAATAGAGTAATTGCCATCATCGGTGAGAATGGTGTTGGTAAGACTTCTTTATTATCCAATCTTGCAAAGTCAATGGCTAATCAGCAGAAGGATTGCTTCTTACCGCACTATCCTTTATTTACCAAAGTAGTAGCAGTTTCTTATAGTATGTTTGACAGATTTTATGATATTGATGCACGAACCTTCAACTTTGAGTATTGCGGTATGCACAATAATGAAGGGGGACTCATGAATCTGGAACAATTGAAAGCAAGACATAAACGTAATGCTGAAACCATCAATGCTCTTAATAGAGGTCTGAACTTAAAGAAATTTCTAGGCAAGATCTTGCCCAACGACATTTTAGAAGGTTTGTTTGAAGAAGACTTTGAAACTAAGTTTAAGTATGATGTCTATGAGAATTACTACGGCAAAATGAGTTCAGGACAAACCATGCTTACTAACCTCATTATTGATATTACGGCAAATGTACGATCAAACTGTTTAATTATGATAGATGAACCTGAAGTGCATCTTCATCCAAATGCTATCACACAAATTATAAATGTTGTGAATCTTGTTTGTGAAAGATTCTCTTCTTGTTGCATTATGGCAACTCATTCGCCTTTAGTAATTCAATCACTTCTCTCTCGCAATGTCCTAATAATGGAGCGAGATATAGATGGAATGCCTGTTGTAAGGCAAATGAGGGTTGAAAGCTTAGGCGAGAACCTGACTACTATAAATGAGGAAATTTTCTCCAACGGCCAGCGAGAAAAGTATTACAGGCGACTTATAAAAAAGGCTGTCGAAGGTAAAGAATCCATAGATCAGGTACTACAGAACCTCCAAAATGGGGATTTGCCAATGAGTCTTGCGTCTTATATGTTAATTGATAAATATTTGAATCATGATTAACATGAAAAGATATGCAGGAGGAAAGACACCATATGAACTTTTCTCTGAAGCAGTAGATAGAAAAGATCCGAAAAGTACTGATACTCGTGAACTGAATGAGAACAAGCTTAAAGTTGAGATTGCATTTCGATTTTATGAACGTGCTATGGATAATCGAACATTGGGATCATTAAGCCCTTCTGAGGTGTTGTCAAGTATCAAACAACCCTTATTGGGGATGTTTTCGTCTGGATGCAAATTGGTAAAGGATTTTAGGACATGGCATTTCAATAACAATCCCCAAACATATAATAATTTATGTCCGTACTGTGCAATAAATAGCGCAAATACTACGGAACATATTTTTCCTAAGGACGTTTATCCAGAATATGTAGTAAATGTCTTTAACTTAATACCTGCATGCTCTGAATGTAATACTTTCAAAGGGGATGATGTACTCGATAAAAATGGTGAAATCTTTACTATAAATTTTTATACAGACTCTTTGCCTGACGTACGATACCTGTTCGCTCATATCATTCCTATAAAGGGTGGTATCCAATTTAAATATTATTTAAACAATAGAAATAGTATAGATAGAAATCTATATGCACTTATAGAAAGACATTTCGACCGTTATCATTTAATAGATAGGTATTACAACAAAGCACTACAAGAATTGTCTAATATTGAAAATTACTTTAAGTTCGAAGAAATAGCGACTGAGGCTGACTACAACAATGCTGCAAACAAGTTAATCAGAAAAACGGATGATGATGCAATTGCGTATGGTAAAAATCATTGGAGGATTGTACTGCATTACGATGCAGCAGCATCACCGGCATTCAAGTCATATATAATGACTAGACTTAATTTGAACCCCTAAAATATTATATGCGAATTTTATGAAACATAAGATGCCAGAAGCTTACCTTAAGCATAAGGTGTTTGATGACTTGAGGTATATGAAGAAGTTCTATGACTCAATATCGATGAGTTGTTTTAGTTTTATAGCAACAGGCACTCATGGAATAACTAACTATGCTTCATACGTCTATTCTGCAATTGAGGGAACACTTGATTCTATTACAATCCTATTAAAGAATGGAAGAATTAATGATGCGTACACCCTGATTCGTAAACTCTTTGATGATATTCTTCTTGAGATATACATGGACGTTATACTGAAAGACAAAATCAGTATTGATAACTTTTTTGTTCAAGAAGTTAATGAATGGATTCAAGGAAAACATCGTATTCCAAAGACAGAGAAGATCTTAAAATGTCTAAAAGATTCTCCAAGAACAAAAGACCTATATCCATTGTTTGGATGGAATACCTATTTGAAGAAAAACCGAGAGCTGTTGGATGATAGTGTCCATTCTAATCGTTTTACACTAATGTTGTTGAATTGCAATATGATTTACATAGAGGACAGGGTACGACATTTGAAAAACTGTGAGGTAATGTTGAACCAACTTTTTCTTATTCATCTATCATTTATATTTCATCTCAATTCACATTATCTGATGGCTTCTGATTATCTGGATTGTATGGAAATGGGAATGATACCGCCCGTAGGTAGCGAGAATTGGATCGCGCAATTCGCTCAAGATGCTTTTGATAAGATAATTAAACCACACATGACGATTGCTAACTTTATTTTATCCACATGTCCATTAGAGATTTCATAAGAAAACTAAGGGATATGGACGAACGAAGTTTTTTACTATTACTGTCCGATAACATATTATACGCCATTCTTGTTGAACGACTCGGATATAATGTTGTAATTGCTGTACCTGTTCCTCTCTCATTAAGCATAATCGAATCTGGCATGGTTTCATTGGTGTCAATGGTTTCATTGGTGTAAGCGGTGTCGTTCACATCATTATTTGTCTTCTTCCATCTTTCCTTATGAAAAAGGGTGCATAAAGCCTCTTGGTTGGAATGGTTTCTCCATTTATTATTCATTGTGCACCTCTCATTTTTCTGTTGTTAATTGTCTGCGGATAAGCTGCCTTAAAGTGTTCCTCCTTATGAGAGCTTCGCCCGTGAACAAACTGTAATTTTAAAGTTCTAGTGTCTACTACGTCTTGCTTGGATTTACCACTGGGCGTGGTTTCACTTTCTCCCAAAATAAATTACGTCTATAGCTACGCATTGATATTTTAAGCGTGTCTGAAAGTACTGGGCCATTTTCGCATGTGAGATATTTAGATGGTAAAACATACATAGTCATCTTATTCATGTCAACGTTCTTACCTGTCGCATATAACGTCAATTCAACTCTTATGCAACAGTTACTTAGGCTAGATTTTGCCTGAATCTCACTCTCGGCATTCTTCATGTGGGTTACTTTCATGACAGAAACTTGTTCGTTGTCAAAACCGATTTTCAGTGAATCAGGGTTAATTTCATATTCTCCACTCAAATTAAACGTAAGGTAAAAGATTCCTCGAAATTCATTAGCGTCTACTATTACATGTCCACACGTTGTATTCAGAACTTGCTGTTTTGTACCATCTTTAAACGTGAGCCAAAATGAGGTGTCGCATGAACAAAACAGCAATATTACCAACATTAAGCAAATAGACAGCTGGAGACCTTTATTGCCGACATTTGTAGTAGCTAATATTCGGCTAGTGCGGTTCCCATTGGCATCGTATACATGAGAAACCTGTTGTGCCCGCATAGCAGCGGACGACAATGTAAATACAATGGCTTGTAAGAGTTTCGTCATGCAGAGGATATTTAGTGTTGATAAATCGTATTGAGAAAGCTAATTCAGCCTACATCTGCAAATATAGTGATTATTCCTTTTTGTTCAAACAACTTTAAACAAAAATCGTAAGGAAATGAATAAAAAGAGATAATATCAGCAAGAAATGCTGTGCATACAATAAAATCGTTAAGCCACAGCTATGCGCAAATCACGATGATGCGCCGGTGTTTGTGGAACTTTTGTACTAAGCCGATGGATTCTTACCAAATCCATACGAGTTTGGGATAACACACGAAATGTAAACCCCACATATGTTTGTACCACATAGCCCTAATTACCGCATCGTGGCATTTGGCACAATGGCCACTGCTTATGTTGCAATCTTGCTACAAAGGGATTGTATTTTCTTATTATAACAAGAAATAACTTGTGCGTGATGTGGCATCTAATCATCAAGCAGGTGGATGTTATGCCCGTAAGTATGTGCTATAGTCTTACCCTGCGTAGGCCTTGTTGTTGCATTACGCAAGTATTCATGCCCTCTGCTTTCCTCCTAAAACATTGTTAGATAATGGAAAATAGCGTTGAAAGGGCGTTGTTCTAAATAGATAATTCGTATCTTTGCGCTATAAATTAACAGGATAGCGAACAGATGAAGAAACTATTTTACTTTTTCGTGGCATTGCTGGTTGTGGGCTGTTCGATGGGGCCAGACCCTGGCGAGGTTGCTGCACAAGCGGCCAAGGAATATTACATGCAGCTATTGGCAGGCAAATACGAACATTATGTGGATGGGTTTTATCGCCCCGACAGCATTCCGCCAAGCTATCGCCGACAGCTGATAGACAACGCTAAGATGTTTGTGGGACAACAAAAAGCCGAACGGCGCGGTATTCTTGACGTGCGTGTGGTAAATGGCGTGGCCGATACGGCCAAGCGTTCGGCCAATGTGTTCCTGCTTTTTGCCTATGGCGACAGCACTAGCGAAGAGGTTGTTGTGCCTATGGTGCTACATCGGGGCGTGTGGTATATGCGCTAATGTTGCCCCGATAGGTTTTGGCACATTGCCGAGAGTTGGGCGTTAGTAAAAATAAAGCGCATGCCGTGTTGAGGCATGTGGCATGCTGCTAGATTTGCGCAAGCAACCCACTTGGTGCACAGAATAAACAGAATTACTTGCTGGCGGTGACGTTGGCCTCTTCGCGTTCTTCCACCTCTTTCACCTTTCTGAATAGGTCGGAGGCAAACACAAGGTCGTTTAGCTTTTGGTTTTTGCTACTCATCACGTCATCTTTCGTGCCCTGCCATTCTTTCTTACCTTTATAGATAAAGCAGATGTTTTCGCCAATGCCCATTACCGAATTCATGTCGTGGGTGTTGATGATGGTGGTCATGCCAAACTCTTTGGTGATGCTCGATAATAGTTCGTCTATCACGAGCGAAGTTTTGGGGTCGAGTCCGGAGTTTGGCTCATCGCAAAACAAGTATTTGGGATTTAGCACAATGGCTCTTGCAATGGCCACGCGCTTTTGCATTCCGCCGGATATTTCGCCAGGAAACTTGTCTTGTGCGTCGGTAAGGTTAACGCGGGCAAGACACTCTTGCGCACGCTTTGTTCGTTCGCGCAGGTTCATTGTTGAGAACATGTCGAGTGGAAACATCACGTTTTCGAGTACCGAAAGCGAGTCGAACAAGGCTGCACTTTGGAAAATCATGCCCATTTCGCGGCGCATGTGCACCTTTTCGCGTTTCGACATGCTAACGAAGTTGCGCCCATCGTATAATATCTCGCCCGAAGTGGGTTCGAGCAAGCCAACGATGTTCTTCATCAGCACGGTCTTTCCCGAACCGCTTTGGCCGATGATAAGGTTGGTTTTGCCCGTTTCAAACACGCAATCTATACCTTTGAGAACGGTCTTGTCCTCGAAAGACTTGGTCAGTTTCTTTACTTCAATCATTGTTTTTGTTTTTTAGGGGTTGGCCTTCGGGCTTGTTACTTGCCCTGTCGTGGCCGTCCGTTGCCCATTGGGGTGGCTCCCTCTTTCGTTTACGATACCTAAGAGCCTTCTGCTTTATTGTGGGCTGTTGGCGTGTGGCGTTTAGCTGAGCATTTGTGTAAGGAACACATCCGAGAACAGTATGAGCACCGAACTGCTTACAACGGCATCTGTACTGGCCTTGCCCACTTCTACCGAGCCGCCTTCTACCGTGTAACCGAAGTACGACGACACGCTGGCGATGATGTAGGCGAAGAACAAGCTTTTGACGATACTCATCCACATGAACCAGGGGTTGAATGCATGTTGTATGCCAAGGGTGAGGTCGTCGGGGGTGAGGATGTGCCCAATGTAGGCCGTGGCGTAGGCTCCGAGGATGCCCATGGCCGAACTGAATATCACAAGAAACGGCATGATGGTTACCAATCCTAGTATCTTGGGCAATATCAGGTACGACACTGAGTTGACGCCCATGATGTCGAGAGCATCTATCTGCTGGGTAACGCGCATCGTTCCCAGTTCGGAGGCGATGTTAGAACCCACCTTTCCGGCCAAGATAAGGCACATGATGCTTGACGAAAATTCGAGCAACATAATCTCGCGCGTGGTATAACCCGACACCCAACGGGGCATCCAGGGGCTTTGGATGTTCAGTTTCATCTGTATGCAGATAACTGCTCCGATGAAGAAAGAGATGAGCAGCACAATGCCCACCGAGTCGACGCCAAGCTGTGACATCTCCTTGACATAGCGTTTGAAGAACATCCGCATGCGTTCGGGGCGTGAAAAAGCGCGCCCCATGAGTATGAGATATTGCCCAAGTGTGTTGAGATAGTTGAGTATCAACATTTTTTATCCTATATATAATATAATGTGTAAGCCTTTCGATTACTCTCCGTTTATCGGCAGGCAAGGTTTAAGTTCTTTTGTCGTTTGGCATGTTGTCGGCTGTGAAAACTTGTTTTTTCGTTGCCTTGTGCGGCCTAACTTACGCAAAGATAGTGCCAGTTGAGTGCAATGAAAACTTGTTTTCTTATTGCCGAACGCCGCCTAACTTATGCAAAGTTAGTGCCAATTGAGCGCAATGAAAACTTGTTTTCACATTGCCGAATGCCGCCTAACTTATGCAAAAGTACGCAAATTATGATAGAAACAGCTATCTTGTGCGCGCTTTTTATTTCTTGTTACCACTTTTATGCCTACCTTTGCACCAAGGTTTTAATTTCAGATTATAAGGAAAAGATATGTCTATGAATGATTTTCAACTCAACGATCAGAACCACGAAGATACCCACATGGAACTGCGTGCCGAAGGACTTGTGAAACGTTATGGCAAGCGAACGGTGGTGAACGATGTCTCTATCAACGTTCGCCAGGGGGAGATTGTGGGGTTGCTTGGGCCTAACGGGGCAGGGAAAACAACCTCGTTCTATATGACTACGGGCTTGGTGATACCTAACGACGGACATATTTTTATCGACAACACCGAGATTACCGACTTCCCCGTGTACAAACGTGCGCGTGCCGGCATTGGCTATCTGCCGCAAGAGGCCAGTGTGTTTAGGAAATTAAGTGTGGAAGACAACATCATGGCCGTGTTGGAACTGACGGGAAAGCCGCGGCAATATCAGTTAGACAAGCTTGAAAGCCTTATTCGCGAGTTTCGTTTGGGGAAGGTGAGAAAGAACAAGGGCGACCAATTGTCGGGTGGAGAACGTCGGCGTACGGAGATTGCGCGGTGTTTGGCCATCGACCCGAAGTTTATTATGCTTGATGAACCCTTCGCTGGCGTTGACCCCATTGCCGTTGAAGATATTCAGCACATCGTATGGCAGTTGAAGTATCGCAACATCGGCATCCTTATAACCGACCATAATGTGCAAGAAACACTTACCATTACGGACAGGGCTTACCTGCTGTTCGAAGGAAGGATTCTATTCCAAGGTGCACCCGAAGAGTTGGCTGAGAATAAAATTGTACGTGAGAAATATCTAAGTAATAGTTTCGTGTTGCGCAAAAAGGATTTCCAAACGTTGGACGAGGAACGTCGTGCACGCGAGGGCGGACTTTGATGTGTGGTGCATGGCGTAGCTGGTAGGGTAGTGGAAGCTAGGCATCGTCTTAATGCTCATGGTCTGGCTTTTGTGCGCGTTTATGGCTGCTGTTTAGCAAAGAAAGAAGCCTTTTCATTAACAATTTTATTCTTTTCTACTAAAAAGTTCGCAGAAAGTTTGTGTAATTCCGGATAAATGTGTACCTTTGCACTCGCAATTCAGAAATGAGGCGCAAATAAACATCGCGGAGTGGAGCAGTTGGTAGCTCGCCAGGCTCATAACCTGGAGGTCACATGTTCGAGTCGTGTCTCCGCAACTACGAAGCAAAGGTGTAAGATACAAATCTTACACCTTTGCTCGTTTTTAGCTTTATAAAAAAGAGATTTTATTTACGTAAGAAAGTTTATCTGGAGCGCTCTGCTGCATCCTGCTACACTATAAAAAAGAACAAGCGTTCCCGTTACTTGCAACAGGAACGCTTGTTCTTTTATGCTTATTTCAGCCTATTTAAAGGAGAATGTTGTGTAAAAATTCATAGTAGCCTCTTCCTTTTTGGTGCTTGTTTCCAACCTTTTTAAGATTTAGATTCAAGTCTTTCAAAACAGTTTTTAGACCGTTTAAAGAGGCTTTAAAATTGTTCTAATATGGCGATACGTTTGTCGGTATCGGGGTGCGTACTAAAAAGTCCGTTCATAAAGCCCAGCACACCCACGCTCATTTCATCGGGATGAACAATAAAGAGCTGCGCTACGTCCTCGCGATTGACATTGTCAAGCCCCGGCTCTTTTGATATTTTCTTTAATGCTGAAGCTAAAGCCAGTGGGTTACCACATAGTTCTGCCCCACCCGCATCTGCCATATATTCGCGTTTTCGAGATATGGCGAAGCGCGTAATCATCGTAAACACGTAAGCAATAGCACAACAAACAATGCCTATCAGCAGTACAACCATCACCGCCGAAAGCCCTCCTTTGTCTTTATCTCTGCGCCCGCTGCCGCTCCACATAATGCCATACATCATTCTTACGGTAAGACTCATCACCGTACTGATAATACCAACAAAGATAATACTTGTGATAAGCAGTCGCGTATCGTGGTTACGAATATGCGTTAATTCGTGTCCGATAACCCCCGCCAACTCGTCATCGTCAAGTAAATCGATAATACCCGTTGTCAAAGTAACGGCATAACTCTTCTTGTTAATTCCGCTGGCAAAGGCGTTTAACTGTGAATCGTCTACCACATTGATGGCAGGCATATCCATATTACACGTCATACAAAGGTTTTCAACGATGTTATACACGCGTGGATTTTCCTTTCTTGAGAGCGGTCGCGAGTGTGTTGCATGACTAATCATCGATGCATTGGCAAAATAAGCGATGATAAACCAAACACCCACACCAAGTAAAACCCAAGGAATGGTGGTGAGAAAGGCATGGTTAACCGATGCAAAGTCTACCTGAAATACGACTTCTCCGCTATCGTCGTAATAACTTCCGTTGAAGGTATGTACAAGAAACAGAAAGCCCCAAACGGTGGCCAAGATGATAACAGGAAACATAAAAAGCAACAACACGCTAAGCATGTTGTTGCGTTTTATCTGTGTATGCATTCCTACATATTTCATTTGCAAGGAGTGCTAATGGGTTAAAATTTTACTTCGGGTGCTTTATCCAATACAGCTCTCTCTTCTTGCGGTACCTCGAACATTGGCTCTTTCTTGAAGCCGAACATCTTTGCAAAGAGGTTAGAAGGGAAAGTTTGCACGGCATTATTCAATTCGCGTGTTGCCGAATTAAAGAAACGACGTACTGCTGCCAGCTTATTCTCAATGTCAGAGATTTCTCCCTGTAGCTGTAAGAAGTTTTCATTGGCTTTCAACTCAGGGTAAGCTTCGAGCGAAACCTTTAAACCTGCCAACGCACTGGTAAGCATATTTTCAGCTTCCACTTTGTCATTAATGGATGTTGCACCCATTGCGGCAGCTCGTGCTTCGGTTACACGCTGAAAAACAGTTTTCTCATGCTCAGCATATCCTTTAACGGTGGCCACCAATTGGGGTACCAAATCGTGGCGTTGTTTTAGTTGAACATCGATGTTAGCAAAAGCATTTTCACGATTATTGCGCAGTTTTACGAGGTTGTTGTAAAGGCTGATGCCCCATACTACCAAAATAACGACAACGCCGAGGATAATAAGTAATTCCATCTTTTAATGATATTAATTGGTGATATAAATTGTAATCGTATCGACAAAAACTGTCACACTGATAGTTGCAAAGATATAAAAGAAAAATGAATATCAACCAGATATGGGCTATACATCATAATTTGTTTGTCCGTCATCATCTCCGTGCAAAGCATTTTGAAAATCTTTCCAACTCTGAAACCCTACAAACAAGGCGAGTTTATCCAGCACGTCGGTAGATGGTTTCTCTGCCCCGGTAACATAAGTCCATACCTTTTTCAAGGCCAAAGGTTGTAATGAGATATGATATTTTGAAAATATCTGCGCCAGTTTTTCAAAATCAGAGGAGATAGGAATACTTTTACCCACCTTTGTTTCTACCGCTTTTACTAAAGCCTTTAAT
>ERZ773014.2255-NODE-2255-length-11432-cov-5.328206_pt1 | contig 11432 bp, 3 predicted proteins | sample MGYA00580841_ERZ773014 | MGnify/ENA primary metagenome ERZ773014 (study PRJEB29015, sample SAMEA2737989) | human oral metagenome | biome: human oral; feature: human-associated habitat; material: dental | place: China | collected 2067 ...
CAGCAATTATTGAAGATCCAATGTCAATAGAAGTAAGTGCTGGTATTAGACCTAAAAATATTCAAAAAGGTGCAATTACATTAAATGTACCACCAGTAAATGTGCAACCACCTGTACCAAGTGCTGCACCAGGGGTACCAAACACACCAAGTGCACCAAATATTAATATACCATCATTTGCACCAGTGGCACCAAAAGTGGATCCACCTGCTTTACCAACACCACCTACTTTTGCAATAGTATTAGGTGCTGACTGTAATGTTGGATGTAATAGTGGTAGTGTACCTAGACAAAATACAAAAACTGGATTTAATTTAGCTGGAAGAGCAGTTGGAAATATTAATACTATATTGCACTATACATGGCCAGCAGGATCAGGGTCATTTAGTTCACCACCAGAAAGAGCATCTTTAGCATTTAAGATGTGGCAAGATACTGGAGGTAATTTAACTTATTCTGGAACAGCATATTTTAACTCATATAATTTTGGTGATGAATATCCAAATGCAATAGCAAGTTCAGCAAATGGAAGTCATCCAAATAAAAATAATCAACGTTTCTTTGTTGGAGGTTCAAGATTTATTGAATCAGATAATGCTGGAACAAATACTATAGCAATAGCAAATGGCTCTACTGTAAATTTAGGAGGAATTTTTACTTTAGGATTAGTATCACAAGGTCATAATACTACTCAATTAAATAGTGGAACTATAACAGATAAAACAGAAAAAGATGATGCTTGGGTTAAGACTATGCCTTATGATACAACAGGAGCTGGAGCAGGTAAGTATTTATCTATAAACGGACCTACTGAAGTTTACAGAATAAAAAGAAGTACAGATGGATATGTAGGATATAAAGTTGCCTTAGCTTTAGTTCAAGAAGATGCTGTTGCGGGTGGACATATGATAAATGATACTACTGGGGTAGTTGATTTTAGAGGTGAAAGATCAATAGGTATGTATACTTATTTACCAAACCCAAGTACAGATCAACGTTTTTCAAATAGACCTATGACAAATAGAGGAAGTATACTTTTATCAGGAGCTGAAAGTTATGGTATGAAATATGCAGCTACAGAAGTTGCTGGGGCAGTAACTTTTATGAATGATACAACAGGTACTATAACTTTAAGAAAAAATCCTAATGGAAAAGATAAAGCTGACAATGCAGCAGCTATGGCTTTAATGAGAGATAACTCTGTAACAACAAAGGTAACTCTTACAAGAGGTAAATCAATAAATAAAGGAAATATTGTTTTACAAGATAATATTTCTAATGCATTAGGAATGTTTGTAAATTTAAATTCTGATATGATAAATGAAGGAACAATAAAAGTTTCGGCTGTTGCACCAAAAGTGTCTAATAAATATCAATTTAACGTTGCTATGAGAGCTGATCAAGCTGATTTAGCTTATGAAGGTTCTAATGCAAGCACAGAAGTTATTAATAAAGCTAATATAAAGCTAACTGGACAAGGTGCAATAGGTATGATAGCAAACGGTTCTTCTACTTCAGGAGCTAATACTAAATATGCTATTGCAACTAACCGTTCTGGAGCAACAATAAATATAGATAAAGAAGGAACAGCTGCTTCTAAAGATAACTTTGGTATGTTAGCAACAGATAGAGCAAAAATTGTAAATGAAGGTACAATTAAAATAGGTAACTCTAAAAACTCTGTTGGAATGACATCAATGATACAAGGAAGTGGAGCTACAGCAAAAGTTTCATTATCAGAAAACAAAGGTTTAATAAGCATAACAGGACCAAATTCAACTGGGGTATATAATACTGGAGAATTCTTAATGAATACAGCAGCTGCTAAAATTGATGTAGCTGGAAGACAATCTATTGGACTTTATGCTAAAGGACAAGAAGCAAAAACTAAAACAGAATTAAAAGCTGGTACTGTACAAGCATCAAATTCTGGAGTAGGACTATATTCAGATAAATCAGTTGTTAATTTAGATAACACTTCTAACAATTTAAAATTAATAGCAAATAAGGGTGGATTATTGTTCTATAACTATGAATCTAATAATGCAGCAAATGTAGCTAATGGAGTATTCAAATTAACAGGTAATGTAAAAGCTACCGTAAATAATGGTGGTTATGCTTTCTACTTAAAAGGTACAACAATTCACAGTAACGGAAGTATAAGTGGATTAGCTAGCTTCTTTGATAGTATGTTTGCTAATGGAACTAGTACAGGAAAACTTGATGTTACTTTAAATCCAGGTGGAACTCTAATGATTTTAGATAAACCTACTGGAGGAAATATTAAATTAAGTAGTGTTGCTACAACTTCAAGTATAGCTTCAAGTTTAGGACATAAAGTAACAATAAATAGTGCATCTACAAAATATAAAGTATATGCAGTATACAGAGGAAAATTAGAAATAGATCAAAATGTTAACTTAAATAATGATTCAACAACTGCAAGTCCTGATGCTTTTTATAAAGTGGATTTCCGTTCATCTAGTATGAAATTAAATAGTGGAAAAACTGTAGCAGGAACAAAACAAGGACAAGTAGCTTTATTCCAAGGAAACTATGATGAAGGTGGAACTTCAAAAGGAAAGGTTGGAGATATATCAATAACTAACCTAGGAACAATAAAATTATCAGGAAATAGTATAACAACTGGACCAGCAGCTAGTAGAAAAACAACTACTGCTATGGCGGGAGATTTCATCACTTTAACAAATAAAGGAACTATTGAAGTAAGTGGAAACAATGGAGTAGGTATCTATGGTGCAGGTGGTTCTAAAGTAACAAATGCTCAGGGTGGAACTATTGCTGTTGGACAAGAAGGGGTTGCTCTATATGGTGCAAATAGATTAGGCTCTTCTACATTAGGAGACAGGACTATTTCTGTGACAAATGCAGGTACATTAAAAGGTATAAATGGAAAAACAAAAGCCTTTGGTATATTTGCTGAAAATACTTTGGCAATTAATAAGTCTGTATTAACAAATAAAGGAACTATTAATTTTGCAAATTCACAACAAAGTATAGGAATTCATTCTATAAATTCTACTGTATCAAATACAGGTAAAATCAACATGGGATTAAAGGGTGTTGCTATTAATGCTAAAAATTCTAATATTACTTCATCAGGAGACATTACATTAGCAGGAAATGGTATAGCATTTAACTTTAGTGGAGCATTTACAGGAAGAACATTGAATTTAACTTCTAAAGTAACATTAAATGGAAATGGAAACTCAATCTTTAACTTAAAAGATATGACATTTAGTTCAAGTGGTTCAAGCCTAAATGAAAATCTAAATATAGTATCAAATAATAAGAGTTTCTCATATTTCTCAATGGATAATTCAGTGTTAACTTATAATAAAAATAAAACATTTGCAGGAAATAAAGTAACATTAGTAAGTGCAAAAAATTCTACTGTTGATTGGAGAGCAAACTTAACATTAAGTGGACAAGAAAGTGTAGCTTTCTATCTAAATGGAAGAAAAGCAGGAACAGCTCCTGAATTAAAAACAGCAGCTGGAAAAACAATTACTCTAACAGGTAACAAGTCAGTTGGAGCTTATGGAGTAAATGGTGCAAGAATAGAAAATAATTCTAATATAACAGTTGGAGCTAATGGAGCAGCAATCTATTCAACAGGAGCAGCTGGAACATTAAAGAATACTGGAATATTAACTCTTGGAAAGAATTCAGTTGGAATGTATATGAAAGATGGAGCTTCACTTTCTCATACAGGACAAATTAATTCAACACAAGCAGGTGCAAAAGGATTAGTTGTAAATAGAGGAACAGCTTCTACTTACACAAACAATGGTAAAATAAACTTAACTGGAACATCTTCAATAGGTATACATGCTGAAGGTGCAGCACATACTATTGTTAACCGTAATGTAATAACAGTAGGAAATACTACTGGAAAAGATCAAAGTGTTGCTATCCACTTGAAAGATGGAGGAACAGTAAGAAACTTTAACGCAATAAAAGCTGGAAATAAATCAATAGGTATCTATGGAACAACAGCATTAGCTAGTTTAGAATCAAATTCATCACTAACAGTTGGAGATGGAGCAATAGGTATCTATGCAAAAGGTGGAAATGTAAACTTAAATGCAAACTCTAAGATGACAATAGGAAAAACATTAGGAACTAACCAAGAAGCAGTTGGAGTTTACTATGTTGGAAATGGAGGAACAGTTAACAATAACTTAACATCTTTCACTATTGGAAAAGGATCTATTGGAATAGTTGATGCTGGAAGAGGAAATTCAACTATTAATAATAATCTAGCATCAGTAGCTTTACCTGGAGATGCAGTATATACTTATACATCTAATGCAAATTCAAATGTTGTAGGAAACACTAAGATAACATCTTCTGGAAATGGAAACTATGGATATTATGTAGCTGGTAATTTAACAAATAATGCTGGTGCAAGTATGAACTTTGTTAGTGGAACAGGAAATGTTGGAATATACAGTGCATATAGAGCTGGCGGAACAGGAATTGCAAGAAATGCTGCTACTATAACAGTAGGTAAAACAGATTTAGAAAATGAATTATATAGTATAGGTATGGCAGCAGGTTATACAAATACTAAAAATACTACTCAAAATAGAGTAGGTCATGTAATCAATACAGGAACTATTAATGTTGGCTTTGATAATTCAATAGGAATGTATGCTTCAGGAGTAGGTTCAATTGCAGAAAATATAGGAACAATTAATATTACAGGTAAGAAAGCAATAGGAATGTACTTAGAAAGTGGAGCAACAGGAATCAATAGAGGAAACATTACAATAGAAGCAACAGCACAAAATGCAATAGCAGCATATTCAACTGGTAAAAATACTGTATTTAAAAACTATGGAACTATAACATTAAAAGCTCCTAACTCAAAAGGTATAGTAACAGCAAATGGAGCAAAAGACAATGTTGTAGAAGGAACAATAGTTGCACAAAATGGTTCAGCAGAAAAAACTAAGAATATAGAAGGAACTGCTGGAGGAGATAAGAAGTTTGGAGATAAAACTCTAAGTGTACCTAAAGGTGGACTAAGAAATAGTACAATAACAGATGCAAATGGAAAAGTTTTAACTCCAGCTGAAATAGATGTAACTACTGGAACTAATTTATCAGTAACAGATCCAAGTAAGGCAGCTAAAAATATGAAAGTATCACAAGAACATAAAGATTTTGGTTCAGTATCAAGAATAGGTATGTATGTGGATACATCAGGTGTAAACTTTACTAATCCAATACAAGGATTACAACATTTAAGAGGTTTACAAAAAGCTGATTTAATAATTGGAACAGAAGCTGCAGAATACACTAATGCTAAAACAATAGCTGTTGGACCAAATATTTTAAAAAGATATAACAATGCAATAGATGCAAGTGGATTAGAAAAGTTTGATGTTATATCAGGATCTCTAACTTGGGCAGCAGTACCAAGAAGACTATATGGTACTGGAAAAATCCAATCTGTTGTAATGACTAAAGTGGATTACAAAGAATATGCTAAAAATAGCACTACTCCATATAATTTCTTAGATGGATTAGAACAAAGATATGATATGAATGCACTTGATTCAAAAGAAAAGAGAGTATTCAATAAATTAAATGGAATAGGAAAGAATGAAGCTATCTTATTGTCACAAGCATTTGATGAAATGTTAGGACAACAATATGCAAATGTACAACAAAGAGTACAAGCAACAGGAGATATCTTAGATAAAGAATTTAACTATCTAAGAGATGAATGGAGAACAGCTTCTAAGGATTCAAATAAGATTAAAACATTTGGAACTAGAGGAGAATATAAGACTAAAACTGCTGGAATAAAAGATTATAAATATAATGCTTATGGAGTTGCTTATGTTCATGAAAATGAAGATATTAAATTAGGAAGAGGAACTGGATGGTATACAGGTATTGTTCATAATACTTTCAAATTTAAAGATATAGGAAATTCAAAAGAAGAAATGTTACAAGCAAAAGTAGGGTTATTAAAATCAGTTCCATTTGATGAAAATAATAGTTTGAATTGGACAATATCAGGAGATATCTTTGCAGGACATAATAAAATGCATAGAAAATTCTTAGTAGTAGATGAAGTATTCAATGCAAAATCTAAATACAATACTTATGGAATAGGAATTAGAAATGAAGTAGGAAAAGAATTTAGATTGAGTGAAGGACTTTCAGTAAGACCTTATGGAGCTGTAAAAGTTGAATATGGAAGAGTTTCTAAGATAAAAGAAAAATCTGGTGAAATGAAGTTAGAAGTTAAATCTAATGACTACTTATCAGTAAGACCAGAAATAGGAACAGAATTAGCATATAAACTTCACTTAGGAAATAAAACATTGAGAGCAGCCCTAGTAGTAGCTTATGAAAATGAGTTAGGAAGAGTTGCAAATGGAAAGAATAAAGCAAGAGTAGCAGGAACAACTGCTGATTGGTTTAATATCCGTGGTGAAAAGGAAGATAGAAAAGGAAATGTAAAAGTTGACTTAAATGTTGGACTTGATAACCAAAGATTTGGAGTAACTGGAAATGTAGGTTATGATACAAAGGGAAGCAATGTTAGAGGTGGAGTAGGACTAAGAGTTATATTCTAATTCTAAAAATTAAAATAAAAGCTGATTGGAGTGAGAACTTCAATCAGTTTTTTCTTTTGTTATAAAATAAAATTCGCAGACACTGTCTGCGGAATGTAAATATTTATTTAACTTTTCAAAAAAGTCACTCACTGTGTAGCGAATTAACTTGGAGATATTATAGATTACTTTCTAGTGAGAATAAAGAAAAAGTAACAAAAAAGATTATAAATTAGAATCTCAAATCAAAAAAGCAGAAGATATTATAAAGGATCCATATATTTATCTATATAAGCTTTGAGATAAATGATTAACTTAATGTGATAGAAAATTAAAGCTAATATGATATAAATTTTATAGTCTCCCTAATTACTTAATATAATTATTTTTTATTGAAAATAACTAAAATCTTATTCTTACTTAATAATTATTTTAGTATATTTTTTGCAGTTTTAAAAAATAATATTAATTATTATATCAGTTGCTCATTTAAAAAAAATATTCATTCTATTTAATAAAAGTATAAATTCATTATTATAGTCAGAATTTAATAATTTATTAGATTGATGATTTGAATAATCAATTATATTTATATTATTAAACTCAGCATATTTTCCTTTTTCTTCTAATTTTATTGTAGTTGTGAGTATACATTGATATTTCAATTTAATAAATAATTCTAATGCACGGTTTTCTTTATCAGTTGATAAATCTTCAGCTCTAAAAGAATCCATAATTATAGGACATTTATGTTTAATATTATTCATAATAGCTAAAAGTTTTGAAATATAAAATACAGTTTCTTCACTACCTGATATAACTGCACCCTTTTTGGTAAAAATATCTTTATATTCTTCACTGAAATTTTCTTCAATACTCTTTTTGATATCATTCATACTAATTATTATTCTTTCAAAAAATTCCTGTTGTTTTTTCTTTGTGTCTTCTGAGATTTTTTTTCCAGTTTCTAATTCTGCTTCAAGTAATGCTATTTCATCATCAATTTTTTTAATTTCCCTATCAATTTCTTCTATAGTATTAAAACCAGATTTGAATGCAACAATATTTTCTATTGTAACTTCTTCATCGTCTATTGTTGTTAATAATTCACCTTGCCATTTTTCTATTTCTGCATCACATCTAGAAATATCCTCACTAAAGTTATCAATTTTTTCTTTAATAGAATTTATTATATGTTGTCTCATTTCGGGAGTTGAAACATCAAATGAATATGAATTTTTACCTTGCCCTTTATATGTAATATTACTTGAATCACAATCCATACATCTTAATTCACCAACTTCAATATTTCTATTTAATGAATTGAGTTCTTTCAATGTAGCATTCCATAATACTTTTTTTGACGCCAATTTACTACGTTCTTTCTTTATTTCTAAAATTTTTTCAGTTATATTTTCCATTTCAGTTACTTTTTGATTAAAAGCATCCTTATCTTTTATTTTACTAATGTATCCTGTAGTTACTGATTTATTTTTATAGAAATTTGATAAATCTAACTTATCTTTTCTTTTAATAAGTAATGAATCAAGTTTTCTCTTAATTATACTAATATCATCAGGTGAAATATTTTTAACAGTTGTCTCTGAGTAAGATAACAACATATTTTTAAAATCTTCTTTATGATAATATCCTGAATTAAAAATATTTGAAGTATTTTTTCCATCTTGTCCAACAAAGAACAACTGAACAAATAATTCCATATCAACCAAATGCAGTTTCCCTTTAAATTGAAACTCAGGTAATGTAAAAATATTTTTTGTCCAATATCGTTTTAATTCGGAAATGCCCTCAAGTAGATGGAATGAATCTTTAGATCGTATAATAAACGAATTACCCTTTCTTATGATTTCATACTCAATGCTATCATGTTCAAACTTTAAATAATAGTAATAGTTTTTGTAGTCAAAAGAATTTGGAAAAATAGGGGTGTTTCCAATTGAATAAAGTATTGATTGAATAAGAATTGTTTTCCCTTTATTGTTATCATCACTTAATATGATATTTACTCCATTAGATATTTCTTTTTCAATATATGACTCTTCAAAATTTCCAATAGCAACAGTTTTTATTATCATTTTTGAATGCCCTCCTTTGTTTTAGCAATAAAGTATTTAATTGATAAGGCGTCCAAATCTGGACATTGTTCAATAATATCATCATCAATTTGACAGTAAATATTATCAACACTATTATTTGGAAATGCAATAATAAGTGAGTAAATCTTATCAAATAATGCCCAAAATCCTTGTGTTGTTGCTTTGTTAAACAAAGCTCTACATAGTGATGTTTTACACTTATCAAGCATATCTTTAGCAAATTCAGGTGGAAATTTTGAATATATTTCTTCAAAAGGTAAAGGGATACCATCTGATAAGGGATCAGTATTTAATATTCTTTGTATAACTAAAAGTTTTATTTCATTTGTAGTTAAATGACGACCATATGATAAGACCTCATCTGCATTATTAATTACAATGTTCTCAACTAGGCTATTTTTTTTTTCTGATTGTTTATTCCTTATTTCATTAAATATAGCTATTAAGTCATTATCTGATGGAATAATTGCTGGATGTTTTTCAATTATTTTTTTTATGTATTCTGCAGGACTTTTATCATCAATTACAAACCATACAATACTTAAAAAAGTATCAATTTTATCATCTACAATAGCATCTTCTGAAATGTATTTCTTTTTTTTACACTCATCAATAAGTCCATCTTTAAGGCTACTTAATGCTGTTTGATTTATATTGTTAGATTGAAATATAAAATATTTTGATTCTTTTCTAAATGTATCAGGCACACCTCCTAGAAAAATAATATACTCAGTGAATTGCAATTCACTGATATAATTCTTATAAAGTGTAACTAACTCTCTGCCAATAGTTTTAGCACTACCAGATTTAGAAGCTTTTGATTGAACATCCCACAATTTTCTAGCTGCATTATCCATGCCAGTAATGTCATTGAAAAAGTCAACAACAAAAAAGTGTATTTTTGAGCTATCATCTCGAAAATTCATCAAATATAACAATGCTTTTGTCTCACTGTCGGCACCAGATTTTCTTAATTTTTCAGATGACTTTACTGTATATGTCATTTTATCACCTCTACTCTATTAAAAGAAAACTTTTGTATTTATCTTCTTCAAATTTCATAATATTATTTATTGCATAATTTACTGATTCATATCTCTTGCTAAAAGCTTCTGTAATAAATATTAATCTTTACAAGTACTTATGATTAGCCCTATCTAAGAAAATGTACTATAACCTTTTGTAATTATCCTTATAGTTTCCACAACTTTTATGAGTTTATGTACTTAGTTATTATATCATATTATAATTATTGATAAGAATACAACAGCCCTACTGTTGTAGAACTATATTTTCAAATATAAGTATAAAAGCTAGATTTTTTATGTACTTATTTTTAATATTGTAATTTTTTTAATTGTAGTGTTAATAAATTATATTTCTTGATGATATATTTTGGTTGGACTCACAATTCTTTAAATTATTTTTCTATATTAAAAGTCATGAAATACACTGGAAAATCAAATTCATCACGAGATACAACCATGAAAGCTGCTTTAATAGCAGCATTAGGTGTTGTTTTTTTAGTTATTAAAGTCTTAATAGGAAGTGGATATTTATATGTACTCAAATAATTAAAATATCTTTCCCAAAAATCATTGTAATTGATTGCATCTACATATGCAATGATATATGTAGCAGTACCTAGTGGATTATAGTTCTTAATTGCCTTATCAATATGAGTACTAATATAAGTAGTATTTACAGAATTTAACTTCATACCTTCATAAATAGCTATTTCATTGCCATTTTTGGTTAATAAAATATCCACTTCACCTGCTTCTAATCCATTAGTAGATACCCCATGTCTTGATTGATCTTTTACTTCATACTCCATTGAAGAAAGTATATCTCGAACAAAATCATTGATACTATTTTCTGAGCTATTGCCATTATAGGTTTTATTTAAACATAATTTTGTACCAACTTCTATAAGAACTTCATAAATTTTTTCTACAGATTTTAGGTCTGTACTAAATCGTTCTTTATCAGTTTTAAAGAATGATGAATCTGGCAGTTTCTTTTCGGTATCAAAAAATAATATCTCTCTTAGTAGATATCCTGATTCTTGAGAATTTAAAGAGTTGTTGATTGCAACTTTTAGTGCATTTATATTTCCTTCAAGTAACTCAATTTCTCTATGAGTTCCTTCAATAATAAAATCAAGAGCATGTTTATCCCAATTATCACCTTTTAGGCCAGCATAATATGCAATACCTTTGTCTTGAGCTTCATAGCTAATACTATTGAAAGCATTTGCAATTGCAGTATTTTTAAGTTGTTTTAAAAATTGGTATACTCGTATTCTAAAATTATTTGGTAATTGATATGTAAAATTCAAAATATCACCTACTTATTACTTTAAATAAAAATTTTGTATTATGATATCTATTTGATTATAAGATGTTGCTATATTAAATAGATATTTTTCTAAAGAGAATAGTGTGTAAAACGAAAGGTTAAATTATAGTTTGTGAATTACTTTGCTCTATAAAAGCCTCCTATCAAAATGATAGAAGACTCTATAAATAAAACACTTTCAACAATTTTTTAAAAGAAATATTTTCCTATTCCCACTCAATAGTAGCAGGTGGTTTAGAAGAAATATCATAAGTCAATCTATTAATTCCCTTAACCTCATTCAAAATTCTATTAGAAACCTTTTCTAAAAATTCATAAGGTAAGTGAGACCAAGTAGCAGTCATAAAGTCTATTG
>ERZ773014.2256-NODE-2256-length-11428-cov-6.384243_pt1 | contig 11428 bp, 9 predicted proteins | sample MGYA00580841_ERZ773014 | MGnify/ENA primary metagenome ERZ773014 (study PRJEB29015, sample SAMEA2737989) | human oral metagenome | biome: human oral; feature: human-associated habitat; material: dental | place: China | collected 2067 ...
GGAGGTGCTGCGGCGATGGATATGCCTTTTGATGAAAGAATCTATGCGGAAATGGTAAGCCTCTTCGATGACAAGATGCCGGGGGATGTGCTGCTCGTCCAGATGGATGCCGTGTGGGAAGCGCGTTTCCGACAGGATCATGCAGACTTCACATTTCAATCGACGTCATGGGAAGCGCTCTTTCCGGAAGCGTGGTATGGCCGTTTTGCTTTGATCGTGCTCGCACCCGGCATCGAAGAACTGCATGAACCGGAGAGCGTTCTGTGTGCATTGCAGGACTTTCTCGTAGAGGGAGGATCTGTCATCGTACCGTTCCGCAACGCCCGGCATTGGAGCGTTTTTCGTTCGTGGCTTGCGGGCGAGCTGCGCTATGGAAGCAATCCCCTGCTGGCAGGAAATGGACGTCTGCTTTCTTTCGTCGAGATTCAGCGGCTCGTGAAGTTGGCGCATTATGAAGAACTCGCCGTATGCAGTGTTGTGGAGGAAGGCGATGCCGAAACGCTTCGCTTGCTGCAAGTCTGCGGCGCGGCAAATGAGCGGCGAGACCTCGAAACCTTGTGGTGGATCACTCGTTGGTCTGCTTTTTCATGGAAAGTTTTACGCCTCAAGGCGCACTATACCGATGCGGAGCGCCGCCTCTTGGCGCGTCTGCTGCATAGATTGGAGAACGGCATCGAAGCGGCGGAAACTGTCGAAGCTCTGCGACGCTTGCTCGCTGAGAGTAGAATCGACGGCGGCTACCTCGAAGAATTTGTCCGGAATACGGCGGGAGATGCCGACTCCGTGTGCGACATCCTGCGAAAGGAGGAGCTGCTTCGATGAGCGAAGACGCGAAGAAGATCGCCTTCATCTCATGCGTGAACGATGAGGAGATGTACGCCGAGTGCGTGCGCTACCTCAGGCATCTCGATCTGCCGCAGGGCGTTTCGGCGGAGCTTGTTCCCGTGCGCGGCGCACCGTCGATGGCGGCGGGCTATGAGGCGGCGCGGCGGGCATCGTCAGCACAGTATAAGGTGTACATGCATCAGGACATCTTGCTGACGGAAAAGCGAATCATCTTCCGGCTATTGGAAAGCTTCCATACAAAACCGGAGGTGGGGCTGATCGGTTTCACAGGCTGCCGTCACATGTCGCCTGATGGTGTATGGTGGAACGCGAAAGAATGCTATGGCTCGGTTTGGCAGATCCGCGATCCTGAGGCGATGAATCTGTTGGAGCAGCGTCCTGTACCATCTGCGGGCATCGAAGTGGAGGCACTCGACGGCATGGTTCTGGCGACGCAGACGGATGTGCCGTGGCGCGACGATCTCTTCACGGGCTGGCACTTTTATGATATTTCGGCTTCCATGGAGTATCGGCGGCGCGGCATGCGCCTCATGATCCCGCATTTTGAAAAGCCGCCGTGCATCCATGAGACGGGGCGCAAGCGCCTTGACGACGCATGGGAGACGGCGCGGCAGGTCTTTCTCGACGAATACGGAAAAGAATTGCAGCATGGCTGAGAGGGGGAGCGCAGATGAAGAAAATGACGCGGCAGGACGATCTTGCCTTTTATCGCGGCAAACGCGTGCTTTTGACGGGGCATACGGGCTTCAAGGGGATATGGCTCTCGAAACTGCTGCTCGGCGCAGGAGCGCATCTTACAGGATTTTCGCTCGCTTCGCCGACGGCGGACGGCGCACGGCTCTTTGAGAAGCTGAAGCTGGCGGAATCCATGCGCTCGATCGAGGGCGATGTGCGCGATCTCGCAGCTCTTCGCGCGGCCTTTCGCGAGGCTCGTCCCGAGATCGTCGTGCACCTCGCGGCGCAGCCGCTCGTGCGCGAGAGCTACCGCACGCCCGTCGAGACGTATGCCGTGAACGTCATGGGAACGGCACACGTCCTCGAATGTGTGCGGGAAAGCGATACGGTCCGTTCTTTTCTCAATGTGACGACGGACAAGGTTTACGAAAACAAGGAATGGGAATGGGGCTACCGCGAGGACGAGCGGCTCATGGGCTTCGACCCGTACTCGAACAGCAAGAGCTGTGCGGAGCTCGTGACGGCGAGCTACCGCCAGAGCTTCTTCGCGGACGGCGGCGTGCGCATCTCGACGGCGCGCGCGGGCAATGTCATCGGCGGCGGAGATTTCTCGCCCGAGCGCATCGTGCCCGACTGCATACGCGCGGCGAGCGAAGGGCGCGCCGTCGTCCTCAGGAATCCCGCATCGACGCGGCCCTATCAGCATGTCTTGGAGCCTCTCTCTGCGTATTTGCGCATCGCGCACGCGCAAGCAAGCGATGCGTCGCTTGCCGGAAGCTACAACGTCGGGCCTGCGGACTCCGACTGCGTGACGACGGGCGAGCTGGCCGAGCTCTTCTGCCGCGCTTGGGGCGAGAGCGCTTCGTGGCGTGCTGAGGAGGAGTGCGCCGCGCCGCACGAGGCGGGCTTCCTGAAGCTTGACTCCTCGCGCATCAAGGCGCGTCTCGGCTGGCAGCCGTGCTGGCACATCGAGGAGGCGATCGCGCATACCGTCGATTGGGCGAAAGCATGGCGGGCAGGCGAGGACGTCGGCGACGTCATGGAGGCGCAGATCGCCGCCTACTTCGAGGAGGCGGAGGCGTGAATCGGCAGGATGAGTGCTTGAAAAGGACTGCGGCACGGGGGCTGGAGAGCGATGAAGGCGGCAGGAAGGACGCTGCGCCTATCCTTGCGCCTGCCGCTGCGCCGCGACTGTGTCTGCAGCCTGTTTACATGCGCCACTTCGTCTGCGATGGCAGGCGATGCGGCTCGCTCTGCTGCTGTGCGAAGTGGGGCGTTGCGCTCGATGCGGCGACATTGGCGCGCTATGAGGGGCGGCCGGAGCTTCTGCGCGAATTGAAAAAAGGCTTGGAACGCAGCGAGGCGACGGGCGGTTGGATCATGCGCCACGAGAACGGACGCTGCGTTTTTTTGCGCGAGGACGGGCTTTGCTCGCTGCAGCGACGCTTTGGCATCGGCGCGATCTCCGACGTCTGCGCTGAGTATCCGCGCAAGATGCACGAGGTCGGCGATACGCTTGACCGCGCCCTGTGCCTGAGCTGTCCTGTGGCGGCAGAGGAAGTCTTGTTTGCCGAAGAGCCGCTGGCATTCGAGTGGGTGGAAGTCGCCGCACCGCGCCCCGATTATGTTGACCGCACGCCGCTTGGCGCACCGCTGTCGGCGGCGGCCTTCCGCAGCCTGCAGCTTGCAGGGATCGCGCTCTTGACCGAGCGCCGTCTCTCGCTTGACGTGCGTCTCGCGGCGCTCGGACTCCTGCTCGCGCGTGCCGAAGCGTATGTCGAGCAGGGGGCGGCGGAAGATCTGACAAAGGATGCCGCCGCCATCGCCGATGCCGCCGCAGGGGAGGCAAAGGCTCTTCTCGCGGCGAATCCCTTCGATGCGGCGCTGTATTTGCGCTTCTTCCAACGGATCTTTCCCGCTCTGGCGAAGGTGACGGAAGATGATTTGCCCGAAACGGCGGCATATTTGGCGAGGATTCGCAGAGCCTTCGGCGAAGGGGATGGCGACGCGGCGGGAGAACGGGCAGATGCGGCGCATACGGGCGCGGCGCAGGCTCGGCAAAGCAGCATCGCCGCTTTTTTGGAACGACGCAGACAATATGCGAAGGGCATCCATTCAAAGTACAGCAATGCTTTGGAGAACTGGCTCGTCAACGAATTTATTCTCGGACGCTACCCTCTGACGGGCGGCACGAGCTTTCTGGCAAACTATGAAGTGTTTGTCGTGCTTTACAAGCTGCTGGAGTTCCTGCTTCTGGCAGATTCCTCGCTCGACGAAGGTGAAGCGGCAATGGGGGAGGCAGAAGCTGCCGAAGCTGAAGCGGCGCGGACAAGGCGGCGCCTCCTTGCCGCCGTCGGGTGGCTCGCCGTGCGCACGAATCACTTCTACGGCTACATCGATGCCCTGGCGGAGGAAATCGCGCGCCTCCTGCCCGGCGACTGCTTGATGCGCCTGCTTGACGGGGCGTGAGGAAGGAGAAGAGAACTCAGATTGTTTCATCGTAGAGGATATTGATTTTTTTCCCTTCTCGAATAATATGCGCTTTTACATGAAAGATTTTTGCGATCATTTGCGGTGTTAGAACCTCTATGGGCGATCCTTTTTCATAAATCTGTCCATGATGAAGCACATATATTTTTGTACAATACTTTGCGGCCAAATTTAGATTGTGCATGACGGCTAACACACCGATATTCATTGCCTTGACTAAATCCAGTAGTTTTAGTTGATAATAAATATCTAGATGATTTGTCATCTCATCTAGCAGCAAAAGCTTAGGGGTTCCAGCGATTACCCTTGCCATCATGGCACGTTGTTGCTCGCCGCCAGAAAGCGTATGGAAGCTGCTGTTCATAAACGTTTCCATACCGACCGTTTTGAGAGCCTCGAGTGCGATTTCATAATCATCTTGATGATCCAATTCCATCGCTTTCTTAAAAGGAGTGCGCCCCATCAAAACCAAATCCAGAACGGTAAAGTCAAAGGAAAAACCACTGTTCTGAGTCAGCACGCCAAGAAATTGTGCACTTTTTTTCATGGAGAAATGTTCGATTGGCAGGGAATCAAAAAATATATCGCCCCTGCATTTTTTTAAAACTCGATAGATCGTTTTCAATATGGTGGATTTTCCACTGCCGTTCGGTCCGATGATGCCGACGAATTCATTTTTTTCTACATCGATGTTGATTTCGCGGACAATCTCTTTATCGTCGATCGCTACAGCAATATCCTTCAAAGAAAGGTTCATATTCAATCACCAAATCCATATCGTTTTGAAAGCAGCAAGTAAAGAAAAACCGGACCACCGATCAATGCCGTGATGATACCGATCGGCAGTTCCGCTTGAAACAGGATCGTACGAGCGGCAATATCGCACCAGAGCAGGAAGATTGCACCCGAAAGCATGGACATAGGTAAGACAATGCAGTGATTTGTTCCCCACAACATACGAACGATATGAGGTATCACCAGACCTACGAAACCGATGATTCCCGTGCAAGAGACGATGGCACTGATCAATAGAGAAACGACAACCAACAGGATCTTGCGCATGAGAAGCAGATCCACTCCCAAGACGGTAGCCATCTCATCTCCCAACAGGGATGCGTTCAAGGCCCTGAATTGCGTAAAGAATATAAGACTGCTCAAAATTGTGAGCAAGCCTGTTGCTGGAATCAATTGCCACGTTGCCGAAGACAAACTTCCCATCATCCAAAAGATTGCACTACGGATCCCTTCGGCATCTTTGGCTAAATAGACAATCAAACTGGTACCTGCACCAAAAACGGCATTTACCGCCATTCCTGTCAAAACCATTTTTACGGAGGTGTTTCGCCGCCCGCGCAGGGAGCTCAAAGCAAAAACTATGGCAGCGGATAGAAAAGCCCCTAAGAACGCTCCGATAGCTACAGAGAGATGTCCTAAAAAAGTAAGTCCGCCCAAAACGATTCCAACGGTAGCACCCATGGCCGCACCGCTAGAGATTCCCAGTATATAAGGATCTGCTAGTGGATTTCTGACCAGTGCCTGCATCACGACACCACCAACGGCCAGACCTGCACCAGCGATCAGAGCCATGAGAATCCGAGGCAAGCGAAGTTCCCAAACGACATCATAAAGGGAAGAGGTCATCAATAGATCCGCTTCCGGCGAGTGTATATCAAAGATATAATAATAAAAAAGGGAGAAAAGATCCCTTTCAGAAACGGGGAATACTCCTATTTTCAGAGAATAAACGGAAGAGAACAAGAGGAGGAAAAAAAGGAATACCATGGAAAAATATGCATGCACATTTTTTCTCTTTACCATGCTTTCATCACAGTCCTTCTGTCAGTCTTCGGAACAATATTCCATAACCTTTGCGTGAAGCTGCTCGATTGCGTCTAACGTACGAGTACTGCCACAATAAAATGCCATGTGATCGATCTCGGCAAAATTATCGTTTTGTATAGCTTTCACATGGCGCAGAGCTGGATTATGCCTCAATAGGTCTATTTTTTTTGTAGCTGGGCTTTCAGGCATATTGACTATCAATATAATATCTGGGTTGCTCTGGATTAAGTTTTCCAAACTCTGATTCCCGCCATATTTTCCGTCCAGGGAGCGACCTCCCGCCAATTCAATAATATCGGTGGTCATATCGGTCGCGTTGCGTGCGAAATATTCATTATCATTGATGTATTGCAGCGTCAGAATCGTGGGTTTCTGATCTTCTGGTATTTGTGCGGCTCGCTCTTTGACGGTATCTATTCTCTGTGACAATCCCTCGATCAGCGGGTCGGCGTAGGTTTGTATTCTGAAAATGCGGGACAAATTTCTCAGATCTTCTAGAAAATATTCTACCTTGCGTTTCCCGATGGCTCGCGTTGGCACAGTATTTTTCATCACATATGTATGGACGCCTTTCTTATGCCATTCTTGGACACTTCCCAAGGCATCCGTGTTAAAAAGAGAACCCCAACCTATGATGATATCCGGCGCAGCGAGAAGAATCGCCTCACGCGATGGATATACCGGACCTTCCGTCAGCTTGGGAAGCCGTTCATAAATTTCATCGTACGGTGGATGTACGGAAAAATATAAATGGCTGATACCGACGATTTTATCCTGTAAGCCGAGCAGAAGCAGATTGTCGATCGTAGCCTCTGATACAGCAACGATCCGTTCCGGACTTTTATCGAATTCCTGCACAAGCATTGCGCCTTGATACCCATAGCCGTCATATGTTTCCAGCACGATAGGTTCGCCTTCGGATGGGGAAGTGTGCGGAAGACTTTCTTTTTCCGACGGATGATAACAGCTCAAACTTGCAAAAGCTAAAGGGAAAAGCAGGCATAACGAGCATAATTTTTTCATTGGCTTCACTCTCGAGAAATCTTTTTGAAATAAAGCGGCGGAGCTATATGCTGTTTGCATAAACTCCGCCGTCATGGGCAAGGAATCAGCAATGCGTTAAAACTCATACTTCATGCCAAGCATGAAACTTCTGCCCTTTTGTGGAAATGCTCCAAGGTTGCACAAGGCGTAATACTTGTTTTCCCATGCTGTATTGAAGACATTGTCTAAAACACCATATACGGAGAGCTGTTCATTGAGTTTATAGTTTGCTGTCAGGCGACTGACAACGAAGCGCTGATTCGTGAAATAGGTTTCATTCATTCCGGAATAGATCGCGGTATCAAAATCGATGTTCAGTCCTTTATTCTGATAGCTTATATCAAACGCGTACTGGTTTGTTGGGCGAATGGAATTGATCAGGGTATCAACAGAGGTTCCCGTGTCGGGATCTACTTTCACATTCTTACCACTGAATTTATCGTACACATAAGAATAGCTTGCCTCTGCCGACCAGTTGCGGTCAAACTGATGCTGTACTCCGAAGTTCAAGGCCTTCTTCGTCTGTTTTGCATTGATTGCTCGCGTGCTTACTCTCCCCCCCGAAGCAACGACGGAATATTGACCGACGGCATTGTTCATATCAATATAGGAATAATTTATGTCAAACGTCGTTTTGCCATGGAATTTCCTTACTCCGATATTGTAGGCATTCCCTTTCTCATCTTCTAATTTTTCATAGGTACTGTCAAAATCTGCACTCCACAGTGGTCTTTTGACCTGCGCCCACGATCCATAGACACTCACGGATGGCTGAATGAGATACTGCGTGGAAAGCATCAGACTCATACTGTTGTACGCGGCAGATTTTTTTGATGTACTGCCGTTATACATCCCCACTGTATAATCTCCCATGCGGTCATAGCGCACAGCGGGTGTAAGTTCCCATACGTCACTGAGATGTATCTTATCCTGCACATAAGCGCTGAAGGTATTTCGGTTAAGGGAGTTGATATTGCCGAAGTAATTGCTCGCAGGCGTCGGATTTATGCGATCCCATTTATTCTGTTTGTAAATCAAGCCGCCGATAATATCGTTCTTCCCGTAGCGGTGAGCAAATTGCAACTGGAGCCCTTTGGAAAACTCTCGATCTCTAGTCGAATATTGTGGTATCTTCGTCTGCGTTGACCAGTTTTTCAGTAAATCTTGGATTTCGGCCTGCGATAATCCCCACAAGCGGCCGCGACGATTATTGTAGTACGTGTTCCTAGAATCAAATATACGGAGGAAACTTTCCATGCCGTGATCACGATCAAATGTATAGGTTACGTCTATATTTTTTGCGATAGTTTCTGTATACGATCCCAGTAGACCTTCATAATAAAACCAATTGCGATATCCCTTCGACCAAAAGTCTGAATTATGCCAGCCGAAACTACCGCCTGCCGCATGAAAAAGCGTATCGTCGAGCAGATTGTCCATATGGCGCCAATCTGGTGCTGTCAAAGGCATTCCTGAATGGTCATAAGAATAGTTGAAAAGGACAGACAATGTATGCTTTGCATCAAAGTCCTTATCAATTTTGACGGACACATTGGCATCTTTGAAATTTGTGCCTTGAAAGGTCCGGTTTACACCTGTCAGACCATCTTTGTAATGTGTATCGCTCCCGCTTTCCCGATTCGCAGCGACGTAATAGCGTAAGGTTCCCCCGTCCGCAGAACCAGCGTGCGAGGCGGAAAAGCGGTGATGGTTCCAAGATCCTGTCGCTAAATCCAATGTTGTCTTTGGTTCGATCGTGCCGCGCCGTGTGATGATGTTGATGGCTCCGCCCGTCGCATCGGAACCGTAGATGGAAGCCCCGGGGCCTTTGATCACTTCGATGGCTTCTACTAAATCCATATTATTCAGTAGATACAGTGCCATGGTATTTTTTGAGCCGCCATAGCTTCTATGACTGGCAAAATTGCTCGCGCCGTTATCCAAACGTCGCCCGTCAAGCAAGATGACGACATGACCATCGCCATTGATTTGGACTTCGTTGGTATAGGTGCCGCCACCATACATACCGCCATGGAACCCCGTATCGCTCAGACGAACTCCAGGAACGCTTCGTATTGCGTCGCTTAAAGAAGTATAATGCTTTCGCTCGATCTCCTCGCGGCGAATAACGGTGATGTCACCGCCAGTTCGATAGTAGGACTGTGATGTCTTTTCATTGCCGAATGCATCAGGTCCTGTCCCTCGTGCTGCTTCTATCGTAGCGTCTTGAAGCTGATATTCATGCGGCTCATCTGTTTGTGACGCATGTACAATACTTCCCTGAATCAGTAGGGCGAAAAGTGCCAGTGTTGCTTTCTTGTACTTCATCTTCATAAGATTCGTCCTTTCATAATTAATTGCATATGCAAACATCTGTTTTATGGGAAAAGTGCGCCTTCCTTATATAAAAGTAGTCAATCGAACGGTACCTTCAGCTTGATTGCTGAACTTACATCGAGGGAAAGGGTGCAGAGAAAAGGAAAACGATATCTTAAGGTTATTATAACAGGTTTTAAATTTTTTACTAATCTCTTTTAGCTATATGATGATACCTCATATGCATGACTTTATGGGCGCAAAAGGTGTGGCCGGATGGGATGAGATGCGATGCGATGTCATCGCTGGAAGGGGGTTGCGATCATGCACGCCGTGAGCCAGAGTGCGATGTTCGTTATTGCCAGAGCTTTGCGTCTGTGCCTTCTAGGAAGGAGTGTCGTCATACGAGAAAAGCGGTATCGTTCAGCGGGAAAAAGAGGAATTTCCCCTTCGCCGGCGAAATAAGAAGATATATGTGGGAGATTTCGGGAGGTAAGCAAGATGATGGATTTTAAGGACAGCGAGATTCGGCGGATTCTCGTGCCTTATGATGGTTCGGAGCAGGCGCAGCAGGCCGTGCGGCAGGCGGCGCACATCGCGCGGCTGCAGGGGGCGACGCTCATGCTGCTCTCGGTCGTCGATCTCAATGCCGAGGTCGCGGCCTTCGAGCGCGTGAGCATGGACGGCTATGATCCTGCGGCTCTGAAGGAGGGCGCTTACAAGGAACTGGCGAAGATCCTGCGAGAGGTGCCCGCAGACATCCGCACGAACAGCGTGGTGGAACTTGGCTCGCCCGCCGAGGTCATCGTGGAGACGGCGGACGATGAGGGATACGACCTCGTCGTCATGGGCAGCCGCGGTCTCGGCCGTCTGACGGGCTTCTTGATGGGCAGCGTCAGCCAGTATGTGCTGCAGCACGTCCACTGCCCCGTCATGGTGGTTCGCTGATATGCAGAACGATAAGAAAAAAAGCTTCCTTTCCCGATTCTTTCAGAGCAAGGATGACGCAGCGCGACTGAGGCGCGGCGTCGTCCTTTTTGCGGTCTTTTTCCTCGCAGCGTTCCTCGCGCTCGGCTATCGCGCCTACGACAGCGCACGCACGTCGAACGCGACGATCTGGAAGGAGAAGGTCGATGCTGACATGCGCGGCATTCTCTTGCTGATCGACTCGACGCATCCCGGCGATTGGACGGTGCAGGACGGACGCATCTACAAGGGAGGCAGACTGCTCAACGATAATGGCAGTTTCGTCGATCACTTGAAAGAGGTTACGGGATCGGACGTCGCGCTCTTCGTCGGCGAACAGTGCGCGTCCTCGACGTACGAGACGAGCAGCAAGAGGCTCGTCGGGCAGAAGGCGGACGCCGCTGTCACGAGGATCGTGCTCACGGGCTGCACGCCGTATCTCGGCCGCTCCGATTTCGGCGGCGGGCGACCCATCGGCTCGTATCGTACGCTCTTTGATGCGGACGGCGAGGCGGTCGGCATGATCTTCGTCGGCGTGCCTGAGGCGGAGGAGGAACGCTCGCTCGGCGCACTGACGAACTCCATGACTCTGGCGGGGCTGCTGCTGCTCTTGCTCGTGCTCACGGGATTGGGGCTTCTGCTCGCTTATGCCGGGCGCATCGCACTCCCGCTGCAGGGGCAGAAAGAAGAGGAACAGGCTCCTTTGCCCGAGGTCTCGGATGTTCCTGCAGGTGAAGCGCTTGCCGCGCAGGAATTGGGGACGCCTCGAAGAGATGCAGCGTTCGAGGCCGTGCCGGCGGAGACGCTTTCGCGCATGGGCGCCTTTTGCACGAAACTTCTCGCGGGGGCGCAGGAACAGGCGCAGGCGATGGAGTCGGCTCTCGCACAAGCGGGGGCATTGAAGGAGCGGGCGGAGAAAGCGGCTTCGGTGCTCGCCGAAGCCGCGGACGGCGTGGACGAAGATGCGTCGGACGAAGCGCAGAAAGAAGCCGAAGAAGTGCGCCGTCAATTTGGCGAGAATCGGAGGGCGGCGCACGATGCGGCAGAGCGCACGAACGCGCTCGCGAAGGAGTTGAAGGCGGCGGACGAGATGGCGCGCGATCTGGGAAAACGTGCGGCGGCGATCGGCGATACGCTCGCCGAAGTCGCGGAGCTTGCGAGCCAGACGAACCTCCTCGCGTTCAACGCGGCGGTCGAGGCGGCGCGTGCGGGCGATGCGGGCAGGCGCTTCGCCGCTGTCGCCGACGAG
>ERZ773014.2259-NODE-2259-length-11416-cov-3.169879_pt1 | contig 11416 bp, 17 predicted proteins | sample MGYA00580841_ERZ773014 | MGnify/ENA primary metagenome ERZ773014 (study PRJEB29015, sample SAMEA2737989) | human oral metagenome | biome: human oral; feature: human-associated habitat; material: dental | place: China | collected 2067 ...
GCCAGCGCGTCGTCCCCGGAGGGATTCGTGGCGGCCTTCTGGATGGTAGTAGCGTACTGATTGCTTCCATTGGGGAGGACGAAAACCGCTACTATGTGGTAGCTTATAGCGAGATTGAAAGCGTGAGCCTACAGATAGAAGACACCCAGCTTACCATAGACAAAGCAGGGGTACACTTACAACGCGGTGAAGTAGATTTTAAAAGTCTTTTAAATGACCTTTTAACCGAACTTAAAACAGCTATCATACAAACCCCTGCAGGGCCTGGCAACTTCGCCCCTAACAACGTGGCAAAGTTTGAAGATATTAATAACAAAATAAATCAATTACTACAATAGAATATGGCACGACTAACCGCCGTTGAGGCAGATTACAAAAAATCACAAGCTAAGGAGCTTTTCGCCAAAGGCTTTAGCATTACCAATATATCGGAGATGATAGGCATAGGCATTAAAACGCTGGGCAAATGGCGAGAAGAGGGCAAATGGGATGATGAGAAAGAGCTACAAACCCTCAAGCCTTCCAATATTCGCAAGCTCACTCTCAAGTGTGCGCAAGCTATTGAGAGAGGAGAACCCTTACCCTATAAGGCGGACGATATTACTAAAATCGTTGCCGCTTTTGACCGTATCACTGACCATAATAAGATTGCTGTATACACTATGGAGAGCCTCGACGGCTTCTCTAACTTTATCTTAGAGAAAGCAGGACAAAGCACCGGAAAAAAGCGAGAGACATATATGGAGCTTATCAAAACTATACGCCCCTACTTTGATATGTTTATAACCCAATTGTTACAGAAAGGCAATGACTAAAACAGAACTCAAAGAAGCCAAAGAACGTTATTTTGCCAAGTCAAAAATGATACGAGAACTTACCTATGAGGCGATAGAGAAAGAAACAGCCGATGAGCAGGAAGCACGTATTAAACGACTTTTAAAGCCCGAAAACTATGGCGAGTTTTTCGATTACTATTTTGGCTTAGATAGTGGTTTACCCTTGGGCGATGCTAAGACACCTAAGTTTCATATTGACGACTATATAAGGCTTTATAAAGACCCCTATATCCGTCAGTTTAGAAAAAAGTTTAGGGGTGCGGGCAAGTCTATACAGTCTAATGTTGGTAACATCTGTCACCTCAAGCAAAATAACCTTACCTTCTTTCCTATCCTCATAGGAGCGAACGAGGGGCTGGCTAAAATACTACTATCCGACTTACAAGCACACTTGGAGAACAATCAAAAGTTTATCAAGGACTTTGGCTTGCAACTCTCTTATGGCGATTGGTCGGATGGTGATTTCCAAACCACTGACGGCAAGCATTTCAAAGCCTTAGGACTTAACCAACCTTTCAGGGGCTTGCGCTTTGGTATGTATCGCCCTGACCTCGCTATTTTGGACGATATAGAGGACATAGACCGCGCCAAACGCCCCGATATGATAGAGAAGTACGGCAAAAAAATTACAGGAGACCTCGTAAAAGCGTTTCACCGCAAGCGAGGTAGGCTTATCATCAATAACAATTACATCGTCAAGGACGGTATATTGGACTACCTCTACGACAAATGGAAAGGCAGTCCGCACCTGCACGACTCGGTTACCAACCTCGCCACCGTGAACATTACCCGCGAGAACTATATGGACGTGGAGTGGGAGCCCTCTTGGAAAGAACGCGACACCAAAGAGGATATTATTCGCATTCTATTAAGCGATGATTATTACACTTCCCAACGAGAGGACTTCAACAACCCTATTGAGGAGGGCAAGCTATTTAAGGCTAAAGATATTGCCTTAGTACGTGTGGCGGGTAATGAGGCTTGGGACGGCTTGCTTGACCATTGGGACTTGTCCTATACCGCTACAGGCGACTACAAAGCAGGGGTACTCATTGGGGTAAAAGGTATTAAGCTCTACGTGTTAGAGGTGTTTTGTCAGCGTTGCGAGCTGAACTCGGCTATGGAAGTACGCGCCCAGTGGGTAAAGAAGTACCTTAAAAAAGGCTATAACACTATGGGCTTCTTTGACGCTACTATGGCACAGAAAGCCGTCTACACCCCTATCATTATGCAGAGTGCGGAGGACAATGCTTGCCCTAATATCCCTATCGGCTTACACCAAGAAGGCGACAAGCACAACCGCATTTCGGCAGGTATTACCAATGCCTTATTCCGCAAAATATTATACTGGGATGAGAGCCTGCCTAATCGGTCAGAAAAAGACTATAACGCCTTTATCAAGCAGGTGCTTTCCTTTGAAAAAGGTACTACCTCACACGATGACGCCCCCGATACGTTGGAGCGCGCCATTACCCTTGCCCAACAGTATTTTGGCTACTCAGAAAAACCCTTGCAAAGCGTGCGACCTTTAATTGCTAAACACAAACGTAGAACTATATGAGTACACCCCGAAAAGAACTATTTGTAAAAATAAAACAAGCCCTTGCCAGCATTGAAGGCATTGAGCTGATAGACCTACAACGCGGTCAGTTTGATAACCCCGAAAACGGCTACCCCGAAATATGGACAGCCGCTCTTATTCAAGTAATGCCCATAGCTTATGAAACGATGACACAGCACCTGCAAGAGGGCGAGTGTGAGTTTCATATAGACTTCTATTGTAAAGACGGCTGGACAGACCAGCATTTGGGTACTGCCGACCCCGAAGAGGGGCTTATGGAATTGGATATATTGGATAAAATCACAGATACGATACAATTCCTACAAGGTGAGCAATTCAAACCCGTACAACAGGTGCGTGAGGAGGAACTCCGCCTAAGTGATGACGGCATTATGAGCTATCGTATTACCTTCACCACTCGCATTTATAGGCGAACTCCGTATCCTTATGCTAACAAACGATTGCAAATCGCAAATAATTAATCATTAACAATTAATCATTATCAACGTGTTTTTAACCAAAGAAGAATTAAAAACTGTAGCCACCAAAGAGGTAATAGACCTTATCACCCAAGGAGACGAGCAGATAGTAACCGAAATCATTGCCGAAGGCATAGACCTAATGGCTTCTTACCTCTATAAGTATTACAATACGGAGGCTATTTTTACCAAAGAGGGCAACGAGCGTAGCAAAATACTGCTCAAGTACCTCAAGGATATTGTTATCCACGAAATTTATATCAGACGTACTAAAACACTCAACCAAGTGGCAAAGCTCCGCTATGACGAGGCTATGTTATGGCTCGAAAAGATAGCCAAAGGCGAAATAGAAGTCGCCCTCCCCAAACGCCTAAAAGATACCGATGGCGACGGCACCCCCGATACGCCCACGCCTTTTATGAAGCTCGGAGGGCGCAAAACCTACCGCAATCACTGGTAGCGTCCTACATTCCCCCTTTGGAGGAAGTCCGTGAGAGCGGAGTATGTGAAAAGGGGGAGGTTTAAACTTTAAAACTATTACTATGAACAACAACTTACAAGAACTCCGCCGAAAGCTCGAAGCCCTCGCACGATTGGTAGCTAATGATGTCCCCATTGTCCTTAAAACAGAGGGTCTCAAGTTTATTCAACAGAACTTCCAAGATGAGGGGTTTAATGATGAGGGCTTACAGAAGTGGCAACCCCGAAAAACTACTGATACACGAGGGAGAGACCTTACCCGTTACCGCTCGGATAGGGTAGGCAAAAAGGGCACCCTTACCCCCTTTGGCAAGCGCAACCAAGGGCGTGCTATCCTTACGGGGTACAATTCAGGAGGCAACAAGCTACGACACTCTTTTATGGCGCGTATGGAGAAAATGCAAGTAACCTTCTACACCCATAAGGAGTATGCCCTAAGACACAACGAGGGCTTGAAAGGTATGCCTAAGCGCCAATTTATAGGCGACTCCAAAACCTTATTCAACAATATCAAAAAGGAAATAGACCGTTTATTCATCAATTAAAATAATGGCAAAGCAACTCCATAAACAACGTATAGAAAAGAGTGTCACCCTTAGTGGTAATGCACTTAATAAAAAGGTACATTTGGGCAAAAACACAGCTCAAAACATTCAGCAGGTAACCAATCTAATGGTGGACATCATCAAAAGACAACGCAGGCTATGGCGTACCGAGCTTAACCATTGGCACTCGGCACGTTATGCCCGCTATAGTGTGGAATACCCTCGTACTTACCCTCTGGAGGAGGTATACCAGGATGTACTCCTCGACGGACACCTTACTGGTATCACCGAAAACCGTACTTTAAGAACTACCAATAAGGACTACATTATCGCCATCGATGAGATTAAGGACGACACCCTAACCGAGTATATCAAGGATAAACAATGGTTTGAGGACGTGATCGAGTTCGCTCACCAAAGCATCTATCACGGGCATTCTCCTATATGGCTCAAAGAGGTAACCAAGGGAGAAATCAAAGCCGTAGAACTTATTGATAGAGGCTTGGTAATCCCCGAAAAGCACGTACTGCTCAAAGACTACGATGCTACCACTGGCATAGACCTACGAGATGTGGAAGAAGTAGTATTAGTAGCACAATTCTACAAGCATTCGGGGTTGCTCGAAAAGGCTACTCCTTATGCAATCCTCAAGCGTCATTCGTGGGGTAGTTGGGACGAGTTCGAGGAGCTGTTCGGTATTCCTATCCGCATTGCCAAAATCGCCTCGCATAGCGACACCGTAAAAGAGGAAGTCGCCCAATGGTTAGAAGAGATGGGCTCGGCTTCCTACGGAGTATTCCCCATAGGCACCGAGGTAGATATTAAGGAAAACAGTAAAGCCGATGCTTTCCAAGTGTTTTACCGCAAAATTGAAGCCTTGGACAAAGAACTCTCCAAGCTCGTGTTGCACCAAACAATGACCACCGAGAACGGTAGCAGTAAGGCACAAGGCACCGTGCACGAGAACACCTTAGAGGAGGTAGTCTATGCCGACGAAAAGAAGATGTTAGCTTTCCTCAATAACCAACTTTTGCCCGCTATGCGTGCTATTGGTTATCCTATCCCCGATAACGCCAAAATAGCGGTAGAAAAAACAACAGACCCAAACAAGCAAATCAGTATAGATGGCGTACTCTTAGGGCGTGGCTATATCCTTACCCAAGACTATATAGAGCGTACTTATGGGGTAGAAATAGAAAGTATGCCTACCTCCTCCCTCTCCCAAGGAGAGGGACAGGGTGAGGAACAGAACGAGTCAAAAAAAGCCTAAGCCTACTCAAGTTACATTATCATACCCATTGTTGCCCACAGCACGAGCCTATAAAGCTCAGTAAGGAAGACAACAATTTGAGTAGGCTCATAGAGGGGTACATACGTGAGGCTTTTGAAGAGCGTAGTATTAGTGAAGCACAAAGCAAAGAACTATGGCAATACTACTACAAGCACCTAAATAAAGCCTTAGCAGAGGGCTACAACCCTACTATTGAGGAAACTAATACCGAACTCGTAACCTCACTAAAGCACAACCTTGCACGCTTCTCAGCTTTCAAAGAAACGAGTTTTAAACAGCAGATAGAGCAAGCCCTTATAAAAGAAAGCAAGGTGCTTTCGTGGCAAGAGTTCAAAGCCGAAGCTAATAAACTGAATATAGAATACAATAGGCGTTGGTTACAAACCGAGTACAACCAAACAGTAGCCAATGCCTTATCGGCACAAAAGTACGAGGAGTATATCGCCAATAAGCGCGTATACCCTAATCTTACTTATCACGCGGTGCACGATGAGCGTACCCGTGAAACACACCGTGCTTGGGACGGGCTTACGCTACCCGTAGAACATTCTTTTTGGCAAACACACCTACCCCCTAATGATTGGGGGTGTAGATGCTATGTAGAGCCTACTGCTAACCCCGTAACCGAGGGTGTACGCACAGAAGACGTCCCAATAAAAGAAGCCTTTGCTAACAACCCCGCTCTTTCGGGTGAGATATTCCCCGTAATACCTTACGCCAAAGGAATGAGCGAATGGCAAGTGAATGAGGTAGATAAGAAGCTACAGAAACGTCTTAAAAAGGAAAAAGCTAAGGCAAAAAGAGTAGAAACGTGGGAGACTGTACCTACTGAAAAAGGCACGGTAAGAGTAAGTTCTTTGCACGGTAAAGCAGAGAAAACGGAGAATACCGAAATAGCTTCTTATTTGGCTAACAAATACGGCTATGAAATAAACCTAATAGCAAAATCTAATGAGAAAGGCGCAAAAAGTGCTGATACCTTTAATAAAACCCTGCAAATAAAGCAGGAATACAAGCGTATTCACACGCCAACTATAAACGCTGTTGATAAGGCTTTAAGAAGTACACAAAACCAAGCTAATTTTGTGGTATTAGATATAAAAGCTGATATCTCAGATGATGATTTAAAAAATGCTATTAAAGGGCGTGTACGTAGGTCTGAATGGATAGAAGAGGTAGTAGTTATTAGGAATGGTGAAGACAAAACCTATTTAAGGGCTGATATACTTAGAGAAGATTGGAGGCTTTAAAATAAAACAGACAGCTAAACAGTGCAAGTATTTAGCTGTCTGAGTTGGGGGCCGAGAGTTTTCTTATGTAGCCTCCCAGCCAATTTGTACTGCAAAAGTACAACTTTATTTTAAACTACCAAAATAATTACTAATTATTTTTTGAATTTACCTCATCATACAAATTATCACTTAGTTTTTGCATTGCTATAAAGTTGATTATGAAATAAATAATGCTATATAGTAATATAACAACCGTAATAAGTGAAAAGTTTATAGTTATACTTATCTCTCTTATTGAAAAAGAATAGAGATTATTTTCTTTATCTCTAAGGTATTTTTCTAATAAGTACAATAATGTTGAAAAAGCAAAGTACTTGATATAAGAATGGCGTACTTTCTTTATATTACTTCGCAACTTATCAATGACTCTCTTATTCTTAATACCTTGTAAATTAAAAGTTATTAGTAATCCCATAGCAATAGAAAACATTATCCCTAAAATAGTAAATAAAGTATTCATATAATAATCATTTAAATACCATTTAAAGAATAATGAAAGTATAACCGCAAATAGTAAAACTAATATGTCTTTTAATTGAAACATTTTTCAAGTTCTCTTAAATATTTTTCCATTGCTTGTTTTAGCTCAGGTTCTGATATTTTACCAGAGTCGGTAGTTTCTATTTTAAATTCCCGCATTTCTTCTATTTCATCTCCTTTTATAACTTTCCCTTTCTTAGGGTAGAAAGTAACATTTTCTAAATCAGAAACAGGTTTTAGTAGTGCCCCAAAATAGTTTTGATATTCTTCCTCTTTCATTTTTTTTGGCTTGTTGAATTTTAACAATAACTCTGCCGAAATAATTTCAGAGGCTTTGACTTCATCAAAAGAACATACATCCGTAAGCATTTCAGTAAGTAGTTTAAAGCTAATTGTCTTTGTTTCTGTCAAATTAAAGCTATCTTCTTCTTTTCTTACAGGGTCTTCTATTTTTATAGATTTTAAATCACTAAGAGAGATTGGTTTTTCTTTTACAATAGGGGTAATTTCAAAAAGAGTATTAAGTCTTATTGACTGTAACAACCAATTTGTATATGTTTGAAAATGGGTGATAGTAATATTTCCTCTTAGTGTTACTATCAAATACTTGTCATTTAGTAGAAAATAGTAGTGGTCTTTGTAGAATAAAGAAGAATTAACATCTAAATCTCTTAATTGCTCTAAGTGAATAATGTTCTCCTCAAACACTTCTTCTGGAATTTCTGGTATATTATCACTACTCTTAATTCGTAATAAAGTACCAAAAATAACACCCTCTGATATTTCATAATCGCATATCAAATCCTCTTCCCTACTTTCGTCTTTAGTATTTAAGCGCATTCTCCTTTCATTAGCTTTACTTTTAGGTAGTTGCTCGCATAATAAAGAAAAAATACTTTTAGCATTATCAGAAAAATCACTTGTACTAATTCTAAAAGCTCTACATTTTACATTCTTTGGTTTACTCATAGAAAATATATTTTAGACCGCAAAAGTACAAAATAAAAAAGAATAGAGGTAAACCACCAAAACTTTTTTCAACTTTTTTAATTTTCTGCATAAATACCCTCGTAGGTAAGGATAGCCTCGACTGTACGAGGAGACAAATATACCCTACTTGCTACCTCCTCAATTACGGCATCTACACGCCACTGAGGGTACTTGTTAGTAAGCTCACCGAAGAGTTCACGTATCTTTTCATTCCGCCGCTGAAGACGTTGTTTACATTGTTTGCGTTTAAGCTGCATATACCAAAGAGAATGAGGAATTTTATAGTGCAAAGATATGACATAATTGGCAAATTAGCAAATGAGCCAATTAGCGAATGTTAAAAATTGCTAATTGACTCATTTTAGATTAGTCTGTAGGCTTTTTTTAAACGACGTTTAAAGTCATCTAAAGGGGTTTCATTAGCCCGTTCTTGATAGCGAAACTCGGAGTGCTCTCGCTGTCGTTGTTCATCTATAAAAGTGAAGCGTTCTTTGTCGTATTGGCGAAAAAAACTAAGTACTTTATCAATGCCGAGACGTTCATAAAACTCGCCGTATTCGCCCGATAATATGCGTTTGAATATGAAGGAAATCTCGGTGAGTTTTAAGTAACCGTAATCGTTCATTATTTGGCTACTGCAAAGCCTTATTTGGTCTTCACTCATTGGACGGGATAGGTTGAGCATTTCGTTTAGGTAGACGAGCCACGCCATCACGAACTTGTCGCAAGCCTCTGCTCCATAGTCACGCCTTACGGCGTTGATACTGGGCGTAGGCAGGTTGATAGCATCGTCTATGGTTTTGAGTTTGTAGCTATGTAACATACAGTTAGCGGGTGAATAGACCTTGAAGAATCTCTCGCTTGAAATTATCGCTGTAGGTTGTTGTTGCACTACTGTTACCTCGTTTTGCATTTTGTAATATCTTGTTAAGTTGTGAATTGATGTATTTTAAATCGGTGTTTTTTTGGTGAAATGCATCCATCTTCTGCCAATTGCCAAGTAGGTATTGCCACGTGGAAAGGGCTTCGGTGTCGTTGGCTGATACTTGTTGCAGGTAGCTAACAATTTGCTTAAGGGCTTTTCCATCGGCTCCTGTAAACTTGGGAGGAAATCCGTACAAACGTTTATAAAAGTCGAACCATTCGTCTAAGAACTTTCCGTATAGACTTACAGGGTCTGGCACATCCTCACAATAAGAAACGCTGCCTCTCCATTGTTCTTGGTAGCGTTCTATATCTTCCTCTTGTGGAGGTAGGATAGCTCCGAGTTGTTGGTATTGCTGACTATTAAGCCCTCCGCTCTTGATTTCGATTTTGCAAAGCTCACCTTTATTATAGGTGAGCTTTAGGAGGGTGAGGGTACGGTGTAGGGTTACGGTATAGGTTGTCATTTTTATATAGTGTTTAAATTGTTATACATTCCACTCTTCTTTGGTGAGTTGCTTGCCACAGTCTTTGCAAAAGAGAGCGGTTACTTCTACAGTGCAGTAGTGGGCAAGGGTTCGGCGTTCAGTATGTTTGTGAGAACAATTGGCTAATTTGCTAATTTTCTCATTGGCTAATTTTCTAACTTCTTTCATAGCGTTGTTGTATCATCTTTTCGAGTACAAATATGATTTTACTCACTTCTTTACTGGTCATATCGGCAAGAGCCTTCTTTACGGGGGAACGACTGCTGATAAGAAAACTGCCAAGACGATTGAGGTCTACGTACTTGGAGTTATTCTCTTGTACCCAACCTAACTCGTGGCATCGGGCTAATAGGGTACGATGCTGTGGGGTTTGTGCGTCAAACCTTGCATAATAGCTTGCGGGTGCAACCTGCCTGTCTTTGAGGTAGCGTATGAGCCCAAAGGCTTGTTGGGGAGTGAGGTTTTTAATACTGGTTACCTCTTCGCCTACAAATGCCGAGACGAACGCTAAACGCTCTTCTCTGTCTCTATACTGCTTGCCGAGTAGGGTTTGCAGTATCTTAATTTGTTCTTTGGTTATCATCTTTTTTGTCTTTTTTATCTGATTTTATAAACTCCTTGGTATAGGTATGAGTTACGGTAAAACCACTTTCCTTGGCTATCTCTGAGAGGTTTTTTCCTTTATATTTTTCTATTAAAGCGTCGGGGTTCATTTTAAACAGTGTTTAAAGTTATTTAAAAGCTCCTCGCCTTAGCGGATCTCCTATGGGCGTCCCCTTAGTGCAAGCGACCGGACTAGGGTGGAGGAGCCTCTTTTAGCTACCGAAACGGCTAAAAGTGTAGTGTTATGCGGTGGCTTGCTCGTACTTTTCGTGTACGGGGAAGAGGCTTTTAATGTCGGTGCCTGGGGGGAAGTCTACCGATGAGAGTGATAAAGGTATGTTACACTTTTTGCCTTGCTCGTCAATCGTGTTAGCTTCGATATAGAATGCCGAACGTTGTGGGCGGTAGGCTTGGGCGATGATGGTTACGGCATCGGTGAAGGCGGGGCTGTTGAACTCTTTGGCTACACGGGTAAGCTCCAAAACGCGGGAGGCTTTTAGGTTGCCTTTGGCGTCTTTCTTGAGCAGGCGGTTGATGACGGTTACGAGTTTGGCGCTGTCGTCGTCTTTGGCGAGAGAGGCTATAAAGTGACCTACTTTCTCTATACCGGCATTAACGGTGTCGTCCCAATTGTCGATGACGCGGAAGCCGTAGGTAATAGTGTTGCCGTGCTCATCGGTGAAGGTATGGCTCTGTTGGTCTCCTTTCACATCGTAGACTTCATTTTTAGTGTCTAACAATATTTTGAGGGCTTCAAAAGTATGCAACTTTATTTCTGCCATCTGTTCTGAATAGGTTTGTAGCTTGCCAATGATTTGTGGTATGGCTTCATTGACGAGGGCTTTGTATGCCTCGCGGTTTTCGTTTTGGGCTTGCTCGCGGCGTTGTAGTTCGGCTTTGAGTTCGCTGGCGGTGAGGTGTGTTAAATCTACTGTCATAATTGATAATTGTTATTTGTTAATATCCTGTTACTTTTACTTTATATAGCGGGTGCTTGCTTAGCGGTTGCCATTCCGCACAGTCGTCTTCCCATAATAGTTCTCGTGTAAAGGCGTCGTATCGAAATGCAGGGGGTTGCCACTGATTGTAAGCACACCAGTCTTGTAGCTTTTGTACTAATGCGGGGACTTTGTCGGTTTTACCTGCGCGGTATTGGCAGGTTTGTAGTCTTTGCTCAAAGGAAAGCACTTGTAAAAAGGTGTCGAGGGCAAGGGCTTCTGTGTATGCTAAAAATCTACTTTTCATAGTTGTTATTTGTTAATTAGTTTACCGTATTTTTTGAGTTCTGCCCACCAAGTTACACTATCACCACTAATACCTTGCGGGAGGTATCGCACGGGGCGTTTTTGTTTTTTGGCGGTTTTGAGGAGTTCTTGAGCGTGCTCTCTCATTTTGCGATTGATGTAGTCGTAGTCGCTGATTTCGTTAGGTTCTATTCTCATCTTGT
>ERZ773014.2260-NODE-2260-length-11403-cov-15.311068_pt1 | contig 11403 bp, 9 predicted proteins | sample MGYA00580841_ERZ773014 | MGnify/ENA primary metagenome ERZ773014 (study PRJEB29015, sample SAMEA2737989) | human oral metagenome | biome: human oral; feature: human-associated habitat; material: dental | place: China | collected 2067 ...
TTTCAGGCACAAACGTTTTTAGCTCTTCTGGTGTAAAAGTTACTTTGTCTCGCGGAGTTTTATACTTCCCCGGTATAAGTATATTACCAACTTTAATTGCATTTCCAATTCCAGCCCACATATAGTTTTGGTTACTGCTATCGGTCTGAGCTGTTTTAGAGAATGTGAAAGTGAAATCATTGCTTGTTGGTTTGAAAGCAATTGAATTTCGCCACCCTACAGGCGGTTTATTCCATGTGCTGAGATCTTTTGGCGAAGCATTACTTATATCAGAGTAAGCCAACCCATCGGCATGAGGTTTAACTGTAGAAGCGTTAATAGTAATTAGTCTGCCACCCGTCACAGACACCTTTTCAATTGCCCCATGATTCATATGGTTATTATCAATTGTGTCCATGACAAAAACTGAATCCTTTGTTAAATCAATACGCTCGCCTTTTTCATCATACGCTTCTATACTAACAGTCATATTCCCAAGCGGACTAGGAGTTGAATTCGGATCTGTTGCCCAGTCCATAAAGTGAGCAGGATCCTCATAAAACAGCACCCCTGTTCCTCTTCTGTTCGGATCGCTATATCTTATATTATAGACAATTTTAGAAGCTTTTACTCCTTTAAAGGTAAAGCCATCAACATTTGTGTACTCAGCTCTAAAAGAAAAGTTCCCTGTTTCTGAGTACATCGTATAAGATCCACCACTGCCTTCACCAGCACGATAAACATCCCAAGTATCCGCCATCGGGGCATCTTTCTGGTCGGTATAAGTTTTAGTATAGCCCGCCCCTTGCAAAACAGCTTTCGGGTGATTGCCTGCCGATTTCGTAATCCAATCAGTAAACTTAATACCTTCCATATTCGTTACAGAAACTTTCGGATCCGTTGAACTCTTGAAGGATAAATCATTATACTCAACTGTCGGCAAATACCCATCCTTGTGCGTATTCGCTTTAGCTTCTGCAAGCTCTCTCTCAACCCGTTCTTTTTCTTTAGCATTATAATCAGCTACCAGCTTATTATAGTCTTCAATCTGTTTATTTGTTGCGTCAACTTCTGCTTTACGTGCAATGTTACGTTCTGTAATATTCTTGTTTTCAGCATCAATAGCTGCTTTCTTTTCTTTATTGCGCTCACGAACCTCCTGATTATATTTTTCTACTTCAGCTTTCGCTTTATCTTCTTTACGTTTTTCTACCACATAAGTAGAAACATTATTTTTATTTTCTTTTTGAACTTCTCCTACTTTCTGCGTGTAATCTTCATAAGAAGTCTTAGAAGTTGAAACCACTGAAATCGTCTTAGAAGTTTCAGTTATTTTAGCATCTGGGAATTCATTTTTTACAGCATCTTTGTTCTGTTTATAATCTTCCGAAAAATTCTTATAAGCAGCCTCCGCATGATTGTAGGCATCTTGAAGTGCCTTGTTCTCAGCTTCTGGCGACTGATTGGCTTGCTGAGCGGCCTGTGCTGCTGCAGGTGCAGTGTAAGTTACAGGGGTTGTGTCACTAGCCGAAGAAGCAGCTGTAGCTGGAGTTGTATCACTAGCCGAAGAAGCAACTGTAGCTGGAGTTGTTTCAGATGCTGGAGCAGTATAAGTTGCTGGCGTTTCCGATGTTGGGGTAGCTGGGACTATAGTCACAGTTGAAGTGCCTTGAGTTCCTTCTGCCACCCTACTATCTATCGCTGCAGGCTGTGAAGCCGTTGGATCAGAGGATGATGCTTCATCCGCCGATACTGTTTTGCTATTACTAAACATAGCAATGGCGCCAAGAGCAATGACTCCAATTGTGCCATATACTTTATTTTTACGAATAGAACCGTGACCTTTTGTCTCGCTATTGTGATTGAACATGCGCGTTCCTTCCTTCATTTTTATAATTAACGTATTATTCATTGTTCTCTCAAAGGATTGATTCATTTAACCCTAATAATGATAAAACGAACAGACCGATTATTGCAAAAAAGAGATTGTCGAGCCAACGACTCTTTTTTGCAATAATACAAATTTTTCACCAATAAACTTAACAGCCCCAACATTATCGACTTAACCAGCCACTTGTGCTAGTAGAACGACTGATTTAGAACCATCAAATTTTAGACAGTAGCACAATCCTTATAGATTTCGATGACATCGAAATCTTGACACATAAAAACCGAAAGTCTTTCTCTCACCAGAAAGAACCGGCATTAGCTTCTATAGGTATGCTGGTTTTATCGACGCAACACCTGTTTGTACTAGGTCGCTGGCATTTTCTGACTGTTTGATAACGCAGAGATCGTCTCATTGTTCACTGTTTCCAAATTGCTTGAGTCCCCCACATTACGAGCCAATAGAGGACTATCTCCCACTGCAAACATCAAAACCCTTGTCATGGTTAGAAGAAAATCATTTTTCTCATCATAAAACATCCCCCCTATTTTCAAGAATAGATATATACATTACTACAGTAACAGTATAAAATATCACTTACTTTAATAATAATAGTATTTTTATAATTTGTCAAATTAAACACGTACCCTATCTAAAGATTGTGTAAAAAATGTCATGAAAACACTTAAAAACATATACTTTTTAGCTCTCTAGTACATTAAAGTGGCGTGTTCTCTGATTCAACATATAAATAAACAAAAATAAAGTGATTTGACACAATTCATAAAGAACGTATAAACCACCTTTGTCCTTTTACTACAGTTTCTGCCTTCTATCATTTTTCCTAGTAAGGGTTCTTTTATATCTGATTTTCAACTTGTAGAATTAGGATATCTATGCCTTGGTTATATATCCTTCTGATTTTAATAATTGGGTAATTTACGCTCAAGTAAACAGAATTTATAATGTATTTTACAGTAAATAAAAGCTATAACAAATATGCCTAAAAAGTTTGTCACAACCCTATAGAGGGGGAAAACAGCAGATTATTGACGTTTACAATACTGCGAAAAGGTGTAATGAGATTTTTAGAGAATGCAATCTTACTTCTTAAACATTTAAAATAGCAATGATTATAACACAAAAAGAAAAACAAGCAATGTCAGCAAGAAGAAGTATCACATTTCTCTCATACATGGTCTCTTAGAGACTCCTCAAAGAATAAAATGATTAGACATAATTTGATTAGTTATTCAAAGCTGCTGCCATTGTAGCTGCAACTTCAGCTTCAAAATCATTTGCAGCTTTTTCGATACCTTCACCAACTTCAAAGCGAGCGAACTCAACTACTGAAGCATTTACTGATTCAAGGTAAGCTTCAACTGTCTTGCTGTCATCCATGATGTAGACTTGTGCAAGAAGTGTGTATGCTTGGTCAACTTTAGTGTTGTCAAGCATGAAGCGATCCATTTTACCTGGGATGATTTTGTCCCAGATTTTTTCTGGTTTGCCTTCTGCAGCCAACTCAGCTTTGATGTCAGCTTCAGCTTGAGCAATTACTTCGTCAGTCAATTGAGCTTTTGATCCATACTTCAAGTGTGGAAGAGCTGGCTTACCAACCATTGCGCGGCTTTCGTTGTCTTGGTCGATTACATGGTTCAATTGTGCCAACTCATCTTTAACGAATTGCTCATCCAATTCTTTGTAAGAAAGAACTGTTGGTTTCATCGCAGCGATGTGCATTGAGATTTGTTTAGCAAGCGCTTCGTCACCACCTTCAATAACAGAGATAACACCGATACGGCCACCATTGTGTTGGTATGCTCCAAAGTGTTGTGCATCTGTTTTTTCAAGCAAAGCAAAGCGACGGAACGAAATTTTTTCACCGATTGTAGCTGTTGCAGATACATATGCAGCTTCAAGAGTTTCACCTGAAGGCATTGTCAAAGCAAGAGCTTCTTCGTTGTTAGCTGGTTTTCCTTCAGCGATTACTTTCGCAGTAGCATTTACCAAGTCAATAAATTGAGCATTTTTCGCAACGAAGTCAGTTTCAGCATTTACTTCAACTACTGCTGCAACGTTACCGTTAACAAATACACCAGTCAAACCTTCTGCTGCAACGCGGTCAGCTTTCTTAGCTGCTTTCGCCATACCTTTTTCACGAAGCAATTCAATCGCTTTTTCGATGTCACCTTCAACTTCAACCAATGCTTTCTTAGCGTCCATAACACCGGCACCAGATTTTTCACGCAACTCTTTTACAAGTTTAGCTGTAATTTCTGCCATTTTGATTCTCCTATATTTTTTAAAAATAGGAGAGCCGGGCTAAGCCCCGCCCTCCTAGGTAATGATTACTTATTTGAATTAAGCGTTGTCGCCTTCTACAACTTCAACGATTTCTTCGATTGAGTCTGCTTGAGCTTCTGAAGCTGCAAATTCTGCTTCAACTGCTGCTGCATCTTCACCTTGACGTCCTTCGATGATAGCATCAGCCAATTTAGCTGTGATCAATTTAACCGCGCGGATAGCGTCATCGTTAGCTGGGATGATTACATCGATATCGTCTGGATCAGTGTTTGTGTCAACCATCGCTACAACTGGGATACCCAATTTTTTAGCTTCTTTAACAGCGATTTGCTCTTTATGTGGGTCAACTACGTACATTACATCTGGGATACGAGGCATGTCTTCGATACCACCCAAGAATTTTTCAAGACGTGCACGTTGTTTGTTAAGAAGTGCAACTTCTTTCTTAGGAAGAACGTCGAAGATTCCTTCTTCTTCCATACGTTTGATTTCTTTCAAACGAGCAATACGTTTTTGGATAGTTCCCCAGTTAGTAAGAGTTCCACCCAACCAACGGTGGTTGATGAAGTATTGACCTGAACGTACCGCTTCTTCAGCAACAGCGTCAGCAGCTTGTTTCTTAGTACCAACAAACAATACAACTGCATCGTTAGCTGCTGCATCACGCATAAAGTCGTATGCTTGGTCAGCGTATTTTACAGTTTGTTGCAAGTCGATAACGTGGATTCCGTTACGCTCAGTGAAGATGTACTTAGCCATCTTAGGGTTCCAGCGACGAGTTTGGTGACCAAAGTGTACACCAGCCTCAAGAAGTTGTTTCATTGAAATTACTGCCATGAGTATTTCTCCTTTTTGTTTTTTCCTCTTCTCGATTTCAACTTGCAAAACGACCCAAGGGCAACAGTTTCACAATTCATCAAGAATGAGTATTATCGTTTACACGACAAGGTTCATTCTACCACATTTTAGCCATATTTTCAAGTGATTTTGATAGATTTCGGTTTTGCTTTCGATAAAAAATAATAAAAGAGACTCAAATCGAGCCTCTTTATTTCATTCATTAGTTTGGATAGATATAAGTAACATAACCTTCAGAAGTTGTAGTTGGATTGAACCATCCACGTTTGTTACCGATTGTACGATCTCCACCATAGTTTGATTCTGATACTTGAATGCTAGTTGTTGATGAAACTGCTGTAACAACCGCTACGTGTCCATATCCACCGTCATTCCAACATGCAATCGCACCAACTTGTGGAGTTGATCCAGTACGGAATCCTGCAGCCGCTGCACTTGTAGCCCACTGCGCTCCGTTACCCCAGTAATCTCCAGCCCAAGGTGCTAATGTTTTAGCTCCCCAAGTACATTCACCAGTTGGATAACTTGAAGCATTTGTACTGTATGTTGGACGTTGTCTAGTAGGAGTCGGAGTAGGTGCTGGAGTAGGTGCTGGAGTAGGTGCTGGAGTGTAGCTTGAGTCCTCGTCGTCAGATGCTGATGCTGACGTTGATGTTGCTTGCACTTGAGCTGAGAAGCTTGTGTTTCCTGAAGCAACTACTGATTGTTGTTGGCTTGTTTGACGTGCTTTATAAGCTGCTTCTGCCTCAGCTGCAGCTTTCGCTTCTGCCTCAGCTGCTGCTTTCTGTTCCAACAAAGTAGCTTTCTCGCCTTCTGCAGTAGCTTTCTCTGCAGCAAGGTTCAACTCAGCAACTTTTAACTCCGCCTGTTTTGTTGTCAATGTTTGTGCATCGTCAGCAAGCTTTTGTTGGTTGGCAATTACAGTATTGATTGCTTCATTATTTGCAACTTGTTTTTCCGAGATTGATTTTTTATCAGCTTTTTGTTGCTCTAACATTTTGTTGTTAGCTGATACAATCTCGCTCATAGCCGCAACACGGGAAATAGCTTCTGTAATTGATTTTGAATTTACAATTGTATTGATATAGCTAGTTGCAGCACCGTTTGTTTGTGCGCTACGTGCTTGTTTTTCCAAAGATTCATTACGAGCAACAATGTTCTTAGAAAGCTCTGTAATTTCTCCTTCAAGTTTTTTAGATTCCGCCTGTAGTGTTTCATTTTCAGCTTGCAAGTTTGTTTGCTGTGTTTGAATAGCTGTAACTTGCGTTTGGATTTCATCTACCTGTTTTTGAGCTTCTTTTTGTTGGGCTGTCAAGTCACTAATCTTACTATCTTGAGCAGCAATTTTTTCATCAGTTGTTTCAGCGTGAACAGTTGTTAACACCGACACTTGAGACACTAATACTGTACTTAATAAAAGTGACGCTAAGATTTTTTTCTTCATATTGTGTAGATACTCCTTCTATTTAAGACATTACTAGTATACCAAAAAAAGACATAATAAATATTACGCCTTTGTTACATTTTTATTTCTTTCTTATAGATAATATTTTTCAAAAATATACTGGAAAATCACCATCCACAAAAAGTTTAAAATCATTGATGGGACAAGACTGTAGACAATGAAAACTGGCATTGATTCTACTGTCAGTCCCATAGCAAGGGCCAGGAGATAACTACCCATATCAAATAGGAAGCTCATCACAACTATTGTTAACATTCTCGTCCAACGGTTCAACAAAGTCACACTATTAAACTTGTGAAGTGAGGCACCTATCAAGATAAATAAAAGTGTCGCAATTCCTATCAAGTGGAAAAAATAGATATCGTACACCAAACCTGCTATACAGCAATAAGCTAGATAGAAGTATTCTGATACCTCAATTGTCTCAAACAAGAGAAATAAAAACAGGAAATGACTGGCTAAGTGAAAATGTGGATAAAAGGATTCTACTAATTGACCAATATGTGCATCAATTAGCACAAGAAAAGGAAGTAAAAAGAAAATACCAACTTGTTTTAACAGTCTCATTGCTAATTCCCCACTAACTCTACCACATGAAGATTTTTAGTATCAGCACTTAACTTTACTGTTACCTCTCGTGTTAGATAATCACTGCTATGAGTTGTAGCAACAACCTCTCCAACAGGAATATCCTTAACATTAAAGTTTCCAAGTCCCCCTGTAGTCACCCTATCTCCAGCACTAATGTCGCTGTTACTGTTTAATTGACTAATTTTAAGAAGTTCGGTTTCTTTGTCATAACCAACGATAATTCCGTAAATTTCAGTAGAACCATGCAAGATTTTAACGGAAATTTTATCCGAATTTTCGGTATTTGTCAATAAGTTGACAGTCGTTGAATGATCCTCCACTTTTGAAACACTGCCAATCAAGCCCCCATTTGCAATGGCCAACATATTTTCAGAAGCACCCTTTGAACTTCCTGCATCTATCGTTAACTCTTGCTTCCAAAATACCGGTGAACGCGTAATTACATCTGCTGCTATGTTTTTTGTAGCCTGCAATTTTGACTTCATATCCAGCAACTGACGTAGTTGTTCATTTTCATTTTTTAAACTTTCTGATTGATTAGATTCTACCTCTAGTTGATAGAGCTGTTTTTTTAGACTTTCGTTTTCATTGTAAGTCCGCGTCAAATGTCCCAAATCTGATTTGAAAGTATCAAACCACTGAAAAGGTTTTTGAACAATTCTATCTACTAAGGAAATCCCATCTCCTAGTTTCGTCACAATAGCGCTTGAATAGGTTGTCACTAATAGTACAGAAACTGCCAGAACTGTGACAAAAACGATGATTAGATATTTTGATTTTTTAAAACGGTTCATATTCCTACCTTTTTACTAAAGATCTACTACTGTGATTTTTTATCAATCTTACAAATCCACTAAGATTTTAAGAAAAACAAGAGACATCCCAGCACCAGAATCACAAGAATCGCCAGCGTATCCTTTTGACTCCATCTCAACTGTCTATACTGACTTCTGCCCTTTCCTCCCTGATAACCACGCGCTTCCATGGCTATTGCCAATGAATCTGCACGCTTTAAGCTCGTCGCAAAAAGAGGAATTAAAATCGGAATCATGGCCTTTACTTTTTGAACGATGCTTCCCTCACCAAAATCAACTCCACGGGCTTTTTGAGCATTCATAATTCGTGTCGTATCATCCATCAAGGTTGGAACAAAACGCAAACTCATTGATAACATGAGACCAATTTCATGCACGGGAACTTTCACGCGTTTCAGAGGCGCTAAAAGAGATTCAACTGCAGCCGCCAGACTCAAAGGCATGGTCGTTAACGTTAGCAAAGTTGAAAAGAAAATAATCAACACAAAACGACAAAAAATAATCCCAGCTTGTTGCAAAGCATAATCCGTTATTCTTATAAAAGAAAACTCAAATAAGACATTTCCACTTGAAATGAAAAAGAGTTGAAATAGAGTCGTAAAAGCAATCAAGAAAAACATGGATTTTAATCCCTGAACAAAAAATGAGAGGGAAACGCCCGACAAAGCGATAAATATACCTGTCGCTACAAAAAGAATGAGATTGGCGAGGGGATTATTAGCCCAAAATACAATCAAAATCAACAGAATCATAGCGAGCAATTTACTACGGGGATCCAAGCGATGAATGATGGAATCCCCTGGTATATAACGCCCTAAAATCATACTATCCATTTAGCGACTCCTTAAACTCCTCTATCTTGATTGGCAGTTTTTTAAAAGCCATACCTCTATCTGCCAAACGTTTACAAAAGGCTGTGATTTTAGGCACACCTAACTGCACATTTTCCATAAAGGTTACATCTTGGAAAACTTCGCTCGGTTTACCACTTTGGATCAAACACCCCTTTTCCATAACGTAAACCTGATCAGCATACTCAGCTACGTCATCCATCAAATGCGTTACCAGAACGATTGTCATTCCAGCAAGGTGAAGTTTTTTAAACAGGGTCATCAATTCTTTTCTACCCAAAGGATCTAGTCCAGCTGTTGGCTCATCCAAAACTAAGACCGTTGGCTCCATAGCTAGCATACCTGCTATAGCCACACGTCTCATCTGACCACCCGAAAGTTCAAATGGACTTCGTTCAAAGAGTGACTCATCAATGCCCACCAAGGCTAACTTTTCACGCGCAATTTTCTTGGCTTCTTCCTCAGAAACTCCAAAATTTTGAGGTCCAAACGCAACATCTTTCAAAACAGTCTCTTCAAAAATCTGATTTTCAGCAAATTGAAAGACGAGACCGACTTGCTTTCGAATCTGTCGAATTTCTTTATTGGTTGATGTAGGAGTAATGACAGTATCAAAAACTCGAACAGAACCCTTACTTGGTACCAGTAGACCATTTAAAAGCTGTAAAATCGTCGATTTTCCACTACCTGTATGTCCTATCAAAGCTGTATAGGAGCCGTCCTCAATCGTCAAGGAAACATCAGTCAAGGCTGATGAAGATAGGGGAGTCCCCTCTTGATAGGTAAAGCTCACATTTTCTAGAGTAATTCCCATAACTTGTCCTCTAGCTCTCCTTCTGTCAAATAATTGTCAGGCACCTGATAGCCACTTTTTTTCAAAGATTCTCTCAGTTGGTTAGTAAAGGGATTATCTAAGCCTATCTGGTCAAGGTCATCCCGAGAAAAAAGTTCTCTTGGGCTGCTGGTTGACTCCACTTGGCCTTTTTTCATGACCAAAACACGGTCACTCATCGCAACTTCTTCCAAGTCATGCGTAATGGAGACGACTGTCATCTGGTAGTCTTTTCGAATCTCTTGAACTGTCTGAATCAGTTCTCTGCGTCCCTCGGGATCCAACATACTTGTAGCCTCGTCCAGAATCAAAATAGCTGGTCTCAGGGCAACAACTCCTGCAATGGCCACCCGTTGTTTTTGTCCACCAGATAAGCGAGCTGGTTCTCTCTTCTTAAAGTCCAGCATACCCACTAACTCCAAAGATTCGGCCACTCTCTTCTTCATTTCTTCACGAGGAAGTCCCTGGTTTTCTAAGCCAAAGGCAACATCATCTTCAACAGTTGCCCCTACAAATTGGTTATCTGGATTTTGAAAAACCATACCAATTTGACGACGCAAGTCCCAAACATTCTCAGAGGATAGCAATTGGTCATCTATCCAGATTTCTCCAGACTCTGCTTCAAGCAAGCCATCAATCAAACGAATAGTTGTTGACTTCCCACTCCCATTATGACCTACGATTGAGAGCCACTCCCCACGTTTCACGTGAAACGAGACATTATTAACATCATAATGATCCTGGTCTTCCTTGTAACGAAAAGACAGATCTTTTACTTCAATAATCGATTTCATTTTGAACCAAATGTCCCTTTGAATACATGAGCGCTACCCTTGAAATAATCATAACCAGAGTAGATAGTGAAAAACAAAGCGATATAAAGCAACATTTGCCCAATTAAATTCCAATGTAAGAGCAAAAAGATAATCGCAAACATTTGACTAAAGGTCTTGATTTTCCCAGGCATTGCTGCCGCCAGAACCGTCCCACCCGTCTCAACGAGCAATAGACGTAGGCCTGTCACAGCGAGTTCACGACAGATGATAATAGCAACGACCCAAGCTGGAGCCATACCCAACTCAATCAACATGATAAAAGCTGACATAACCAACAGCTTATCGGCCATCGGATCAGCAAATTTTCCAAAGTTGCTGACTACATTCCATTTACGAGCAAGGTAGCCATCAAGATAATCCGTTACACTAGCAACTGCAAAGATAATCGCTGCCAGCAGGTGACTGCCTTGTGAATGGTCCAAAGTCAAAATAAGAATAAAGAGAGGTATAAAGAGAATTCTACCAATTGTTAATAAATTAGGGATTTGTTCTTTTTTCATTGGTTCTTCCTTAATCTGTAGTGAATGTAAGTGTCACAGTTCCAGTCTGAGTTGTCAGCTTGGAAGTATCGATTGTTTGATTGTCCACAGTTAAAGTAACTCCCTTCACTACACCCAAAGTAATAGTCACAGGTTCTTTCGTCGAAACTGTTGTTTTTGCGTTTTTATTATCTGATGATAAAGTCACACCACCTTCAAGTTCACTTCCTGAAACACTTACCCAGCTAGTTGTATCTGAAACTGTTAGCTGAACCGTAGCTGTTTCCTTACTCGTTTTATAGCGAGCTTCAATGCGGTTCCCTTCACCTGAAATGGTAATAGTTGATTCCGCAGTAGAAGATGAGCTAGACGTCTGACTGCTAGAAGATAAACTAGACGAGGTTGTTGAACTAGTTGAGTTCACAACACTATAATTAGCTGACGAAGGACTTGGCTGAGTTTGGATGTAGTTCCAGACATAGTAAGTCACAAAAATTAAAAT
>ERZ773014.2262-NODE-2262-length-11398-cov-15.035881_pt1 | contig 11398 bp, 12 predicted proteins | sample MGYA00580841_ERZ773014 | MGnify/ENA primary metagenome ERZ773014 (study PRJEB29015, sample SAMEA2737989) | human oral metagenome | biome: human oral; feature: human-associated habitat; material: dental | place: China | collected 2067 ...
TAGGCTCTTGCCTGTCTATGCGTTCACCTGTACGCAACCTGAAACCTCTCAGACGAGCATCTTCTGGCGTATCTTGCAAGAAATCGGGTACTCCCTCTCGCTCCTCTTTCTCTCGTACCATTTGTTCTCGTTGTGCCTGTTCTTCACGTCGAGACTCCTCACGTTTCGCCGCGGCCTCCTCTACCGTCTGTCGCGGCATAGAGTCTTCTTGCATATCTCTGAGGGAATGTAAGTAGTCGACAAAGACATTTTTGTCAGCTTTCAAGGCTGCAAGTTCTTTGTATTCTGCTACACTCTTACCCGTCTTATTCGTCAGCTTCGCTATCTTTTCGCTCAGTGCCTTAGATTGCTCTGTTATATAGTCCTTCACCAAGTCCAAATCTTCTCCAAACTCTATCTGTGCGTACCTTATCTTCTGCTCCGCACTCATACGATTCTCGTCTATCTCGCCCTTCTTGTTTTTGGGCAAAGAATTATAAAATTCTTCTTGTATATCCGGTTTATTTGTTGTACCTTTGTATTGTAGATCCGAATTAGCTTTTTGTGTAGGAACAAGGTCCGACTGCCCCTTGTGGGTTTCGGTTAAGTACACATCAGAACCGATAGAAGTTAGTTCGGGTTTGTTGTATATAACAATACCATTGGCTAACTCTTTTCTTATTGCCGACTTGTCTACAATATGGCTACTGATTGATACCTCAAGCCCTCCTTTCTGGACCGTTACGTTTTCGAAATGTACGTGCTTTTGTCCGTTATCGTCTTTAAATGTCTTTACAAACAAAAGTTTCGTATTCCTTTCTGCATTGTCGGCTACTGCTGTTTTCTCTATTATTACATCGGGGTTAACCAATGTGGGCTTTATCATTCCAAATTCTCTCGTCCTTTTCTTTAAGAATAGTTTTGCCAATTGGTTGTCGCCCATTTTTACATCACCTATCGGAGTTGAGACGGTCCCGTTTTGTCCAAATTCCGCCAACCAATTCTCGGGAGTAAGTTCGATGACGGGCATAGCCTCTACATTATCTTCCATAGCAGACATTAATACATCCGCCTCTTCATCACTCAAGATAGTGTTTTGTGGATACGTAACTTCCTGACGTTCATCCGTGCTTACACTTTCTTCGGGTGTACTCTGCTCTACATTCGTTTGACCATTATTTATTGCTTGTTGTATGTTGTTCTGCTCTTGTGGATATAACTCATTGTCTACATACTCCTCGATAGGTGTATCGCTCAGCACCTTGCCAAACTCTGTCCGATGTGTTTTCAAATGTAACGGTCTCGGAGTGCCTCCGTCTACTTCGTTGCCCTCCTTATCATATACCTTGTAATATATTGTGTCATCGCTCTTGTCATAGTCTATATTGCCATCTTCATCATACACTACTCTTCCCTTTACCACGTACGCAATATTATCATTATCAGCCGTACTACTCAGCTGTATTATATTACCTGTGTCTACATTCATCACAGGGCGATACTTCTCATATATTTCCTGCCTTCTACTCTCTATACCATCGTCTTTGTCCTCAGCGTATAAGTCGGCAGTGCTTTCAAGTATTCGTATTCCGTTTCCGTCTGCCTCAAACATCAAGACGTTGCCCTTTTTCAGCGGTATGCTTTCGTCTCCAAACGTATATTCACCATCTTCTTCAGCTATGCTACCTACTATCCATCGTGCATTATCATATTCCACCTCATCGCCTTGCTGTACTTGTGGTATCGTTTGCTCCGTATCATCTACTCTATCATCTACTCTATCATCTACCGTATCATCTATTGTCCTTTTATCGCCTGTATTTACATTGTCTTCTGCTTCCTGCCGTATATCACTATCCCATTCGTCTGCTATATTTCTCTCTGTACTTCTTCTTAACATCTCGGCGGCAAAATAATTAAACTCTACTCCTTTATCATTAAGTTCGCCGTCCGTATATCCGCCTATCTCTTGCGTATATTTGTGCATTTTATTGCCTAAGTCCTCTATCGGAGCATTGAGAATGTCTTCTGCCATCTTCACCCCTTCTTTGCTACCCGCCTCTCTGGTAAATGCTACAAACTTACGTTTAGACCTCAGAGCCGATAGTCTATTATTCGCTATCGTAGCCCCATTCATACCAAGACCAAACATACTCATCGGAGCAAATCCACCTATCATCTGCAGCATATTGTCTTTGCTCCAAAAAGCTTTCCACTCTTCGTCGCTACTTGCTCCGATAGCTTTATCGAAAGCAGCTCCTGCAAACTCCTCGCTAAGTTCGCCCATAGTACTGTTTACTCCTGCTTTCGCCATATATTTATTGGCAGTACCTCCTGCCTTTATTAATGCACCTATCGCTCCTTTGGTCGATAGTTTAGCCCAACTCTTCGGCACTATATTCTTCAATATCTTACTGCCCGCTCCCACAAATGCTCCTCCAAGACGCTCTGTTCCTGTCTCAGCCATCGAGCTCAACATCGCCTGCAAATCATTTATTTTCGAAGGCTCTATATTATACTCACCATCTTTATCTCCGTGTGTTACCGTACCCGACTTTTTCTCCCAATATCCACTATATGTACTCGGCATATATATCGACTGAGCAGCACCGCCTGCCACTACGTCGACCGCTCCTTTGCCCGCAAACTTAGCACCACGCAATACCGTACCAACAGCTCCTTTTGCACCCATCTTGGATACTACTTTCGGTAATAGTTTCTTCATTGTACTACCTATCGCTTTCGATACTACATTTGTCGCTCCCGTACCTATACCGCCAGTAAGCAAGAATTGCCCCATTATCTCTACCATATCACCGGTTATCTCTCCCGACCGATACCAACCGCTAACATCGCCTGCACGTAACCCTGCTACTGCAGTATTCATAGCAAGAGCCTCCAATAGATTAGTCTCCTCGTCGGTCAATGCTTCTCCATTGGTGTATCGTTTACATATATCATATACCTTACCCGTTTTGGCAAAGGTACTCATACCAAGACTTAAGAAGCTTTTCATATCGGCATTATCCCTAAACCCTGCCCATATACTGCCCGCCCAATTGCTACCTTTCGTCGGAGCTTCGAGCAACTCTTTCGTATCTTCCAATACATCCAATGTATAGGCGGGTATTGTCCACTGCACAGCCATCTTTGCCTGTGGAAACAACGCCAAAGCACGAGAGCCTTGCGGTATAGTTTTGTTTATCTCTTCTTCTTTTGCTCTCTTATCTGCTTTTGCCCTCTCTATATCTACGTCCAAACGTGAAGTTATCGCAGCCCGATATTGTGCCTCTGCCTCTTTATATGCATTATACCGTTCAACACCTATATTGGCATTTACGTGCTCTGCCGCCTTAGCCCGACGCTCACGACTCTTCTCCTGAGGCGTTAGTTCCATATTGTTCGCTTTCTTTATCCCTACGGCAGCCTCATCCATATCTTTAGGTGGATTACCGAAATACTGCTTTTGCTTATCAACCCAATCGGAATAATCCTCTCTCGGATCATAATACTTTTTCTTCTCGTAAGGTACGGGAGTAGCATAGGCTGTGTTATTCTTTGGCTCTCTAAAACCATCAACAAACGCCTTGCGCGTCTCCTCTATATCAGAGAACAGAGGCTTCACATAGTCGTAAACCCTCTGCGAAAAAGCACTATCGTTCAAAAATCCGTCCTTAAACTCTTCTTCGCTGCCAAGTCCCTGTACCTTCCTCGATTGAAGGTATTTGTATAATTTCTTTATGTCGCCCATATATGATTATTTACTACTGTCTTTGTTATTAAAATGGTTTCTTGGGTTTCTTTCCTTGATTATTCCCTCCTTGTGTACCCGCTTTCGGATTATCGAGGTTTACCGTACCTCCATAGTATTCTTTCGTTGCACCCATCTGTCCGCTGTTCATATTAGCCATATTTTCCGACTTTTTTGTATCGACTTCGGTTTTCGTTGGACTTACCCATTTACCGCTACGCTTATCATAAATAGGGTGTGGTAGCCCCATCTCAGTAATATATATATCCTTTAAAGTATTATAGAAAGGTAAATCTTTAATGGGAACATCGACTGGTTTGGTTTCACCCGGAAACCATACTCCTACCATCTGTTCTTTTTTGTATCTGTATAGGTCTTTTTTTAGATTATTCTTGTAGTCTTCCAGAGCTTTTTTTGCCTTTTGTGCTCTTTCTTGTCTCTCTAAGGCGTTTTTCTGTTTTTCTGCCTCAAGCTCCAATCGATTGCCTTGCTGCAACATCTCCTTATCCAGACTTGTATATGCAGGGTATATAGTCCTGAATATATCAATAGTACGGTCTCTGTCTTCTTGGCTTGCGTCGCCTATAACCTTAGCGTATGCTTCTTGCCACCTCGATAGGTTTCTCCGATAACTATCCATCAACGCCTCACGCCTACCTTTACTATCCAATACAGCCCGTAGGGCGTGTGGCTCTCTTTTATACACATTACCACCACCGACTGCACTACCTATATCTACCAATAAATGCAATGCCTCGCTAAGCATTGCAAAGTTAGCTCGCCGTCTCTCCGCTTTTATATCTTCTTCGGGTAAAGTAGGCTGAGGATTATTCCGCAAATAGTAATCCGCTATTGTCTTGTAATCTCTGGGATTGTTACGTCGTATCTCCTTATCCCTATCTTTTGCCCACTGCCAATACGTATCTGCTGCCTCTGTACTTGGAGGCAGTGTATTTGTACGCTTATAGGCGTTATCTTGTCTTGTACTTTGCAACTGACTATCGCCTCTCTCAGATACATTGCCGATAGGCTGCTGCTCGTCGCCTTGCATTGCCTCCCATTCCTCCAGTGTCGACGGCTCTTTATCGGCGTTATAATTCTCCTCGTCCTTATAGTCGTGATAGTTGTCAGGATATTCTTTCGTCCCTACAACATTTTTCTTATTGTCAATATCAAGTATCATTGTCGTAATGTTAGGCTATATATGTATTCTTGTTTGGATTATTTATGTCCTGTATATCTCCGCTGTTATATGCAGGTGTATCTACATTTTGTGTACCGATATTTATCTTGGGTGCTTTGCTCCCTCCACCGATACCAATCCCTTTGCCCGAATATCCACCCATAGCCGTAGCGGCGGCATTACCTATATTACTCGCAAGATTGGCATAATTTTGCATCGCCGCTCGCTGCAAATCTGCCTGCTGAGCATATATTCCCTGCCTACTTCTCTCGTATGCGTTCAATATACCATCTCTACGCAATGAGGCATTAGTTGCTATACGGCTATACATATTCTGCATAGCTTGTGCGTTCTGGTCTTTCATTATATTGGTAGCATCCAGTTCTCCCGTTATCTTACGTCTCGCTCGCTCCTGCTCAATACGAGTATTTGCCGCACGACGCATTTCTCCTATCAATGCTCTATTATGAAATTGGTCGAGAGGATTCTCGTTCAGTTGCCCTTCATAAAACTGTTTCTGTCTGTTAGCCTCCTTATCGAGAGCATCTCGGTGTTTTTTATTTGCTCTTGCAGTTAGTACTGCACTTGTTATCGCTCCTGCTGCCGCAATAGCCCCTAATATTATTGGTATTGGCATACTTATATCTCCTATTTTTTTTAAAAGTAAACGCCCAAAAATATCCATATTATTCTGAATACTTGGGCGTTTTATGTGCCTCCCGTTATTTTAGGCGTTTTCTACATCATTTTAGGCGTTTTGCGTAAGAATTTGGCTTCTTTTCAAATCCACCCCTTGTATTTTTCATAGAACTGCTCCCAATACAAGTCCGACGGGTTCGGCAGAGCGATACCCAAATCTGCAAGGGCAAACTGCTGTATGCGGTCAAGGTAATGCGTCATCTCTTTCGTGTCGAGCTTCGTCGTGCTCGCCGACATCTGCACATCTATCCCGAAAACCTCCACAGTGCTAACGCCCAAATACCTCGCCTTAAAGTATTCGTGCAGCCTCTCCTTATCTTCGCCTGTCTCGTCTTGCAGGCATTTGAGCCATAGCCAATAGAGGCTGTTCTGGTCTATCGTGCGGCGTTGCCGTATCTGCTTTATCTCGGCAAAATACGGTCTGTCCGTCGGTAACTTCTCAAGGTACGACATCACCGCTTGTTTGTCTTCCTGTCTCCTTATCGTGAATTTCATACGGAAATAACCTTTCTAATAGATATATCAAATTTTTGTACCCCGATTTTAAAATCCTAACATCTTCTGGGGTCGCATTATTATCAGGTATTGAGTCTATTAATCTTATCAACTCTTTGGTATTTCTCTTCATTTCTATTTTACTCGGCTATAATTGATAATTGACCACACGCAGCTCCATTTTCGATTTCACTTTTTGTGGCTACTGCAACAGCATAGTCATAACCACTCTCCTCAAGTTGTTTTTTAATTAATTCTGTCATAATATATTATTGTTTTTAAATTAAATTCATTCCCTCTACAATTCCACGTCCAAGCCCATTCTTTTCAGAAGTTGTATTGGGATTAATCGGGCTTATCTTTATAAAGAACTTATCTTTATCAAAGTTCTTTTTTATCTTCTCTATATCAAAATCTTCCTCATCTACGAGAGTTAGATTTAGTGTGGTTTTTAAATTACTTTTAGTTCTAACTCGACCTAACTCCGCAATAGTCATCTTATTGCGATATGGGATAAGCCAGTTCCGACGTTCTTCGTCAAGGCTATGGAGCGACAACTGTAATGTGATATTATCCTTTATCCAATCGAAATCAGCACCTTTTAATCCTATCGTAGATATATAATGGTGTGTATTTGGATATAATTCAGAAATTAATTCAATTGCGGTTTTGACATTTTCAATATTCAAAAATGGCTCTCCCATTCTTGTATAGTTTATCTTAAACTCCTTGCTATCTAACGGATTGTAGGATGTGTTTCTGTCAACAATAAACTTCACTTGTGCGACAATCTCATCGGCGGATAGGTTGCGAAAGCCATTCATTTGACCTGTCGCACAGAATTTACATCCCACAGGGCAGCCACTCATCACACTTACGCCTATCATCCACCTTTCGGAACGACTGCCAAGCTCTCTATTATCAAGTATGTTCTGCCTCCTCCCTATGGCGTCCTTTGTATAGAAAGGTAAGAATGTATCGGTAGTTTCAATTAATCTTCCGTCTTCTAATTCTATACAAAAGACACTCCCATTAGCAAAATTTTTCTGTCGTATAATTTTCATCTTATTTATTGTATTGATTCTTTATTCGTATCGGCAGCCCCGCATACTCCCAAGCTATCAGAGCTGCGTCTCTTGTTTCTTGATTGGTCTTGCCCGTTATACCGGTGAAGTGTTGCAGCTCCTCGTGCGTTATCTTGCCGTCTCTGCCTTTCCACATCTTACGCAGCGGCGGCTGTTCCACTACCTCTATGCCGTAATGTCGGCACATTTCTACTATCTTACGTCCGACCTCGTGGTTACGCCCTGTATGGTTGCCGATTGCTGCCGACCGTGCCGCACTGCCGCCTCTACCCACGTGCCAGTGAGCCTTGTTCAGCCAACCAGCCTCTACGACTACTACAAAGGATTTACCTCGTTCAGTAAGTACCTCGCCTGCCTCTCGCAAATAGTCGAGCAGTTCGGCAAACGTAAGACACGTCGCTTCCAACATTCTACTCTCTGTTTCCACATAGGCAATCCCCGACTTGTCTACATCGGGGTCTATGCCTATCACTACATCATACTTCTTCATTCTTCTTTACTCCTTTTTTTGTGTCTCACGTTTTGCCGTTTTAGAGGTACAAAGCTTTTTGCTTCAAATCTGTAATCCGAAACGTTCGTTTTCCTCAAGTCCTCGAAACGCAGCCCTTTGGCGTAGGAATGTAGGTTTATCGTCTGGCGTGTGGGATTCTTGCTATCATCAACACTATCTTTCGCCCACTGCAATATCAGCCCTTTCGGCAAGTCGTGGTCTATATCGTACACCACATCAGCAATATGAAAAAAGTATGCATCGCCAAAATCAAGTATCCCCATTATATCATCATTGACAATATACTGTAAATCCACATCGTGCTTTTCCTCGAATAGACGAATGTACGCCATTAGTGTCTCCTCCAACTCCTTGCGGAGCTGGTCGTTTGTCAATTCCCTTTTATCCTGCTCCTGTCTCATTGTTTTTTTTTGCCTCCTTCTCTTTTACATTCTTACGGATTTTTTCGCCTATTTCTATCATAACGCATGCAACACAATCATCCAAATAGGAATATGGTTCATTGGCAAAAACTTTTGTTTCTATATGAATTTGCGTCTCATCTTTTTCGTCTACCAACGCCGACACAACGACTATCATCTCTCTATGTTTTTTTACTTCTATCTCTTTCATAACTATATCAACTCCTTTGCTTATACCTCTTAAAAAAAGTATTGTATGTCAAAACGCTACTTATAAAATACTGTTCCATATCACTTATTTTTTTATATTTAACGCCTTATTGAATTCGACACTTGTGATTTCGATAAAATCGGATGGTATTTTCATTTTATCGTCAAAATAACAATACAAACCATCTGAACCTATCTCTATATATGGTAATGTAAATCTACCATATACATTACCAACACCTTCGTCAGCTAAAATATCCATAAGTAAAAAGTAACTACTTCTACCTAAGCCGTAAAAGAACGCTTTGCACTCTTTGCCCTTTTTAGTTCTTCTGTTAGGCTCATATAGTCCTTTGTAGTCTTTTGAGGGCTTAAACTCTTTGGGGTCGACATCCTGCTCAGAGTCGAATCCCAACCCACGATATCTCGTTACTCTGTCGAAATTTTGCTGACCTTTGCGTCCTAAAAATTGGTCATTCCACTTAGGATATCGTTGTTTTATTCGCTCCACGTTATCTTTTTCTATTTGGAGCTCTTTTGCCCTCATATCATATAGTTTCTTATAGAGAGCACTTTCTTTGTCTATTAATTTGTAATACATATTATTATAAGTTATTATTTAGCTAATTCAAAATCATATACAAACACATACGGATTGCTCTCCCAAGTGCCTTTGCCGTTTATCTTGTCGATGAGTGCTGCAAAGGCTTGACGTGGAGTATCACAAAACACCTCACTAATACCACAACAATACTGAGTATAAGGCGGATAATTAGGTATTATTTCAGCAGTATGTTCTATTATCCCCTCTTTCATACAATCCTCATCATTTATATCTTGTAATCTCTCAATTCGTATGTTGGTAATTTTGATAGTGTGAGGCATTAATTCTGGTCTTACGAACATCTTATTAGTCCATCCTGCAAGCTTTCTTGGATTACCCCATTTACCGCACCCCTCTTTGAAAGGTACAAACTCCACTTTCGCCTTTTCATAATTTTGTGCCACAACTACTACTTCCCCCATACGATACTGAGGCTTAAATTCAAGCAATTTCTCATCAGTTGTCCGTACTATAACTGCATACATATCAGGTGCTGCTGTATCTAAATACCTTAAATCATCTGTTACCCTCTTATATTCATCATCAAAAAATTTATAACGCTGCCCTTTTATCTCTTTTGTTTGGAGAGATAAAAGAGACTTCTCTATCCGCCTCGTCTGAGTCTTCTTTCCAGACAGCACTAGGTCCGTCAGTCCATACCTGTCATTAAACATAATCTTCTGCATAATTTTTTCTCCTATTTTATTTTATTTTTTAATCTTCCAATTCAAACATATAACACGCTTTGTTTGTTACCTTTATTTTCAATAGATTATTGAAGGTTCTATTACTCCGCCGCACGCCACAGTATTGTATAATCCGACCTCCGCTTTCACACTCCCACCTTTGCCTGTGCTTGCACTGCCGACACGTATAGCCGTTCTCCTCTATCCACCTATGTTTAGGTGTTAGCGGGGCAGGCGTACCTAAAAACTCTCTAACATCGAATAGCGTTGTTTGCATAATATTTTTATCTTTAATTGTTAATTCTTACCCCACTGCATAGCCATCGCTTCTGCGATGCCTGTGAAAGTCCTCGAGCGTAACCGACGCCGTTCTTCTCGTGGCAACTTCAATGTCTCATAGTGTAATCTACTATCAGTTCTTCCACTCTTATGCCGTATAATATCTGGTTCAACTACTTTCGTCGGCTGCAACTTAGACAAACCAAACAACCATAAACAAGTGCTTTTTCGCTCCGTATGCCCAAATTGATACGGTTGTATTATCTGGTCAGGCTTCCGATAAAGGCGGCTCATTATACCTATGGGATTTTCTATGTATCCACAACCGACAGCCTCTAATGCTTTAACACACTTAAAAAAAGTGTTCGATAGCCTCCTCACGTTCTCTGTGAATGTTCGGAAAACGCTCGGCGTACTTCGGCAAATAATACTTGTTTGCGGCAAGCGTTAATCGAGTACATTCTGGGTGCATTCCCAAAAAATCAGGCTTGATTAGCTTTATCGCCTCGAAACAGTCCATTTGGAGATGTCTGTCGTGAAAGTCCCCACTTGTCTGCAACAAATCACAGCTATATGCGTCGTGTCCTGCCCGCAAAAAAGCAGTTGTAACCACCTGACTTTCCTCGTGTGTTATAAGAACTCTCATTTCCTCTTACTCTCCCCCTCGAAAACAAAGTCATTGCAGCACTCACGTATGCGGTCGTAGATACGTTCACCGTATTTCGACCTAAGCGTTACCTCTTTGTCGTCGTCCGACTTCGGTAGTAGATTTGTTATCAGTATCGTCCGCAAGTCTGAGCGATACCGCTTGTCGTATAGGTCGACGAACGGACAAAGACGATTGCCGTAGTACAGCACTTCCGAGTTCTCTACGCCTACGTCGTCTATGACGAGTATATCGATACTTTTCAGTGCCTCTATTGTTGCCGTATTCTGCTCGATGTATGCCGTCTGCACGTCGAAACTATGCACAAGCCTTATCGCCGGTGCTTGCCTACGTTTTATCTCTTCGTAGAAGTCGGCATTTACCGCCCTGCAAAAAGACGTTAGCAACTTCGATTTACCTACTCCGACAGAGCCGCGAATCAGCCAACCTTTGTGTATCCGTATCTCGTCGGTTACTCCTTCGGTATCTCCGCAGTACCACCGCGTCAAGTACTCTATCAGCTTCCGCGTGCAGTCGTCCCATATTATTCGCTCGCCTCTTTCTTTCAGGTAGCCGTACAGTATCTCGAGCGTCTTTCTGCCGAGATTACGCCAAGTATACGCCTGTTCTTCCTGTTCGTTATAGCGAGATGGCTCTGTGTTGGTCGCTTGTCGCAACACGTCCGAGAGCAGCTCCACTTTGCTTGTTCTGTTCATTTTTTACCGTAGTTTTTTGATTGTTAAAACTTTGATTACTATTGTCTTGCCATATCTCACTTATGTCCCAATTGGCTTTATATCCGCTCCAACTTTTTGCAACTATGTGTCGCAATAAATCATTGATTTTTAGCGGATAACCTGCAATAGTTT
>ERZ773014.2263-NODE-2263-length-11397-cov-393.995503_pt1 | contig 11397 bp, 28 predicted proteins | sample MGYA00580841_ERZ773014 | MGnify/ENA primary metagenome ERZ773014 (study PRJEB29015, sample SAMEA2737989) | human oral metagenome | biome: human oral; feature: human-associated habitat; material: dental | place: China | collected 2067 ...
AATTATGTTTATTGGGGAAATGTCCCTTGCTATGCTCTGATTCTCGTATATTCAAAGACAACATCGAATGAGCCTTTGTATAACATTTTTGCTCGGCCGTCATAGCGGATTGACGGATTAACTAGTCCCTCGTCTTTCTCAATCCGCATCGCTAATTCATCGACCTTATCCCGCGCCTCCGCCATAGACCCAACGCGAAAACGTTCTTCGTAATGCAATTTTGTGCCTATGACACTACTGTTCTGATAGTTCTTCTCAACTTCAACCGTCGTGTTATCGTTAAGCTGTTTTTTCTCTTTGACTTTGCCAAACTCTGGTACAAACTTTTTCATAACTTCCTCCTTAATTCCATGTTGCTGTTACGTCTCTATCCGCAAGCGATTGATTATACGCTTCACCGCTGCCAACGTCGTCCTCTGGGCGCTGCGCCAGCTGTACTTGATATGCTAATGAATCGCTTGCGTCATCGTTGGTGGCTTTCGGAAACATGCTGAGTTCACTTTCTAGGTCTTTGCAGAAATTCGTGTCACCATGCTTAATGTGGTAGATGCCGCCGCGCTCGTATCGTGGAACTAGGGCTTCGATACGTAACGCCTTACTATGGCCGCCGTGCTTTAGTAGCTCGACATCCATATAGACACCACGACGTACCATCTCCTCTTCCCAAACAGACTTCAGAGCTTGGGTAAACTGGTTGTCTTCGATCCCGATTTTATGTAGGTTGTAGCGCTTCCAGTTGGTGAACATGAGGTCTACTAGGTCGGTTGCGGATAGCTTCGTGCGATAACATATCACGTTCCATTTGCCTTCGCGGTCGATAAAGTTGAGAGTGATACCGATGTAGTCGGTGCCTTGATCAATATCATCTTTACCGCGCGGATCGATAGTCATGACGTTGTAGGTATCAAGCTGTAATACATTGCTAAATTCGCGATATCTATACCATGCCTTCTTGAACTTACGATTTTGCTCATTGATTGGGCTTTGTTGGTAAAGTGACGAAAATGCATAACTGCCTATCTCTGTTTGTTTTTTCCGCAGTTTTTCAATTGAAAATTTCTCTGGCCATAGAGCTTCGCCTTTTTTGCGATGTTCGTCATCTTTTTCAGCGATGGCCTTGAACTCGATTACTTCCCACTCATCATGCGGCTCACCCTTAGCTTTAGCGTCAGCGGCGGCGGCTAATATCCTACCTGCTAAATCGTCCTCATGCCAACGCGTCAATATTAACACTACCATTGAATTTCCCTCTTCACGAGTAGCGAATGTCGAGCGATACCAGGAATATCTGGCATCACGTATAACAGGACTGTTTGCTTCTTCATCATTTTTGAATGGGTCGTCAATAATACCAATTTTAAGACCTCGTCCTGTCAGCGCACCACCAACACCAACTGCTGTATATGCGCCACCTTCCTTAGTAATCCAACGACCTTTAGCTTGAGAGTCTGGACGCAAGCGTGTTGAGAACATCGCTCGGTATGCACTAGATTTCATAATATCCCTGGTGTTTTGTCCAAAATCAGTCGCCAAATCGGCATTGTATGATGTCACTGCAATTGGCATATTTGGCACTTTACCCAAAACCCACGACGTAAATTTCTGCGTAGCCATAGCACTCTTACCGTGACGCGGTGGCATAGTGATTATCAGGCGTACATCTTCACCTGCCATCAGCCTGTAGAACCCTTGCTCTAATTTGTTTGCAATCTCAGCATGAAACCATTTCAGCTGATAATCTGGATCAATAGCAATACAGTATTCGGCGAAAGAACCATTTTCAGCAGATTCTCTAAGAATCCCGACGATTTGCTCTTGCGTTAAGCAGCTGCTCGGCTTGGCTTGCACTCAACGTCACTCCTATATCGTTACCGTTTGTCGTCATATCCAGCTTGTCGCCGTAAACTTTTGGATTTAGTTTAGACATCAACCACTTACGGGTATCAATTCTCAGGCGTGATCGCTGTATATTTTCACCGTTCAGTTTATAGCCTGTCAGCTCGTCAGATTCATCATGCTGCTCCATGTAATCATTGGTAGCGTCATCAGCAATCTCTATAATCTCTTCAGCATGCATATACGACCGCTCCTCACACGCGTGCGCGTATTGCTCACGAAACTTATCATTTTCTCGCAGCCAGCGAAAAAACGTCTGCATTGAGATCATATCCTTTTTTGCGCAAATAGAACGGACCGATTGCCCTTGAGCAATCATTTGACAAATCTTATCAGCTAGTTTATCGGTATACTTTGAAGGACGCCCGTTCTTTTTGGGCGTTTTCTTTGGTGGCGCTTTAGAAGATTCAGGTTTAACCTTAGAGACTTTTTTTGCCATTAACATCCTCGCTCTGCAGAATGTAACAGCTAAAAACCCACTTTATACACACATTATACTAGAAAACATAAACATTGTAAAATGCTATCAAAATATTTTGCTTCATGATTTTGAAGGGAGTTTACAGAACACAGTCTTTTACGTGCAGCTCTATAAACATCTTTCACGCGTCCACTGCAATAGTGACTATAACCATAGTGGTGGTCGTATTTTATCCGCTTATGGTACTTGCCACACTGGATGGATGGTTTTGATTCATTCTTCGCCATTTCTCTTATTCAACTCCTTAGTAATATTGCGAATAAATCGTCCTACATGTATCCTGGCACATGTTTCGGCGTTACTCTTACTCATCTTAGTTTTTTTCCGTAGCACCTTTTGCATATCGAAAAAGAAAGGAGCAATAACGTCGGCAAAGTATTGTCCGATAGCCGCCTCTACTGCGTGCTGGTCGATTACCATTTGACAGTAATTCTTATCGTCAAAGTTGCTCAGTAATAGGTCTACATATTCGGCAGATTCCATACTTGAACGTTTTGCTATCGAGACACCTTCTTTTGATAATTCATCAACTTTGTCTAGCCATTTTTGGTCTTGGTCGGATATTTTAGTACTCATATTTAACCTCTCTATTATCTTTAATGAAACACCTTTACGTCGCCATTAGCGTCGTAACAATAGCGATATATACCCCCATGTTCGCGCTTCGTAAACGTTCCGGCTTCGGCTCCATACAACTGTTTACAGCGATTCTGGTGTTCTTGCTCTATTTGTTCTGGGCGCTTATGCTCAAAATGTAGGCTACTTATAAAGGCAAACCAACCAATGAACAATATGATCAATATTATCTCCAATATACCAGGTTTAAATATTTTCCATCGTTCTTCTATTAGACTGTCACTATACTCTCTAAACTCTATTGACATGCTCCAAAAACCTAAAAATGCAGCAAATGTCATTAAAGCTACTCCAATATCAGAATATTGTAAGAACAACCCTACTATCATCATGACTACAAAGTAAACGAATAGTCTAAGAGCAAGGAATCCACATCTATCCATTATCTTCCACTCCTTTCACCAAAACCATCTATTTTAGTTCTTCCTTTATATATTTAGATTTCCAGTCAGGACGTTTTCTGTATTTATCTACACAATGAGGGTGTACGATGCCATCACGCTCGATATAGTATGACTTGTCGCCGAACGGTTGGACGACAATGTCTTTTCCACATTCAAGACAAGGCTGCTTGGCAAAAGCACTAAACTGTTCTCGCCAATATTTTATATCACGACTAATACTGTCTTTATCTTTTTGCATTTTTTCATGAAGCTTTTCTACACTCCTAATCTTTTCATTAAGTTTACCTATTGTATGATTAAGACGAGCCTCAGTTTTTTGTGTGTGTTCTTTTAAGTAATCCGTCTTTACAATCATAAACGGGAATCTGATATTAAAAATCATTCTACCATCTCCTCTTCTTTCTCTTTAATATATTCATACATATTAGCTAAATTAAAGTCTGGGAATTGCCCCATGTATTCTAAAGCGTGGTTGAGGGCTTCGATTTCGGCTTTTTTGACAATATCCATAAGTTCATCATCATATTTTTGATAAACCTTATTGATATCTTCATCCTTAACAACTTCTTCAGTTATCAGTCTCAAAAAGTCATTTTGAAATCGCTCCAGGGTTACGTGTATTTCTAGGTATGGGTTCATTTCTTCTCCAACAACTCAGGGTTTTCGTGAATATTACCAATAGTTTTATAATGTATATGCTCATAAGCAACCAGTTTGCTATCACGGGAAAAACCGCCACTACCTTTCAGACGCCTCAACGGTTTATACCAAAACGCCCCAGCTTCCAAAGTGACGAGGTAGGCTATTTCGCCCCGATGAGCGTTTAGGCTTAGATTGTCTACGACAATATCGTTCTCGCATATTAACCTGTCAGAAAGGATAGGTTCTGCGTACTGCTCAATTTCTAACCGTCCCTCAATTGGAATCGGCTCATTATCGCCCTCAAGCCTAGCTGAAATGAGTTTGTCACCTTGCCAATGCAGGGACACTACTTTTCGCATTCTTTTTTCTAGGTTGTCCCAAGCTCTGAATTTTATTTCACGCATTAGATTTCCTTTCATCAGGTAACAGGTGAGATAGTCGTTTTATCGTCTCGTTCATAATTTTATTTTTGAATTTGTGGCAGCCAGATTCATGACCTCCAGTTGCTAGATGTCCACATTCACAGAAAATATTATGAGCGTCTGACAGCTCTTGCTCTACCTTTGCACGAGTTTCTACCCACTCACGCAAGTGATTTTCCTGTAAGTAGTCTATCTTTTCTATTTTTTTCATTTGATGTCCTTTCCTACATTCCATTGTTATAGCTTTTACCTCTCATATTTCCTTTCCATTCTTGTAACATTTTGAGTAGCCCATCTCGCCACCAGCTGATTTGCAACGAGCGTAAGAGTTATCCTTTTCATTTAACTGATTGGACATCTTATCTGCGCACTTGACAAGTAAGACGAAGAAAGTAACAACTACTAACGCTATTATTGCGACAATAGCTACATCGCTCCAACTATTATTAGATGAACTAAAATCAGTTTTCATTCTCACTCCTGCCACTTTCTCCTAACTCTGCTACACCAATTCGCTCCAATGCCATCTCGCTTGCCATAACGAAAATATAGGCAGTGCTAACACTAGCTGCTTCGGGAATCGGCACACCAATCAGATACTTTGTGTCATTCTCAAGCTCTTTAATTTCACTCACAATTCCCAAAGCACCGCACCATTTGTGGTTTTCGTTGAATTGAATTACGTCGTTGAATTTTAATTTTGCCATAACACATCCTCCGCCCTGATAATTTCAATCTCTGATTTATCAACAGTGCTATCGGCGTTATAAATCTCATCAGCGTAGTACTCTATAATGTCTGCAAAACCTGGTTTCGATACGACACTATCCCTCGTGGCAGCCTTTTTGGCTTCTTCTTGAGTTTCAGCTTCAACAAAGACAGTGCCCTCCTGCACTACTCGAACTTTGACTTCGTAAATCATTAGACCCTCCCTCTATCCAACACTGATTTTTTTAATATCCTGGTAGCTTCATCTACGAACTGGCCATAAATAGCCGTCTCTCTGGCTTTAATCATTCGCTGCAGCTTAAGGTATGGATCGTCAGGATCGAGCTTTGAATTGAGCCAGTCTTCAAACATATCACCATTGAAATAGCCGTCCTCGGCTGCCCACGGAAATACTAGCTTAGGTACTTCTTTTGGTTCTCTTGAATTTTTATTACTTCCCATTTGTATATCTTCTCTCCCTCCAAGTTTTAGGATATTTTGGTATACCTGAATCTCCTACACAAAAATCTGCGCTACGACCACCATTTTGGTAAACATAGTCCTTACCAAAATGCTTTTGACAAATTTCATCTCGAGACAGGCTTGGATTGTTTTCTCCCATTTTGACAGCGAGGAATATAATACACACTAGGATTATTAGCCCTACGATCACCAGAACAGAGTCTTCTTCGTACACATCCTTTGACATCATATTCTATACCAATCCCTTTTCTGCCATTATTATGGCTAGTTTTAACGCGGCGTCTAGCGGAGCTTCTGCAGCAAAGACTAGGCTAGCGTCCACTGAGCATCCTTCGTCATCTCCATAAAACACCATCCAACCATCTCTATACTGTCCTCGTCTACTGGATAGTGTTAGTGCGCCAAGACCAAGCTTGCTCTCAATAGCATCTGGCAACTTATCCAACAAATATTCCAGTGTGTACTCTGGCGCCCAATCGTAGCAGGGTCGATTTGCATCCTCAGGATAGATACGTGGCTCACTAGCCTTGAACTTGACTGTATATCTGCAGGCAGTAATAGGTTGCCAATCAGGCTTTAGTTGATGTAGCTTTTTGCATAGTTCAAATGTTTCCATTGATTTTTCCTCTTGAAATATCTAATTTAACACAACGCCGCGAGCTCACTTCAATCTCGCCGCTAGTAAGCATATCTAGTAGCTGTGAACACTGTTCGTCAGTCTCTGCGCCGATATTAAAGATTAGATTGCTAGGACCACGTATGCCACGCTCCCAATCTATAATTGTGTACAGCACTGTTTTTTGAGCGTTAAATGGCCTAGTCAAAACCGCAAATGCTACATTAGATGCTCTCACTGTATAACCATATCTCTGTGAGCCAAACCATATTTTAGTACCAACCGGGACAGCTCTTGGAGTATAAATATCTCCTAATTTCCTGTTCATATTGACATCTCCTTCCTTATGTCCACAAAACTAGTGGTTTAGTTGACATTCCCCTAACTACCCCTTAGGATAATCTTTTTGCCGTCTTTGAGCCTAAAACCGCTTTTGGTGGTGCTATCAAGACGTAGGCAACTTTGCTCGAATAGATAGTTGAATACTCTGCCTACAACAAGAGCATAACAACCATCGTCAAGACCAATTTGGTCTGCGACGTATTGTTTAGAGTCTTGATCGTACGATATGTCAGGCTTCAAGTTCCATATTCTCTCACCGACCTTTTCTTCAGCGATTTGCTGGATCTCAGCCAATGCGTCTGCCAGGTCATCAACGTTGCCTATCTCTACTTCAAAGCAGCCATCTTGATCATCATAAGCGCCAGTATGTCGATATTTACGAGCTAGTTTATCAAGAGGACCAACCGAAAAATCTCCATAGCCATTTGATATATACAGCTCTTTCCCACTATCTGCTTGTATTGATATTCTGAATCCCATATAGCCCTTTCTTTATTTACACGATTTCGTGTAGTTTATTGGCATTCGACAATTTATCCTCTTTTAGCTTCCTTCAGCCAAATAACCAAGAGAACTACAGCAATCACGACTATCACCACAAGCGTAGATATCCACAATGGTGATAATACCCACCACCACGACCAATCAATAATCTTCATTAGTTTAAGTACGACAAATGCTATAGTTAGCGCACCGACAAAACCGATGCCGTTGCTGTTGTTATTTACTTTCATGAATAAGTTTTCCTTATGTTAAATATATGTAAAGTACATGTATGTTGTTTACATGTTCTATTAGCGTTTATTTGCTAAATAGCGCAAGAATACTTTTGTAATATTACGCGTAATTTTGTCTAACTTCTTATGAGATACGTCGTAAAATGCACCAAACAAAATACTATACACACTATCGTAAATCTTCTCTTCTTCAACAAGGTTCTCGTTTTTATCCATTTCTTATTCTCGCTTATTTGTAGTTAATGATTTCAACCGCATAACTGGATGGCTATATAAGGTGATGATTTGACGAGGAGTTCTCATCTCGCGTTCGCTCCGTAACCTTCAGAACGTGCTAAGCATTCATATTCTTACTAGTCAGAGGGGATTTTTACTCGTATAGTCACATCTTTCACTGCCCAAGTTGCAAAGTCAGCAGTTACTTTTCTAACTCTAGTCGCGGGTCTCAGTGAGGTTGCAACGCCAACCTGAGAATAGCGCTTTCGAGTCATTTATATAGCCAGTTGACAACACAAAGGCTATCGACACCTGCTACGATTACTTTCGCAGTCCAGTATTTTTTGTGTTGCCAGTTGAACAGACGATAACAGTATTCGGGGCGCGAGTTTTAGAGAAAAGCCTACCTAAGTTCTCGTCTCTTCTCCTCACTTAGTTCCTTTTCAAGACCTCCTCGCCCCAGATGCTGCTATCATCTGTCCAGTTGACGGCACAATCACGGAGCAAAGGACTTCTCACCTTTCGGCTTACTTCCATTCGGAAACCCAGCTTTATTCCTCATATCATGCCGCCAGTTATGCAGTTGAATTGTTAATGTTCTAAACCATTTTCGACAAGTGACGAAATTGGTTTTCAACTGGGTACAATTTGTACCCGATTAAGCAGCTTACCGACTTGCTCAGGTCACCTGTAGAGTACATATTTACGAATCTGTATCGGACGGGTCTCTCCACTCGTCTAAATCTATATCTTCACCATCTACTGCTATCTCACAACCTAGAATAGACAAGTCTTTATGTTGCTCTGGTGAGCCATTTTGGTATGCCCAGTACATAGTGTCATCAGCGACTTCGTAAGCCTCATCTTGATTATCGGCTTTTACTGATAAATAGCAGTCCAAGGTTATTTTTACTGGAATACTAAATTCTTTCATCTTTCCTCCTCGATTCCAAAATAAATCAACCAGTCTTCTCGGTTTTCTTCGATAGACCTTTCGGCTTCTTCCTTGGTCTCATAGCGTACAGGTTCACCAGCGTCTTCAAATTGAACATTCTGTGCAAATAGTTTATGGTATCTATAGTTATAAACAATAATCCACCCACCTCTATCATTCTCGAAATCTGGCTTAAACGTTGAGGTTCGGCGTAGTCTGACTTCGGCTAGTTCACGGTCGCAGGCTTTTTCGCATTCTTCTTCAGTACGAAATGTTTTGCCAGTACGCCAAGCGTTGTAATCGTGTAGCATTCCGGTATAAGATGTTGGTCTTATGTTGGCGTTCTCAAGAATAAAACACCTATCGCCGATTCTAGGTTTCCAGTGAATACTATCTGTCGGTTCTTGGATTTCCTCGAAGAGCCCTTCAGTAAGATCATTACTGATGAAAATAGGACCTACGTCATTTTTAGTTATTAGTGTCCTTGCACCAAAAATCGACTTGCCTTCCGACAATATAGTGCCTTTTTCAATTCCTGGTAAATCTTTAAGTAGTTTATATCGTTTCATCTTCCTTAAAAAGCTCCTCTAGGTCTTCGTCTTCTAAAATATTTCTCAAAACATCTTTCGCTAGTTCCTTTGCGCTGTCTTTAGCAAATCTAGCTGATGTGTCATCAAGAGCTTTTAAAATAGCTAAAACTAATTCTGGATCATCAGAATTCATACCAATTTTGGTTTCACCACAGTATTTCCTGCCTTTTTTAAATATTTTGGTATTCACTTCAGCTACTGGTTTTTTCATAACTTATTTCTCCTTATACTCCTCTACAGAAAGAGTGATTATCTTATAGCCTTTTTGTTCTAATTGTTTTTGGATACCTTTCCAGACTTCTGTCATCATATTCTCTTTTACGGTGTCTGAATCAATATACCGTGATATTTCTCTATCCTTACAATCAACCGTCACAATTAGCTTCATTCTACCTCCTAGGGTGGACTCTGGCTGCTGCTAGATTTTAGTTTAGAGAATGGAACTAGCCATTTAACCCATCTGCGCTGTTAAACAGGAAAACCAGCGTAAAATCGGGCACCAGATTATTAGTTGTTATTGTCGCGAAGTCTTAAAACTTCGTTTGTTGCGTTTTTGGAATACTACCTCGTATGTGTAATCAGGATGAGCAGGCAACCAAACATTCTCTAGTATCTTCCGCCGCCACTTGTAGTCGTCGGTCTCCACACCCTTAGCTTCCCGTAGAGTAAATGAGCCATCTAAGTTATGGATCCTGAAGTCTACTTTATGTCGGTAAGGGAATGCTTTATTACCGTTTTCGTCGTATACCCAGCCTTCAATTCGATATTGCGTGTCGTAGTCCTTTATCTGGCCAAGTTTTTTCTCGACCTCTAGGTCTGCGGCCACTTGCGCTTCAAATTTTGAATCGTATATCTTACCGTTCATTTCAGTACGCTTAGCACCGTACTTGTTAGTTTTCCCAATTCTACCAATCTCTGCGCCGCAGTTACGGCAGGATAGCCTTCCTCGGGAAAGCATGAGGTGTTTTGACTGGCATTCAGGGCAAGATGCAGTAGATCGTATGTCGTTTATGTCAAACTTCTTATGCGTTGCTCTTATGTACACGTACTCTCCCCTTTCTTTGCTTGCGCCGCTTCATACGAGCGCGCCAGTTGCTAGCCCGCCTTGCTAGATAATCCTCGCTTTTTAGCCGTTCATATTTCAACTCAAAACTATCTAACATGCTTGTTGTTTTACTATTCATCGCAAAAACTCCTTATACGCACCGTTTCGGTAGTTAGTCCAAGCTGTATATCCTTGACTTTGCCAAACTCGATATGCAACTTTTACAACAGTTGCCGTATCGTTTCTGTTTTCGTCAGAGCGAAAATGTACACAACCAACCTGTAACACACCGTAACTGCCGATACACACTCTGTGATTTTCGGTATTGGTTAGGTTGTGATTCAGTGGGTTGCAGCCTCTATTTTCAGCTCTGGCGATAGCCATCATCAAGCTAGTGTTCCAACCTGGATATTTAACCAGCTCTTGTCGAACCAATTCGCAGCCCGCTGGTACAGCTGATTTTGGCTGTAATACGGTTGGTTCGACAGTCACTGATTTCTGTGGCCTACCCTTAGAAGCAGTAGCCGCCACATTAGCTACTGATTTTGTTTTAATTCGCGAACTATTTTGGTCAATGCTTTTTGCTGCTGTTCGGATTTACTCTCTTGGTATTGAATACCTAGAAAAAATCCGATAGGCAGTGCAATAAGCATTACGATAATAATCGTTTTCATAGTTTCTACAATTTGCTTTAGATTGAATCTCTTATTCATCTTATTATCCTCGCTTTCGCTTGTTATTTTTGTTTACAGGTGCATTTTTCAACTTTCAGTGCTGAGTAGGTGAGTGCATGATTTACATTCTGCCAAAAGATTTTGAATATAAAGGTGGGAATACACTCACCTATACAACACTGAAAGTCATGTTTTTAACTTCGTCGTTAGCTTATGTTCTCTGCAGCCGCTACAAATCATTTCTTCGGCCAGTTTACTTATTCTAACGATGATAGAGTTTGCTATTGTTGTCCGAATTGTTAATGTACGGATTCTTTTTCTGAACAGCGCGCCAGCGAATTACATACTAGACACGCTCTATAAGAAAAAGAACGGTAGCCCGTTGCCAGAGCTACCGTTCTTTTTCTTCAATAATTCAGGCAACGGGTATTTCGCTGCTGATAAAAAAATCAGCTTACTAGTTGTAAGCTGATTTAAATGGCAAAAGAAATCTATTTTCGGCGGAAAGAGGTGAGGTAAGCATTTCCATAACTACGATTGTCCACCACAACAATTTCGTTTCCCAGATTTG
>ERZ773014.2268-NODE-2268-length-11381-cov-12.915151_pt1 | contig 11381 bp, 10 predicted proteins | sample MGYA00580841_ERZ773014 | MGnify/ENA primary metagenome ERZ773014 (study PRJEB29015, sample SAMEA2737989) | human oral metagenome | biome: human oral; feature: human-associated habitat; material: dental | place: China | collected 2067 ...
TGCTCCATAAGTCGTACAAATGCGATCTCTGCTACGACCGCATCGCGCACGGCTATGAGACAACTGGCGAAATTATGCAGCCTTCGTGTTCCAAGACCTGTACGGCACACGCGCTTGAGTTCGGCACGATCGAGGAGATGAAGCAGCTCGCGGTGGAGCGTCTCGCGATGATCCAACCGAACCACCCGAACGCGAACATCTACTGCCCCGAGGGTGTCGGCGGTACGCACATGATCTACGTCCTGCCCGATAAGCCCGAGGTGTTCGGTCTGCCGGCGAACCCCGTTACGCCGCTCTCGATCGACCTCTGGAAGGCAGGCCGTACCTTTACGAAACTCGCCATCGGCGGCGCTGCCGCCGGCATCGTCGGCGCTATGGTGCTCAGCAAGATGATGAGATCGAATGCCAAGGATCAGGAAAAAGAACAGGGGAAGGGGTGAGCACAATGCTGATCAACAAGAAATATGTGCCGCGCCATGAGAAGGCATTTGCTATGTGCCACTGGCTCAACGCATTCGCGTTCTTCATGCTCTTTCTTACGGCTCTGCCGCTCTATGCGGATACCTTCCGATTCCTGTATGATATCTTCGGTGACAAGACACTTATGTATGCGCACCGCATCTTTGGCGTCATGTTCATCGTGACCCCGATCATCGGCTTCATCATCGCGCGCAAGGGCTACATCGTCATGATTAAGGAGATCTTCAGCTTCGGCAAGAGAGACATGGAGTTCATGCAGAAATTCCCCCTCGAGCTGATGGGCAAGGATCCCGAGATGCCGCCGCAGGGCTTCTACAACGGCGGCGAGAAGATGAACATCGCCCTGCAGCTTGCACTGTCGGTCGTCATCGTCGTCACCGGCCTCATCCTCTGGATGGGCGACAGTATCCTGCCGGCAACGATCACGGCGTATGCCATCCCCGTCCACAGCATTGCGGCGGCGGTCTGCTTTGCCGCTGCGCTCGGGCATATCTATCTCGCGGCGGGCGTCAACCCCGACTCCCTGCACGGCATGACGGACGGCACGATCAAGGCATCGTACGCCGACCATCACCATGGTGCATGGGTCAACGAGCTCATCTCCGAGGGCGTCGTTACGCGCGCGGAGATCAACGAGGCGGAGGAGGCGGAGAAGCGTCACTGAGGCGTTTCTCCCCATTTCCGCGACATATACGAATCAAGGATACGGCTTTGCGTGCGCAGAGCCGTATCCTTTTTTTTCATGTGAGTTTATGGTATCATGGCAGAGGAAATATGCAGAAAGTTTGCTTAGGGGGATCGCAGCCTCTGCTGTCTGTGCTGCATGTCATAGTGCCTTGAGTGGGAGATGAACAGATGAAAAATATTCGGTCGACCGTGCAGGGGCGCATCGGCTATGTTGCGCTCGTGATGTTCGCCGTTCTCTTTGTACTGGTGTTTCGCTATGCCTACCTGCAGATTGTGCAGGGGGATGCGCTTGCTCAGCGGATGCGCGATCAGAGCGGTTATGAGTTCCGCATCCAATCGCTGCGCGGTGCCATTCTCGACCGCAGCGGAAAGGAACTCGCCGTCAGCAGCATGACGAAATCCCTCTTCGTTGATCCGAAGCACGTCTTTGACGCGCATACCCCTGAGGAGATCGCTGCCGACATCGCACCGCTCATCGGCCTCAAGGAACAGGACATCCTTGACGATATTGCACGCGGCGGCGGCTTTGTCTGGGTCAAGCGGCGGCTCGAGCACACGGAGTACGAGGCAGTGCGAAATGTTATTCGAGAGAAGGGCTACAGCGACTGCCTCGGTTTTCAGAACGAGGCAAAACGTTACTATCCGAATGATGCGCTTGCAGCGAATGTCATCGGCTTCGTCGGCACGGACGACGAGGGACTCGACGGCGTGGAGCAGGCGCTTGATCCGCTGCTGAAGGGCGAGATCCGAGAGGAACGGCTGACGGTGGACGGACAGCGCCGTCCGATCCTCGACTCCATCTTTGCGGGACGGCGCGTTTACGGCGGCGACTACTGCAAGACTGCCGTGCTGACGATTGACAGCACAATACAGTTCATGGTGGAGCAGGAGATCGACCGTGCCATGGCGGAGACAAACCCCGACTCCATCACGGTGATTGTCATGGATCCGAAGACCGGTGAGGTGCTTGCTATGGCATCGCGTCCCTCCTACAACCCCAACCGCTTCTGGGAATATCCGCAGGAGAACTGGAAGAATCGCGCCGTTGCCTTTATCTATGAGCCTGGCTCGACGTTTAAGGCAGTCATTGCGGGGGCGGCACTGCAGGAGGGCATCGTTACGCCGAATCAGGTCTTCTTTGACCCTGGCTATGTCATGGTCTCGGGACGCCGTATCCAGAACTGGAGCAACGAGAGTTACGGTGCTGTTACCTTCACCGACATCGTAAAGAAGTCCCTCAACACGGGATTTGCCCAGGTGGGGCTCTCTCTCGGCGCAGAGAAGATGATGCACTACACGCGCGTCTTTGGCTTCGGCAAGCGCACAGGGATCGATCTCCCCGGTGAGGAGGAGGGCATCCTCTTCAACGCCGACGATATGCGCGACTCAGATATCGCTACGACGGCGATCGGTCAGAGTATCGCTGTGACCCCGCTGCAGCTCGTCACGGCAATGTCTGCCATCGCGAACGGCGGCACGCTCATGCACCCCTATATCGTGCGCGAGATTCGAAACCCTGACGGCTCTGTCTACGAGGAGCGTGTGCCGCGTGAGATTCGGCGCACGCTCGAACCGACTGTCGACCGCACGCTGATCGGACTCCTTGAGCAGGTCGTTGCGAGCGGCGGCGGTATGAAGGCGGGGGTCAAGGGATACCGCATTGCGGGCAAGACCGGCACGGCACAGAAGATTCGCCGCGAGACGGCAGGCTACCTCGAGGGGCGCTACATCGCTTCCTTCTGCGGTTTCGCACCTGTCGAGGATCCACTTTTCACCGTTCTCGTCATGATTGATGACCCGCGCGGCGGTGACTTCTACGGCGGGCAGATTGCCGCACCGGTCGCCTCGCGCATTTTCTCCCAGCTTCTGCGCTATGCCCATGTCGAGCCGTCGAGCAATACTTTTGCCGAGACGACGGGGAGCACGGAGAAGAGGCGCAGTGACGATGAAGAAAAACGTATGGAGGCAGTCGCTACACCGCCCGAGGGAAAGGCCGTCGTACCAGACTTTACAGGACTCTCCCTGCGTGAGGCAGCACGCCTTGCCGAGCTGCGCGGGCTCACCTTCGAAAGTGAGGGTACGGGTGCTGCTGTCAGCCAGAATCTCGGCGTCAATGACATTGTCGATCAAGGGGAACGTGTCAAGGTGTACTTTCAGCCGACATAGAAAATTCTTCGAAAAGAATGTGCATTCATGGGGTGCGCATTCTTTTTTCTTGACATCATATCCAAAATCATGTAGACTATAAACATAGTTTTTTGATATGTTTACTAAAATACAAAATAAAGGAGACGATGAACATGGGGAAGGTATATCAAAGCGTGACGGAGATCATTGGGCGCACGCCGCTTCTCGCGGCAAAGTCGTTCGCGAAGGCGCATGATCTCAAGGCGAATCTCCTCGTGAAGCTGGAGTATTTCAATCCGTCGGGCTCAGTGAAGGATCGCATTGCGATTGCGATGGTCGAGCAGGCGGAGAAGGACGGCAGGATCGCGCCGGGCGCGACGCTGATTGAGCCGACGAGCGGCAACACGGGCATCGGCATCGCCTCGGTGGCAGCGGCACGCGGCTACCGTGCGATTCTCACGATGCCGGAGACGATGAGTGTGGAGCGCCGCAACCTGCTGAAGGCATACGGTGCGGAGATCGTCCTCACGGAGGGCGCACAGGGGATGAAGGGCGCAATTGCACGTGCAGAACAGCTGCAGCAGGAGATCCCAAATTCGTTCATTCCCTCGCAGTTCGAGAATCTCGCAAATCCTGCCGCACATGAGCGGACGACGGGGCCCGAGATCTGGGCGGACACGGACGGCAAGGTAGATGTCTTCGTCGCCGGGGTCGGCACGGGCGGCACAGTGACGGGCACGGGACGCTATCTGAAGCAGCAGAATCCCGCCGTACACATCGTCGCAGTGGAGCCGACGGACTCGCCCGTGCTCTCGGGCGGCAAGCCCGGCCCGCACAAGCTTCAGGGACTCGGCGCGGGCTTCGTTCCCGACACGCTTGACACGAAGATCTATGATGAGGTGATCCGCGTGTCGAATGACAACGCCTTTGCCTATGGGCGCGAGTTCGCTCGGCGCGAGGGGGCACTCGTCGGCATCTCCTCGGGGGCGGCACTTGCGGCGGCGGTGGAGCTGGCAAAGCGTCCGGAGTATGAGGGCAAGACGATCGTTGCCCTCCTGCCCGACGGCGGTGACCGTTATCTATCGACGGATCTCTTTGCGGCGAAGTAAATCATCCTGACATGGTGGCTGTATGGCACAGCAGGCATAATGAAAGAGCTGTTGAACCAAGTTCAACAGCTCTTTTCCATTGGGAAGCACGAGGGCATTCGGTGTGTCTTCAGGCGAATGCTTTTGCGAGGCACTCCAGTCCTATTTGGAGAGTACTGCGCGGGCAGGCGAGGTTCATGCGCTGGAAGCCGCTGCCGCCCGCACCGAAGATCGGGCCGTCGTCAAGCCAGAGGTTCGCCTCATGGATGACCTTCTCGTTGAGTTCCTTGTCCGAGAGACCGTAGGCGGAGAAGTCCATCCAGATCAGGTAGGTTCCCTCAGGCTCGATGAGCTTTACCTTCGGCAGATGCGCAGCGAGGTATTCCTTCGTAAAGGCGTAGTTCTCCTCGATGTAGGCGAGCAGTTCCTTCAGCCACGGAGCGCCGTGTTCGTATGCTGCTTTTGCGCCTGCGAGCCCGAGCGTGTTCGGCTCATCGTAGCCGGTACGGCTCAGTTCTTCCTTGAAGCGGCGGCGCAGGGATTCGTTACTGATGAAGATATTGGAAATCTGCAGTCCCGCAAGGTTGAACGTCTTGCTCGGGGAAGTGCAGGTGACGGTGATGGCGGCGGCGTCCGCGGAGAGAGAGGCGAAGGGGATGTGGCGGAAGCCGGGGCGCACGAACTCTTCGTGAATTTCGTCCGCGACGACAATGACGTGACGGCGCAGGCAGATGGCGGCGAGCTGTTCGAGCTCTGTGCGCGTCCATACCCGCCCGACGGGGTTGTGCGGGCTGCAGAGGATGAACAGCTTTACCTTATGGTCGATGATCTTCTGCTCGAAATCCGCGAAGTCGATGCTGTAGCGTCCGTCAGCAAACTGCAGGGGGCTGTCGATGAGCGTGCGCCCGTTCTGGCGGATCATGCTCGCAAAGGGATAGTAGACGGGCTGCTGGATGATGACGACCTCACCCGGTGCGGTATAGGCGCGGATGGCGGTGGCGACGGCAAAGACGACGCCGGGCGTGATGACGAGCTCGCCGCGCTGCACCGTCCACGCGTGATGCGTACGGAACCAGTCGCGCAGGACGTTGAAGTAGTCGTCCTTGATCTGCGTATAGCCAAAGATGCCGTGCGCCGTGCGCGCCGCCAGGGCGTCAATGACGGGTACGGGCGCGCGAAAGTCCATATCCGCGACCCAGAACGGGAGGACATCCTTGGGGTAGCCGCGCTCAACAGCAAAGTCGTATTTCAGACAGGACGTGCCGCGGCGGTCGATGATTTCGTCAAAATTGATGGACATAATGTTTTCTTTTCCTTCCTCTTTGGGGCAGACAGGGGAACGGTGCGGGGAGGACCGTTCCCTCCAAGACCAAACCCTGCTGCTACGCCCGTGCTGCCTTCTCCAGTGCCTGCGCCAGATCTTCCTTCAGATCCTCCACGTCCTCCAGGCCGACGGAGAGGCGCAGGAGGCGGTCATCGAGCCCTGTGCGTTCGATGAGTTCGCGGGGCATCTCTGCGTGCGTCTGCACGAGCGGATAGGTCAGGAGACTCTCGACGCCGCCGAGACTCTCGGCAAACGCGATCAGGCGCAGATGCGCGAGGACGTTCTGCGCGATGGCGGAGGTCTTGACCTTGAACGAGATCATGCCGCCATAGCCCGTGCTCTGACTCTCATGCAGGGCGCGTCCGGGATGGTCTGCGAGCCCCGGGTAGTAGACCTCCGTGACCTCGGGGCGGGTGAGCAGCCACGCTGCGATGGCACGCGCATTCTCCGCATGGCGTTCGACGCGCACGCCGAGTGTCTTGAGGCTGCGCAGCATGAGCCATGAATCCATGGGGGAGAGATTCGGACCCTCGGACTTCACGAGCAGCTCAATCCGCTGTGCGAGGTCGGAATCCGCGTCCCTCACTGCGAGTGTGCCGCAGATCACGTCGTTGTGCCCGCAGAGATACTTGGTCGCGCTCTCGACGACGATGTCTGCACCAAGCGCAAGCGGCTTCTGTGCGTGCGGTGAGAGGAATGTATTGTCCGCGACGAGGAGTGCGCCGTGCTCATGAGCGACAGCGGCGAGTGCGCGGATGTCCGTGATGAACATCATCGGGTTGGAGGGCGTCTCAATGAAGATCATCTTCGTCGTAGCACGCATCTTGGCCTCGACCAGCGACGTATCGCGCATATCGATGTACTCAAAGTCGATGCCGTAGCGGCTGTAGATGTCGTTCGCGAGACGTACCGTCCCGCCGTAGAGATCCTCGGGCAGGAGCACGTGGTCACCGGGAGCGCAGAGGGCAAAGACGAGATTGATCGCTGCCATGCCCGAGGAGAGCGCCCATGCGCGTTTGCCGCCCTCAAGGAGGGCAATTGCCTTCTCAAAGTCGCTGCGGGTCGGATTCGCAACGCGGCTGTAGTCGTAGCCCGTGCTCTGACGGAATGCGGGATGGCGAAACGTCGCCGAGAGATAGACGGGCGTGGTGAGTGCGCCCGTCGCGTCGAACTCGTGACAGCCATGCACCTCAGCAGTGTAATCCTTCATTGTATTTCCTCCCATAGTTCCCTGTATCGTTTATGTCCTGCGCAGACGGGGCATGGACAGTCACGCCCAGCCCGCTGCATCGCAGAACCGTTTTGGTCGTTTCATTATAAACATCGCCAGGATACTTTGTCAATCAAAAAATATATAAAACATACTTGACAACTATGATACTTGCGTGTAAGATAGCAACATCGAACAGGAAAACATATATGCAAACATAGTTATGGAGGAAATACAATGGCACAGTCAAAAAAGGAACTCGTCCTCAGCGCAATGGACCGCAGGGAAGTGGAGCGCGTCCCGTCAGGGTTCTGGTTCCACTTTCTCGCAGATGAGATTCATGCCGATGCCTATGCCGACCCGCGTCTCGAGCAGACGCTTTTGGATGGGGAACTGCGTTACATTGACGGCTTTCAGCCGGACTTCGTAAAGATCATGACGGATGGGTTCTTCTCCTATCCGAACCCCGCCGTGCAGACCGCACGTACGGCAAAGGAACTGGCAAAGGTGCAGCCGCTGCCCGACGACCACCCCTTCTTTACGCGGCAGATCGCCTATGCGAAGGAGATCACGAAGCGGTACGGGAACGAGGTCGCCACATTCTACAATCTCTTCTGTGCGGGCACAACGGTGAAATTCATGCAGCCCGGGACACTTGCTGAGGATGAGGCATTCCTCGCGCAGCTCGTCCGCGAGGACGCCGCAGCGGTGCGCGCGGCGTTCGATGTCATCTCCGGCGATCTCGCGAAGCTGGCGCGCCGCATCATCGCCGAGGCGGGTGTGACGGGCATCTACTTCAGCCTGCAGAACCTCATCGGCGAGGGCGCGAACCGCGCGGTCTACAAGGAGGTATTCGCCCCCGGAGAAAAGGAGATTCTGCGCGCAGCAAACGCCGAGAGCAGCTACAATATCCTCCATATCTGCGGCTATGCGGGACACCGCAACGCGCTGGACTGGTATCGTGACTACGATGTCAAGACGATCAACTGGGCGGCGGTCGTCGAGGGAGTACCCCTTGAGGAGGGCCGAAAGATTTTCCCGCAGCACGCTCTGCTCGGCGGATTCGGTAATCTCGCATCGGATGTGCTCTATCGCGGCACGCAGGAGGAGATTACGTCGGAGACGCAGCGCATTCTCGATGCGGCAGGGCGCACAGGAATCCTGCTCGGGGCGGACTGCACCGTGCCGCGCGACATTGACTGGAAGCATTTTGACTGGGTACGCGATGCGGCAGGGCCGCAATAAAAGGAGAGCATGACATGAATTTGAAGAAAATCACGAAGACGGCACTCGCGGGGCTTCTCGCCGCAGCACTTGCGGCAGGGCTGGCAGGCTGCGGCAAGAGCGGAGCGGACAGCGCGAAGTCGGCGGACGGGAAGAAGATCGTCACCGTCGCCCATACGAATTATTACGTCCCCTACGACTATGTAAACGAGCAGGGGGAATCCGACGGATTCGAAGTTGCCGTCATGAAGGAAGTGGCGAAGAAGCTGCCGCAGTATGAGTTCAAATTCGTCCCGACCTCGGACGACGATCTTCTAATCGGCGTTGAGTCCGGGAAGTACACCGTCGGCACCAAGGGCATCTGGATCACGGATGCGCGCAGGAAGAAGTATGTGTTCCCGAAGAACAACATCGGTGCGAGCGTGATCGGCCTTGCGATCCGCAAGGATACGGCAGACAAGATCAAGGATCTGAAGACCTTTGCCCAGTTCAGCGGCAAGCTCGTCCCGATCGCTCCGCAGGATGCGCGCTATATGGTCATCGACGAGTACAACAAGGAGAATCCTGACAACCAGATCAAGCTGACCTCCTCGGAGGCGTTCCAAGTGGCAGATGCGTACAGCTGGGTGCTCGAGGGGCGCTATGACGGCTACCTCGATGTCGAGCTGAGCTACAAGAACAACATCGCGAAGGAAGACGCGCCATACCATCAGTTCAACGACAAGATGGCATACGTCCGCTATAAGGGCATCCCGACCTATCCGATCTTCAACAAGAAGGAGCAGGCGTTTGCGGACGACTACGACAAGGCGATTGAGGAGCTGCGTGCCGAGGGTAAAATCGCGGAGCTCGAGCAGAAGTACTTCGGTGAGAGCCTTTCCGATTACCTGAAGTAAACGAGAGGAGGTCGGCATTCGATGGAAACACGTGTCTTTGACTTCGGGCAGATCGTTCAGTTTCTGCCCGATCTCCTCTCCTATCTTGACGTCACACTGCTCGTTGCCGGCCTCAGCATCATCATCGGATCCCTGCTCGGCGGACTGCTGGCATGGGCGAATCTCGGCGGCAGCCGCGTGCTGCGCGCAGGTTCTCTCGCCTACGTGTATGTGATGCGCTGCACGCCGCCCATCGTTCTGCTGTTCATCGTCTTCTACGGTGCGCCGAAGCTCGTCTTTGCGCTTTTTGACTATGATATGAATGCGATGCACCGCGCCGTTTTTGCCGTCGTCACCTTTACGCTGCTGTTCGGCGCATACATTTCGGAGGTGTTCCGCGCTGCCTATACGGCAGTTCCGCGCGGGCAGTATGAGGCGGCGGTGAGTGCTGGGCTCTCGCCGTGGCAGGCATTCTGCCATGTCATGCTCGGACAGGCGGCGCTCATCGCCCTGCCGAACTTCGGCAATTCGACCATCAATCTCCTGAAGGAGGCGTCGCTCGCCTATACCATTGGGCTGATCGACCTCATCGGGCGCGGCAGCCTCATCATCGCGCAGAACTACGGCGCGTACGGCGTTGAGGTCTATCTCAGCGCCATGCTGATCTACTGGGTGCTCGTCCTGCTCATCGAGCAGGGCTTCGCGTGGGCAGAGCGTCGTCTCGACCAAGGCACGGGGCTGCGCACTGCGCCTAAGACACTGCGAAATGGACTGAAGGGAGGGAACGCCGTTGGAACTGGATCTTGACTTTATGCAGGAAACCTTCCTGCTCATCTGGCAGGGTGCGGGCGTGACCCTCTCGCTCACAGCGCTCTCGCTCGTTCTCGCGGCGCCCCCTGCATTCTGCTTTGCCGTCCTGCGCGTGCGCGGGCATCGTGCGGGCGGGACGATCGCGCGCCTTTATGTCTCCTTTGTGCGCGGCACGCCGCTCGTCCTCCAGATTCTTCTCCTCTACAGTCTTCTGCCGAGCCTGCTGAATCTGCTCGTCAAGGCAGCGGGGAGCAGCTTCAACGTATTCGAGGCGGTCGATCCGTTCTGGTATGCCGTCTTTATCTTTACACTCAATACCATTGCTCTCCTCACGGAGGCATTCCGATCGGCACTGCTCGCCATCCCCAAGGGGCAGCTCGAAGCGGGGGCGGTGTGCGGGCTGAGCGAGGTGCAGACCTACCTGCACGTGATTCTCCCGCAGGCACTTGTTGTGGCACTGCCGAGCATCGCGAACATCACGGTCAATCTCATCAAGGGGACGTCACTCGCCTTCCTCATGACGGTCAAGGACATCATGGCGGTCGGCAAGGTCGCCGCCTCCTATGGGTACAACTACATTGAGGCGTATCTCGACGTATTCATCGTCTATCTCATCCTCTGCACGATCGTCCAGCTGCTCTTTGCGGCGGCGGAGCGGCGTGTCGGAGCATTCCGCTAGGAGGTGCAGCATGTTATTCGGAGTACAGAATGTGCGCAAGAGCTTCGCGCAGACAGAGGTGCTGAAGGATGTGAGCCTCAGCGTGGAAAAGGGAGATGTGGTCGTCATCCTCGGGCCGAGCGGCTCGGGCAAGACGACGTTCCTGCGCTGTCTCAACTTCCTTGAGCGTGCCGACGGCGGGACGATGGACTTTCACGGGACGCAGCTCTCCCTTGTGGATGCTTCCAAGAGCGAGATTGCCGCTGTGCGGAAAAAGACGGGCTTCGTCTTTCAGAACTACAACCTCTTCGCGAATAAGACCGCCCTTGAGAATGTGACCCTTGGGCTCACCGTCGGGCGCGGCATGGCGGCGGCAGAGGCAAAGGAGATCGGCATGGATGCTCTGCGGCGTGTGGGGATGGCGGAGCGCGCCGACTACTATCCTGCACAGCTCTCGGGCGGACAGCAGCAGCGCGTCGGCATCGCCCGCGCCGTTGCCGCAAAGCCCGATGTGATCCTCTTTGACGAACCAACCTCTGCGCTTGATCCAGAGCTCGTCGGCGAGGTGCTCTCCGTGATGAAGCAGCTCGCCGAGGAGGGCACGACGATGATCGTCGTGACGCATGAGATGAAGTTTGCACAGGATGTTGCGACCCACGTCGTCTTTATGTCGGACGGCGTGATCGTCGAGGAGGGGAGTGCAAAGTCGATCTTTACCGCGCCGCGCGAGGAGCGCACGCGCCGCTTCCTCCGCCGCATCCTGCCCGAGGAGTATGAGCCGGCAGCACTGATATAGGAAAAAAGCAGTCAGCAAGATGGATGTCTTGTTGACTGCTTTTTTATGGAAGCACTGATAAATTCGGCACAACCATCTTGACGCATCTTTTTCGCCCGCTTT
>ERZ773014.2270-NODE-2270-length-11378-cov-3.270865_pt1 | contig 11378 bp, 9 predicted proteins | sample MGYA00580841_ERZ773014 | MGnify/ENA primary metagenome ERZ773014 (study PRJEB29015, sample SAMEA2737989) | human oral metagenome | biome: human oral; feature: human-associated habitat; material: dental | place: China | collected 2067 ...
ACGGTTTTGCTTTTGATTACGCTCATTCCGGGGATTACGACGTGGATTCCGAATCTGCTGTTCGGACCGGAATTGTAAACGGGCTTGTCGAAAAAGTAACCGACTTTTGAGACAACCCCTCCCGAACGTATGGAAACCAGCCGGCAGCGTATGCTGCCGCAATAACATTAAAAAAGCCCTCCGGCAGCCGCAAAAGCGCTGCAGTGTCGGACGGCTTTGCAAGGAGTTCACTATGAAAAAAATACTCGTTACGGTGCTTACAGCGGCAATGCTGTCGATAATCTTTACAAGCTGCCGACGGCAGGAAACTAAAACAATCGAATTGACCTATACGATGACGGCCGTTCCGACGGACGCTCATACGAAAGCGATGATGGTTTTTAAAGATACGGTCGAAAAGCTTTCGGGAGGAACGATCAAAGTGCTTACCTACGATTCGGCTTCTCTGTTCAAACAGGAACAGGAACTCACTGCCGTAAAAACGGGTCAAGCCGATATGACCGCAACGGCCGCCGCATGGCTTACCGACGGTTCTCCGTGGGTGTCGATGTTTACGGCCGGTTATATCTTCAAAAGCTATGAGCACATGACAAAAGTTATGAACGGTCCGATCGGACAAGAAGTGTTCGATCGCATCGCAAAAGAGCAAGGCATTCGCCCGCTCGGCGCCGAATACCTCGGTACGCGCCAAATGAATATGGTCGACGATAAACCGATTAAAACTCCGGCGGATCTCAAAGGCGTAAAACTGCGCATGCCGAATTCCGATTCGTGGATATTCCTCGGCAAAGCACTCGGTGCAAATCCCACTCCCGTTTCGTTTTCGGAACTGTACATGGCGCTGCAAACTAAAACCGTCGACGGACAGGAAAATCCGCTGCCGACCGATAAAAACGCAAAATTCTACGAAGTGACGAAATCGATTACACTGACAAACCACGTCGTAGACAGCGTATGGCCCGCAATCAACGAAAAAAAATGGCAGTCGCTTACCAAAGAACAGCAGGGCTGGATTATGGAAGGCGTAAAAGCTGGTACCGAATTCTGCGATAGTACGAACCGCGCAGCCGAAGCCGAGCTTATCGACTTTTTCAAATCGGAGGGGCTTAAAGTCTACGAAGCTGACCTCGACGCGTTCAGCAAAGAAGTCCTCGACAAATATCTTGCAAGCGATTATGCAAAGTCGTGGGACAGAGATTTGTTCGACAAAGTGCAGGCCGCCGGCAACTGATTAGAAGTGCGGCGGAACCGGCGTGTTTCCGCCGTATCGACAATTAAGGAAGCTGCCCAAAAACTTCAGTTTCGGACAGCCCTCGACGCGCAACGGAGCTATCATGAAAAAGATTTTATTATTTTTACGAAATTGCATGGAAGTGTATATCCCGATCCTTTCGTTTTCGGTACTGTTTATCGCGTTTATCCTGCAAGTCGTTTCGCGCTACGTGTTCAACCGCCCGATGATCATGACGAACGATTTCATCGTGCTGGGTTTTTGTTGGACGGTTATTCTCGGCGCATGCTATACGATGAGAAAACGCGGACACGTGCAGTTTACGATGCTGTACGATATGTACCCGCCGAAAGTCGCCGCCGCAATGCGACTCGCCGGCAATATTATTATTATTTTAACCTTTGCCGCGCTGTTTATCCCTTCCGTAAACTTTTCCCTGTTTCAAGGCTTTCAGCGCACGGCAGTGCTCCGCGTGAGTCTGACGTGGGTGTTTTTGCCCTTCGCCTATTTTTTGCTTTCCGTCATCGGGTACAGCATCAAACCGTGCATCGAAGACATCAAAGTCATCTGCGGCAAACTCGACGACTCCGAAGATCATAAAGCGGATAAAGAAAACGCGGCGGTAATCGGAAAAGCCGCAGACGGAGGCAGCGTATGAGTCTCGGACTTACGGTTTCGCTTATCGTGTTCATTTTAATTTTTATCCTGCGTATGCCGATTGCGCTCGGCATGCTCAGCTCCGCCGTCTGCTACCTTTTGATAACCGGCCGCGATTTGAGCCTCGTCGTCAATCAAGTGATGAATACATTTTACACGAATTACGTTATCATCGCGGTCCCGCTTTTTATTTTTACCGCAAACGTAATGAATTCGGGAAAGATCACCGACATGGTATTTAAGTTTGCAGGGGGCTTATGCGGACGCATGAGAGGCGCGCTCGGTCACGTAAACGTCATCGCTTCTCTTATTTTTTCCGGCATGACCGGTTCGGCAATCGCCGATGCGGCCGGCCTGGGCAAAATCGAAATTCAAGCGATGCGGCAAAAAGGCTTCGACGACGAATTCAGCTGCGCCATCACCGCAGCATCCGCGACGATCGGCCCCATCTTTCCGCCGTCGATTCCGCTCGTCATCTATGCGATGCTCAGCAGCACGTCGGTCGGCGCGCTGTTTATGGGCGGCATGATCCCGGCGGTTTTGCTTACGGTATTCCTCATGATATACGTCGCGGTTGTTGCAAAAAAACGCAACTATCCGCGCGGCGATAAAATCGTACTGCACGAATTTCTCGCTTTTACGCTGAAAGCCCTTCCGTCACTGCTTACGCCCGTCATCCTCCTCGTCGGCATTTACACCGGCGTTATGACGCCGACCGAAGCGGGTGCCGTAGCGGGACTGTACGCGCTGCTCATCTCCGTCATCGCATACCGCGCTATGGGCTGGAAAGATTTATTTGAAGTGATCAAAACGACGGTAAAAGACGTCGGCGCGACATCGCTTATGATAGGAGCGGCGACGATCATCAGCTACATCGTCGCGCGCGAACAGCTTGCGGTGCACATCGGCAACTGGATACTTTCGATCACAGCGAGCAAATATCAATTTCTGCTGCTGGTGAATATCGTCATCCTCTTTCTCGGTATGTTTATCGACACGTCGACGATCCAGCTCGTGTTCGTTCCGATCATGATTCCCGTCGCGCAAAAACTCGGCATCGACATGATCCACTTCGGGCTCATCGTAACGTTCAATATGATGGTCGGCCTTTCGACGCCGCCGTTCGGCATGCTCTTGTTTATCACGAGCGGCATATCCGGAACGCCGCTCAAAGGCATTATGAGGGAAATCGTGTGGCCGCTTATCGCGATGCTGCTCGTACTTATAATCATAACGTATTTTCCGGAAACGGTACTGTTCCTGCCGAAACTCGCAGGATTGTTGTAATTTAATTGATAATCAAAGGAAGCGATATTTATGGAAAATTGTATAAAAGAGTATCACGGCTGCTGGCCGACGATGATCACGCCGTTTACGGAAAACAATACGGTCGATTTCGATGCGATTAAAAAGCTCGTCGAATGGTACATCGCGCACGGCGCCGACGGAATCTTTGCCGTCTGCCAATCGAGCGAAATGTTTTTCCTTTCAAAGCAGGAAAAACTCGACATAGCGAAAGCCGTCGTCGACGCCAACGCCGGCAGAATCAAAGTGATCGCGTCGGGGCACACGGCCGACGATCACGCGGAACAAATCGACGAACTCGGCGCCATGGCGAAGACGGGAGTGGATGCGGTCGTCCTCGTCGCAAACCGTATGGCAAAGCAAAACGAAGGGGCGGACGTCTTCAACAAAAATGCCGAAGATATTTTCCGCCAGCTTTCGGGCGTCACGCTCGGATTGTATGAATGCCCGTATCCGTACTTGCGCCTGCTCACCGACGATTTTCTCGCCGACTGCGCGCGCACAGGCAAACTCGTCTTTTTAAAAGACGTCAGCTGTTCGAACGAAACAGAAGCGCGCCGCGTCAAACTCACGGCCGGAACAAAGCTTGCGCTGTTCAACGCAAACACGTCGACGCTGCTCGATTCTCTCATCGCAGGCTACGACGGCTATAACGGCGTCATGGCGAATTTCCACATCGACATCTACAAATGGATGTACGATCACTTTAAAACCGAGCCGGAAAAAGCGCGCCGAATAAGCGACTTTCTAACGGTTGCGGCGGTATCCGAAGCGCGCGCCTATCCGGTAAACGCGAAGTTCCACTACAGTCTTACCGGTGTTCCCATGTCGCTCGTGACGAGAAGCAAAGACGTTTCCATATTGAACGAAAATGCGCGGCACGAAATAGAAAGCCTTATCCGCATGGAAAAAGACATCCGCGCGGAACTCGGTCTTGCAGGATAATGCCGTATGACCGACAATAGTTTCACCTTGGTAAGAGACAACTTAAGCGTACAGATCGCAGATCGCTTGGAAGACACTATTGTTAATTCGGATGCGTTTCCCGTAAGCGAAAAGCTTCCGTCGGAACAGCAGCTTGCCGAACAGTACCGCGTGTCGCGGCCCGTCATCCGCGAAGCGCTCAAAGTTTTGCAGGAACGCGGGCTCGTCGCATTGAAAAACGGACTCGGCGCGTTCGTCACAAAGCCGGAGAATTCGACGGTGTTTTCCGCCGTAAGCAGAATCATGCAGATGAACAATATCTCCGACAACGATCTGACGCAAATGCGCGCCATGCTCGAAGTAAACGCCGCGCGCCTTGCAGCCGCAAACATCACCGACGACATACTGGAAGCGCTGCGGCGCAACATCGAAGAATTTTCGGACAAAACGCTTTCGCCGAAAGAGCGCGTCGCATTGGACTGCAGCTTTCACAATCTCATAGCGAAAGCGTCCGGCAACGCGCTGCTCGAAATATTCATCGACGTGCTCATTTCTCTGCTCACCGATTACATGGGAAAAGGCGTCCTCGTCGCAGGCGGCATAGACGATGCGATCACGCGGCACAAAAAAATATTGCGTGCGCTCGAAGCGCGCAGTACGGCCGACGTCGTCGTCGCCATGAACGAACACATCGCCGCATCAAAACGCAACGTGGAAATATTTGCGGCAAACAAAACGGAAGTTTCACACGGCAATTATAACGGAGGCCTCTAAAAATCCGATCGAGTTTTTAAAGGCGCCCGACATACAATATAGGAGGATTATACAATGGCAAAATCAAGATTAATCGGAGCATACCCGATCATCGGTATTCGTCCCATCATCGACGCGCGAGAAGGCATGCTCAACGTCCGCGCATCGCTGGAAGAGCTGACGATGCGCATGGCGCATCAGGCAAAAGAGCTGCTCGAACAAAACGTGTTCTACACAAACGGTGAGTCGGTACACGTGCTCATCGCCGACGGCACGATCGGGCGCGTTGCGGAATCGGCGGCGTGTGCGGAAAAATTCAAAAAAGCCGGCGTCGATATCACGCTGTCGGTTTCGCCGTGCTGGTGCTACGGTTCGGAAACGATGGATAACGATCCCATGACGATCAAAGGCGTGTGGGGCTTAAATGCGACGGAGCGGCCGGGAGCCGTCTACCTTGCAAGCGTGCTCGCCGGCTATGCACGCAAAGGACTCCCCGCCTTCGGCATCTACGGCAGCACCGTACAGAAATTCGACGACAAAACGATCCCCGAAGACGTAAAAGAAAAATTAATAAGATTCGGAAAAGCGTCCGTAGCGGCTGCGACGATGCGCGGCAAATCCTATCTGCAGATCGGAGCGACGTGCATGGGGATATCCGGATCTCAAATCGATCCCGATTTCTTTGAAGAGTATCTCGGCATGAGAGTCGAGTCCGTCGATGAAATCGAAGTGTACCGCCGCATCGAAAAAGAGATCTACGACAAAGACGAATACAAGTGCGCGCTCGAATGGACGCGAAAAAATTGTCCGACGGGATTCGATAAAAATCCGAAAGAAGCGCAAAAAACTCCCGCGCAGATCGACGAGGATTGGGAGTTTACCGTCAAGTGCGCGATTATCATCAAAGATTTGATGAACGGCAATCCGAAGCTCAAAGAAATCGGCTGGGGCGAAGAAGCGCTCGGACACAACGCGATCGCGGCGGGCTTTCAAGGACAGCGCCAATGGACGGATATATTCCCCGACACCGATTTCCCCGAAGCGATTTTGAACACACCCTTCGATTGGAACGGCGCGCGCGAGCCGTACGTCTTCGCGACGGAAAACGATACGCTGAACGGGGCGACGATGCTGCTGCTGAAGCTGCTCACAAACCGCTCCCAGATGTTTGCGGACGTGCGCACGTGCTGGACAACCGAAAGCGTCAAAAACGAAACGGGCTATGCGCTCGAAGGAAAGGCAAAAGATGCCGGCGGTTTTATCCACTTGATAAACAGCGGCGCGTGTACGATCGATGCGTGCGGCGAAGTCAAAGATAAAAACGGAAACGCGGTTATGAAGCCGTTTTGGGAAATGACCGAAGCCGACATAGACGCGTGCCTCAAAGCGACCGAATGGTGTACGTCGGATCAGGGATATTTCCGCGGCGGCGGATTCTCTTCCCGCTTTATCACAAAGGCCGAAATGCCCATGACGATGGCCCGAATCAATATCGTCAAAGGAGTCGGCCCCGTACTGCAGCTCGTCGAAGGCTGGTCGGTAAAACTGCCGGACGACGTCGCCGACGCGATTTGGAAACGTACCGACTATACGTGGCCGTGCACGTGGTTCGCTCCGCGTCCGACGTCGAGATCTCCGTTTACAAACGCGTACGACGTTATGAACAACTGGGGCGCAAACCACGGCGCGATCTCGTACGGACACATCGGCGCGGATATAATCACGCTCTGCTCCATACTGCGCATTCCCGTGTGCATGCACAACGTCGACGAAAGCAAGATCTTCCGTCCGGCGTGCTGGAACGCCTACGGCATGGATAAAGAAGGACAGGATTACCGCGCGTGCAAAGCGTACGGCCCCATGTACAAATAGCGCCGTACGCAAAGCAGTCGGGATACCGGCAGCGCAATAAGCGCGAGGCAGGGGCTGCCTGAAAGATCGCTTCATTTCGTGCGCGAAAGCGTACCGTTTAGCAAGCGTTTTTCGGCAGTCCCGTTCGCCGGCTTTTATAACCGCGCCTTTCGCTGCGCTTATCCCGGCAGCCCGGACGACGCGGTTATAAAATCGTTCGGAAATAAAAATAAAAAATTTGACAGCTTTAAAAACTCGTGTTATTATACTGCTTAAAATTTATATATTAAAAAAATAATTTAGGACAACCGAAATAAAAAACTCTTTAAATAGGGCATATAGCATAAAAAACAGCCTGTCTTCTTGTGCAATATGTTCTTATTCAATGAATACTATTTTGTTTTTTTACAAAAAAGTATTCATCGGATAATATATTTTCTTGATTTTTTGCTGTAGTATGTGGACAAGGAAATAACAAAACTTAATTTAGCTTAAGTTTATTAGAAGCAGAGAAAACTAAAAAGGACTAAGAGGCTGTGTTAAGGAAAGAAGTTATATTCTTAAATTATAAGCAAAAGCATTATTGAACAAAGAAAGGAGTTAGTATATGAAAGGAAAAAGTCTAATCCGTAACAGCTTTGCAGTACTTGGCATTGCAGTCGGTTTAATACTTATAAGTGCAATACCGGCACATGCGACTATTATTAACAGAGACTATGAACCTACATTTGACTACCAGTATGGTGAACATGTAAATGAATCGTTGGGGTACACTGCAACGCAAACAGTTACTAGCCATCCTATAGGAGCAAGCGATTTGAATTTCGGCGCTAGTTCGAATTATGATTTAGAAATCACAGGTACGGCTCAGCCGGTAGGAAAGTATGAGCTTGATATCAGTTCTTCATCGATTCAAGTATTCGATCCTGCAGTAATGTTATACTTAAATATAAAAATCAAGGCAAATGTATATCTTCCATATACAATAAGATATGTGGACGGTTCAGGAAATCTGCTTCTAACTGATAGCGGAAAGCTTTATCAGGATAATAAATGGGAGAATGCAAAGCTTGAATTTATTGCTACTTCAAGTGATGCAGGTCAAAAATATCGTGTAAAGGATACACAAGCTTATTCGTCAGCACAATTTACGGCAGGCACTCCTCCCAAGGTATTTATAAGCACAACATTTGCACAGGGAGCTACAGCAAAGACTGTAATTTATACTTTGCTGTGTGAGAAGGTACTTACCCCATCAGGCGGCGGAACAGGCGGAACAGGCAGTGGCTCAGGTGGAGGTACAGGAGGCACAGGTAGCGGAACAGGCGGTATAGGCAGTGGCTCAGGTGGTTCCGGCAGCGGTATAGGCGGCGGTTCCGGTAGCGGTATAGGCGGCGGTTCCGGCAGCGGCACAGGTGGCGGCTCCGGTAGCGGTTCAGGCGGCGGTTCAGGCAGCGGCTCAGGCGGCGGCTCAAACAGTTATGGCGGAGGTAAAGCTGTACTGTCCAAGTCAGGATGGATATACAATAATAAAGAAGATGAATGGTACTACTATAGCGGACGCACAAGAAATACTTTAAAGAAGGGTTGGCATTATGATAATTATGACAATAAATGGTATTATCTCGACCTTGATAGCGGAAAGATGTTTAAGGGATGGCATTTAATATCAGGCAAGTGGTATTTCTTTACACCTCAGACCAGTGAAAAAACATGGGAACTTGGAAGTGACGGTGAGTGGTACTATTTAAATAATACCGATATACGCCCCTTAGGCTCTATGTATAGAAATGAAGTAACTCCTGACGGCTACAGAGTAAATGAAGACGGACAGTATTAATAAAAGTAAACATAACTGTAGTATTGAACTAAAGGAATTGTATCAAAGGATGGCATCATGAAAGGTATAAGATTATTTGTAGCGTTTACAGTTATTGCAAGTATGTTTTCAATAACTGCCAATGCGAAAGAAGGATGGAATTATGTTCCCAGGGTAGGCAGATGGTGGTATGACTACGGATATGGAATGTATCCTTCAAATGAATGGGTTTGGCTTGACGGAAACGATGACGGAATAGCAGAGTGTTATTGTTTTGACTGGGAAGGCTATTTGTATATGAACGGATGGACACCTGACGGTTATTATGTTAATTCTGACGGTGCATGGACAGTTAACGGTGTAGTTCAAATTCATGATTTGGATGAACTTGCTGATGATTACTATTATGGTTATAGATATTAAACCTTATAGAAAATATTAGTGAGTTAAGTAAGTTACAAGCGTTTATAATCTAATTTAATTTAATACAAAGGCGGAATAAAAAAGGTATTGCAATAATATTTAATGCCCTTATATGTAAATAGTTTTCTGTAAATTACAGTTTTTATAAAACCTAAAGAGGTTGCAAGGTTAATATTGATGAGTTGTTGGTGTAAACATAAGTATTAATTTAGCTAAACGCTTTAGCATTTACCCATAGATAATAAATTCATAAGAACTGTAACAGTGGAGAGGTATATACAAAAAGCATTAAGTATATAAAAATATATTTGAGTTGACAAAATATCAAGATTCTTTACCTGAGTATAAGTTGAATTTGTTATAAAAAATTATCCCCCCAATGTGCTTTAAGCATAAGGATGTAATAAAGACGACAACTGCATAGTTTTTGATATAGCGATTGTCGTCTTTATTTATCCGAGCAGTATGTAAGGATAATTTTTAAAAAATATATATAAGTAATAAGTTAAAACATAGATATAGAAGTGAAAATATTAAATAATAATTACGATATCCCCCCAAAAATGCTTTAAGTATAAGAATGTAATAAAGGTAAAAGGCACATATTAAGACATGTGCTTTTTATTGTTATATAAATGTTAGATTATGTTAAGGATAATTTTCGAAATAGAACGAATAAAAATATTATAATACCAATGTGGCATTTCTTAAGTAAACAAACTAACTGAATTGCTTTTTACAGGTGCTTGATGGCTAAGGTATTGTAATCTTGCAGTTGTAAAAAAACAAGGGGTCGGTCTGTTTATTTTTCGAAAGCTGCATTGAGTGTTGAGGGAATTATTATGAAAATTCAATTTGGTAAAATCCACAATTGTTGTATCAAGAGAAAAAGTAAGCTATAGATACCGGAGTGAAAAGCCCAAGACTTTGGATAGCATTTTGAATTAAAATATATCCCTTCATGTCTTATAACAATCTAAGGATTAAAGAAAGGAGTCGCAACTATGAAAAAAGTACTTAGTTACTTAACAGTCCTAAGCCTTTTGGTTATGCTTATTTTTGTACCGAGTATAAACGCTGAGGCTGCACAATCACGAACAATTAACCTTGGCAGGTTAGGTTTGGGACAAACAGTCAATCGTTCGCTCGGCATTAAGCTTGAAACCCCGGGATCCTTTGGTTCACGCACATTAGGTGGCGGTTTGCAACTCGCAGAAGATCCTACAGGTATGCTTATGGTAAGGGGAACTACAAACGCATACGGTAATGTTAATGTTACCGTAAACGGTATAAGATGCCTTACAAATCCAAGTAACCCAAGTTCAGGAGATTCTTTTGATTTTACAATCAATTTTGAAGTCTCAAGTCAGGTTCCTTACAGAATAAACTATGTAGATCAAGGAACCGGTGTTGTAGTGTTCAGTGAGGAAGGTAGAGCAAGTGCTGATAACACATGGGTAAATATCAGAACGGAATTTCATCATTCAGGCTCAACTTACGCAATAAACAAAGCACAGTCATATCCTGCAACACAGTACAAGTACGCTACCGCATCCAATGCGGCACAGGTATATGTGGCATCAGCAAGCGCAGGTACAGACGGATATGTTACATACAACTTGGTAAGTTACAAGAAAGCAGGAACTACTTTGGCAACCCCAAGTAGTGCAGGCTCAAGCAATTCAAGTACTACAGTATCTGTAAGACCAAGATTTAGAGAGGGTTGGATACTGAAGAACGATGAATGGTATTATTATACAGGAGGTTCAAGAACCAATCTTAAGAAGGGTTGGCATAAGGACAGTCAGGACGGTTTCTGGTATTACTTAAACGGTGCTGACGGAAGAATGCTTAGAGGTTGGAACAATATCAATGATGAATGGTATTATTTAACTCCTTACACTCCTATGCAGACATGGGAGCTTAGAAGTGATGGAGAATGGTACTATATGCACAAAGAAAATTCCCGTCCTCTCGGCTCCATGTATATTGATGAAAAGACACCTGATGGATATAAAGTTGATTCCGGCGGAAAATATGTAAAATAATACGGTATCGATATTATCTTCCTTGTTAGAGTAGGGTTTGCTTTTACAAAAAAATATTTTAAGTAAAGGTAAGGATATAGGGAATAAAACAACCACATTAAGTTAGAATGTGGTTGTTTTTATTTTAAATTTTGAGTATTAAGTCCAATAAATTCAATAAAGTAAACACCTACAATATGACACTTGAAAGCAGGCTTTCATCCTTTATACTGTTATATAATTCGGATAGCTGAAGTGTAACTAAAACAACAAGAAATAAAATCGTAAGAAATAATTACTAATTGACATTTCATATTTAACATAGTAATATAAATTAAATCATCATTTTGGTGATAAGAGGTTAATAGTATATGTGGGAAAACAGGTG
>ERZ773014.2272-NODE-2272-length-11374-cov-9.082781_pt1 | contig 11374 bp, 11 predicted proteins | sample MGYA00580841_ERZ773014 | MGnify/ENA primary metagenome ERZ773014 (study PRJEB29015, sample SAMEA2737989) | human oral metagenome | biome: human oral; feature: human-associated habitat; material: dental | place: China | collected 2067 ...
TATCTTGCGATGAGCCCGATGCTCGCGATGTGGGGCGTACCCTATGCGGCGGGATTCCAGGAAGTTTTCTGGGGCGCGGAGAATGCGCTGACGTTTGCACTCGCGCAGTTCGTACTCGTTCTCCCGATCATGTATGTGAATCGTCCATACTATGTCAATGGATTCCACAATCTCCTGCACGGTGCGCCGAATATGGATACGCTCGTCGGGATCGGCTCGACGGCATCCGCGCTGTTCGGTGTGTTCGCAATGTTCCGCATGAGCTGGGGACTCGGGCATGGCGATCTCGCGCTGGCGGCGGAGTACAGCACGAATCTCTACTTCGAGTCGGCGGGCATGATCGTCACCCTGATCACGGTCGGAAAATATCTCGAGGCGCGTGCAAAGGGGCAGACGACGGGCGCACTCCGTGCGCTCATGCAGCTCGCGCCCGCCGAGGCGACCGTCCTGCGTGACGGCGCAGAGGTGACTGTCCCTGTCCATACGATTGCGCTTGGCGAGACAGTCATTGTCCGTCCCGGCGCACGCATCCCCGTGGACGGGCAGGTGACGGAGGGCGCGACAAGCGTCGATGAGTCCGCCGTGACGGGCGAATTCATGCCCATCGCAAAGGCAGAGGGCGATGCCGTCACCTCGGGGACGCTGAATGTCGAGGGCACGATCCGCTTCACGGCGACGCGCGTCGGCGAGGATACGACGATCCGTCAGCTCATCCGCCTTGTCGATGAGGCGAGCGGGTCAAAGGCACCGATCGCACGCCTTGCCGACCGCGTCTCGGCGGTCTTTGTCCCCGTCGTGATTGCGATTGCCCTCACGGCGGGCGCGATCTGGCTCATGATGGGCGCGACGGTGGAGTTCGCGTTTTCCATCACGATCTCGATTCTCGTCATCTCCTGCCCCTGTGCACTGGGGCTTGCAACCCCCGTCGCAATCATGGTCGGCACGGGGCGCGGCGCGGCGCAAGGCATCCTCATCAAGTCGGGCGAGGCATTGGAGACGGCGGGGAACATCAGCGCGGTGCTGATGGACAAGACGGGCACGCTCACTGAGGGTCGCCCACAGCTCGTCAGCATCTGTCCCGTCGGGATGGATGCTGATGCGCTTGCCGCACTTGCAGCCGCGCTTGAGCAGGGCAGCGAGCATCCGATTGCAGCAGCGATCACGGGCTATGCTGCGGAGAGGGGGCTGACCGTTCCCGCTGCTGCGGATTTCGCGGCGGTGTTCGGCAAGGGTGTGCGTGCGCGTGTGGCGGGCGTGGACTGTGCGGCGGGCAATGCGGCTCTCCTCACGGAGCTCGGCATCCCGCTCGCGGACGCGGTTGAGACGGCGCGGGCGGAGATGGCAGAGCGCGGCGAGACGGCACTCATCGTTGTACGCGCGGGGCGCATCGTCGGTCTCCTCGGTGTGCGCGATGCGGAGAAGCCGACGAGTGCGGCGGCGGTCGCGCAGATGAAGGCGATGGGACTGACCCCCGTCATGCTCACGGGCGACGACGAACGCACGGCACGCGCGATTGCCGCGCGGGTCGGGATTACCGAGGTGATCGCGGGCGTTCTCCCTGCGGACAAGCGCGCTCATGTGGAGCGGCTGCAACGGGAAGGTCACCGCGTCGCCATGATCGGTGACGGCGTGAACGACGCGCCCGCGCTCGTGCAGGCGGATCTCGGCATTGCCATCGGTGCGGGCACGGATGTCGCGATTGACAGCGCGGATGCGGTACTCGTCAAGAGTGATCTCCTCGATGCCGTCTCCGCCATTCGCCTGTCGCGCGCCGTCATGCGGAACATCAAGGAGAATCTCTTCTGGGCGTTCTTCTACAACATCATCGGCATCCCCCTCGCGGCGGGCGTGCTCTACCCCGCCTTTGGCGTGAAGCTCTCGCCGATGATCGGCGCGGCGGCGATGAGCCTGTCGAGCGTCTGTGTCGTGCTGAACGCACTGCGGCTGCGCCTGTTCGCCATTGCGCACGAGCCCGTCGCAGCGGCGGAGCGCACGCACATGGAGGCAACGGTAACACCCATCGCTCCTGCGGTGGATGAGATAAAGAAAAGCGCGGCGGACAGTTCCGCCGCACAGAGAAAGGAAGATTTCACCATGGAAAAGACCATCAACGTCAAGGGCATGACCTGCCCCCACTGCGTCAAGCACGTCACCAAGGCACTCTCCGGCATGGAGGGCGTCTCCGATGTCGTCGTCGATCTCGATGCGGGCACGGCGAAGTTCAGCGCGAGCCGCGACATCGCAGACAGTGAACTCGCCGCCGTCCTCGACGATGCGGGCTATGAGATGGGCTGAGATACGAAAAGAGGTCATGCGGGAATGCTCCTGCATGACCTCTTTTGTTGGATTTTTTGTATTGCATTTTCTTTACTTTCGCATTACAATTAGGAAAAGGAGGTTGTTCCCCATGTCCAAGACTGCAACGATCAATATGCGCATCGAGCCGTCAGTCAAATCCCAAGCGGAGAATGTTTTCTCCAGCTTTGGCATCTCCGTGACTGACGCAATCAACATCTTTCTGCACGCCTCCATCATGGAGGGCGGCTTTCCCTTCCAACCGAAACAGCCCCGCTACAACCGCGAAACACTCACAGCAATGCAGGAGGCGCGCGATATCATGGATGGAAAGATCGAGGCGAAGCGATATCCGTCTCTGTCCGTGCTGATGGACGAGATGGATGCGGAGGAGCGCAATGCTTGACCTCGTTGCCACCACGCAGTTCCGCAAGGATCTGAAGAAGCTGCGAAAGCGCGGCGCAGATATCCGCAAGCTGGACACCGTCCTGCAAACGCTCTGTGCAGAAAAAATGTTGGACGAGAAGCATCGGGATCATGCCCTCGTGGGCAATTACATCGGTTTTCGTGAATGTCATATTGCGCCGGACTGGCTGCTCGTCTATGCCGTCGACAAGGGAAAGCTAATTTTGACTGCCTCCCGCACGGGGTCGCACGCCGACCTCTTCTAGCCCAGCCGATTCATTTTGAGTCGGCTTTTTATTTACAAAATGACAGATTTATCCTACAATATGTAAATCAATCTGTGAGGTGACGATGATGGAGGAAAGACTTGACACATCGCGACGCTCGGTGTTCATGGCGGGCGTACACGATGGCGTGCCGATTGCGCTCGGCTATTTCGTCGTGGCGTTCACGCTCGGCATTCTCGCCAAGACGGCGGAGCTGACCCCGTGGCAGGGCTTCGTGACGAGTGCAGTCAACATTGCCTCGGCGGGTGAGTACGCGGGCTTTACCGTGATTGCTGCACAGGCACCCTACCTTGAGATCGCCGTGCTGACGCTCGTTGCAAATGCACGCTACTTCCTCATGGCGGCGGCACTGACGCAGCGGTTCGCACCCGAGACATCGCTCCTCCATCGCCTCGCCGTGAGCTTCGGCGTGACGGATGAGATCTTCGGCATCACGGTCGCGCGCGGCGGAGCACTCAACCCCTACTACAACTACGGTGCAATGGCGATCTCCGTGCCCGCGTGGGCGGCAGGCACGTCGGCGGGCATCCTCGCGGGCGGCATCCTCCCCTCCGCCGTTGTCTCCGCACTCTCGGTCGCCCTCTACGGGATGTTCGTCTGGGTCGTCCTCCCCGCCGCAAAGAAAAATCGCCCCATTGCGGGCATGGTGCTCCTGAGCTGCATTCTGTCACTTGCGGCGACGTACGCGCCCGTGACGGGCGAACTCTCGGGCGGCACGCGCACAATCCTTCTCACGCTCCTGATCGCCGGGGTCGGTGCGGCGCTCTTCCCCATTTGCGAGGAACTGGAGGCGGATCATGAATGACATCTGGCTCTACATCGCGGTCATGAGCGCCGTGACGGTCGCAATCCGCCTCACACCCGCACTCCTCCTGCGGCGCCCAATCAAGAATGTCTTCGTGCGCTCGTTCCTCTTCTACGTGCCGTATGTGACGCTCGCGGTCATGACCTTCCCCGCGATCGTCGAGGCGACGCGCACCCCGATCGCAGGCGCGGCGGCGTTCGTCTTTGCCCTCTTCCTCGCATGGAATGGCGCAAGCCTCTTTCGCTGCGCGGCGGGCGCCTCCATTATGGTGCTGATCGTGGAGGGGATTGTATTTTCGCTATAAAAAATAGGAGCTGCGGGCGCGCGGCTCTTTTTTATATTATGAAATTCTCATCTAAGAATTGACTGATAAAATGAGTACTTGGAGGTGTGTACATGGAGTTCGACTGCTGGACAGGGCTGCGAATCGAGGGGAAGTCCTATATCATTGCGGAGAAGATCCGCTACAAGGAGAAGACATCCGACGATGTATGGACGGAGTATGGTCTTATCACGACGGAGAGCAATGCCCGCACATGGCTGAGTATCTCGGACGGCGGACTGTCGTGCAGTCTCTCCACCGCTGCTGTGGGGAGCAAGCCGCCGCGCGGCTACCGTCTGCACGACTCCGGCACGCAGGTCGTGACGGGCGTGTGGGGCGATACGGATGCCTCGGTCGGCGATGAGGCGAAGTACGAACAGTACGAAAGCGCGGACGGGACTGCAACATTCTTTGTCGAGAACTGGAGCGGCACGAAAAGCTGCTCTGCGGGGCGAAAGATAGCCGCTGCCGACATCGCTGCCGATGAGACGAGCACCGTCGCACGTCTGCGCAATCTTACGTTTTCCATGAAACAGGTACTTTCCAAAGCCGCTGGATATGTCGCTATCGTTTTTGGGGTCTTCTGTGTCCTCAGCCTCTTCGACGGTGTAACCGACCTCGATGCGCGCAGCTGGCACAATTTCCGCAGCTTCGTCGGCGTGCCCTACGCCCTGCATGAGCGCCTCTCGGATGCGCCCTACTATACAGAGGAGCAGGATGAGGGCGCTGCACGCATCTATACGGCGCAGATGGATGCGGGCACGATCGCCCTCGACCTCATCGAGGGACTCGACGGTGAGGTACAGGATGTGACGCTCGATACTGTGGACGCAGAGGTCGCACTTGTCCTGCGCTCACGGATGGAGATCGCGCATATTGTGCCCACACCCGATGGCACGACACGCATCGTTCTGACCGATGTGCGCGCCCCTTCCGCGCCTATCCCCATTCCGCCGCCCGCAGAGACCTACCGTGACCGGGATGCAGTGCTGCTCCGCTACGCCGCGCTGGTTCGCTCAGGCAATGAGCGTGGGCGGACGGCAGTGGTGGCAGAGGATGAGGCGGCGTCGCCCATTCCCACGCCTACACCAACTGCTGCACCCGTGACCCCAGCGCCTACAGAGAGCGTGCCGCCCACAACGGACGGTACGCCGCGCCGCAATCTTCATCTTGCCAACTGACGATAGGAGAACACTCATGATCTACCTGCCCGATCTCATGCTCACCGTATTCTACGCCGCATTCGGCATCCTGCTTATGATCCTCGCCAACATCGTGATCGACTTTTTCATCCCCGGCGACTTCTCTGAGGAGATTCGGCGCGGCAATCGCGCGGTCGCGTGGCTGTCGGCGGGCTCGTTCATCGGCATTGGTGAGATCCTGCGTGCCGTCATCATCTCCCCCGCCTGCGAGACACTGACGGTGGACTTTGTGCAGGGGGTTGTCGCAAGTGCCGTCTATGCCGCCGTCGGCATCCTCTGCTTCATTGTCGGCTTTTTCATTATCAATGCGTGGCACCGCAAATATGAGCTTGCCGCGGAGATTCAACGCGGCAATACGGCGGCGGGCATCTTCGTGTTTGGGATCTTCGTCGGGCTGTCGCTCGTCATCAGCGGCGCGGTGCATTGATGAGCATGCCCACGAAAAAGCCTCCCCCGCTGCTGACCTATCCAAGAAGCAAGTCCGTAGGACGAAGCTGATTGGGCAACAGGTCGTATGGCAAAACTCTACTGCAAAAGCCTCCCCCGTGCACCACGGGGGAGGGGGACCGCTTGCGGTGGAAGGGGCGCTTTGAACGATGACAGGAGAAGCAACGTAGAGGAGGTTCTGCATGGAAAACATAGGGCGCAAAGCCGCCATCCTCGCCGCCGCATTCGCCTCGGTCGGCGCACTCGGCGCAGCGTACGTCTATCGACATGACATCGCATTCTCTATATGTGACATTATCCACCCTGAGTGGAACGCGGGCGAAGCGCGCCTCACAGACTCCTACGATCGGCGCCTCACCCTGCTCAACAACGGCGACGGTACGGAGACCGCGCTCTACGACGACGATACCGCCGTCACCTTCCGCAATGACGGCGCGGGCAACCTCGTCTGGCTCTACGGCACAGCAAGCCTCCTCGCACCGCTTGCGCCGAATTACTTTGCATTTCACGGATTCTCCTACGCGGGCGGCACAATGGATCTCGCACATATGACCTACCGCACGAATGCGCCGCTCACACCGCTCCCCGAAACATTCAAGGCATCCTCCCGCAGTCACGCCCACGGTTTTTCCCGTGGTTATACGGGGCGCGGGAACTACGACAAGAAAAGCTCACAATCGGGCGAGGTAAGCCGCAAATCTGGCTTCGGGCAGGCGGGCATCCGCTCCTCGGGAGGTTCCTAACGGTGAACAGAACGCAAACAGAAAGCTATATCGACGCACTCAATCCCAGAGTCTTCACCTATATTCAATACGCAGACTATGCAGATCGCTATCCAACACATACAGTGCATGAATTCCCGCAGGCATTCTACGATGAGATGCGCACGGCATCGGCAGGGTTGTTCCGTATCTTCTGCAAGGCGGCAGAGGTCTTGCAGAACGCACCTGACGACTTCGCGCGTGCAATGGATCTGCCGCGCGAGATGCTCCCCTATCTGCGCATCCCGAACGCCTTCCGCCTGCCGACATGGCTCTCGCGCTTTGACTTCGTACTCGACGAGGAAGGGCGTATCCGCATGGTCGAGATCAATGCGGATACGCCCTGTTTTATCGTGGAGTCCTTCTATGCGAACGGCGTCGCGGCAGAGTATTTCGGTCGACGCGATCCGAATGCGGGCGCGCGCGCACAGCTGCGGGATTTTCTCACGCAGATTCACGCGCGCGTTGCCGCGCCCGTTGCCGACCTGACGCAGGGCACGCTCCCGCCGCGCCCGTTCGTGTTCAGCTGCTTTGACGACTATCCCGAGGATCTGGCAAATACGCGCTTCCTCATGCAGCTCATGCAGGAGGGTGCGCCGCACGGCGACATCCGCTTCCGCTCGTTCTACGAGATGGAGATCGACGCGCGCGGCATCCCGCTCACGGACAACAGCTACGCCTCAGCGCTCTATCGGCTGCACCCGATGGAGATCCTGATCGACGAGCGCACGGCGGACGGCGAGCCGCTCGGCGCGATGTTTCTGGATCTCTATCAGGAGGGGTGCTTCGCGCTGATGAATCCGCCCGAGGCGATCCTCCTGCAAAACAAGTCCTTTATGGCACTCGTGCACGCGCTTGCGGCATCGGAGCAGTTCTTTACGCCCGATGAATGTGCGCTTGTTCGCCGCTATCTCGTCCCCTCGTATTTCGAGGACGATTTCGATGCACTCGGAGATGGCCGCTACATCCGCAAGGAGATCTGGGGACGCGAGGGACGCAACGTCCGCGTCGTACAAAAGCATTGCAACGAGCATACAACAGCGTTCGAGAAGGAGATTGACTATGCAGACGAGGTGATCTGCCGAGAGAGCCGCGCGGCAATGTATCAGGACTTTATCGCGCAGCCGCGCTTTGTCCACACGGTCGATTCGGGGACAATCGAGGGCTGTCTGACGCTCTCGTGCTTCATGCTCTTCGGCACGCCCTCCGCCGTCGGCGCACGCTTCTCTCCCGCTGAGATCGCGGGGACGGAGGCATACTTCGTGCCGCTCGTGATTACAGAATAACGGGCACAAGAAAAACGGAACAGGCTTTTTGCCTATTCCGTTTATCGAAACTTTGTGCTATACTGAATATGTGGCTGACGATCGTAGGTTTTCTCCCGCAAGGGAGGTGATGTGCGTGACGCTTTATGAAAAGCTGTCGCTTCTAGTTGCAGTGCTCACACTCATAACTAGCATCATTTTCAATCTGCTACACTTGTAAGCAGAAAAAAGAACCTATCGCAAGGTAACGACGGCTCTTTCTTCAAGCACAAAGAATAATGGGGAGAGACCGACGTCACTACTCGTCAGTCACTCTTTCTGTGTCTTTATTATACCCGCATCAAAAAAACCTGTCAAGTCTCCCTGCTCCGCTCCCAGTAACTCCCCGCGAGGAAGAAGAGGAGCGATACTGTGATGCCGACGGCGATCGGGTGCAGCCCGAACGGTTTGAATCCCGCCGCCATCGCCGCGCAGTAGACGACGGTGCCGCCCGCCATCGCGGCAAGCGCGCCCGTCCGCCGCGCCCATTTCGTAAAGAGACCAAAGACGAGCACCCAGAAGAACGCCGTCTCAAGCCCGCCGAACGCGAACATATTGATGAGCCAGATCAGGGACGGCGGCGCAATGGCGAGGACGAAGACGATGATGCCGAGCACGGCGGTGACGCCCATCGAGAGGCGCCGCAACGTTTTCTCGGACACGAACACACCACGCTTCTGCTTATGGTGGAGGTAGACATCCTTCACCACCGCCGACGATGCGACGATGAGTACGCCCGAGATCGTCGAGATCGACGCCGCCAGCGGCCCGATGATCGCAAGCCCCAAGAGCTCCGGCGGCATGACGTGCGCCATGAGCTGCGGAATCACACTGTCAACGCCCCCAAGCGCCTTTGCATCGACGCCGAGCACGCCGCGCCCGAGGACGCCGACGAGATTCACCGCGATGTTCATAAAGGCGATGACGACTGTGCCGATAATCATCGCACGGTGCATATCGCGGCTGCTCCGATAGCTGATGCCGCGCACGACCGACTGCGGCAGCGCAATCGTGAGCGCGCCCACGAGCAGCCACTGCGAGATGTAGAGGGAGATCGGCATGCGCCCCGCTGCCGTCGGCATCAGCATCTCGGGATGTGCCGCGCGCAGATTCGCGAGGATCGCCGTGAGTCCACCGCCCGCTTCGAGTACATAGTAGAAAAGTAGTACGATGCCGAGCATCATCACGATTGCACAGCAGGTATCTGTCAGTGCAACAGCACGGAATCCGCCGATTGATGTATAGATAACGACGACGATTCCAAAGAGCACCAGCCCCAGCTCGTAGCTGTAGCCCGTGACGGCGGCGAAGAGCTGTGCCCCGCCGACGAACTGCGCGACCATGGACGCAGCGAAGAAGACGACGATCACGAGCGCCGCAATCGCGGCGAGTGCGTCCGACTGGTAGCGGTGACGGATGATGTCGACAATCGTCACGGCCTGGATGCGCCGCGCGAGGCGCGCAACCTTCTTGCCGAAGATGCCGAGCACGAGGAATATCGTCATCGTCTGAATGACCGCCATGTAGATCCAGCCGAAGCCGATCTCATACGCCATCCCGGGGCCGCCGACAAAGGAGCTGACGGAACTGTACGTTGCGACCATCGTCATCGCGAGCACGAACGCGCCGAGCGTCTGCCCGCCGACGAAGTAGCCCGAGAGGAAGCCGCCCGCGTGACTTTGCCGCCGCACATAGATGCCGAGCGCGAGCATTGCCGCCATGAAGCCGAGGAGCGGCAGGAGCACCGTGAGATTGCCGTTCATCGCGATGCCCCCTCTCCGCGTTCATCGAGGGGGACGTCCTCCGCTGCAAATGCCAGATAGACGGCGAGCACAGCCCCCACGGCGAGCACGCCGACACTTGACGTAACCGCCCAGAGTGGGAATCCCGCAACCCACACATCGACCTCTGCAAGGCCGAAGCCAAGCACCGTCCAGAGGACGGCAAAGAGAATACCTGCGGCAGCGGTACGCCTCGCCTCGCGAGCGATGGCGTCCGCCGCCTTTGTTTCATCATGCATGATGAACCTCCTATGAAATTCCTGCCGTCAAAGGCGCATGGCTCTTTGCGGCATCTTCCGAATACCGCCCTATCCTACCACAGTTTTCTCTGTCACGCAATTTGGGGGCTGCAAAAACTTTTGCCCGAAACATTTGCAAGGCAGTACACATCTTTGACAAAATTTTGAAGATAACGCACGAAAAGCACTTGATTCCTGAAGGAAAAACATATAATATCGTGAATATCTACAACTAAAAGCAACGTAAAGGGGAGGAAGAATTTTGGGAATTAAACAAAAGTTGCTGCTGATGGGCGCGCTCATGGCGCTGCTCGTCGTAGCAATCTGCGGCATCGGCTACTACAAGGCGCAGACAGCACTTGAGGAGAGTGTATCGGGGGAGATCAACGCTGCGCTCACCGTCGAAGCGGAGAAGCTGGACGGATGGATGTCGCGCAAGATCCAGCGTGTCGAGAGTGCCGCAAATCTCGTCGCCGCGCTGGACGGCAACCCGGTCGAGATGGACCCCGCCGTCATGAGCCTCGCCATCGGCGACAAGGACGTGATCGACCTTGCCTACGGTGCGGAGGACGCGCGTTTTATCAGCTGGAGCGACGGCAACCTCACGGGCGAGTTCAACCCGCTGGATCGTCCGTGGTACACGGATGCAAAGGCGGCGGGCAAAACCATCGTCACCTCTGCCTATCAGGATGCCATCTCCAAGAAGATGGTCGTCTCCGTCGCCGTTCCGTACAACGGGGCAGACGGCAAATTCCGCGGTGTCGTCATCTCCGATGTCTCTCTTGATGCCCTCGGCGAGCGTGTCAACGCTCTGAAATTCCACGGCGCGGGCAACGGTATCATCGTCGAGCAGGACGGGCTCATCATCGGCTCCACCGAAGGCCTGACCATGCACAATGCGACCGAAAATCCCGTGCTCAAAGAGCGTCTGCCCGAGATGCAGCAAAAGAAAAACGGCTACTTTGCGATGGAAAAGGACGGCGAGCAGCAGATCATTGCGTATGCGACCGCCGCTTCCACCGGCTGGATTGTCGCCATCGCCGTGCCCGAGAGCGTCGCCTTTGCACAGCTCGCAAGCCTCAAGGCGACCTACAGCGTGCTGAGCCTCATCGGTATCCTGCTCGTCGCGGGGCTGATCTTTGCCCTCCTGCGCTTTGCTACGACCATCACGGGTGCGACCGGACGTCTCATGCACCACGTCGATGCCCTCGCCAAGGGCGACCTCGGCCTCGACGACCTGCCGGTCACCTCGCAGGATGAGCTCGGGCAGCTTGCGGCGAACTTCAACACGATGATGAAGAACATTCGTAACGTCATCCGCCAGGTCGCGGGCACCGCCGAGCAGCTTGCTGCAGCCTCCGAGCAGCTCACAGCGGGGGCGCATCAGACCGCCGAGGCGGCGACCGAGATCGCGGGTACCGTCAGCACCGTCGCCGACGGCACGGATCGTCAGCTCGAGAGCATCGCAGACGCGAAGAAGAACATCGGCATCGTCTCGGGCGACATCGAGCGTGTCACGCACGAGG
>ERZ773014.2273-NODE-2273-length-11374-cov-4.167418_pt1 | contig 11374 bp, 10 predicted proteins | sample MGYA00580841_ERZ773014 | MGnify/ENA primary metagenome ERZ773014 (study PRJEB29015, sample SAMEA2737989) | human oral metagenome | biome: human oral; feature: human-associated habitat; material: dental | place: China | collected 2067 ...
GCCGACGCCGCCCTGCACGAGGGCTACCTGCGCGGCCTGGGCGCCCGCCAGGAAGACATGGTGGTGCTGATCAACCAGATCGACACTCTGCCTGCGGGCGGCACCCAAACCCTGATTGACGATGTGCGCGCGCTGCTGCTGGCAGATGGCTTGGATAAGGTGCGCGTGATTGCCGTATCCGCTAAGCGCGGCGACAACCTAGACCAGGTGCGTGAGCTATTCCGCCAGGTTTCTGGGCGTGAATCTAACGCTGCCCGCACTGCATCAGCTGAGTTGGACTCTATTGCCACGCGATTGTCGGTGAGTGTGGCTGAGCGTGACGCCACTTTGGATGAGTCGGCCACCGCCGACTTCCAGGAGCAAATGTCGCGTAGCGCTGGCGTGGGCGTAGTGGCTGACTCTATTGCTTCTGGCCTGCGTAAAATCTTCCCGCCTTCTTTGGCGCGCCCCGAAGCCCCCTCACGAGTGAGCGTGGCTGCCCAGGCCTCCACCTGGCTGCACCGCAACACCGACTACCTACCCCAGGCTTGGGTTAACTCGGTGCAAGACGCAGTCTCTGACCCTGAAGGCCTGGTCACCGGGGTGACTGACCTGGTGGCGCTAGTGCCCCTGCCGCGCCCCCGCAAAGTGCTGCTAGAGCTGGGCTGGTGGCTAGGTTGGATCGCGGTACTGGCCGGATTTGGCTGGATGTTCTTTAAGAATGGGGGAGTGCCCAGCTACGCGCTGGTGGCCGTGGGCTTGCTCTCGGCTGTGGCCAGCTACTGGCTGCGTCTGCGCCGCGCCAACCGGGAAGCTACTGCTTATCGCGAAGCCGCCAGAGGGCGCGTTGACCAGCTGGTTAACCGCGACATGGTTAAACCCATGCAGGCAGTATTTGCCCGCCACAACCGCCTGCGCGCGGCTTTGGCAGTGGAGAAGGCCCAAGCGTAGCGGGGGTAAACCTGAGCTAGTTTTAGCCCTGCGCCAGTTTTAGCCCTGCGCCAGTTTTAACTTCGGCGGCGGCCAGCATTGTGCTTGGCCGCCGCCGCTTTTGTTGCGCTAGTTATGGGGGCGCGGCGCCACAATCATCACTACCACCCAGCCCCAGTAGCCCGCGCTGCGCGCGGCATGGGCAGGCTGGCGTTTTGGCGGCGCCGCGCGGGGGCAGGCGAGGCTGCTTTTGTGCACAGGTGGGGAACTTTTTGGCCCCAGGCGGCTTATACACACCGGCCAAGCGGGGTGCTTGCTTTTTGGCCGATCCTGGTTGCGTCACTAAACGATGCGCGCAAAGGAGAGGTAAATGAACCGCGCCATTGAAATCACCGTCCAGGGCACCGTGGCTACCGCCCCAGTGCTAACCAGGCAGGAAGGCAAAAAGCCCTACTGCCGGTTCCGTGTAGCCGCCTCATATGGGCAAATGGTGTCTGGTAGCTGGGTCAACTACGACACCCTATGGTTTACCGCCAGGGCTTGGGGAGACCTAGCTGAGCACTTAGCCCAGTCATTTAAGCGAGGCGATCCGGTGATCTTGTGCGGCAGGCTGGGGGAGGACCACTGGATGCGCTCTGGTCAGCGAGTTAGCTCAATGGTTTTACACCTGCACTGCGCCGGCCATGATCTAACTCGCGGCGAAGCCCACTACACCAAGGTGGTAATCATCCATGACAAGGCTGATGCGCCAGGTGAGGCGCAGCGAGCCGTGCAGCACGCTGGGGGAGCCCAGGCCATGAACGGCCCGCAGGCTATGAGTGGTCCTGAGACCATGAGCGCGCCAGAGCCTGCTAGCGCGCCGGAAGCTATGAGCGCCCCTGAGAGCATGAGCGGGCCTGACGGGCCTGAAACCGCCTGCGCCCCAGAAATCACGGGTGTACCGGGTACCAATAGCTCCCCGGATATGGGCGCGGCCTTGGCTGCTGCTATTGCCTCCCAAAACGGTGGCCCTGAGCTAGTGACCCCCAGCCTGGAGGCACAAGATCAGTGGAACACCGACTACACCCTGGCCTAAAGGCCTGACCCAAAACTGGCCAAGTTCTGCGCTAAAGGTTAGAAACACAGCTTTGACCAGTCCAAATGTGGCTTGGTCAGAATATGGCTAGGCCAGATCTAGGCCAAGATCAGCCGGGTGGGAGACCTTAAAAACCTCAAGCAGAGAGCGGGTGATTATTTCCGCCAGCTTAGCTGCATCAGTGGTTTTAAAAGTCAGAGCATTAGGCTGGGCAGCCCAGCCCAGCAAAGCCAGCTGCATAACGTGGGCTGGGCCCAGTAGTAGCTGCTCTAGGCCATCTACGCGCGGGGCCAAAGCCGTATAGCTAAGTGCGCCCTGATCCTGGTCAACCAAAACCGCAATCCCTGGCTTATCGCTAGAAATCTTAGCTTTACGCCGCAGCAGCTTATTAGCTAGGCCAGGCGCGGTTAGCTGCGTGTCTGGCTCAAGCAAGGGCTGGCCTACGTAAAACACTAGGCGAGTGCCGGCGTCGACGTCGTTATTTAAAAAACTAACCAAAGAGGGGGTAAACCGGGCCCAAGAACCCAAATCGATAGAGTCAACTGCCTTTTCGCTCATGAGCTAATCCTAATTTAGTTCTGAGTGTGACTAGTCTGGGGTGTGTCACTAATAGGTAACGCGCCCTTATGCGCGTACGGTGAGGGAGTCTGCATACTTAGGAGGGCTCCCCTATGATCCGTTTCGACCAAGTCTCCAAGGTCTACAAACGTGGCGCCAGGCCGGCGCTAAACGAGGTTGATATTGAGATCGAACGGGGGGAATTTGTATTCCTAGTGGGCGCCTCGGGTTCAGGTAAATCCACTTTCCTGCGCCTGGTGCTGCGCGAAGAGCGCCCCACCTCCGGCTCAATCCACGTACTTGGCCGCGACCTATCCCAGGTTTCCACCTGGAAGGTACCCCAGCTGCGCCGCGAAATCGGCACCGTGTTCCAGGACTTCCGACTCCTAGAAAACAAGAACGTGCTCGAAAACGTGGCTATCGCCCCGCAGGTGATCGGCAAACCGCGCTACTACATTCGCTCAGCCGTACCCGAAGCCCTAGAACTAGTGGGCCTAAAAGGTAAAGAAAAGCGTCTACCGCACGAGCTTTCCGGTGGTGAACAGCAGCGTGTGGCAATCGCCCGCGCCATGGTTAACCGCCCCAAGCTACTGCTGGCAGATGAGCCCACCGGTAACCTTGACCCCTCCACCTCGGTAGGAATCATGCGTCTACTAGACCGGATTAACCGCCAAGGAACCACCGTGGTTATGGCCACCCACGACGACGAAATCGTAGACCAGATGCGCAAGCGCGTAATCGAACTTGAAGAGGGACACGTGGTGCGTGACCAGGCACGCGGCGTCTACGGCTCCAACCGCTGAGGTAGTTTTAATGCGTATCAGGTTTATTTTCTCCCAGGTTTTCCAGGGTCTAAGCCGCAACATGGCTATGACCGTGTCTGTCATCTTGGTTTCTTTCGTGTCGTTGCTGTTTGTGGGCTCATCCTCACTGCTACAGATGCAGATCAGCGCCATGAAAGGGGCCTGGTATGACAAGGTTGAGGTGTCCATCTTTATGTGCCCCTCATCCTCCTCGCAGGCACGCTGCCCCAACGGTGAAGCCACCCAGGCACAGATCGCCTCAGTAGATTCCTTCCTACGTTCAGACTCACTCAAGCCCTACGTAAAGAGTTTCCAGATGGAAACCAAAGCGCAGGCCTTCAAAAACTTCAAAGCCGCCTACGGCAACTCGCCCATTGGCCGCAACGCCACCGAAGACATGATGCCGGTTTCCTTCCGCGTCAAACTGGTGGACGCCAAGCAGTACCAGGTGGTGGCTGAGCAGTTCCAAGGCCGGGCTGGGGTTGAACGAGTGGTAGACCAGCGGGCCACCCTTGAACCACTGTTTAAGGTGATGGATAGGGCTTCATGGTTTGCTGCAGGTCTAGCCATTGTGATGGCGGTGGCAGCGTTCTTGCTGATTATCACCACCATTAAACTTTCGGCCATGTCGCGCAGCAAAGAAACTTCCATCATGCGCCTGGTGGGTGCCTCCAACACCTTCATCCAGCTGCCATTCATGCTTGAAGGTATGCTCGCGGCCCTGACCGGGGCCATCTTGGCGGTAGGCGTGCTACTGCTGGGTGTGCACTACCTGATTAACGACTGGCTGGCTAAGTCCCTGTCTATCACCATGGCCTTCATTGGCACCCGCGAGGTGCTTACTGTAGCGCCGTTCTTGATGCTTGGGGCGATTGTGCTAGCTGGAATTTCTTCCATGGTTTCACTCTCGCGTTACACCAAGGTCTAAATCATGAAAAAGCTTTCGCTTTCTAAAGCAGGCTCGCTGGTGATGGCTGCCGCCGCCACCTTGAGCCTGAGCCTGGGGCTAGCGGGTCACGGCCTGCCTGTGGCTCACGCCGACGAGCGTGACGACGCCCAGTCCCAGCTAAACAGCGCCAACCAGAAAGAAGCGCAGCTGCGCTCCTCGCTGGAAGGTGTAGACGCCAAGCTGGGCCAGGCCTACCTGGATGCTCAAAACGCCAACACTCAGCTGGCTGCGGCTAAAACTGAGCTGGCTAAAGCTCAACAGATCCAAGCCCAAGCCCTGCAAACCCAGCAGCAGGTAAACACCCAGCTGGCTAGCGCCCAAGCGCAGCAGGAGCAGCTAAACAAGCAAGCCACTAACTCCTCCAAGGAAGCCAGCGCCTCCAAGGCGGCAGTGGCCTCACTGGTGGTCTCCACCTATCAGGGCGACAACTCGCTAACCACGCTTTCTTACGTGTTGCAGTCTGACTCGGTTTCGCAGATGACTGAGCGCTCTAACGTCACCCAGGTGGCCTCCAGCGTGCAGGAGTCGATTTTGGCTGATGCTGAGGCCCAGCGGGCTAAGGACGCCAACCGCAAGGCCCGCCAGGATGCCGTCGCCAAACGCATCAGCAACCTGAAGGTGCAGGCAGACAAGGCCGCCCAGGAAGCCACCGACGCCGCCAACCGGGCTGCCACCAAGCGCAATGAGGTTTCCGCTAGGGCCTCAGCCGCCTCAGCCGCCGCCTCCAACCTGGAAACCCAGAAAGCCGGCTTGCAGGCCCAGCTAGACCAGGTTTCCAAGGACCAGGCCGCCGCCCAAGCCAAGATCGCTAAGATCGACGCCGCCAACGCCCAGGCTGTAGCTAGCGGCAGCATGACTAACGCTTCCTCCAGCTCGGCCAGGTCTGACTCGCTGGGCAGCGGCTATATTGGCCACCCCATCACCGCGCCCTGGGTGGTTACTAGTCCCTTTGGTTACCGCGTCCACCCGGTTACCGGCACCGCCCAAGGCCACGCCGGTACAGACTTTGCTGCTGACTGTAACCAGCCCCAATACGCGCCGGCGGCTGGGGTAGCCACCTACTGGTATTCGGTTTCCTGCGGTATCGGCTTGGATATCAACCTCGGTTACATTGACGGTCACTCCTACAACATCACCCTGTGCCACATGTCTGGGCGCGCTGTGGGTGATGGGGCTAGTGTCAGCCGTGGTCAGGTGGTTGGTTACACCGGCGCCACCGGTTACGCCACCGGCTGCCACGTGCACTTTGAGGTCACTCGCGACGGTGTCAACATTGACCCCATGAGCCTGCCCGGTTTCTAAACCGCCGGTTTCTAAACCGCAGCTCGCGCTGGCGGGCTTTGGCGGGACGCTGAATTAATTCGCACAACAGCCGGATGTATCGGGTAAACTGATGCGTCCGGCTGTTTTATACACAATGATTGGAGGCGCTTATGGCTAAGCAGGATAAAGCACCGAAGCTGACGGCCGCCCAGAAGGCTAAGGCTGCCTCGGATGCCCACAAGACCATTGCCCGCAACAAGAAGGCCCTACACGACTACGCCGTCGAGGAAAAACTCGAAGCTGGCCTGGCCCTAACCGGCACGGAAGTTAAGGCGCTGCGGATGGGGCGCGCGTCGCTGGTTGATGCCTGGGTTGAGCTTGACCGCCACGGCCAAGCTTGGCTGCAGGGCGCGCACATTCCTGAATACTCGCAGGGCTCGTGGAACAACCACTCTCCACGCCGCAAGCGGCGTTTGCTGATGCACCGTCGCGAAATTGACCGTTGGGCGTTTAAAACCCAGGCCAAGGGCTATACCGTGGTGCCACTGGAGCTGTATTTCATCAACGGGCGAGCCAAGGTTGAGGTAGCTTTAGCGCGCGGTAAGCAGGAATGGGATAAGCGTCAGGCTTTGCGTGAGGCCCAGGACAAGCGTGAGGCTGCCCGGGCGGTGGCCGCAGCTCGACGTCGCCAGGGCTGAGGGCTGCTGGGACTGGCGCTTTTCGAGAGGCTGTGCTAAAATGTAATTCCTGCCGTAGGCAGATAACTACATAGGGGATGATCGGTTTCGACGACGGTAGTGGATTCAGTAGAAGCGGGTCGAGGATGAGCAGTCATCTCGTTAACGCTCTGTTTCAAACCAATAGGTGCCAATAACAACCGCACCGACTTCGCCCTGGCCGCCTGAGCCAGTCGCCAAGTCCGTCAGCCCGGGTTTGCTTTCGCCCCGGTCACTGGCGTCATTTAGAGAGCCACTGCTTTAATTCCTTGTCGATGGGAATTAAGGGACTTTTAGTCGACTGAGCCTGTTCCAAGCGTCCTAGTTTGCGTGAGACGCTGAGGCCGAGAAACTCTTTAGCAAACTGCACCCGGAGAAGTCCTGTTGCATTGCTGTCGGACCGGGGTTCGATTCCCCGCATCTCCACTCTAGGGGGAAGTGTTGAACTCTCGCTTTCGAGCGTAGGTTCGCACTTCCCCCGCTCTGTGTCCGCTGATCTGGCGGGGCGTGCGCCCCTGCGACAAATCAGCAATCACGCGGCGGCGCAGACCCTCATCGCGGTCCAGGAGCCGCTTTTTGGGGCGGCGCTTGGCAATCCGCCGCTCTGTCGGCGTCCTGGGCCTTGTACACGCCGCCAGGACCTAGGTGGCGGGTGATTTCACGGCACGCCACCGAGGGGCTAGGCCCAATCGAGTGGGCGATACGCACCTAGGACAAGCCAGTCTCCAACCCCACTATAATCGCCGCGCGATCCTCAACACTTAGCATCCGACGACAGCTCACAACCGGCCTCTCCAGCAGCACTGCTACCCCACAAATTTCTTACACCCTATGACACCGTCATGCACCGTTTGGTGCTCGGTGCTTTCTAACGGGCTAGTGGGGCGATTACCTGGGTGCGTCAAAACGGCCCGTCTTAATACACCGTTTGGCGCTCGGCGCTTTCTAACTTGGTCAAAATGTTATCTAGACCAATACCGGGGATTCGTCTTAATGCACCGTTTGGTGCTCGGTGCTTTCTTGTCAACGAATTTGACATCGACTTCAAACAGCAGAAGTACCTGTCGTAATGCACCGTTTGGTGCGGGATGCGGATGGTTCTGAAACAATGTTGCACGTAATTCCCGATCTGATCTTTCAATGTTTGAAACTAGATTGTTGATATTCCGCGGTTTCTGGCCTCTGTCAGCGATGCTGCTATAGGGAATTACGTGCGAAATCTTCGGGCGCTCGGTGCTTTCTGACGAAAGGAACATAACGACAGAAGATAACCTGTTTGAAGAGCGTCTTAATGCACCGTTTGGCGCTCGGTGCTTTCTGACCCGGAATCCTCTCGGACCCGAAGGTCATCGAGGCCATTAAGTCTTAATGCACCGTTTGGTGCTCGCTGCTTTCTGACTCTGTGACGTTCTTCGATGAGGACCGCAATCCTGAGTTGTCTTAATGCACCTTTTGGTCGGTGCTTTCTGACACAACATCACCGCTCTACTCGCCTCAACGGAAGGACTGTCTTAATGCACCTTTTGACGCTCGGTGCTTTCTGACTGATCCTGATGATGGTCACGGTGTGGAACATGTTCGGCCGGTCTTAATGCGCCTTTTGGCGCTCGGTGCTTTCTAACTCAGCGAAAACCTGGGTGCTGCGCAACCTGATGGTGGGGTCTTAATACGCCTTATGGCGCTGATCTTCGAGGGTTGTTGGAAAATGTCGCATGCAATTCGGCTTCCACTCCTTCAAGACTTGAAGCGGCACCGTTGAGATGTTGCGGTTTTCGCCATTCATTGAAGTTTGAACTAAGGGAATTGCATGCGAAATTTGGTGGTGCTTGGTGCTTTCTGACCAGCGTTGCCTTGATGTTGCCTGCTCGCAGGCACGCCTGTCTTAATGCACCTTCTGGCGCTCGGTGCTTTCTGACAACACCACGGCAGTGTCAACTGCCAGTGACCGGCGGTCTTAATGCACCTTTTGGCGCTCGGTGCTTTCTGACATGCTGAATATGATCTTCTCATCGGCGTGGCTCGCTCGCGTCTTAATGCACCTTTTGGCGCTCGGTGCTTTCTAACATAAGCTCTGGAATACGCGCCAGACCACTCCGGCAACCCAGGTCTTAATGCACCTTTTGGCGCTCGGCGCTTTCTGACGTGGGCACTCCGTGAGTCTCGCGGACCAGATAGAGCAGTCTTAATGCACCTTTTGGCGCTCGGTGCTTTCTGACCTGGGGTCGTGCGGTTACGTACGCTCTCCAGGCATCCCTGTCTTAATGCACCTTTTGGCGCTCGGTGCTTTCTGACTGGATGAGCACGTGGATATTTTTGACCCTGTTTTTGGGGTCTTAATGCACCGTTTGGCGCTCGGTGCTTTCTGACAAGGGAACCAACATCGAAGTGTCTGACCCGCGTAAGAAGTCTTAATGCACCGTTTGGTGCTCGGTGCTTTCTGACGCGACCTGGATAACATGCTTGTCGTGCAACCTGCGACTTACAAGTCTTAATGCACCGTTTGGTGCTCGGTGCTTTCTGACGACACGCATAAGTGGACGTAGCAAGTTGCTGCGGGACAAGTGTCTTAATGCACCGTTTGGCGCTCGGTGCTTTCTGACCTGCCGAGGGTGGGAACGTGGCGGTCATTAAGCGCACGTCTTAATGCACCTTATGGTGCTCGGTGCTTTCTGACGGCAGAAGAAGACCCATCCCCACCTGTAGCGGAAAGTCTTAATGCACCGTTTGGCGCTCGGTGCTTTCTGACCTCACACTGAGATGGGTTATGAGGGAGGATGTTGGACTGTCTTAATGCACCTTTTGGCGCTGATCTTTGAGGGTTGTTGGAAAATGTCGCATGCAATTCGGCTTCTCATCCTTCAAGACTTGAAGCTGTACCGTTGATATGTCGCGGCTTTCATCGTTCGTTGAAGTTTGAACTAAGGGAATTGCATGCGAAATTTTCGGCTGCTCGGTGCTTTCTGACAGGTGAATACCTGCAGAAGGGGGATCTCCAGTCTTAATGCACCTTTTGGCGCCCGGTGCTTTCTGGCTGCCCGGTGTGTCGCACCCCTGTGGCCAGGGAAAACGTCGTACCGGATCGCCAGTGGCCGAAAAGCACCCCTCCGGCCAGCGAGCACGAGGTCAGATTACCAGACTTTTCGTTGCGACTGCTCGCATCGCCGCGGAACGCCTCCGGGGCCGACGCTGTCCCGGAAATCGCCGCCATCGTCGGCGTGTCGCTCCTCCATAACGCTTCACACTTGTAGGGGAACCGCAAGGTTGTTGAGTGGAAGGACAGACAATGACGACACTCGCCACGGCCTCGTCCCTGAGAGAAGCGACCAGCCCCGAAGCGCTCACTCGCGCCAGACGCCGAATCCTCACAGCACACCCCGACCCCACCAGTGCGAACACCCCCACGCCGGGAAGCCTTACCGACGAACAACTCCGTGTCCTCGCCGCCAGCGACTAGGCGCCGCCACGCATCGGCGCACTTGACACGAACACTCTCACGATGGTCGACCCCATCACTCGGGCGCTCCTGGCCGAATCGGTGTGCGAAACCCTCGAACGCCGCCTCGCCGCGGAACGCCCCCACGGCACCTACCGACGACACGCGCGCAGGACACGACGCATTCAGCAGGGGACTCGTCGACGACTACGACCACGGCAACCACCACCTCGCGCGAGCCACCATCCGCGTCGCCGACCCGGGCCTCGTGACCTGTGCGGGCCTTTTGGCGCTGGACGTGCCCGACGCCGAAGCGCCCATTATTGACGAACTCGCCCGGGCCTCGGACACCAACCTGATCGCGAGCGTGCTCGCCGACGCCGCTCTGCTCGATCTTGACAGATACGCGACCGGGCGAGGACTGTGCTACTCGCGCGTCGGAACCGCCCTCATGCTCGCGGCGCCAAACGAACAGCGCCTGGCCGACGCCATCGACACCGTCGCGGCCGTAGCCATTGGCGCGGGCGCGCGCCTCACCGACGTGACGACCCAATACATTGACGATGAGACAGCCCTCGCCAGCGTCGGCATCGACCCGTAGAACACCCGGCCCAGTGACGAACCCACAGGCCAAGCCGACCGCATCCTCTACGTCGGCCGCGATGGCACGCGCGTCCATGTCAAAGCGGGCCGCATCCTCGTCGACGCGCCCGGCTCGCTGCCTGCCACCTCCGTCCCCAAATACAGCGTCACGCGCATCGTCCTGTCCGGAAACGTCGGACTCTCCGCCGGCGCTCGTTCGTGGGCGATGCGCAGCGGCGTCGATGTCGTGTGCCTGTCGCGGCGAGGCTCCTACCAAGGCACCCTCATCGGCTTGAACAGGGGAACGCACGCCAGTCGGCTCCTCGCGCAAGTTGCCCTCACCGGCGATCATGAGCGGCGCGTCCGCCTGGCCGCCAGCCTCATTGGCGCGAAAATCCGCGGCCAAATCCATGTCCTCACACGCATCGCTCGACGCGACGAAGCCGTGCACGTCGCCGACACGACGGCGCACATGCACGCGTGGCGTCGCTCGCTCACGGATGCGCGCACCCTCGACGAGATCATGGGCATCGAAGACGCGTGCTCCAACGCCTACTTCGACGCGCTCTCCGGGTGTGTGCCCGCCGACATCACCTTCGACGGGCGCAGCCGACGCCCAGCCCGCGACCTGCCCAACGCCGCCCTGTCCTACGGGTACGCGATCCTCCTGTCCGAATGTGTCGGCGTGCTGCACGCCGCCGGGCTCGAACCGTCCCTCGGCATCGCGCACGCGCCCACCGACAAGCGGCCCAGCCTGGCGCTGGACCTCATGGAACAGTTCCGCCCACTCCTGGTCGACCAAACCGTCATGGCACTCCTGCGCACACGCAAACTCCGGCCCGAACACGGCGTCGTCGAGGCCGAGGCCGGGGGAGTCTGGTTGGGCGGCGACGGCAAGAAGATCCTCGTTGACGCGTACGAGGCCGCCTGCCAGCGATCCGTCACCGGCGCTCTCCCCGGATACTCGGGATCGTGGCGCAGACACATCGCCCACTCCGCGCAGATGCTGGCGCGCGCCATCGCCGAACCCGACTACCAGTGGAGCGGGGTCGCCTGGCGATGATCTACATCATCGCCTACGACATC
>ERZ773014.2277-NODE-2277-length-11358-cov-11.145802_pt1 | contig 11358 bp, 7 predicted proteins | sample MGYA00580841_ERZ773014 | MGnify/ENA primary metagenome ERZ773014 (study PRJEB29015, sample SAMEA2737989) | human oral metagenome | biome: human oral; feature: human-associated habitat; material: dental | place: China | collected 2067 ...
CGACTCCGTCCGCTTTCGCCGCATGCAAGATCGGAGCGATACCACCATCAAGTGGAGCGACGAAGAGCGTCTGCTTCACCGAGGCGACCTCTTCACGATCGAGAAACTGGAGGCGGAACGCCAACGCATCGCCTCCATCATGCGTAACAACGGCTATTATTACTTCCGACCGGAGTACATCGAAGTCCAAGCCGACTCGACGAAGGGAGACCACCTCGTCGACCTACGCGTACGCGTCCGCCGCGACGTTCCCCGCGACTTCATCCGTAAGCCGTGGTACTTGGGACGCACAGCCATCCACCTGATCGGTTACGACGGCGAGGAGCCAACGGATAGCCTCACCTACCGCAATGTCACCATCCACTACGAAGGCAAGCTGCGCCTCCGACCGGCTGTCCTCCGCAACGCGCTTCGCTATCATCGCGGCGACCGCTATTCCCTCGCCGCCCAGGAACAGACGCAGGCAGCGATGAGCAAACTCCGCACGTTCCGTTTTGTGGATATGCAATACACGCCGACTGACACCTCGGCCGCGTGCGACACCATGAACGTGCGCATCCGTGCCACCTATGACTATCCGCTCAATAGCCGCCTCGAGATCAAGGGCACCATCAACGATAATCGCTATGCCGGACCCGGATTCACTCTGGCGCTGACCCGGATGAACCTGTTCCGTGGCGGCGAGAATCTCTCCGCCTCCGTGTTTGGCTCGTACGAATGGCAGACGGGTGCGCGCACCGCCGGGCATACGGGAATGGTGAACAACTACGAGATCGGCGCACGCGGGACATTGACCTTCCCCCGCCTCATCTTGCCGCACTTTGGCCATAAAGACAGGGATCTGATCGCCACCAGCCGTATCGATGCGCAGGCGACAGTGCTGAACCGTGCGCGATTCTTTAACCAGCTCAGTTTCAGTGGCAGCCTCTCGTACGACTTCGTTCCCAACCCCATCCGCCGACACACGTTCACGCCGCTACGCCTCACTTACTCGCGGCTTATAGGCACCACGGCCGCCTTTGACAGCATCATCTCAAGAAACCCATCCATCCGCCAGAGCCTTCAGGATCAATTTATTCCCGTCGTAGAGTACACCTACACGCTCGACAACTCCACCGTGCGCGAGGAACGCAGCAAGACGCGCTGGTATTTCTCGATCGCGGAGGCGGGTAACTTGCTCTCGGCGACTAACCTCCTTTTCGGTCAACGCTGGGACGAGAAGTACAAGACTGTCTTCAAGAACCCGTATTCGCAGTTCCTGAAGATGACCACTGAGCTTCGCTACAATCATTACATAGATCGCCATCAGCGCCTCGCCTTCCGCATCGGGGGCGGCATCATCTACAGCTACGGCAATGCCGCGGCCGCTCCGTACAGCGAGCAGTTCTACGTCGGCGGAGCCAACAGCATCCGGGCCTTCACCATCCGCAGCGTCGGCCCCGGTCGCTTCGCCCCGGATCGGAATGACCCCTACGCCTACATTGATCAGATTGGCGACATCAAGCTGGAGGCCAACGCCGAGTATCGTTTCCGCATCGTGGGCGACCTGGCCGGCGCCTTCTTCCTCGACGTCGGCAACGTGTGGCTGCTGCGCGACGACCCATTGCGCCCCGGCGGGCAGTTTAAATGGAAAAATCTGCTCTCGGACCTTGCCACCGGCACCGGGGTAGGCTTTCGTTACGACATCAACCTGCTCGTCTTCCGCTTCGATATCGGTTACGCCCTCCATTTCCCTTACGACACCGGTCGGAACGGCTATTTCAACGCCCCCAACTTTCGCGACGCCTTCGGGGTTCACTTAGCCCTCGGCTACCCTTTCTAAATTTTTATCGAGCGAAGGGCGGCTGCGGCTGCTGGCGAAGTTTTCCCCGTCACGTTTCAGACCGATCCCGTACCCGGCCAACTTCCCCGGCCTCGGTAGAGGCCTTGATCTTCTTTTGCCTTCTTTTCTTCCATCAAGGGAAGGGCGGCTGCGGCCGCCGGCGAAGTTTGCCCCGTCACGTTTCAGACCGATCCCGTACCCGGCCAACTTCCCCGGCCTCGGCAGAGGCCTTGATCTTCTTTTGCCTTCTTTTCTTCCATCAAGGGAAGAAAAGAAGAACCCCCCTACTTTTGCAGCCGTATGAAAGAATTCATTATCACCCAAGAGCAGACCGAGCGCGCCGTCCTGGTGGGGTTAGTCACCCCCGAGCAGAGTGAGGCGCAGGTCAAGGAATACTTAGACGAGCTGGCCTTCCTGGCCGAAACGGCCGGGATTGAGCCTGTCCGACGCTTCACCCAAAAGGCCGACAAGCCGCATGCCGTAACCTTCGTCGGGTCGGGTAAGTTGCAACAGATTGGCGAGTATGTGGCTGAGAACGAGATAGGCATCGTGGTCTTTGACGACGAGCTTTCGGCCAAGCAGCTACGAAACATCGAAAAGGAACTCAAGGTGCGCATCCTGGACCGTACGAATCTCATCCTCGACATCTTTGCCAAGCGCGCGCAGACTGCCCACGCCAAGACGCAAGTCGAGCTGGCGCAGTACCGCTATATGCTTCCCCGTCTGACGCGCCTGTGGACGCACCTGGAGCGTCAGCGAGGCGGCGTGGGTATGCGTGGGCCGGGCGAGACGCAGCTCGAAACCGACCGGCGCATCATTCTCGACCGCATCTCCAAGCTCAAACGTGAGCTGGAAGAGATAGACCGGCAGAAGGCCACTCAGCGGCGTAACCGGGGCAAGATGGTCCGCGTGGCGCTCGTAGGTTATACCAACGTGGGCAAGTCGACCCTCATGAACTTGCTTGGTAAAAGCGACGTGTTTGCCGAAAATAAGCTCTTCGCCACCCTCGACACCACCGTGCGCAAGGTGATCATCGACAACCTGCCCTTCCTCCTCTCCGATACGGTGGGCTTCATCCGCAAGTTGCCTACCGAACTCGTCGAGTCGTTCAAGTCCACCCTCGACGAGGTTCGCGAAGCCGATCTTTTGGTGCATGTCGTGGACATCTCTCACCCTACTTTTGAGGAGCAGATCGAAGTCGTAGAGCGCACCCTGGCCGACATCGGTTGCGCCGACAAGCCCATCATCACGGTCTTTAATAAGATCGACGCGTTTTCGTTTGTCCCCAAGGACGAGGATGATCTCACGCCCCGCGAGCGCGAAAACATCCCCCTCTCCGAGCTTCGCGAGACCTGGATGAGCCGTCGCCCCGGCAGCTGCATCTTCATCTCCGCCCGCGATCGGACCAACATCGCCGCCCTCAAGGCCATCCTCTACGAGCAGGTCAAAGCCATCCACATCACCCGTTTCCCCTACAACGATTTTCTCTTTCAGCAGTACGACGGCGAAGGCGAATGAGCTAAGGACGGCATAGACGACGAACGGATGCCAGAAAAAAGTGCCGGGTACAGGGCGGATCAGACCTGTATCCGGCATTTTTTTGATCCATCGGCCCAAGTCCGTCCGATCGACCGACCTATATAGAATAGGTATAGCCCGCATGTAGTTACACGAATCCCATCCTTGCCAAAAATGTGATTCCCGAAAACGTATAGAATCCTATCCACGGCAAGGATTCGATAGCTGTATCCATATTGAATCCTATCCCCGCCGGGTTTTCGGTAGATATGGCCATATTCGTCCCATCCTCGCCGGGTTTTCGGTGAATATGGCCATATTCGCCCAATCCCCGCCGGGTTTTCGATAGATATGGCCATATTCGTCCCATCCCCGGCGGGTTTTCGGTAGATATGGCCATTTTCATCCAATCCCCGCCGGGTTTTCGGTGGATATGGCCATTTTCATCCAATCCTCGCCGGGTTTTCGGTGAATATGGCCATATTCGTCCAATTCCCGCCGGGTTTTCGGTAGATATGGCCATATTCGTCCAATCCTCGCCGGGTTTTGCGTGCATCCATACAAATTTTAAGAGTCTCTCGCCGGGGTGGGGTTGGTCGCAAAGACATGCACCCCAAAACCCACCGGGTTTGAGATTCATCTAATAGATGGGAGTCAAATTTTTGATCCGTATGGGTAGGGGCGTATGGCATACGCCCCAGCACGTACCGGGCGATTGAATCATTTGCCTATTAACATAGGTATTCGTGGGGCGTATGCGATACGCCCCTACACCAAGACTCGAAAATTTGACACGAAAGGGATTCAATGAATACGTATCTAATAGGTACTGATTCTGTTTATGTAGGGGCGTATCGAATACGCACTCCAAGCGACCACGAAGTGGGCGAACTACCTAATCAGCCAGGTACACGCTGGGGCGTATGCGATACACCCCTACACCAAGACTCGAAAATCTGCCGAGGAAGAGAATCAATAACTTCTCATTTATCAGATCCTTACCCCGTATATATAGGGGCGTATGGCATACGCCCCAGCACGTACCGGGCGGTTAAATCATTTGCCTATTAACATAGGCATCCGTGGGGCGTATGCAATACGCCCCTACCCTACCGGACGGAAAATGGACGAGGAAATGGCAGCATGTTTCATGGCGAATCCGATCCTTGACGGGGATAGGATTCATGCTGAAAAAATGAATCATGTATTGATCAAGGAGGAGTATCGCCCGCGGCGCAGGAATGAAAAAAAGACCGAGGAAGAGAGTCTCCCTCGGCCTTTGCGTGCCCTTATCGGTGAGATAAGGAAGCTATGAAAAGTGATGAATCATATCGCGTTCACGAATGCCACCACGGCGTCGCGGTCAGCCTTCGGCAAATGGTAGAACTTTTCGACCGTACGATAGGCATCGCTCTTCTTGCTGTAGGCGTGCCACATGATGGCCTCGATGGTGTTACGCGCGCGACAGTCGTGTAAGCGGTCCTCGCCGCCTGTGTTCACCCGCATGAGTCCGCGACCCCAGAGGGGCGGGGTTCTGCACCACGAGTTAAAGATGTCGTTCGCCATGAACATGCGATGCTGAACAAAGTCGGTGTAGGGATAGATCGTCTGGTGGGGATAGCGCGGCAGCTTGCGATTCTTTACCGGTTCGGGCGAGTAGATGTTATCATCGCTGCCGGTCTTCCACTGCGGGCGGTGGCAATTGGCACAGCCGATGGACATGAATACCTCCTTGCCGCGCTGCACGGTTTTCGTGTTCAGGTTGCGGGCGCGAGGGATGGAGAGACCGCGATGCCAGACGGCGAAGGCATAGTAGTTATCGTCCTCCATCTCAGGCTCGAACTTGTGGATAGGGTTGTCGAACTGATTGGTCTCAGGCGAGAGCAGGACGCGAATGGCGTTGGAGATGCCTTTCTCCGTCCCGTCGGCGTAATAAGGCGACGCGGGGTTGGCTTTGATGCCCGCGACGACGGACGGATTCTCGGCCATGGCCTTAGCCCATTCGTTGGTGGAGCACATCCACGGCAGGTCCGTCCGCGAGACTCCCAGCTCGTCCCAGAGGCCTGCGTCCTCAAGCAAGGCCGCCTCGGTGAGATCGTAATTGAAGCGGCGGACACGCTTCTTTCCGTTGAGCTCGCTGTAACCTTCGGCGGTCAGACGATTCGCTCCCTTGTCCCAGATGGCGGGGTTGAGGGCGACGCCATACTTAGCCTCGCGGCGATATTGGGCGATGATGGAGTCGTCCGGGATGGCATCGATGAGTCCGAGACCGGAGAAGCTGAGCGATACCAGCAGCCGCACCTCATAGCCTGAGGGCCGGGGCGAGGTGTTGAATGCGGTCTGGGGAACGGTGACTTCGGGGTAGATGAGTTCGTATTTCTCGCCGTCGGGGAAGGTCATCGGCAGGCCGCTTTCCATCGCCGCCACCGTTTTCCATTCGATCTTGATCTGGTCTGGGTCAACCGGCGGGAGGAAGGGGTGTGCGGCCATCACCTGGGTAAACTTGGTGATGTGCTCGATGGGTTTGCCGTTGTTACTGCCCGGCGCGTCGGGATAATAAACCTGGATGACGTAGCCATTGCCATACTCGGGGCGGAACTGAGTCTGGCGCATACCGTGACCGCCATACTGGATGTGGCAGTCGAAGCAGGTCTTGCGTGAAGCCGCTGGCCCCCAGCCTTTGAATGGCGGCGTGCTGATCGTATACTTTCTCTCGTCGAAAGCCTCGCCCAGGTTGAAGAGCTCTATCAAACCTTGCTCTTCTACGGCGGGTGTCTCGTCGGCATAGGATCCGTTGACGACGTTGTCAGTCGTGCCCAGTCGGCCTCCGGGATACCACTCGTCGGCCGAGAAGTTGCCGACGGCTTGACCGACAAAATTGGCGTCGGGGACATTCGGTTCGGGCTCGGGCTTCGGATCATCGCTGCACGCAGCGAAGGACACGAGCCAGAGCGCGGCTAACGCGGAAAGCGTGAGGTTGTGTTTGAGTGTCATAATGAAATTCCTATTCGTTGTTTGTAGGTATAACAGGAAGGGGCACCGGAAAGTGATGGGGCTGAACCCGCCACCCCGATGCCCCTTTGGGAATTAAGGACGAAAAGCTAAGCGCGAACCGTGGACTCTGCTGACTGTGGCAAGATGGCCTCGGTCGCGTTTTTCGTCTTTCGTTTTTCCGTTACGGATGGGTTACTGTTTCGAGAACCACTCGGCAGCCTTGTTCAGATCTTCATCCAGGGTTTGGATTTTCTTCTGCGCCTCGCCTACGAGCGGATTGGAGATGTTGCTCACAAAGCCACCCTTGAGCTTCGTCTGGCAGTCTTCGAGGGCCTTCAGGGCAGCCTTGAGGTCGCTCTCGAGCTTGGAAGCCTGGGCTGCGTCGTACTTCTTCATGAAGGCCATGATCGAGGCGGCTTCATTGCGCTTGCCTTCGACGCCGCCATAGAGCGAGTTCTGGATACTGATCAAGTTGTCGTGGAAATCGATGAAGGAGCGCTGGCTGTAGGGCGACTCGATGTAGTTCTTGTCCTTGCCTGAGTAGGGATTGCCGATCTTGGTGTTGGCCACCTCGTCGCAGATGTTCTCACATCCGGCCTTGAGGATGGTGGTCATCACCTCTTCCCAGGTAGCGTAGCCGCTGCCGGCTTTGGTAGCGCCGAGCAGGTCATCGGTGTACGATTTTCCGTTACGCGAAGACGGGAGTTCGATCTCTTCCACCCGATCCTTGTGAGCCTTGGGTGCGTTGGCGTTCCAAGCCACCTCGAGCTGGTAGCAACGGTCGCGCAGGTCGCCCGCCACAGCCGTGGCGTAAGTCAGCTCCTCGGCGCCTGTCACCTGAGCCTTGATGGCGGTGAAAGCCTCGTTATCCTCGTTGGCTTGCAGCGCAGCGACGGTGCGGTTCTTGCCGTTGCGGAAGATCACGAATTCGATGCCGTGGAAGCCGAGCAACTCCTGTCCGAGCTTACCAGCCGCGTAGGCGATAGCGTCGTTTTCGTCACCGCCGAGCTTCTCCAGCTGGTACTTGTTAGTCAGGGCAGCAGCCAGACCGTCCACGTCGAGCGGCCAAGTGTCGATGTGCGGATCTACGCCGAAATCGGTAGCGGCACCAAAGAGGAAGGCCTCACTCTGCTCGTAACTGGAACGAGCCTTGATGAACGTTTTGCAGATCTCGTCCACCTCGGCCTGCGTGAGGCTCTTGGGGTCTTTGAGGAACTTTTCCTTGGCAGCCTTGAGCTTGTCGTAGAGCTCAGAGGTCTCGGCAGCGAGGTTTTTGTAAGTCAGGTTGACCGTGTTATCCACATACTGCTTGGCGATCTGACTCATCTCTTTCTGCTTCTCAGTAAGCTCTTTCTCGATAGGATCATTGTTTTTCTCGCATGAGGAGAATCCCCATGTCAGCATTGCCCCTACGGTGAGGAGCAATGACGTTCTAAGATACTTCTTAATCATGTGTCTATTTATTAATAATGATGAATGCGTGTGTGCGTGTGTAGTACTCTCATCTGGGTATGCCATCGTGGCTCGTCTCTCGATGTCGGATCAGAGGAAGAAGCCCTCATAGGCAATGCCGAGGGAGATGGAGGGTTCGTTATTGTATTGCTGCTTGAGCAGACGGGTGGAGTATTCGCCCTTCACCACGATCTGCGGCAGGGGGAAGTAGTTGAAGCCCACGGCCAGGCGTTGCTTGCCGGTGTACTCATACTTCTGCTGATCGCTGGAGGGGATGTAGGAGTTATAGTATTCGTACCGTCCGAAGAGGTAGAATTTCTGGTCGTCAGCGCGCAGCCGAGCCACCTGCGAGAAAATATCGTAGCCCGCTTCAAGGCCTACGGCCACGGCATTCTTGCCGACGGGAGTTTTCTTGTAGGGGGCGGAGTTGGCCGTCAGGTTGCGTTTGATGGTGCTGATCGTAGCGGCGTCGCCTACGTAACCGTAGTCGGCGTTACCGCGGACGATCCAGTTGAACCGGTTAAACGCGAAGTCGAACGCACCGATGGCCACGGTGCCTTTCACATTGTCGTAACGCTTCACGTTGCCATTGGCGTCCTTCCCCTCGAGATCGTGCGGGAAGGCGTTGTGCATGGCGCGGCCATAGTATCCGCTCAGGCCGATGCGCAGCCCGGGGAAGGCGTAATAGTCGAGTCGGCCGATGAAGCCGTATTTGTTGGCCACCTTAAACTCATAGGGCGATCCGGCGCCGCCATTCACCCAGCCTTCACGATCGAAGAAGAAGGCGTCGAGGCCAGCCACCACTTGCGCCTCATACCGGACGCGTCCCGTGCGGCCCCAGAAGCTGATCCCCGTGTCGTGCCATGTGCAAGGCAGGATCGTGGCCTCGCCTTCGGGACGATAGACGGTGAAGAAATGGAGTGGCTCGTGGTGCGCGTTTGTCATGCCGATGGGCACAACGATGTGGCCCGCGCGAATGTTGAAGGCGCGTGAGAAAGACTTCTGGATCCAGAACTGCTCCAGCTCCACCTCGCCGCCTTTCTCGACTTCCATCTCCCACTCGCCGCCCTCGGTAAATTCCTTTTCCTGAGCGCTACCTGTACCGGTGTGTTCGAACTCGATCTCGGTGCCCATCGTCCATCCTTTCCCGAAATTGTAGTTCAGATAGATGACGGCGTGCGGCACATCGAAACGCCCGTGGCTGGGGTCGTTCTTGTACTTGGCTGCATCGCTGTAGCGATACACATTGTCGCTGTAGAAATTGCGGGAATAGGCGATCTCGCCGTATCCACCGACGCTCAATCGGTTGCCCAGCACGTGATGTTGCACACTGTCCGAGGCATTCACTTGCGCCTCTACGGGCACGGTGGCGACGCCAGCCATAAGCCCGAGTAATAACCCAATCTTGACCTTATTCATTGTTCTTAATTATATGTCTGCTGCTTCTGTCGAAAGCCCCTTTGGAGTGAAAGGCTTTCGGCGGCAAAAGTAGAGGCGCCTCCAAACCATCACAATCCCAAATATTAGGGATGTGAAAAATCTTTGTGGAGAGCGCGTCGCATCCTTCCCCCCCCTAGGGATCAAGCCCGGAAATGCCGTGGCGTCCCCGTGCGGCTCTTACCTTTGGCCCGACAAAATGGTATATCAAACGGATAGAAAGAACATGAAGAAGAGACTTGGTAAGTGGCTTTTGGGCCTCATGGGCTGGCGTGTAGGGCCGGCGGGCGACGAGGTGGCGAAGTGCGTGATCTGCGTAGCGCCACACACGAGCAATATGGATTTCATCATCGGCGAACTGTTTTATCTCGCCATTGGCAAGCAGGCCGCGTTTTTGATGAAAAAGGAATGGTTCGCCTTTCCGCTGGGCCTCTTCTTTCGCGCCCTCGGTGGCGTCCCGATCGATCGCAGTCGCAACACCTCCATGACGGAGCAGATGGCCGCAGAGTTCGTCCGCCGCGACCGTTTCCGCCTGGCCATCACGCCCGAAGGCACACGCAAACGCGTGGACGAATGGAAGCGGGGCTTCTATTACATCGCGCTCAAGGCCGGCGTGCCCATCCAGCTGGGATACATCGACTACGGACGGAAGGAGGTCGGCATCATGGAGACTTTCCGCCCTACCGGCGACGCCGAAGCCGACATCCAATACATCCGCTCGCGCTACGATGGCATGACCGGTAATCACAGCGAACGATTCCAATAAACGCCCCCCCCCCCCTTGGTCCTGTTAAGGAGCGTATTTTTCCGGCCATCGCGTGCCCCGCATTCCCGCCGAAAGACTTATTAATCGAGGAGTTTACTTAAACGAACCCGCTGACTTCCGGTGCCCTTTATCCGGCAACCTACTTTTGCGGCCGTATTAAAAACCAGAAACAATGAAGAAACTATTCCTCCTTGCGGCCGTCGCCCTCCTCAGCCCGACGGCCTCGATCATGGCGCAGGACGACGCGCCGCGCGACACCTCGTATTGGACACACAGCGGTGCCGCCTCACTGACCTTCGGGCAGACCTCCTTCACCAACTGGGCCGCCGGCGGCGAAAACTCCGTCTCCGTGCTCGCCGCCTTCGCAGGCAAATGGAACTACGCGAAGGATAGATGGATGTGGGACAACTCAGCCGACCTCGGCTACGGCCTCACCTATCAAGGCAGCGATCAGATCAAAAACGACGACCATATCGACCTCGCCACCCGACTCGGCTACAAGGCCTCAGCCACCTGGGCCTACGCGGCGGAGCTGAACTTCAAGTCGCAATTCAACAAGGGCTACAGTAAGTATCCCGTGACGGACGACGCCGCCTACATCTCCAAATTCATGGCCCCAGGCTACCTGCTCGGATCCATCGGTATGACCTACACCCACCCGCGCGAAGACCTCAAGGTGCTCATTTCACCCGTGTCTGAGAAGATGACCTTCGTCTCCGACCGCCGCCTCTCCGACGAGGGCGCGTACGGCGTCGAGAAGGGCGACCGCGTGCTGGCCGAGTTCGGTGCCCTGGTCAAGGGCACCTACTCGAAGAAGATCACCGAAAACGTCCTCTTCAACACCGAAGTCCTCCTCACCTCGGCCTACAAAACCTTTGGCAACGTCGATGTGGACTGGAAGATGTCGCTCGACTGGAAGCTCAACAAATACTTCACCTTCAAGGCCAACACCTACCTCCTCTACGACGACGACATCCGCTACGTCGACAAGGACGGCGTGAAGCATGGCCCGCGCGTACAATTCAAAGAAGTCGTTGGCCTCGGCCTCGGATACATCTTCTAAGAGACCCTCTTAGTCATCTCTCAAGCAGTTATCGAGAAGGCGCTGTGGAACTTGTTTTTCGCAGTGCCTTTCTCTTTTTTTCTTAGTGATTGTACGATACAATCAGCCGAAACGGTTTCGTTTCTCGCGATTGTACGATACAATCAGCCGAAACGGTTTCGTTTCTCGCGATTGTACGATACAATCAGCCGAAACGGTTTCGTTTCTCGCGATTGTACGATACAATCAGCCGAAACGGTTTCGTTTCTCGCGATTGTACGATACAATCAGCCGAAACGGTTTCGTTTCTCGCGATTGTACGATACA
>ERZ773014.2279-NODE-2279-length-11356-cov-3.228121_pt1 | contig 11356 bp, 11 predicted proteins | sample MGYA00580841_ERZ773014 | MGnify/ENA primary metagenome ERZ773014 (study PRJEB29015, sample SAMEA2737989) | human oral metagenome | biome: human oral; feature: human-associated habitat; material: dental | place: China | collected 2067 ...
CAGGACAAATCGCCACAGCCTCATCGATAGGAACACCACGAACTTCATGCAGATAGGCAGAAACCAAAGCAATTGCCGGAAACGTATCGCGTCGGCATGGCTCGATAGAAATATTTACCCCTGCGCCAAGCTGCCGCCGAATCAGAGATGTTTGCTCCCGCCCCGTTGCAACTGTAATCGGCACATCTGCCGCAACACTCTGCACCTGACGGAAGACACGCTGAATCATCGATTCGTGTGTTCCGTCTTGTCGTTTCAAAAGACGAAGAAATTGCTTAGAATATAAATCATTGGAGAGCGGCCACAGACGCTTGCCCGCGCCGCCGGAAAGTAATACAAGTTGCATATCTACCCCATCCTGCATAGCACAAGTCTACATAAACCGCTCTCCACACACCAATCATTCATCAAGCAAAATACGCTTTGATATGCTTGCAGACCTCTTCAATCTCCTCATCTGTCAGTTGTGCTGCGGACGGAAGCCAAAGCCCCTTGCGCGAAATCTCCTCCGTCACAGGATAGCTCCCCTCATAGCCATAGGCAGGCTCTGCATGGAGCGGCGGATAGAAGTCACGCGAGCCGACACCATGTTCCTTCAGATAGGTTTTCAGTCCTTCGCGATCCTCCACAAGAATATCAATAAACCACGGTGTCGTATTCTCATAATTTGTCGGGATAAATTCAACCTGCTTTACATCAGCAAGCAATTTTTCATAGAGTTTGCCGATTTCCTTCTTTCGCTCGACACGATAGGCGAGCTTCTTCATCTGCTCCAGACCGACAACCGCCTGCAGATCCGTGAACTTGAAGTTCCATCCCTTGATGAGATAATGATCAATACCGCCCTGCGAGCGTCCGAAATCACGAATCTTCCTGATACGGTCGAAAAGCTCCGCATCGTCCGTGATGAGTGCACCGCCCTGCCCCGTCGTAATGACCTTCGGCGCACTGAACGAGAAGCTGCCGATATGACCAAAAAGCCCGAGATGCTTGCCATTGACGCGTGAACCAAGTGACTGCGCGGCGTCTTCAATTAGCCAAAGACCTTTCTCTTTGCAGAACGCCGCAAACTGCTCGATCTCTTCCGGATAACGCCCATTGATGGTCACGAGCATGACCGCCTTCGTCTTCGGCGTGATCGCCGCCTTCATCTTCTCAAAGTCCATGCAGAGATTCCGGCGGTTGATGTCAACAAAGACAGCCTTCGCCCCGATCAGTTCCGCAGAGTTCGGCGTCGCAACCATCGTATAATCGGGGACAATAACCTCGTCATCCTTCTTTACACCACATGCCATCAGTGCGATCGAAAGACTGACCGTTCCATTTGCAACAACAGAGCAGTACTTTGCCCCCGTATATTCCGCGATACGGTCTTCAAGCTCCCGCGTCTTGCGGAATTCCGTCACCCAGCCGCCGGATTTCATATATTCATGTACGGCATTCGCCTCGGCATCGTCAAACCACGGCTCCATCTGATTGATAAACTGACTCATTGAAACCACCTCCACAAATACTGTTTAGATTCGTACCCGATCCACTTCAGCCCCAAGGTAAGGACCATTTTTTATTTCTACGACTTGCGTACCATCTTCCAAAATTTTATACCCATGCGCGCCGTTGAGCAAGACCAAAATTTCTCCCTGTTTCACGACAAACCTGTCCAGCAGCGAATGGGGCTCATCCTCATCAAAGATACTCGCTTGAATCGAACCTTTCTGAATGACAAGAACCTCCTGCGTACGCTTGACTGTACGCTCTACGAGGTTGTGCTGATGCGCAAGCAGGTCTTTTCCTGCCTCATACCGCCATGTTCCAACCTGAATGAAGTCCGCGTCATCCGAGAAGAACCCTAGTCCATCCTTAATATCCTCTGTCGTGATATGTTTCGCCAAAAGCTGTCCACTCGGAGATTGTACTGTTTTCATTTCTATCCCCCATTTCCATCAAATAATATAAGCCTAAACGGCTATTTAACGGTTTTCAAGATACCACGCGACCGTCTCACGAATCCCGGCGCGAAAATCCTTCTCGGGACGCCAGCCGAGGAGCTCCATCCCTCTGCTGCCGTCTACCGTTTTATACGGAGCACCATCAGGCTTCGATGGGTCGAGTTTCAATTCGCCCGTATAGCCGACATCCTCTTGGATGATTTTCGCCATATCGATGATGGATATGCCCTTGCCCACGCCGATATTCACGGGCCGCTCCTCGTGCGGTGCATCGAGTCCGCGCACCATCGCCTCCGCACCATCATCGACATACAGCCATTCGCGCACAGGCTTTCCCGACCCCCAAACAATGACCTCGGGCAGGTTCTCTCGCTTTGCCTTTACAATCTTCATGATGAGAGCGCCGAGTGCATGAGAACGCTCCTCCTCAAAGTGATCCTCGGGACCATACATATTGGAAAGAATCAGGTTGAGCGAGTCCAGACCATACTGCTTCTCGTACGCCCATGCACCTACCCAGGAAGTCTTGCGCGCATGTCCATAAACCATGACAGACTCATGAAGTTTGCCCTCCCAGAACTCACTTTCCTTGAAAAACGTTGCCCTCGCGGGATAGGCACAGTTTGAAATTGGGTTGACAAGCCGCCGAACAGAAACCTCTTTACAGGCATCGAGAATGTTGATTGTCATCAGCAGATTGTTGCGGAAAAGCTCCGCAGGATGCTTATAGCCGAACTGAATGCCGCCGACATAGGCGGCGCAGTTGATGACCTTCTCCGGCTTCACCTCTTTGAAGAGCTTTTGAACCGCAGAGGGTTCCCTTAGATCTATTCCCATCGACAACGATGTCGGATGAAATGCCAACCCGCGTGCCTTTAGTTTTCTTGCAACGCGTTTCCCAAGAAAGCCCGTCGCACCCGTCAATAAAATCATTTGTGATCACCGCCAAAATTATCAAACTTCATATCATAATCCATCATAATCTCCACAAGACGCTCGAAGCTCGTCTTGTTCGTCCAGCCAAGCTTCTCCTTCGCCTTGGACGGGTCGCCCCAGAGGAACTCAACCTCGGCAGGACGGAAAAAGCTCGGATCAACATCAACAAGAATGCGGTTTGTCTTGCGGTCATACGCCTTTTCCTCGACGCCCTCACCTTCCCATGCAATCTTCACACCGATATGACGGAAAGCAAGCTCCGTGAACTCCCGCACCGTATGCGTTTCACCCGTCGCAATCACGAAGTCATCAGGTTTGTCCTGCTGCAGCATCAGCCACATCGCCTCAACATAATCCTTCGCATAGCCCCAATCACGCTTTGCGTCCAGATTGCCAAGGGACAGCTTGTCCTGTCGCCCCTGAGCGATACGTGCCACAGCGCGTGTGATCTTCTTCGTCACAAAATTTTCTCCACGCCGCGGTGATTCATGGTTAAACAAGATCCCATTACACGCATACAAATCATAAGCTTCCCTGTAATTTACAGTAACCCAATACGCATACAGCTTTGCAGCGCCATACGGGCTTTTCGGATAAAACGGCGTTTTCTCACTCTGCGGAGCAGTCTCAGGAAGACCGCCAAAGAGCTCCGAGGTAGACGCCTGATAGAAACGTATCGGAATACCGGCTTGACGCACTGCCTCAAGCAATCGAATTGTTCCAACTCCTGTCGCCTCTGCCGTATACTCCGGAACCTCGAACGAAACCGCAACATGGGACTGTGCCGCAAGGTTATAAACTTCATCGGGTTCGACCGCGCGAATTAGTGCGTGTGCGCTGCTCGAATCCGTCAGATCGCCATAGTGGAGGAAAATACGACCATTATATTGCATATCCGATAGGAGATGGTTAATGCGCTCTACACATGGTGTACTGTGCCGACGAATAATACCGTGTACCTCATAGTCCTTTTCAAGCAAAAGCCCAGCCAGATATGAGCCATCCTGCCCATTGATACCTGTAATAATCGCCTTTTTCATATTGAACCCCTTCCTTTTTTGCTGTGCCTCGAGACAAATAAGATAAGGAAACAGCTGTATACGAGAAAACTCTTCGTACACATTTATTGTATGTTTATTAGATTACAATCCTTATTTTCCGGCGTCTTCAAAGCTATTAAACATTTGTCGTATTTTTCTTCGCATATTCCATGGTATCATTCTTTGGAATATGCGGCTTCTATATTCTTTAAATATATATATATATAATTCCCGCGTGCTCATCAGCTTCCTTGAATTGGGTAGCTCTATACCTTGTTCTTTTAAAACATGATATACCCTTGGATCATATTTTCCTTTTATGATTAGATTCAGATAGGGAAATAGTGCATCAAGGCAGGAATACCATTTATCGTATTTATCTGTTCTGGCGGACCCAGTTATTTCAAATTGCCACGCATTCTCTTTTTCATCCAGGATATCCAATAAAACCTGCTTTTTCCAAATAGAAAACACGGCAGATGATCTATATAATTCTCCTTTTCTCACGACCCCGATAGTTTCATATTTTTCCCCTGTTGGAGGTGGCAACGGGTTTAAGCGTAGATAATTCATATCCTCTTCTTGGAAAACACGAATCATTTCATCTATGCTCTTGATTCTTATTCCATCTGTTATGAACAGATCATCAAATACTGTCAGTATATTTTTTTCTTCTATCTTGGACAGCGCTGATTTCAAATTAGCACTCCATGTAACATCCTCACCAACACAAATCGTTCTTACTCCATATCCTTCATATATTTTATTGTTCGACAGTAAATAAACCGGATAGTTGTTATGCGGCCATTTTTTATGGAAGTCCATGAAAAAGGCATCCCAAATATCCGCATATTTATCGCACGACAAAACAAGTATTGCGAAGCTGTTCATGCTTACCCTTTCTCTCTCCAGCCAGTTGACACATACATCATGTCTTTCAGGGAACCATATTCATTACCACTTCACTGCTCCTCCGGCACCGGATAATATACGCCCTTGTATTCAAGATAACTTTTATTTAGATCCAAACAAACACACTCAATCCTTGGTTTTCGTTCCTCTATGGGTGGTAATTTCATATAATCACCATATAGGATTCTTAAATATAAATCACAATCCTGCGGTACAGGCATATCATGTCCTTCAAACGGAATGTACATCGGTTTTTCAAACATTTCTTTAGGGTATTTATGTGAGATATGAACAAACGCGCACAATGCCGCATAGTTCGAACAAGCCCTTATATTATATTTGCTCATCTGTTTTTCTGCAAAATGAAAGATTTTATATTGATTTTTTCTATTAGAAACTAGTTTTAATAACCCCCTGCAGACTTTTTCGATAAACCACCCATATTTTTTTGTCGGCAGTTGATTGGCATACAGAGAAAATACAACCGCCCAAAATATCTGTAAATATCTCTGATATTTTTTTTCGGGATAGCCATCCAATGGTGATATTTCAAGAGCAATGCCTTGATTGGCATCAAAATACTCGTGTCCTTTTTGTATATAAGTCGTATTGTTATCATGAATTGTTATATATTTATTCCCGTTTACTATCTTTTCATTCGGACGAACACAGGAAAACCTTTTTGTATCTGCATCCTTATTCCAAAGCTCCTCCAGACGTTCATAGTCATCTCTTTTCATCATCAAGTCGATATCATCATCCCATGGAATGAATCCGTTATGTCTAATCGCCCCTAAGCACGAGCCCCCTCCTAAATAAAATTCCATTTTGTGATCGTCGCAAAATTTTTTAAAATAAATCAACAAGTCCAGACTCTTTTTTTGTAATACCCTTAATTCATCATCGTCAATGGTATACATCTGCTTCCCCCTAAATATTCATATATATTTCTTTTATCGCTTTACATTTTACCTTAATAGAATTAAAATTCCATATCCCAACCGCGAACAACAACAGCCCATATATCACGCCCCCCTTGAAGGCGTCCAAATTAACAACAATAATATAATACAGTATCACAATCATAAATGTAATACCTTCTGCCCCCATTGAATACCGTTCTATACAAAGCGCCCTCTTAATTATTTTCATCCCCATAATATGTTTACAGACAAAAATAGAAACAAGGCACATCATAACATTTATTACAGAGCACATATCCAACCAAATGATTACCCCAAAAAGCACGCTTACAAGCAGGCTCACGACATTTGTATATAAAATTTGTTTTTCTTGTCTTATCACCTTTAATATTGTCGATTCCAATGATGTCCATTTTATATCATATATGCACATAGGGAACAAAAGCCCCATATATATAAAGCTGTCTACATAATTGGGAAGCCATATTGTCAATAAAACACATAACGGGAAATATAGCCATTGCAAACATAAACCAAAATAGCATAACAGATCATTCGTAAGCACAAAACTATCCTTTATATATTTTTCATTGATCCGCCTCATTGCCGGGAACAACGCCAAACTAGCTGCATTTGATAGTACAACAAAAGCTCCAACAGCACTAATTGCCAAAGATACCTTACCGAAGGTAATTATATCCCACTTGTTTTCAATCAAAAATCTAAAAATACCTATTGATAACATACTGGAAAAATTAGAAAAATATAAATTCACCCCACAAGACCAGTTTTCTACAATCTCAGAAACAGCTTTTTTAAGGTTTGCGACGCCGCTGCTTCGGAGCTCCGGCATAATTCTTCTGACATATAAGTATGAACAGCCTCTTGCCAGCAAGTCTATAAAGCATATTACTTCAAAGGAATTTTGCTTATGAAAAATAAAGTAGATTATACTCAATGATATAAATACTATTCTTTCTAAGAGCATCACCTTGGCATATTCCGCCATTCTCGCCGTGGTGAGCAAAAGTTGTGAGTAAAATATCCTAATACCGGCTAAAACAAATGCTATGGCACAAATCATAAATACAATACCTTTTTCGGTATCCGGTTCGAACCCGCCTATAGCAAATATGATGGTTGCCATGAGAACTTCTATAATCGTTAAAAACTTGAATTGAGCATACAGCAGCGGGAACTCCAATTCCTTATAACGGACTCCGCCATACCTCAAATAAATTCCGTCAATGATTCCAAGATGTCCAAAAATGACAAAAGACGAATAAAACAAATATAACTGAAAATAAGAATAATCCACTTCCGATAGCACTTTAGGGAAAATCAGTGTAATAGATACAGAAATAAGCAGGGACAAAAAATTCGAACTAAACACCGCAAAAAAACCATACAAAAACTTCAATTTACCTTTTTTCATACCCAGCATTCTTACCTGTCGTCACCAAAGCTCAAATTAGCTTTATATGTAATATTCCCTGCCGACGCTCTCAAATCAGTATCATGCCCTGTCTGAGCCGCATTGATTCCGTACAAAAAGGTCACACTATACACGAAGACAATCGACGTAATCAATAAAGCTTTTTGTCTTATTTTATTTTTACACAACAGTATAATCCACGCTATAATAAATACGGCTGAAAAAAACGCCACTATCCTTGAATAAGGTCTTACTAGCATAAATTTCATCATCGTACATAGCGAGAGCAGAACTCCTATCACATATTCATCCCTAATATTCCAATCGAGTTGTTTAATCAAAAAGAGAAATTGAAAGAGAAAAAACCATGCACTTAGACCTAAACCAACATCCGTATCCAAGGGGACAAAATCTATATAGTTCTCATAAATTCCAAGTTGCGATATTGTCCAGGAAGCCCAAATATACTTAAATGAAGTAAATGATAATACAATTGCAATACAAGTAAGAATTACATATTTCCCCTTGCTTATATGCATCTTAAGTACAAGCGGCAGAACAAGCATCGCCAATGCGCTTATATGTATAAATGCAGCGATTAGACACCATATAATATATTTTTTATTGTTATTTTCTATTAAATATCTATATGCATACAACAATATCGCAATCGCTAAATACTGTCTCACCACATTCATCGAGAACCACCAGCCCATATCAAAAGCCGATATGATCCACAAAGATATGAATAGCAGAATATAGCGCCTATCTTTTACATACACTTTTGCTGATTTCCATATAAATACGGCTATAGCGACACTGTAAAAAGCAAACACACATTGGTAGCCTAATTCTGCTTTTTGAATTATCGTGGATAATATTTGAAACGATATCTCCGGATAAGGTAAAATTTCATCCATCACATCACATAAAAAAAACAGTTCTATATAGCTTGAATAATCTTCTCCAATATTGTTTCTTACGGCGGACATAATGGTTACGATCACCAATAGAAACCATGCCAGTATCGGTACTTCCTTCTTTATCATAAATAAGGAAACTATATTTATTCCAATAACCAGAAGAACGATCCCAACCCACGTCTCCAATATATTCACCCACCAATATTATTAAAAGGAAGCGCCGACAAAACAAACCTTCGGATTGGTACAGTTTTTCTATCAATGAATTGAATGGTGCTAATAATCACATATCGCTATCATGCGCTCATACATATCCTTCAAATCCCGGCAAGGCTGCCATCCAAGCTGCCGGATTTTTTTCGTATCAAGATTCATATAGAGTTCCGGCGGATAAACGGAGGCACTTTTTTCATCTTCACGAATAACAACACCTACAGGCGATCCATATTTTTCCAAAACAACGGGAAGATTAGCTACACATTCCGCCATCTCACGAATCGAGCAGTAGGAATCTTCATTCGCAGCATTATACGCCTCGCCATTCTTTCCGCAGAGAAGCACAGAAAGCATAGCGGTAACCGCATCTGCAGTATATAGGTATGAGTGTTCTGTTCCCCCCTTCGTCTTTAGTACAAGATCTTCTCCCCGCAGAGCCGACCGCATGAGCTGAGCGAACACGCGGTTGTCATTTCGAGGTACACCGGCACCAAAGGTTTGTGTGAGTCGAATAACCTTTGCAGGCACCCCATACTCGGCAGCGTATGCGCAACAAAGAGCTTCTACCATACGCTTTACCTCAGGATAGGAGTTGCGTGGTTGCATCGTATCAACAAAGCTCTCATGGGCTTCCTCCACTTTTTCTCTGCGGTGAAGCGCACCATAGACCTCCATACTGGATAGGAAGAGAAATGATTGGATGCGCTTCTTACGGGCAAACTCAAGAAGCGAAATGGAACCCGTGAGATTTTCACGAATGGTCTCCACGGGATGCTCGGCAAAATAACGGCTCGCAGTCGGACTGGCTCCATGGATAATGTAGTCAACTTTTTCTCCAATGACAGGGATATGCATCAGATCTCCACACAGAAAGGAGAGGGGAGCTCCTGCTGCCAAAAGCTCGCAAAACCGTCCTTTTGCACGTTCTTCGTTTCGAATCAATGCAAGAATACGCAACGGAATCGCCCGATACAGAGCAGCATAGGAAAGTGCGGAGATGAGATTAAATCCGAGGAGTCCTGTGCCACCTGTAATAAGTACGGTCTTCCCCTTTAGATCCCCCCAAGGCAGAAACGAGGCATTTGCAATATACTCCATATCCTCACGAAATATATCATTTTCAATCCACATAGGAATCCCCTCTCATGAAAATTACTTTTAGAGCGACCATTATGGCTCAAATCCCGGCAATCTGCATATTCTCGCGCGCATCCAACAGTGCACGGAAGAGATAAAAGTCCGTCGGCGTAGTAATCTTGATATTCTCAACGGATCCCGTCACCATATAAAGATGCGCGCCGTAATACTGCATCATCATTGCCGAGTCAATGAAATCGTTCCGCCCCTCAGCCTTTGCCTGTAAATGTGCTCGATAGAGCTCAGCAAGATAAAAACATTGCGGTGCACGCGCCATAGCGCAATGGGAACGATTGAAGATCTGTCCCACCTCATCCGCCTCGCTTTGAACAAAAATAGTTTCAATCGCAGGTGTCGTTGTTACTGCATTTCCATGAAGTTCCACAGACGTCAAACACATAGTAATCGTTTCTTCGTCGATGAGAGGCCGTACACCATCGTGTACTAAAACGACATCTTTTTCACTCTTTGAGATCTGTCGCGCACACGTAAGCCCTGCGAATATCGATTCCTGTCCCGTTTCTCCACCAGGTACAACATCGACAACCTTTGGGAGATGATAGTCACGTATTAACTTGTTTGCATATTCGATCCACGATGCAATGCAAACAAGTACAATCGCATCAACTTGTGGATGATTCTGAAAGTGCTCCAGCGTGTAGATAAGAACAGGTTTTCCGTGCATTTTCAAAAACTGCTTCGGTATTGCCTTTGTGTTCATACGCTTGCCTGCACCGCCGGCAAAGATCACCGCAATATTCATAGACTATACCTCATACATTTCAAAAAATAGAAGTAACTCCTCTACAGCTGTTCCCCTTCTTGATTCATTGATAAAATGAACTTTGTCAGATTTGCACTTTTCACCTGATTGAGAAGGATAACTAAATGTAGAGATATGTTCTGTTGAGAATTTTTCAAAAAACATGCTAAAATAAAGTACTGATTCTATATGTGTTCCATTCGCCCCTTTCGATGATTCCGGGCTTACGAAAACTACATCCCCCTATAGTGTTTATGTAGTCCCCGCGCGGCATAGAACATCAGATAATAGACGGATTTTAACCATGAGAGTCCTTGCGTCTTACGATACACCTGCCACGTCCACGCAAGGCTTTGTTGTTTGCTTGCAGTGAGCGAATCTGCACTCTTACGATAGCGTGCGAGATCCTCATGCAGGGCGTAGGCTCGCCCTCCTCCTTGATGCAACAGATTCAACCATGTCACATAGTCTTCATGACGAACATGCGGCATTTCAATATGTGGAAATATCTTGCGATCAAGCATGACTGTCAGACAGCCGATATCATTCCCCTTCAGAAGCTCATGATAATCGACGCTATCATGTGTACGTATTAACTTTCCTGGCATCGCCGGATCTTTATAAAACTGTCGATATTCTGTATACGTAAACCCGCTGCCATTGCATTGCATAAACTCAAGCTGTCGTTTCAATTTATTGGGAAGCCAGAGATCATCACTGTCGAGAAAGGCCAGATAGCGACCTTCTGCAGTTCTAATAGCTCTGTTGCGGGCTTCTGCGACCCCCATGTTATACTCTTGACGATAATATTTTATGCGCGAGTCCGTATGCACATACTCTCGAACAGTCTCGGCAGTCATATCCGTTGATGCATCATCTACCACAATCAATTCCCATTGTGTATGAGTTTGATCTAGAACAGACGAAATGGATCCGCCAATAAATGTCGCACTGTTGTAAGCAGGCATAATTACGGAAACAAGTTTATCCTGCACTAAAAATCACCATATATATCTTTCCGAATATCATATTTCGTCAAGTCAATCTCCTCTTGAAATTGAGCTGTACCTTCTGTTGCACTTTTCGTAAATAAGACCTTAACGGTCTGTATAATAATAGTCA
>ERZ773014.2282-NODE-2282-length-11345-cov-3.938530_pt1 | contig 11345 bp, 13 predicted proteins | sample MGYA00580841_ERZ773014 | MGnify/ENA primary metagenome ERZ773014 (study PRJEB29015, sample SAMEA2737989) | human oral metagenome | biome: human oral; feature: human-associated habitat; material: dental | place: China | collected 2067 ...
GGTGTCGATAATCTTTTCCTCGCCAGTAAAGAATGGGTGAGATGCTGATGAAATGTGAACCTTAACCAATGGGTATTCGTTGCCGTCTTCCCATTTGATAGTCTCGGTTGTTTGCGCTGTTGACTGGGTCAAGAACGCGAAGCCCGCTTGTTCGTCGCTAAATACGACAGGGCGATAGTTCTGTGGGTGAATACTGCTTTTCATAACTGTTCAATTGTACATAATTTATCGTAAAATGTCAAAAGTCCGCAATCTTAACTTTGCTATTTTGAAAAAAGTTATGACATAATATAGGTATGATTGAGTTGTCAACTAGTTCTGGTGTTTTGGATAGGTTAAATCCGACGACACTACCAGATTTATCGTCACAGGCTAAAGATATTAGTCGAGTTAGCCCTGTATATTATGTACGTACAGATGAATATCTTGGAACGATGACGAGCGATCCTTGCTTTATATGGATGCAACGTAAAACAACTGAATATGAAGCTCTGAATGAATTTTTATATTTTATGGAAATGGCCGAGCCGTATTTACCTGATTACAGAAAGGGTGACGCTAGAGAATTAAGAAGTGAATTGACTTTTTTGGGTATGCCAGAATTGCATTTTGCGGCAACAGCGCTAGCGAAAAGGCTTAGGCATCATTTGGAAGTCGATAATAAACCCGTCTATGTTGACGTGGGAAATTCACTAAGTCAGTGCCGCGATGACAAAGAGATGAAAAGTAGCCAGTATATTTTAAGTCTAGTCTTATCTAAATTGCCAGATGATGTGTTCGAAGAATATAAAGGCAGACTGAGGGTATATGATGGCGTCGGTGAGGTTGAAAGGGACTCTAATATTGTATTTATCGATGATTGGGTTATTAGCGGTGCTCAGGTAAGAGAACGAATTTTCAACTTTGGAAGAAACAATAACCTCGAGGGATGCGAGGTGAGTGTACTGGTTATGGCGGCTAGCGGTAGCTACATTGACGACGGCATAAGTGTGGACTCTCGGTGGAGGGAAGTGATATATCCCGTAGAGGCTTGCTACAGGCTTAAGGGTAGCTCTGGTGCTTGGGGTATGAGCAGAGTAACAGGTATACACTCTTCGACTGATAACACATTTGGCACTGAGGTTAATTTTATAGCGTGCTGTGCTATCGAGAGGGGGATTCTCAGGGAGAAGGGGATTAGAAGGTTAACTCTACCTGCGTTGGTAAATATAGTACGGCCGTATCGAAATGGTGAAGATTTTGCCGGCTTATCGCGATTTAGGCAGCTGCAATCATTAGAGAGGTGATAATATTTGCAGGTTTAATGGCTATTTGGTATAATCACCGAGTAACTAATTTTAATGACACAATCCGTTTTACACTCCATAATCGTGAGCGGATGAGGCAAAAGGAGAAGGAAATGTCTGTAAAGGTAGACATTAAGGCTTTGCTGGAGTCAGGTGTTCACTTTGGACACAAAACCAGTCGTTGGCACCCAAAAATGGCGCCGTATATTCACAGTAAGCGTCAGGACAGTCACATCATTGACTTGGTCAAGACGGTCGAGGCACTGGACAAGGCTTTGCCAGAATTAACAAAAATCGCAGCGTCAGGCCGCAAAGTACTGTTTGTCGGCACGAAAAAGCAGGCTAAGGATGTTGTGCGTCAGGCTGCTGAAAAGATCAATCAGCCATATGTGGTTGAACGCTGGATTGGCGGTATGTTGACCAACGGCTCAACGATTACTCAGCAGATCAAGAAGCTGAAGAACTTGGAAAAGCGCATGGCGTCAGGTGACCTCGAAAAGCGCTACAACAAATTGGAAGTGCAGCGTTTCCAAGAGGAAATCGATAGCTTGAACGTTAAATATGGCGGCATCAAAGACTTGATGGGCAAGCCAGGCGCGGTGGTCGTGGTTGATGCTTTGACTGACGCAAATGCAGTGCGTGAGGCTCAGACATTGGGTGTGCCAGTATTTGCTATCGTTGATACCAATGTCAATCCAACTGGCATCGACTACGTCATCCCAGGTAACGACGATGCTATCAAGGGCATCCAATTGCTGCTAGATTACTTCACTGAAGCTGTTGCCGAAGGTGCGGGTAGCGTGAAAACTGAAGAAAAACCAGTGAAGAAAGAGGAGAAATAGGATGGGCGTTTCTGTTGATGACATTAAAAAACTGCGTGAATTGACTGGCGTAGGTTTGACCGACGCAAAGAAGGCGTTGGTTGAAGCTGATGGCGACTTTGACAAGGCACTGGAAGAGATGCGCAAAAAAGGCTTGACTAAGGCTGAGAAAAAAGGCGACCGTGAAGCGCGTGAAGGCTTGATCGAAAGCTATGTCCACTCTGGTCGAATTGGCGTGATCGTCGAGGTTAACTGTGAGACTGACTTTGTGGCTCGCTTGGACGACTTTAAGACGTTGGCGCACGAAATTGCTATGCAGATTGCCGCGATGAGCCCAAAGTATGTTTCTGAAGCCGACATTCCAGCAGAGGAGATGGAGCGCGTAAAAGCTGAGCTTATGGCGAGCGAATCTTTGGCAAGCAAGCCTGAAGAGATGCGCGAGAAGATTGTGGCTGGTCAGCTGAACAAGCACTTTGCTGAGCAAGTGTTGATGAGTCAGGCGTACATCTTGGACGATTCCAAAACTGTTGAGCAGCACATCAAGGAAGCGATTGCTAAATTGGGTGAGAACATTGTGGTTCGCCAATTTAAGCGAATTGAGCTGGGTGTCAGCGAATAGATTTTTTTTCGCACAGAGAAGAAATCGGCCGTAGTAATGCGGTCGATTTTTTTATTTTGTCAATATTTACCATAAGTATATTGACAAAATAGCAAATACATGCTAGTATGACTATATATCAAAAGTAAAGCCACGGATAACCATTGAGAAAATAAGAAGGAATAATATGAACGAAAAAATAGACGTAAGATTTAATCCAAACGCTGAAGTGCCTGATACAAAGACATATGAGCCTAAGGATATACCAAAGTCGCGTGATGAGCGAATTGCTGACGGTAAAGAAAAGGTAGATGCGTTAAAGACTAAAGTGAAGGAAGGTTTTTCTAAGACATGGAAAAAATTGTCCGAGAGCTTTTATATCGGAGTGAGTCGTGGCTCTGAATTACCTGGGCAGGTTGCAGAAAGGGCTGGTCAAGCTAAGGAAAAAATCAGCGACACCTATACTGTAGCAAAAAATAAGGCTACGGAATTATTTACGGGTGGTCGTGAGTTTATTTCTCAAAAGGCGGCAGAAGCTCGTACACGCAAGAGGGTGAGGCAGTGGCAACGTGAAATGCGTGCAGGAGATCGAGACGTATCTCGAAGTGAGCGTGAGGCCAAAAGACAACGATACCGCCAAGCCCGAGAGCAGCATAAGGCAGATAATGAGGCTGACAAGTCGACGATTGATAGCAATAAAGAGGCTGTAAAAAAATCTAAGCAAGAGCAAAAAGAAGCGGCTGCCAAGTTGGAGAAAGCAGAGAAGGAGCGACGAGAAGCGGAAGAAAGGGCTAAGAAGGCGGCCGCTGAGGCTGATAAGGCCAAGCAAGCTTCAGATGCTGATCCGTCTAATAAGAAATTACGTCTAAAGGCTGCTGAAAAATATAATTTAAGTATGGCGGCTAATATGGCATTAGAGAGTGCTAAGCTTGATGTAGATAATCTCAAATATACGATTGATTCTACTGAGGAAAAAATTCACAGTACTGAAGTAGTAATAAATGAAATCAAGGAGAAAATAAGAGATCGTGCTGCAGCTGCCAAGGAGCGTAAGACTAAACGAAGAGAGGCTCGTAGGGAATACCTTGGCGATAAGTGGGAATCTGCTAAAGAGAAAATTGCGCGAGTTGCTGGCAAGGGTGCTGACTGGATGAAGCAGTTCGGTAAGAAGATCTCTTCAGGAGTTGGCAAGGTTGCTAGGAAAGTCGCCAATAGGCTTGATCCAGTAGAGTCAGATAGTAACAAATAAGCATAATTGATAATAAAAAATAAAAAGGATATCATAAAATCATGAATAACGACCAAACCCAATTAAACATTCGAGCAACAATAGTCACCAAGGCGCAGCTGAATTCAATCGGCATTAGTCTGTCAGACGATCAGATGCAGGCGCTGATCCAGCACGTAGAGGAGACAATCAACGGGCGGATCAGTGAGGAGGTTGTTGAATCTTTGACTGACGAACAGTTGGCGGAGCTGGTAAAAATGCAAGATAGCAATGTGTCAGCTGAAGAAATTGACGCATGGATTCGTGAGCGAATTCCAGAATATGGTGAGATCATCGAAGATAATGTGGCTATTGTTTTAGGGGAACTGGTAGAAAATTCCGACGCGATTCAAGCATAAATAATATAGATAAAGCGCATCCGCCTTCTTATGAGAGGGCGGATTTTTATTGCGTGGAAATAATGAGGCAGCCATCTTTTTGGTGGCGTGAGTCTGTCGTGGTGACGATGAATTGATGATTTTGAATGGTTTCCTGAAGGAGTTTTTCGCGGGTGGCGTCTAGCTCCGAGAAAACGTCGTCTAGTAGAATTAATGGTCGCGATTGGCTGATTTCTGTTTGGAGCTCCAATTCTAGCAGCTTAAAGGCTAGCATAATAGTGCGCATTTCGCCGCGCGAGGCGACTTTAACGGCGGGCTGATCATGGAGAAAAATTGTGAAATCTTCACGGTGTGGGCCGACAGAAGTGAAGCCTGTGGCAATTTCATATTCGCGAGCTTTCTCTAGGCGGTTAAGTAAAGATTGGTCGTAGTTTTCTAGGGGTGCAGTGGCGCTATACTCTATTGATAATTGTGTATTTTTCCCCGCTAAAGATTCGTATAAATTTTTTATGCGAGGCTCGTTAGCTTGGAGAAATTTAGCTCTTTTTTGGGCGATGTTGGTTGCGTATTGAACAAATTTTATATCCCACGCAAACAGGTTATCGCGCCAGATTTGTGAATCTTCTTGATGGGATTTTAGGAGCTCGTTGCGCTGTAATAGTGTGCGATTGAAGGCTCGCAGATCAGTGTCGTATTTGGAGTCAAGCCGAGCAATTAGCCCGTCTAGAAAATCGCGCCTGCGGGAAGGAGAGGAGGAAATTAAACGTAGCTCACTTGGCTCAAATAGGACTACAGGAAGACGATTTTTTCTGGTCAAGGCTTTTGATTTATTATCGTTAATGATGAATTCTTTGCTAATTTTTCCTGGTGCTGCGTTTAGCTTTATTCGCCTTGCACCAAAGTCTCCCTCTAGGTGAATAACTGTTTGAGGGGCGTTAAATGTCATGCAATCACTAAGACTGCCACGAAAACTGCTACCGCGTAAGGCTACGTAAACCGCTTCAAGTAGATTTGTTTTGCCGGTGCCGTTTGGTCCAACAATAACTGTACCAGAATCACTAAAAGTTGCTTCATGTAGGCTGTAAGATCGGAAATTATATAGTTTAATCTTAGAAATCACCCTGTTATTATATCACGGGTCAATAGGTGAAATTAGCAGACAAGGCGCCTGAAGTTTGGTATAATAGCGGTAGATAAATTGGAGGAATATATGTTTGACACAAACCCTTATGAAGAGAAAATGAATGCCGCATTTGGCTTTTTCCAAGATGAATTGAAGAAAGTTCGAACGGGCCGAGCGCATGCTGGAATGTTGGACGGTGTTATGGTTGAGGCTTATGGTACGAAAATGCCGCTTAATCAAGTGGCTAATATTACTGCACCAGAAGCTCAGATGCTGCTGGTGACGCCATTTGATCCAGGTAATATTACTGCAATTACTTCTGCAATTCGCGACAATCAGAGCTTAGGATTTAATCCGTCTGACGATGGGCGAGTGGTGCGCGTGCCAGTCCCAGCTTTAACTGAAGAGCGTCGTCGTCAGCTAGTAAAACAGGTGAGCGAGAAGGTTGAGGAGGCTCGAATTGCGATGCGAAATATTCGTCAGGACGCTCTAAAAGAAGCAAAGCGAATGAAGGATGCAAAAGAGCTAAGCGAAGATGACTTGAAGTTGGTCGAGAAGGAAATTGATGGCTTAATGAGTAAAATGCAGGCGCAAATCGATGAGGCGTTTAAGGCGAAGGAAAAGGACGTCTTGACTGTTTAATGAGCGAAACTTTTGCTGATAGAGTAAAAGAGTTGGGGCTGCCTCTTGAGCAGATTATTGTTATTGGCAGTGGTATTTTAGACCAATTAGGGATTCGTCGGGCTGAAGATGTTGATATTGCAGCAGGCCCTGAGCTAATAAAAAAACTTTCTAAAGATTATGGCGATTGGACCAGAAAGCTTGATGGTAATCAGCGTCCGTATTTTGTAAAGATTGATGGCTCGGCAGAGCTATGGGACGGTTGGGAGTTTGATGATCGGGTTGTTGGCTATTATGATCTGTTGAGCCATTCGGCAGTATATGATGACGTTAGGTTTGTTAATTTGGAATTTTTACGACGATGGAAAAATTGGCGTGGGCGAGAAAAAGATATTCAAGATGTTGAATTAATTGATGAGTGGAGGGCAAAAAATGAATAGAAAATCAGAGTTGCCGCAACATATTGGTTTTATCGTGGATGGAAATCGTCGATGGGCCAAGCAGCATGGTTTGCCGGCGTACGAAGGTCACTTGGCGGGCTATAATGCGCTGAAAGATGTGGCTTTAGAAACGCTTCAGAGTGGTGTAAAATATGTCAGTGCTTATGTTTTTAGTACAGAAAACTGGAAACGATCAGAGGACGAAGTTGGCCACTTGATGAAATTGCTATTAAAGATGCTGAAGGCTGATTTACCGGCATTTATTGATAACAATATACGCCTGAGGGTGATTGGATCTAGGGATGAGTTGTCGGATGCACTAGTTGAAGCAATTGACGATGCTGAAGCAAAGACAGCTAATTTAGATAGTGGCGAATTGGTCTTATGTCTAAATTATGGTGGACATTTGGAGATCGCTGATGCGGTTAAAAAAATTGTTCAATCTGGGGTTCTTGCCGAGGATGTTACACCGGAGTTAGTAGCGCAAAATATATATGCGCCAGATGTGCCGCCCTGTGATTTGATTGTTAGGACTTCTAGCGAGCAGCGTCTCAGTAATTTTATGTTGTGGCGTTCGGCCTATAGCGAGCTGATGTTTGTGGAGAAAAATTGGCCAGACATGACTACTGACGATGTGGCGGTGATTTTAGAGGAGTATGCTAATCGGAATAGGCGGTTTGGTAAATGATTGTTTGGGGGATTCTTTTAGGTCTATTTGTGCTTATGTCGCTGGTGGTCTTGCACGAGTTGGGCCACGCGCTGGTGGCTAAGCGAAACGGCGTTAAGGTTGAGGAGTTCGGGATTGGATTTCCGCCAGCCGCAAAGAAATGGAAAGTTAAGCGGAGCTTTTTAGGTGAAGACGTGACTTTCAGCCTAAACTGGTTGCCGATTGGTGGGTTTGTTCGTCTAAAAGGTGAGTATGATTCAGCGAAGGGCAAAGGTACGTATGGTGGTTCGACATTTTGGGTAAAAACCAAGATTTTGCTAGCCGGCATTATGATGAACTGGTTGACGGCAATTATTTTGTTTACGGTTCTGGCGGTAATTGGACTGCCGAAGGTGTTGTCGAATCAGGTCCAGTTGCCATTTGACACTGAAGTACGTCGTTCGCCGGTATCGGTGGTAAAAATTACTCCCGACTCGCCAGCTGATAGATCGGGGATTAAAGTGGGCGATCAATTGATTGACATAAATAATCAACCACTTACTGAGGCGGAAAAATTGCCAATTATAACTAAGCAGAACGCTGGCAAAAAAGTGCCAATTAAGTATAGTCGTGATGGCAAAGAGTCGTTAATTGATGTGCAGTTAAATTCTGAACAGACTGCCAAAGCTGGTGGATATTTGGGGGTTGTTCCTAGTCAATCAGAAAAAATATACAGCACTTGGTCGGCGCCTATTATGGGAATAGCGACGACCGGACAGCTGTCTTATGAGACGATAAAAGGTGTTGGCGTACTGCTGGCAAAAACCACTCATGGTTTATTCGGGCAGATTTTTGGCTCCGAACAGTCAAAGCAGTCAGCCCGTGCTGATTTGTCGTCTGTTGGTGATAGTGTGGCCGGACCAATTGGTATATTGGGCGTGCTGTTTCCGTCGGTGGTCAATTCTGGAATAGCCCAAGTCATTTTTGTGGCGGCGTTGATTTCACTGACGCTGGCGGTGATGAACATATTGCCGATTCCAGCACTTGATGGTGGGCGCTGGTTTACGATGGCGATATTCCGTATTTTTAAGAAAGAGCTGACGAAAGAGCGTGAAGAAAATATTCAAGCTACCGGCATGTTGATTTTATTAATATTAACAATTTTGGTGACTGTGAGCGATGTGGGGAAGCTTCTATAAGAAATTAAAAGGCCGAAAGTGGTGGCTATTGGTGGCACTGCCAATTTGGGTTTACGGTGTGTTCTTGATAGTGGAAATAATTATTTCACTTCTGATTAATCAGCTAGTCGGGCTTGGTGTACCTCTAAAATCGATAAACCCAGTTATTTTTAATACTGCGATTTCAGTTTTTGTTTATGGCATATCCTTGGCTGTAGTTGTTGGTGTACCAATATACATTAAAAAACGGCGAACGTCTCTTCAGGATTTAGGGGTAAATGACTGGCCAACGTTTCTGGAGATATTTATTTCACCCTTGGCTTTTGTGGCCTATTTTCTCTTGACGATAGTCACGATGAGCATCGCTAGTGGTGTCTTCTCGGTTGATGTGCAGCAGCAACAAGCAATACCCTTTAGTCAGAGTATGCTTGCGTTACACTGGCAGCTTTTAATGGCATTTACGGTAATAGTTGTATTGGGCCCGATTGTTGAGGAGCTGTTATATCGTGGATATCTTTACGGTAAACTACGCAATTCATTTTCAATTTGGCTGTCAGTTCTTATAACGAGCATAACATTTGGCTTGGCGCATCTTTGGGTCGGTCCGGGCGTGCCTTTGCAATGGTCAGTGGCAGTTGATACATTTACTTTAAGTTTGGTCATGTGTGCCGCCAGGGAGTATACTGGGGCAATTTGGGTGCCGATGATGATGCATATGATGAAAAACGGTATAGCTTTTTATTTTCTGTTTATCAATACAAACGCCGTCGACCAAATAGGTGCCTTGTTGCCATTTATATAAAGGAGGGAAAATATGCGAATGACACAACTTTTTACCAGAACTTTGAAGCAGGCGCCAGCAGGTGAGGTGGCTCGTAACGCTCAGCTGCTAATTCGTGCTGGTTATGTGCATAAGACGATGGCAGGCGTCTATTCTTTCTTGCCGCTTGGTCTGCGGGTGCTTGAGAATATTAAGCAGATTGTTCGTGAGGAAATGGATAAGGTTGATAGCCAAGAGCTAACAATGAGCACTTTGCAGCGTAAAGAGTTATGGCAGGAGACTGGGCGCTGGAATGATGAAGTGGTTGACGTCTGGTTCAAGTCTAAACTGCAAGACGGCACTGATGTTGGTTTTGGCTGGACGCACGAAGAGCCGATTGTTGATTTATTGCGTAATTATCTAAAAAGCTACAAAGATTTACCAATTAGCGTTTATCAATTTCAGAACAAATTGCGTAACGAGCTGCGCGCCAAGAGCGGAATTATGCGTGGTCGTGAATTTGTCATGAAGGATATGTACTCGGTACACGCTAGCAAAGAGGACTTAGATAATTACTATAACACCGTCATTGAGGCGTATAAGCGCTGTTATAATCGTTTTGGTATCGGTGATGAGACATATATGACTTTTGCTTCTGGCGGTGCCTTTACCAAATTTAGTCACGAGTTCCAGACGATTTGCGATGCTGGTGAGGACTATATTTATTTACACCGCGGCAAAAATATTGCGGTGAATGAAGAAGTCTTGGATGAGGCAGTTGCGGAGCTTGGCGTTGACCGTAGTGAGTTGGAAAAAGTGAAGACGGCTGAGGTTGGCAATATCTTTAATTTTGGTACACAGAAATCAGAGGAGATGAAGCTAGTGTTCACTGATGCTGATGGCAAAGAGCAGTATGCATATATGGGTAGCTATGGCATCGGCATTACTCGGGTGATGGGGGTGATTGTTGAGAAATTTGCTGATGAGAAAGGGCTAGTTTGGCCAGAAAATATTGCGCCGTTTAAGGTCCATATTGTCGCAATCGGTGAAAAGGGTAAAGAGCTAGCGGGTAAGCTTTATGGCGAATTGGCTGATAGCGGTGTGGATACACTCCTTGATGATCGTGATGAGCGGCCGGGCGTGAAATTTGCTGATGCGGAATTGATGGGTCTACCGTGGCGGATTACGATTGGTGATCGGGCAATTGATGGCGATGAACTATTTGAACTAACTGAGCGAGCAACTGGTGAGACGAAAAAGATGAATTATCAGCAGCTACTTGAGTTTTGTTTAAGTCGTTAAGCTTAGCTATATTGACATAATAAATGGCGGTTGTTATACTCAGATAGACTTTATCAAGACTAGATAGAACACTATATTTAGTGTAGTTTATAAGACTAATACCGCTATATGTAATAGAGGAGGAGATTTTTATGAAAAAAACTTACCAGATTACCGAAACTGGAAAAGCTGACTTGGAAGTCGAGCTAGCGGAGCTAAAAGGTCGCCGTGGTGAAATTGCTGAAAAAATTGCGGTAGCGCGAGATTTTGGCGATTTAAGTGAGAACGCAGAATATGACGCTGCGCGTGAAGAGCAGGGCTTGGTGGAGACACGGATTTTAGAGATTGAGGATATTTTGCAGAATGCTGAAATCATTAAATCAAGCGGCACTTCAAGTGTTGGCTTGGGCAGTACGGTTGAATTGCAGTGTCCAGAAAGAACCGTGTCCTATACGGTGGTTGGTCCGGTTGAGGCTGATCCATTGGCAGGAAGAATTTCTGATCAATCACCAATTGGTAAAGAGCTAATTGGTAAGAAAATTGGTGATGAAGTAACGATTAAAACCCCCAAAGCGGAAATCACTTACGTTGTTAAGTCCATCTCTTAAGCCCTCTAAAATAATTTACAGATAATGTGCTATAATTATCTCTGTTATGGCCACACTTCAAGATTATCGAAATGAACGATTAAGAAAATTAGAGACATTACGCCAATTGGGCGTTGATCCGTATCCAGCAAAGTCGGAGCGGACGCATGGTTGCGGCGAGGTTTTGGCACGGTATGATGAATTGGCGGGTCAAGAAGTGGTGGTCGCAGGGCGTATCGTTTCAATTCGCAGCTTTGGTAAGCTGGCGTTCATCAAACTGCGCGACCAGTCTGGTGAAGTACAGTTATATTTGCAGCGCGATGATGTGGCGGAATTGGACGCTAGCCGCGGCGTGTTGGGTATGAAACAGCTGAAGCTTTTGGATACGGGTGATTTTGT
>ERZ773014.2285-NODE-2285-length-11338-cov-9.994594_pt1 | contig 11338 bp, 10 predicted proteins | sample MGYA00580841_ERZ773014 | MGnify/ENA primary metagenome ERZ773014 (study PRJEB29015, sample SAMEA2737989) | human oral metagenome | biome: human oral; feature: human-associated habitat; material: dental | place: China | collected 2067 ...
GATCCTTTGACGCGTGGGCGGCCGTCTTCGCTAAGAAGTCCGGCGATTACGAGTTCTCCGTCACCAACGAGATCATCCGGAAGGAACGCTTCAGGACGTTCATTAAGCTGCCAGAGCTCTCGGCCTTCTATGGGGAAGTATGGGAGTAGAGAGCAAGAAAAGGCGAATGATGTGTATCTCGCTGGAGTAGAGGACGTATTACTCTTTTCTTCACAAGATTACATCAAAGGGAATAGGCGAAAAAAGGAGCGAAAAGGCAAGAGTTCAGTTACCAAATCGTTCGAGAAACGATGAAAGGAAAAGAGCGGAAAGAAGCGGTAACTAAAATGGTGTTTTCTCTTTCATTATCAATGTATTGCATATTCATAAGTTTCTCTTGGAGATGTAATTTTGCAAACTATATAACGACAATGGAAAAAGAAAAAATGAGGTTGCTTTTCTATCTCAAGAAAAGCACACAGAACAAAAACGGCAAAAGTCCCATTATGGGACGTATCAGCATCGGTCGCTCAATGGTTCAGTTCAGTTGTAAATGCGCCTGTACTCGTCACCTTTGGGATAGTCGCAAACAAAGACTTGTGGGTAAGAGTGCCGAAGCGGTATCGGTAAATAAGGAACTCGACAGACTGCAAGTAAGCATTCATCAAGTTTATGAATCGCTTTCAGGCAAGTTGGGCAATAGCGTTACAGCAGGACAGGTAAGAGAGTTAGTCTTCGGGCTGAACAGCAAATCGCAAGGGTTGCTTCACTTCTTGGACGAATATATTGCACGATTCCAAGACAGAGTGAGCATAGACCGTAGCGAACGAAGACTAAAATGTTTGTTGCTCTTCCGCAGACATCTGTCTGAATTTATAAAATGCCACTACCATATGGAGGATATACCCATACAGAAAGCTGACATCACCTTTGTCAAAGAGTTGGAGGAGTATTTTGCCAAAGAAAAGGAGTTTAAGCTCAACACGTCAGCAGGCTATCTCTCTATGCTGGCATCTCTGCTCAAAGACCTGTACAAGCGACACGTCATTGAGACTTATCCTTTCATCGCTCATTCTATCCGTTGGGATGTGGGTACACCTCGATACATCACAAAGGAAGAAGTAGGTCGAATAGTAGCGTTAAGTGAGAAAGACTTGCAAAGCTATGAGCTGGTGTCGAGGGATATGTTTCTCTTTTCCTGCTATACAGGCTTATCGTACACGGATATTTACCACTTTACAACTGAACATCTTGTAGAGGAAGATGGCATGACTTGGATACGCAAGCCGAGAGTAAAGACGGGAAATATCTGCTACATTCCGCTATTGCCCGAAGCTTCTGCTATTATTGAGCGGTATAGGGGCATCCATACAAGGGCATTCCGCCACGAACCGCCCAAAGGTTATCTCCTGCCCATTCCTGGTTGTGATACTGTTAATATCCACCTCAAAAAGATAGCACGGCTCTGTGGTATCACAAAGAAGCTAACCTTTCATATGGCTCGCCACACCTTTGCATCGCAGATGACACTTTCAGAAGGAGTATCCATTGAAAGCGTATCAAAGATGCTCGGACACAGCCAAATTAAGACTACACAAGTGTATGCGGAGACATCCCCTGAGCGTGTCTTTCGGGACGTAGAGAAGATTCTCCCATTCATCGCTCAATACCATTTAACCAACTAAAGAGTTCAAGAATAATGAAAAGTACATTTTCAGTTCTATTCTACATAGATAGGAGCAAGACCAATAAACAGAGTAGATGCGTTATTCGTTGTCGTATCACTTGCAATGGGACATCATCTTCTTTCTCAACAAGCTTGTGTACGTCTCCCAATGATTGGATAGCGAGGAAAGCTCGTATCAAAGAGGGGGCAAACAGAGCGAACCTTGTCAATCTGCAACTGAACTCAATGGATGAACGACTTCATACACTGTATGAACTCATATTAAGGGAAGAGAACTATGTGACAGCTGAATATCTCAAAGAACAGTATCTACGCCAAACGAAGCCTATCCCAACGCTTATAGAACTTTATCAATCCCTATCTGAAAGCAAAGAGGAATTAAAGGGGCATACGCTCAGTAAAGCTACAGTAAGGGCATTTAAGGACAGCCAAAAAAGCTTTGTCCGTTTCCTGAGGGCAAGTAACAATGAAGAGTGTCTTCCACAAGCGGTTGACAAAGACCTTATAGAAAGCTACCGTTTGTTTATGCTACGAGACTTGGGGAACAAGGAAAGCTCCGTTTCCAATCGACTGCGCCACCTGCATCAAGTCATCCGTAAAGCGTTGCAGGAGCAGTATATCCGTGAAGACCCTTTCGACTTAATTGATATAGAAACACCCACATACGAGCGAAATGCCCTTACTTCTGACGAGCTACACAAATTGCTTTCGTTTCGTCCGCACAAATCGGTAGACAACCATTGCAGGCTCATCTTTCTCTTAGGTTGCTTTACGGGTCTAGCATTCTCTGACCTAAAGAAACTTAGAATGGATGATGTTTACACGCTTAGTGATGGGCGCAGGTACATATCGCTCTGTCGCACAAAAACACAGAATAGGTGTATTGTTCCTTTACTGCCTATTGCTGAAGAAATCCTTTCCATCTTTAGAGGTGGAAGAACGGAGGGGTTATTCTTTCGAGAGTTTCCTACTAACAGCCATTTCAATCGCAAGATAAGAGAGATTATCCTCAAAGCAGGATTGCCACCACATACCGAAGCTACCTCGCATACAGCACGACACACTTTTGCGACAACTATTTGCTTGGAGAATGGCTTACCGATAGAAACTGTCAGTAAGATGCTCGGACATCGCTTTATTTCCACTACCGAACTCTACGCAAAGGTTAGCAAGAGCAAAATCGCACGTGAAATGCAACCACTGATGGGAAGTGATACCACAAGAGAGCTAAGAAAGGCATTGCGTGTCTGTCCGCCAAGAGATCCTTCCAAAAAGCCCTGAAGCCGTAATCGGTCGGGCAAAGGTATGGCGGTTGCCTTGATTGCTTGCAAGGTCAAGTCCTGCGGATGGAGTGAAAAATCTCCACCGCAGGGCTTTTCTCTGTACTTTGGAACTATCATACTTGCAAAAACTCGATTATTAGTGCGGTCGTATTTTTCGCTCCAACCTTGCAGCAATAGGCTAACCGCTAAAAGAATAAGCCCGAACGAATACGGCATACTCAGGCTCTTTGGACGCAAGAAGCGACAAGACAAATACTCTACCAATCAATCAAGCCAAAGAGTGTACTCTTGCTCTGTTAATTGATAGAGAGATGTCGAAGCAATCGAACACTCAAGAGTGACCTGATTTTATTTTCGCTAGTACGGAACGAACCAGCACCTCATCTCATTACCGCAATAGCTTAGACTTTTGTGTTCGTCATTTCCCTTGTGTCCTAACTATTTCCGTATTCTTCCTTACTCTTTCTTTTTCTGCTTTAGAGGGGTTACTTTTGCATCCGACAAGAAGGGCAATCGACAGAAAAACTGCTCGTTTGCCGAGTATTAACAACGTAATCAACAATAATGCAATGAAACTTATCATCCTCGAACGCAAGGCATGGGAGCAGCACTGCTCCTCCTTTGCAGATTTCATCCACCGTATCGAACGGCTTATCGGGTGTCCTCCCGAAACGGAAGAATGGCTTGACAATGAAGCCGTATGCCGTAGGCTCGGTATCAGCAAGCGCACTCTGCAACACTATCGGGATACGGGTAAAATCCCGTTCTCTATGGTCGGGCATAAGTGCTACTATAAAGAGAGCGACATCACTGAGATACTGAATGCAAAGAAAGACTGAACTCAACACTGAATGAACTATGTCAGAGAACGAAATCATCACACAACAAGACCCTCAAATGCAGATGTTTGCACAACTTATGGAGAGCGTCTTGAAGAAACTGGAGCGTTATTGCGCTACTGCACGTCCTATGTTGGGCGGAGAGGTTTACCTTACAAGTGAGGAAGTCTGCAAGCTGTTACGTCTGAGTAGTCGCACGCTCCAAGAGTACCGAGACAGTGGAACAATCGCTTATCACAAAATAGGAGGCAAGATACTCTACAAACAGAGCGATATACAAGCGATGCTTGAAAGGCACTATAATCCTATATATAAGAGCAATAAGTAATTGAACAGCGGGGTAAAAGAAGTGAGTTGAGATATGGTTTAGCGGATACTCATTTGAACTCGGGAACGCTGACGTCAAGGGCATACAATCTCTCGGGGAGTGTCAATTCTTCCATCGGTGTGCGTGCTTTTATCCCTCTTTGGGGATTGTTGATTTCATCGGTGCGTTTTCAGCGTTTAATCTGAGCTTACAATTTACCTACGGTCAAATGAGTAAACCATAGGGGATTTCGGTTAAGAGTTGGGTAAGTCAAGATTTGGTATGGTCAAGAAGTGGGTTTTAACTCAAGTCAATTTTGAGCCAAGTCAAAATTGAGTTAAGTCAAAATTGAGCCAAGTCAAAATTGAGTTGAGTCAAAACTGAGTCAAGTCTTAACCTGACTCAAAACTTAGCTCAGAAAGTCAAAAGCTAATATCCAATCGCCCCTAAGTGGGTGGCATCAATTCTTGATATTGGCAAGGTGTGTCTTTGTACCACAAATTGCCATTTGTACCACAAAGACCCTTGCCCCGAAGGGGGGGAAATCACTCCAAAGTCGTGATTAGGATGCAATGAAAAATGACGAAACGAAAGAAGCCTGATGGCAGATGTGCCACCTGCCCACGATGGGACAGATGGCACATCAGGATACCTAATTGCGAAGACCAGCAGACACTTATCAGGCTCTATCAAAAGTCGGGAGCAAAGACGAAGAGCGATTTTGTCCGAGCAAGACTTTTAGGTGAAGCCTTTAAGGTCATCACGGAAGATCCTTCAAAGAAGCTTTACTTGGATAAACTCTCCGAAATCGTCACCATGATGAATAAGATAGGCGTGCTGTACAATGGAGCCGTGAAAGCCCTCAATACTTATCATTCTGTTGCCACTGCTCAACGAATGCTGGATCAACTCGAAGCTTATTCTCAAGCTCTAATCAAACTGCAACAGCAAGCTGTGCAATTAACGAAGGAATATCAGGAAGGGGGATAATCTTCTGATACGCCCCATTATGAGAATATCAATTTCGCTCTTCCCAAGAATTGGCAGCTTTCCACTTTAGGAGAAGTCTTTTATATGCACGCAGGTAAAAACATTGTTGCATCTGAAATATCGTCCAACGCTGATGAAACATATCGTTATAAATGTATAGGTGGCAATGGATTAAGAGGGTATGTACAACAATTCAACACCGAAGGCTCTTTTCCTATTATTGGCAGACAGGGTGCTTTGTGTGGAAATATAAATTATGTTGAAGGTAGATTCTATGCAACAGAACATGCTGTTGTTGTTGATACCTTTTGCAAAACAAATGTCAAATGAGCTTTTTATTTCCTTATTAAATTGAATTTGAATCAGTATGCAACAGCAACTGCTCAGCCAGGATTGTCTGTTAATACAATTTGCGATGTACAAATACCTCTTCCTCCACTCACGGAGCAACAACGTATTGTAGCAGAAATTGAGCGGTGGTTTGCTTTAATTGATACGGTTGAGCAAGGAAAGGCGGACTTGCAAACCGCCATCAAGCAAACCAAGAGTAAAATCCTTGACCTTGCCATTCACGGCAAGCTCGTACCACAAGACCCAAATGATGAGCCTGCATCAGAATTGCTCAAACGTATCAACCCAAAGGCACAAATCACTTGTGATAACGAACATTATCCGCAGTTGCCTAAGGGGTGGGCTATAACCTCTATGCACGAGGTTTGCAATTTGTTTGATGGAGAAAAGCAAGACTACAGATCTATGATCAACTTAGATGTAAAGTTTCTAAGAAGGCAATCTGATGGAAAAGTTCTAAAGGGTGGTAGATATGTCCCTGCCAACACTTATATGATATTAGTTGATGGAGAAAACTCAGGAGAGGTATTCAAAACTCCGATTGAGGGCTATCAAGGTAGTACTTTTAAGCAACTAAGTATCAATGAGAATATGAATGAGGAGTATGTCTTACACATTATCAATCTGCATAGAAAGGCTTTAAGAGAAAACAAAGTTGGGTCTGCCATTCCCCATTTGAACAAGAAACTATTTAGGGCGATAGACGTGCCGATCCCTCCTTATGCAGAACAAGAGAGAATCATCGGAGCAATAAAATTAGCATTCAATAGGTTAGATACGATTGAGGAGAGCTTATAAGCTCTCCTCAATCTGTTCCAATAGGCAGAAAAGTTGCTCAATCTTCTCCACAATACGTTTTTGCTCGGTAAGGGGAGGAAGAGCAATAAGAAAGTTTTTGAGCCATTCTGTGCTTACATTCAACTGTGCTACCCCTTTAGCTGAACTTTCGCAAGCTGTGCGAAACAAATTACTTTGAAAGAAGATGTACAAATACTTCTTGTAGATAATCTCTTCTGTAGTCCTTATACAACAAACACGCTGATTAAGTGCTGCAGGTAGCATTATTTGAGGTAGAAATCCAACTCTTCCAACATTACCTGTTAAAGACATCAAGAGATCTTCTGCTCTTAATTGATACTTGTGTATTTCTGAAATAGAATCTATAGGATAAAACTTAGGAGAATCATCGACTATTTGTCCATCTTGCACGTTTGCTATTCGTATAATTCTGACACCCTCTTCTGTATAATTACAAGATTGAAAGGCATACCCATTTAGCACCTCAATTTGTGACCTTTTCAAACTTGTTGTACACCACCCCTTAGGCAACTGCGGATAATGTTCGTTATCACAAGCGATTTCCGCCTTGGGATTGATACGTTTGAGCAGTTCACTGGCTGGCTCATCCGCAGGGTTTTGGGGGACAAGTTTGCCGTGAATGGCGAGCTCAAGGATTTTACTCTTCGCCTGCTTAATAGCTATCTGCAAGGCTATTTTTCCTTGTTCAATAGCATCAATGAGTTTGGTCCAATGCTCTATCTCAGTCACAATGCGAGTTTGTTCAGTAAGGGGCGGTAATGGTAGAAACATCTTTTCCAAATTATATTTTGGAAGCCCTTCTCTTCCGCTTCCTGTTATGTTCATTGACTTCTTAAATAGAGAAGACAAAATAAAGGAATGAACATAAGAAGATAAGACAAATATGGGGCGAATGATACACACGTGCTGGCTAACATTGCCAATTTGAAATTCATCAGAAACAATAGCACACCTTCCTAATGACCCTCCCGTTATATTAAGAAGTAAATCTTTAGGACGAACTTCTGTCCCAATCATTCGTTTGTGTGTAGCGTTTGAGATAAATTTCATATCCGCACATACCAAGCCTTCATTATATACATTTTGTGAACGAAAAAATGGGATGCCATCTTTTGAATAGTTACCTCCTTTCGGGGTGCTTCCAGAGCCAATTTTGGAACTTATTTCTTCTAATGTAATCCATACCCACCCTTGTGGCAATTCAAAGGGCATTTGCTCATAATGGGGCGTATCAGAAGTTTTGGCAGGCTTTCGACTGCGCTTAATCTTCCCTTCCTTGATTAAGCGTTCTTTCTCTGTGCGAATACGTTGGAGAAGCACAGAGGCTGGCTCATCGTTTGGATCTTGAGGAACGAGTTTGCCATGAATGGCGAGGTCTAATATCTTTTGGCGTAATTTCTTTGTGTCCATTGTTGTCGGCTGGGATTATTTCACGTCAGTTTCATCCTCTAAGAAGTGGTCGCAATACTCATTGAGTTGTTGTTGCATGCGTTCTTGTGGGATAAGGATGCGTTTGTACTCAGCTATCATCGTTGGACTCATACTACGACTCATAGCATATTCCACTACCACCTTATCTGCTTCTGGGCAAAGAAGGATTCCAATAGAGGGATTTTCATTGCTTCGCTTAACATCACGATCAAGAGCTTCAAGATAAAACTCCAATTGACCAAGGTCTCGTGGGTGGAATTTTGTCTTTTTCAATTCTACTGCAACAAGAGCTTGCAATCCACGATGGTAAAACAATAAATCTGCTTTGAAACTTGAAGCTCCTACATTAAGGTTGTATTCTTGATCCATAAAGATAAAGTCTTTACCCAATTCAAGAATAAACTGCTTCATATGTTCAATTAGTCCACTTTTCAGACTTACTTCACTATGCTTTTGAGGAAGTCCAAGAAAGTCAACAAATAGCGTGTCTTTGAAGATAATAGGAGCATTGGGGTAAGTTTCTAACAGTCCCCTAGACATATTCTTTTTACTGCCTAACAGCGTGGCATAGGTCTGATTGGAAATACAACGCTGTAATTCTCTTTTTGCTAATTGCTCTTTATGAGCATAAAGGATATAGAACAGACGTTCCTCATCACTTTTGCATCGACAAGTAATTTCTATAAGATTCGTTAGGGTGGTATATGTCAGTATTTTGGGTATTGGTGTGGCTAATGACTGCGCATTTATATGTGGAGAAATTGCTCTGTCTAGATCTTCTTTAGAGTAGTCTTTCAATTGTCCAGCCACTGGCTGGACAAATTCCGCACGAAGATATTTTTGCACCGTACTTTGAAAAGACAAGGAAGAATATTCATCGTAAAGCATTACCATATTATAGATGCTGCTTCGACTATACCCTTTGATTTCAGGATGGTGCGAACGAATGAATTCTGAGAGCTGACTCACTACTTTGCGACCCCATTCTTCGCTTTTCAGTTTTGCCGACACGTATCCACCAATATGCCAAGCAGTGAGCAAAACTTCCTGATTGATGGCTTGAGAAGCTTTGCTTCGGTGCTGTTGAATGATGAGGACGACCTCATTAAATTGTTGCTCTTGGCTAACTTTAACTTGCTGTTCCATCTTTCCTATTCTTTGATTCCTGCCATAAGTTTTTGTAGTTCGGCCACAGCCTTGCTAATAGTATTACTCTGTAAAGTAATATCGTTTATCAACTCTTTCAAGGAACATTCTTCTTCCTCTCCGCCAGCTTTTATCCATGTGATATCAAGACTGGTCTTGTCTCGTGTCAGAATCTCTTCTACAGTGTATTTTCTCCAGCGTCCCTCTGGACTTGACACCTCATCGTAGGTTTGCACTCGTGGGGACGCGTTGTAACAAGCAACAAAATCATCGAGGTGATGGCGATGTAATTTTTTTGTCACCAATGTGTGTTTTACATCCGTGCGATAGTCATAAAACCAAATATCCTTTGTTGGCTGCCCTTTGGAAAAGAATAGCACATTTGCCTTTACACCTTGTGCATAGAAAATCCCAGTCGGCAATCTTAAGATTGTGTGTAGATTGAAATCACTCAGAAGTTTTTTACGAATAGTCTCACCAGCTCCACCTTCAAAAAGTACATTATCGGGCAACACAACAGCAGCACGTCCACCACTCTTCAGCATCAACATCATATGTTGCAGAAAATTGAGCTGATTGTTTTTGGTCTCTACATAAAAGTCGGGGCGATTAATGTCTACGGAACCTGCAGGACGAGTGCCAAATGGAGGATTGGCGAGAATGAGATCCACCAATGTGTCTGGCTCTTTCTCTAGAGAGTCTTCACACGCTATGGGGCTTCTGTCTGTACCAATGCCGTGCAAATACAAGTTCATTGAAGCCAATGTAACAACCAAGGGTGTGTTGTCCACACCATGCAGTGCTTGATTATTTAAGAAATCGCGCTTTCCCTTATCCTGAGACTGTCCTTTCATATAGTCGTATGCGGCTAAAAGGAAACCGCCTGTGCCACAAGCTGGATCACATACAGTTTCGCCTATTTTGGGCTGGAGACAATCAACCATTGCTTGTATTAACGGCCGGGGAGTGAAGTACTGTCCAGCACCACTCTTTTTATCTTGCCCGTTCTTTTCTAAGATACCTTCATAGATTGCCCCTTTCACATCGCCATCCATTACGAGCCACTGTTGCTCATCAATCATGGAAATCACTTTTTTAAGATAGACGGGTTTGGTAATCTTATTTTGGTTCATCCGAGATTTTGTGTGATGACTTGATCGTGGAGCGCGAAAAGTCTTAGTTGAAAGTAGTCCATATCTCTGTATCCGTAGGCAACCCTTTTGAGGACTTTGATTTTGTTATTGATTCCTTCGACCACTCCATTGGAAATGCGGTGGTCATACCAGTTTAGAATGCCCCATTGATAGAGCCTGATGGTTTTAGCTATTTGTTTGATATGCCTGACACCCGAATCATCTGCTTGTTCGAGCCACTTCTTCAAAAATAACTCAGCCTTTTCTTTTGAGCCCTGCTGCCAGAATAGTCTAAGATCTTCCTTAAGGTAATATGCTATAGCTAGAGGCTTGTTCATAGCTAGCACATTATCTAGTCTTGTGCGGTGATACGCATCCATTACGTCCGCTCCATTTAATAGAAGTAAATACCTAACACCTTTGATGACCTTACGCTTGTTGAGATCTGTCTCCTCTCTATACAGGTCTCTGCGAAGAGCATCTATCTTCTCATTCATCAACTTCATAATATGAAAGTGGTCTAAGACTATCTGAGCTTTAGGCTGGTACTCCATCACTGCGCTTATATAGGCTGGGGAGAGATCGCAACTGACTGCTTCAAGCGTTATCTTTCTACGTTTGAGCATTTCCCAAAAAGGAGTTAGGGCTTCTTTGTCTTTGCCTGGATGACTATAAACAATCCGTCCCGTGTCGTGGTCTACGACAATGGTTTCGTAAACGTGTCCTTTTCTAACAGCAAATTCATCGATGCCGATGCGTTTGAGTCCTTTTAAGTTGGGGCTTTTGTATCGCTTGTTTAGGTAGTCTTTATGGATACTTTTGACTAGATCCCAGCCGACACCTAGATGGTTCGCAACAGCCTTAATCGATCCCATTCTAAGTAAGTCAATGACATACTGCGCAAATCTATAGGTATAGGACTTGCCTTTCAATATCCCAGGGATCTTTTGCCAGCCGTCCCAATGGCAAGAGGTACATTTATAGCGTTGGTTCGTCAGCTTGATGTAGCAACGGCGGGAGCCAATAGGTAAGGCTTGTATCTGTCGCGTCCTTGTTCCATTCTTGAGCAAGGTGTAGGAGTGGCAATGGGGGCAACAACAAAGCTTACGTGTGGAGCGTACGTGTATGATTGTTTTGTTACCTTTGTACTCGCAACGAGTATTGACAACGTCTCGTACTCCAAAGCTGTGATATAGGAAGCTGGTTTCTATCATAAGTACCGAAATAGTAATGGTTAACTTTTTCAAAGGTACAAAAGATAGAGCCAGCTTCTTTCTTAGCCCACGATCAAGTCATCACACAAAATCTCGGATGATCCATAAGTATATATCCCAACCGTATTGCCTTATAGAAATTTCCTGACCGCTCCATTA
>ERZ773014.2286-NODE-2286-length-11338-cov-3.525569_pt1 | contig 11338 bp, 8 predicted proteins | sample MGYA00580841_ERZ773014 | MGnify/ENA primary metagenome ERZ773014 (study PRJEB29015, sample SAMEA2737989) | human oral metagenome | biome: human oral; feature: human-associated habitat; material: dental | place: China | collected 2067 ...
TTGTTGAGATTGATTAAGACCTCTGCTACCTTGTTAAGATGAGCAACCTTATCCTGCAAATCTGTAATGGTCAAATCCAGCTGGGCGATTTCCTTGATTAACTCATCTTTGATTTCCTGGTAAGACTGATTGTTAAGGTCTAATTCGATAAGAAGATTCACCTCTGCGATTTTCTCTTTGAGGTTGGCAATGGTTGGCCGCCTGCGTTTAGGGATATGCGTGCTGTCGTGAGTAAGTTGACGGATTAGTTCACGCCCTCTCATGTAACGATTGAGGTCTGAACTTTCTTTGTTAAAGATGAAAAACTGGGCGGTCTCTCGTATAAAGACATGGTAGGACTTGTCTTGTTCGTTCTCATGAATATCCAAGTTTCGGTTTGGGATAAAGACCAAGCCGTCTTTTTTGACGCCGTAATTCATCTTGATGAAAAGACCTTCCTTGACCACCTTATCAATCTGATGCTCGGCTAGGACAACTTCAAACTCCTGAACCTGATTATGTTTCTCTTTGAACTCCTTGTAGGCTGTTAGGAGTTCCTTACTTGAGAGTTTATCCTTGTCCTGATCTTCTTGATAGGTCTTCAAATCATAGACAAAGTTAGTCAAGTCAGACTCTGTTATGCTTTCTCTTTGGTCAAAATAATCCTCAAAGAACTGGACATCGTACAAATTCTTCGTGCTGACCTTTTTATTCTCTATAGAAATGGTTCGACCGTTCTCAGTCAAGGTAAAGGTCACATGCTTTTTCTTCAGGGAGATTGTCAGGTTTAACTGCTCTGCCATTTCCAAAAGATGGGAGAGGTCACGGGCTCTAGGCAAAAGAAAATCCAATCGCTGCTCAATGGCTCGTGTCGCAAACTGCTCTCGGAAATAGTCCTCGGTGTAGGGCTGTCTCTTATCCAGCTGCTTACCGCGAATGACCTGTTTCATCTCTCGGTCAGTCATGAGGAATCTGGCGTGCTTGTGGGAAAAATCCATCTCCACATTTAGAGCAGGAGCCTTGGCCAAAAAGTCCTCAAAGTTTTTGCTGTGTTTCATGAGAAAATAAAGCCGTTGCTTGAGTTCAAACTTATGATTGGTCTTGCGGTAAGTCTCAAACTTCTCGTGCGAATAACGGTTAGGCTGGATAATCGTTGCCCCTGCTTCCTTGGCCAAGCGGTCAGAAATCATGCGAAGGTTTCTCTCTTGAGCGTAATCCCATTTGAGCTTCTTGTCAGAATTGAGGTCGACAGAGTTTATCAGGATATGATTATGCACATGGTTTCTATCTGTGTGTGTTGTCACAATAAAACGAAAGTTTCCACCTGTCAGTTCCTTAATGGTCTCGTAGCCAATGCGGTTGATTTCCTCTGGTGTCAGCTTATCATCAGGCGAGAAAGACTGGATCAAGTGATGGGCATGGATTTTAGTTTGTTTGACCTGTTGGCGGTCGTTTCTGGAATCGTAGAGCCTGTCATTGTTAGTTAAGTTGGCCTCATACATATCCACCATCTCCTCATAACTAGGAAAAACCAAATAGTTCCTCATGCCAAAATCAGAAACCAACTTCAACTGCTCTGTCTTTTCAGGATTGAGAATATACTTGATGAGGCTCTTGCGATACTTGGTGCTGTGAACCGCAAAGTGCTTAGTGACTACCATAAAACTCCTTCAGTTGCTGGCATTTAATATTAAAGTCACTTTCAACTTCTTTAATCAATTGATCAATGCCCTGTACCAACAACTCACGGTCACATGGTTTTAAGATGTGAGTCTGATTGACCGTCCGTGCAATTTGATTAAGGTTGTTTCCGATACGTTTCAGTTCAAAGACCAGATCTTCATAGTTGCTAGTGTCAATGGTTAGGAAGGTCATGTTAGGGTTAAGCAAAACTTTTCTAGCATAAGCAGAGAAATTTTTACAGCGACTCTGTCCGATACGGTCGTACAAGGTCGCAAGTTCCTGGTCTGTCAGAAAAACTTTTTTAAGATTAGTTCGGTAACGATTTTCCATCCCTAACCTCCCATGTACTTGTCCCGAAAGTCTTGACTGAGTGGGATAGTCTGGTTAACTTCTGCTATTAGCTCCTGTACGCAGGTCAAGATAATCCGTAGGTGCTCTGCCGTGACTTGGTGGCTTTGTTCAACCAAGATAGTCACCTGTAAAATATCTCGGCTGATTTGTTCAATCTTTTGGTATTGCCAGAGGGTAAACCAATCCGTCATTGACTTTCTTCCCTCGATTGCATCAAGTAGCTTTTGACGAACAAAGGGAGAAAATTGCTCTACATGTTCCTGTTTCATCAGCTTCTGAATCTGTTCCAGCTCCTCTGGTGTCAGATTTATTTCCTTACGGATAATGCGGTATTGGTCTGTCATCTTGTCATACTCCTTCTCTACTTGCCTCTATCGGGTCATCCCCGATACCGTATGGGATACGGGTGCTTCCTAAAAGCCTCAAAAGGTTCTTTTTCGGCTTTTGCGAGCTCAGATATTGTGTCCACAATATCCCAAAAATCATATCGTCAGCCTATCAAAACCTTCTAGTTTTGACAGCCAACGATAAGATAACTTGGTGACTTCGCCCCCAAACCCCCATAGAAAATCAAAAATTGACTTTCTATGAATGATATTAGGATAACAGGGAAGATTTGGAAAAGGTATCACAGCTAATATAGTTATGATTGACTTTCTCTGATTCTATGATAAAATTTCTGTAAACTAATATTTGGAGAAATAAAAATGCTGAATCTAGATCAAATACATTTACTATTGAATACTCCCGAAGATGAGTTTCATGATTTTAAGCAAAAATGGCATCATTCTAAAACTGAATTGGTGCGTGATATCTTAAATTTTGTCAATACATCACATCACGAAGATTGTTATATCATCTTTGGAATTGATAATATTACTTTAGATATAATCGGTGTAAACAATGATGATAATAGAAGAAATGAAGAAGATCTAACAGATTTGCTACATAAACTCTTTATATCAACAAATAATCAAATTAAAATTAGCATACAAACTGAAACTATAGACAGCAAAGAAATTGACATCTTAATTATTCATGATACAGATAAAGTTCCTGTATTTTTAACAAAAGATTATAAGCCTAAGAAAGATACTGTATTACCAAAAGGATTAATATATGCTAGAAATGGCTCTATAAATACTCCTAAAGACTCCTCTGCTCCTTTTGAGTTAATAAATAAGTTGTTTCAAAAGTTTAATCATACCGACTTAAATATCAAAGAGCAGTATTTTCATGTTTTAAAAGACTATAAAAATTGGTTCTTCATTGAAAATGAAGACGGAAGATTTTTTATTTATAATCCTAATCCCGATTTTTATATTAAACTTACCGACGATGATGCAAATCGTTTCAAAACTATGCCTTATAGTTTAAATCAATACCAAACCAATGTTGATTGGCAATTGGTACAACTTCGTTATCGACACCTTACAATTATCGACTTTATGGCTTTATATTTAGATCAGGGAAATTGTCTCGTGCCCTCCCCTGATTTAGAAAGTTTTGAATGTGGTTATTCTGACACTATTTATTACCACTGTCTATACAAAAATACTTTAAAATACCAATTGCTGAAAGTTTTATCTTCAATATCTGGTCTCGAAAAATATCCTTTAGATAGATTTAAAAATAATATAGTAATTTATGATGATAAAATAGAATTGGAAAAGACTCACAACTTAATAAAAAATAATTTTTCAACAGAAGAGATAATGAAGCAACTAGTCGTTTCAAAAAAAGATTTGAATTTGTACTTTAAAAAGGCGAAACAAAAAAATCCTGACTATAATAGTCAAGAAAATGAGAAAAACTTAACTGAACTAAACTTAATTAAGTTATTAAAAAGTTTTCAAAAAAGTATATCTTGATAATCTACTATCACATTTTCAACTACTCAAACATGCAATACAAGGCATAGGAATTAGTTTATTTAAAAAAACTAATTCCTATGCCTTAATCATTATTAATTAACAACATCAACTAAACTGGATTGAATTAGTAATGAATAGATTTCATTAATATTTCTATTGTTTTGCGACCTATTATTTCTCAATTTACAGTATGTGAATATTAAGTGACTTTTTGCTCTTGAAAGTGCGACAAAGAACGCACTTTTATCTTCTTCTGGTTGATCATTAAAACTCCAGAATGCAGAATCCTCCAGCCCTAAAAAATAAACTGCCTCATATTCTAATCCTTTACTTTTGTGTATAGTCATGATTGAAATTGAGTTTTCGCCTTTGAAATTAGATATTATATCTATCCATGCACCTTGTGATTGAGAATACTCTTCATATAATAGTTTTGAAAACTTATTGATGGTGATAAACAAGTCATTTTTCCCATTGTACATTGGAAAGTTGGAAATAATTCTTTTGTCACCTATTTTTTCGATAATACAATTAATTAAATTTAGCATCCTGTCTTCATCGGGAATAGGATTTGAAATTAGGTAAGTAATATCACTAACTATATTGTCAATCTCCTTATAGGATTTTGCTAAAATTAATTCATCAGTAAATTCATCTATTCCATTGATATTTCCATAAAAATTACTAAGATTTTCCCAAATTAAAGGATCTCGTTTTCCTTGACTGCATGATATTAAATCTAATAATAGGTTACAAGTAGGGTCTTTTAAAAGCTCTTGATATTCATTTTCAATTCTTGCTTTAATCCCTTTACTACTTAATGTAGTTATCAATTTTGAACTATAATCATCAACCTTCTGTTTTGCTAGGATACAAATTTCTGATGGTCGTATACCTCCTTGAATTTTTGATTCTATATCATTTGCAATTAACTCAGCTTCTAAACTTTCATTTTCAAATTCAAATAATGTTATTTCACCCTCTTGAAATTCTGGATAATTATTTGTCTGAATAGAACTGTGATTACTATTTAATATCTGATGAACCTCTTTTTGAAATTCTACAAGTTTAGGTACAGAGCGGTGATTCATCAACAATTGATATTCATTTGAATTAAAGTCTTGAATATAGTCTGGAAAAATATCAGGATTCGCACCTGCCCATCTCATAATGGCTTGCTTATTATCTCCAACTGCTGTTAATTTACAAGACGAACCTAAAAAACAAGTTTTTAATAAATTATACTGGGCATATGTAGTATCCTGAAATTCATCTAGAAATACAAAATCGTATGTCATTTGAAGTGCTTTACGGATGTATTCGTTAGTAGCTATTATTTGAGTACTCAACTTTGTTATTTGCCTATACAAGAGAACCGGCTTATTATCTTGTGTTCCATTTAGTAAATCCTTTTTTAATTTGTGAGTATTCCCGTCATTAAGTATAATATTTTCGACAAAATTTCTTATATCTGACATTCTCCATCCATTAACATTAATTCCATTCATAGAGAGTAGTTCTTTTATAGTATCCCAATCTTCAATCAAATAATCTCTTAATGGTCGTATATCCTCAGGTAGAACATCTCTAAATTGGTCTAAAATTCTCTTTTCAAAAGCCGAATAGGTTAATGAGGTAAAACGAGAAGCATACTCATCACCATAACGTTTCTTAACTCTTTCTTTCAAATTTGATGCAGCATCCGTTTTGAAACTTAATGCTAGAATTTTTTTCGGAGAAACGCATTTATTTGTAGAGAATAAATAGTCTAACTTTTGAGCTAGTAATTCAGTTTTCCCCGCACCGGGTCCAGCAATGACTAAACAGTTAGTCACATCTTTGACGGCTCCTAATGCAGTCTCTTCTAAAATGATATCTCCTTTAGGAAGCCACTCCTCACTCTTCACCATGTTCAATATCTCCAAGTAATTCTTCAGCACGGTTAACTATTTTTGCAAATACAGGGGGTAGATTTCTTGTTAATTCATCATCACTAATAGATGATAAAAATTGCATATGAGTTGTTGGCTTTCCTCTACCTAAAAAGAAATATTGATACCAAATCATTAATTCTTTCTCTTCTCTAGTAAAACTATCCCCCGGTCCACTCTTATCCTTTAAAGTAGCTATCTTTGCTTCTTCTATACGTTTTTCGAGACCTTCTAACTGCAATTTATTAATACAATCCAAATCAGTTAATTTTACTTTTTTACAATTCCCGCCTGAATCAGCATATGAAATGACTGGTCCTTCTTTCGAAGATAACATATCCAGATAATATTCCCTATAATGTTGTAACATTAAGAAGTCAATATCAAGCGGCGTAGAAAAGAACACATTGAACTTTTCTAACATTTTAATCCACCCCTCAAGCAACTGATTATCAGGTCTATCAATCTTCCAGTCCTTTATTTTATCAATCTCATCATCATCTAGAACTCGTGATTTTTGAGATTCGGTTGCTACAGTAACAAGTTTTTCTTTAGCAACCCCATTTAGTATCAATTGTTTTATTGCATATTGAATTCTTCCCCAGCCACCTCCATATCTTTCGTTATCGAAATCTAATAAGGTAATATGAGGAATCCTGAGAGCGTTCAATAATTTCCACAAATAATTAACATGCCTACCTCCTAAAGGAACTACTGAAATCTGAGAACTATCAATTTCCAGTCCAAGTAAATCAAAAAACTTTGGTAATAGCAGTTCCTCACTATCACCTTCACCCAATACTACTAATTTTGCAAAATATAGTTCAGGATAGGCTTGAATTGCTCCCTTAATGTATTTATAAGACTCATCACTCGATTGAGGTAACTGTATATCAGAAACAATGGTTTGAAGAACACTGTCATTATTTTCTATTCTTAAATACCTCAAATCTTCTGGGTCGATTCTTTTTACAATAACTGGAGAATGTGAAGTTAAAATTACTTGAGAGTTGTCATTATTGCCTAATTGCTTAAACCTTTTTATCAGTTTTCCAATGTGATGTGGAGCAATATGATTTTCTGGTTCTTCTATTGCTAAAATAGTTAGTATTGGAGGTACCAACTTAAATCTTGGATTATCAGGATTTTCTTCACGGTCTTTGGTAATTTCTAACTCAATATCAAGTATCGAATCAACAAGTGAAAAATAAAAAATAGATCTTAGTCCATCTCCTAGATCTGAAACTGTAAATGCTTCTTCAGTGGTTGTTGGTGAAAATTTTAAGGCAATCTGTCTAAGTGCTGCCGCCATCTCAGAAGAATTAATAATCAACTCTGCTTGAGAAAAACGGTTATCTTCATGATATAATTCCCATGATTTCTGAATCTCATTGTTGATCTGAATTAATGCTCCATTTTCAGATAAAAATGTGTTATTCAACTCATCAATTTTATCTTTAATTTCATTTATCTCATCTTTAGTCCAATTTATACTATTTACCAACCTACTTAACATACTACCTGAAGCATTACCCAACTCCTTCTCAGGTGTTCTTGAAGCTGGTACATAAAGTACCCTAATTTTATCCAAATCTTTTCTAGGAGCACGATGTTTGTCTTCATCTCTAATAGTATCTTCATCAGATGAAATATAATAAATTTGAGTATCAATACTTCCTTCAACTGTTCCATCATCTTCCCAGGAAGATTCTAATCTGATTCGTAAAAAAGGTTTTGCACCATCTTGAGAAACTGTAAAGTGCTCGAAAAATGTTGGAATGGCTGGTCCATAGACAGTTCCAGCAAGTTCATCAAACTCAAAAATAGTTTCTATAAAAAGATTTCTTGTGTTTTCACCAGGTCTTAACCCTTTTGGTAAATGAAAATCACTTTTTCGAATGATTCTATCACTTTGTTTATCTGAAAACAACTTACTCAATGACTGTAATACAGTTGTCTTTCCTGAACTATTATTCCCTATCAGTACAGTTTGATTATTAAAGTTAATTTCTTGACACTCCCCAAAAGATCTAAAATTATTAATAACCATTTTTGTTAACTTCATTACTTGTCCTCGTTTCCTAAATTCAACTGTTTTAATTTTAAGTGCTATTTTCCACCTTCAACATCTCTTCCTCAACCTTACTCTATTACCCAAAAAGGCATCATTGAAGAGTGACAGAAGCTTAACCTTGATCTATTTTTGAAGCATAGACACATCTTCTATAAATTCTGTTGAAATGGTACTTGTTCCGTTTTTATAACAGCTAAGGGCTATTGCATAAAATTTATACAATTCGAGCAAATCTGTTTTTGTCAGGCCATGTGTCTTTAGTAGAATTTTATATTATTACCAATTATAGTATGCTACTTTTACTTGATAACACTATTATAACATTTAAAAATAAAAAAACATGTTCTAAATTAATAGAAAGTATAATTCTAAAATTAGAATTTTTCGTGATAATCCTATAAAATGCTACTTTTCTAATAAACTTGTACTTATTTCCTTCAAACTACACAATTCTCTAGTTGTTGTAAGTTTGTAATTGACTCAAAAGTATTCGATATAATTTCAAAACAGTGTTTTAATTTATAGTTGGCCAATATCATCTAATTTTAACTAAAAAAATCATTATACAAATCAAAATACTAAAGATGAATTTATGGTATACTAGTGATAATAAATAGTTATCGGTAGGAGAGAGATGTGAGAGAATTTCAATATTTCATGAGTTATTCAAGAGATATTTACTACGAATTTGTAAATAATCTGAATAATACGTTAAATGAAATAGGATTAAAAACCTGGATTGACAAATTTGAAATTAACATTGGAGATGAAATAATTGATAATCTATATACTGTACTCGATAAAAGTGCTGATTATTATGGAATTATTTTTATATTCGATGAAACATTCTTTAACAAAGCATGGTGTATAAAAGAGCTAGATTATGCTGTGCAGAAAAGGATTCCTTTTTTCCAATATTGTATAAAATAAAAAAAGAAGATATTCCTAATGAATATACTTTCTTAAAAAATTATAATTTATTAACGGTATCATCGTTAAAAGAAACTGATTATATCGTAGATCGCTTTATATTGCTGCATTTGAACAATATTATTTGCAAAAATATTTCTAATTTTTCAATTGACAGTTATGTTGGTAATTTTTTATTAGAACAAATTCGACATACTACTGTAAATAGTATTGATGCTATTTTTATCCTAGATAACTTCTCTCAATATTTGAGAAAACAAAAACGGTTGGGGAATTTTAAACTATCACATGAAATCTTGTTTTGTATCGCAATAACTAGACTATTAAAAGAACGTTTATTTAGGAAAGATTTCCAAGGGGAGTACCATTTTAAAATATTGGAAATCATCCAAGAGATATATATTAAGACGTTTCTATAAATGTTCAAAATAGCCTTAGAGAACATTAAACATATAAAACTAAAAAACAGAGATTCACCGAATTGAAATTAAATGGTGAGTCTTCTGTTTTTATTAAATTAAAAAGCCTTTATATACTGATTTATTATTAAAGTTTATCCATGATGTAAGCATCTCTGATGTGCTTAATGCAATCAATAATAGTTTGAGATAAAATTTCAGGATCTTTTTCTATCAGTAGCTTATCTAGAAAAGGAGTGAGATAAGAATATTTATCAATTTCAGATAAAAGTGTTTGGTATACTTCTAAAGAGCTCCAACCAGTTGAACCTACGGGAATAATAAATCTATTTTGCTTTATAGCCCTGTCAAAATCTTCTAGTACTCCCTTGGAGTTAGATAAAGTTCCGTCATAGTATTGATTTCCAAAGACAAATATAACTATACCTGCTTCTGATATCATATTATCTTGGAATCTTTTCTTTGCCGAACTATCAATATGTTTATCGCAACCTTTAATTAATGGGAGAGTTTTAATTTTTAGATATTTCGAAATATCAAGATTTTTATCATTAATAGCGGTCATTACGCCATTAATCACCTGTGGTCCTACACCTTCTATATTACCGTTACCTACTATAATTTCATTAGCAATTAATTTATATCCTAAAAGATATAGGAACTCAGTAGCACTATCTTCATCCCATTCTCCATAATTTCTACAACTTCCAGCAATAAATACACTATTAGTTAAACATAACTTATAAGATTGATTAAATAGTTCATCAATCTCATTATAATCTTCAATCAAAATAGTATGAATACCATATCTTTTTAAATCATTTATTTCGTGCTCTTGTTTTATCTTTCCGTATTCTAATTCACTTTCAGGGTCTTGGGAATTTTCAAACATATCAATGGTCAAATTTTTCCTAAAACAATAGTGCATCCTAATATTTTCTCCTATTAATAATCTAATTTTGCTTAGAATTTGCTGAATATCTGGATCATTTAAACTATATCCTACAAATACAAATGTTTTACTAATCAGATCTCCGCGAAGTGTTTGAATAAAAAGTTTGTGACTCTTATCAAAACTCTCGTAATCATCACGAGTCAATATTGCCTCATAGGGTCTAGAAATATCTCCATGAAATTTATAGACAGTCGCATCAATATTTGGAGGGGTAATTGACAAATCATTATTATCAATCTTGATGTCTACACGTTTTCCAGCTTTCTTCAAATTATCTTCAATTAAGTGGTCATAATTAGTTGTCCAAAAAGTTTCAATAGGCATGCTCGTTAACAGTGTTAGCAAATTATTATCTTTAGAGTCTTTTGTAAATTCTTGTATTAATTTTTGTGAAATCTGATTTTTTGATTGTGCAGAATTTTTGTAATATTGTGCAACTGAAATTAAATCATACTCTTTATCAATATTTAGTCCAATCGAATCAGAAAATTGCCGTAATAATTCTTTCCAGTTTACATAACCTGAGGGAACAGAAAGTCCTGCACCAGCAAAAATTGCTAATTCGTCACTATATAATGCCTGTTCAATAATCCCAATCAATTCTTTTTTATCAATTACATTATTCATTTCTTCTCATCCTCAATCGAAATTAGTTCACCAAAATTAGCTCCTAAGGAAATAAATATTCTGTACAAAATTCCAAGCTAACAAATTCACCTTTCCCCATTTTTGCTATCGTTGCTGGTGCAATGCCAACTTTCTCCTGTAAATCTTTTTTATTCATGTTCTTATCTATCAAAAGTTTCCACAGACCGTTATAGTTAACTTTCATATTATCATCCTTAATGTTCACATAATTGAATTTTGATTTCGTATATTATATCATAAATTTCCCAAAACAAAAAGAGCCGGTGCAATACTAAGACCACACCGACCATATATTATCTTTCAGTTTCTTTTAAAACCTTTTTTGTTATAGTGGACTTTTTCATATCTTCATTCCGATGCTTCTTTATGGCATCAATAACTGACTCCTTCTTCTCTGTTTTGTTTCTGCCAAGATAATCATTCATATTGACTTTCAGATGTTCCAATTCCTTATACTGCGATGACAATGAATTATATTTCTTAATTGTCGTCTC
>ERZ773014.2288-NODE-2288-length-11336-cov-3.180303_pt1 | contig 11336 bp, 13 predicted proteins | sample MGYA00580841_ERZ773014 | MGnify/ENA primary metagenome ERZ773014 (study PRJEB29015, sample SAMEA2737989) | human oral metagenome | biome: human oral; feature: human-associated habitat; material: dental | place: China | collected 2067 ...
TAATATGTGGCAAGGTATAAGTAAAAGTGGAGTTCTCATAAGAGGATATAAAAGTCCAAGAATAACAGCTTATCCTGTTTTTGAAGGTGATAAATAGTGAAGATTATATTCGGATATTATGAAGACGAGGATTTTGGTCTGACTCCATATCCTGATATTTTCCATCCTGATAAGGGAAAATTTGATTCTTTTGAAGAATATGCAAAGGAAGAAGAAAAAATAGGAGAATATACAAAATTCTTAATAACAGGAATAATGGAAGATTTTCAGTATGTAGAAATGCTGGATGATTTTCTGGTGGAAATAAAGAAAGTGGATATAGGAAAACAGAAGGAAGCAGAATGGGATGGACAGGCTTTTCAGCACAAGATAAATAAGAAAAAAGTTGAACTTACACATACTATTTTTGGCGAATGTGAAGAGTATCCAAAATGGAGCTGTAAATTTGACGACTATAAGAAAGTTCTTTATGGATGGGCTAAGTTTCTTAAACTGCCTGAAAGCCTGAAAACAAAATTGGAAGTAGAAATTTAGAAAAAAATGTGGTATAAATATTTGTTGTAAATAAAATTTATGACAAATATTTTTTTAGAATGGAGGAAGTATAAATGGAGTTTTACAGTCGAAGTTATCTGGAAAACTATAGACTAATTGGAAATGGAGTATCCCTGGTATTATTATTTGGAATGATACTGTTTTTTGGATTTTTAATGTTCAGATGGTTTAAGGGAAGCATTTCAGTAAGGGGAAAACAGATCAGCTTGTTATTTCTGATACTTGTATTGCTGTTTGGATTATTAAAGATAAGTGAATTTCAGGATCGTAACAATCAGGAAAAAATAAGTAAGAATACAGCCAGTGTAATAAAAGGTCTTTCAGAAAAATTTAATGTCAGTGAAGATGAAATATATGTGAATACGAAGGAAATAACCGAACATACAGTTTACAAAATAAAAGACAAGTTCTATCAGATTCATTGGGTAAATAACTCAATACTGGTGGAAGAAATGAAAGTTCCGTATATTGATGATATAAAAATACTGGATGGAAATGAAAATAATAAAAAATAATTTTACAGAAAAGGGGAAATATAAAATGGAATTTATAATACAAATAGCTATAAAATTGACAATAGGTTTTACAGCATTACTTATATATATGAATATAAATGGAAAAGGTCAGCTGGCACCGGTAACGGCGACAGACCAGATAGGAAACTATGTTTTAGGGGGAATAATCGGAGGAGTTATTTATAATCCGAGTATAACAGTTGTACAGTTTCTGATAGTCCTTCTTATATGGATTTCCCTTATGACGGCTATTAATTTTCTGAAAAATTCAAGCGAAGGTGTAAAAAAAGTATTTGATGGAGAAATGGTATTTCTTGTTAAGGACGGAGAAATCATAAAGGAAAATTTTGCGAAAGTAAATTTATCCCTTGTAGATTTTTATACAAAAATGCGTATGAAAGGTGTAGTCAGAGTTAAGGATATTGACAAAGCGTTTGTTGAATCTAATGGACAGATTACAATTCTTCAGAAAAATGACAAAAATATTGCCATACCTTTAGTTGCTGAAGGAAAAATATTAGAAACAGGACTGGAACATATAGAAAAAAATACAGAATGGCTGATAGAACAGCTAAAGGAAAAGGGAATAGACAATCTTACAGATGTTTTTCTAGCTGAATGGTCTGAAGATAAATTATTTGTTGTCACAAAATGATGAAAAATATCAGATATTATTGTTCTAATAAGGGCAAAATATCTGATATTTTCATTGAAAGGGACATTATTTTACGATAGAAAGTTTTTCTAAAACTTCTTTTATAAGAAAATCAAGTCTTTCTTCCTGTGTCATAATTTATCACTTCTTTCGTATTCAGATATCCAATTATATGATTATATTGAAAAGTTGTAAAGTAGGCGCAATATTGTGTTATAGTAACTTTAAGTATACTAATGAAAATATATGGGATATATCAATTAATCAAAAAAACATAATCAAAAAGAATTTAAAAGTGTTATTGACTTTTTGAAAAAACAAGGTATAACATTGTTAACAAATAATGAACAGACAAAAATAGATTACTAACAAAAATGCTAATAAAATTATTTTAGGAGGAAAAAATGGCTAAATTAGACGAAATTACGAGAGAATCTTGGATTTTAAGTACTTTTCCCGAATGGGGAACTTGGTTAAATGAAGAAATTGAAGAAACAAAAGTTGAGCCTGGAAAAGTTGCAATGTGGTGGCTTGGAAATATGGGACTCTGGGTAAAGACTGAAGGAAACGCAAATATCTGTATGGATCTTTGGGTGGCAACAGGAAAGAGAACAGGAAAAAACAAGCTTATGAAACCTAAGCATCAGCATCAGAGAGCAGTAGGATGTGTTGCATTACAGCCAAACCTTAGAACTACTCCTTGCGTTATAGATCCTTTTGCAATAAAAGAACTTGATGCTCTTATGGCTACTCACTCACACAGTGATCACATAGATCAGAATGTAGCGGCAGCAGTTCTTAAAAACTGCCCTGAGGCAAAATTTATAGGGCCTAAGACTTGTACAGACATATGGAGAAAATGGGGTGTGCCTGAAGACAGACTTGTAACTGTAAGACCTGGGGATGTAGTAACTGTTAAGGATGCAAAAATAAAAGCTCTTGAATCTTTTGACAGAACAATGCTGCTTACAGTGGCTGAAGATGTTGTTTTAAAAGACAAACTTCCACCTGATATGGATGATATGGCAGTTAACTACCTGATAGAAACAGAAGCAGGTAACATATATAATGCAGGAGATTCACACCACTCAAACTATTTTGTAAAGCATGGAAATGAAAACAAGGTTGATGTGGCATTTGTAGGATTTGGAGAAAATCCAAGAGGAATGACAGATAAATTAACTTCTTCAGATGTATTGAGAGTGGCTGAAGAACTGAAAACTCAAGTTGTAATACCAATACACCACGATATATGGTCTAACTTTATGGCTGATCCGAAAGAAATTACTTTATTGTGGAATTATAGAAAAGACAGAATGAAATACAAATTTAAACCATATATATGGCAACCGGGAGGAAAATTTGTATTCCCTGATAACAAAGATGATATGGAATATATGTATCCAAGAGGATTTGAAGATGCGTTCACTATAGAACCTGATTTACCATTCAAATCATTCTTATAGAAAAAAGACAATATATTTTGAAAAAAGTATATTGAAATAGATGTAGGTATCAAAAATAAAAATAATTTAAAAGGAGAAAAAAATGAATTTTTTAATGGCAATAGGGACATGGTTTGGACAAAATATATTAACTAAACCGGAATTTTTTGTAGGTCTTTTAGTTTTTGTAGGTTATTTATTTTTAGGTAAGAAAATATATGAAGCAGTTGGTGGATTTATTAAGGCAACTGTAGGATATATGATATTAAACGTAGGTGCAGGTGGGCTGGTAACAACATTCAGACCAATTCTGGCAGCATTAAAGACTAAATTTGAATTGAATGCGGCAGTTATAGATCCATATTTTGGACTGCAGGCTGTTGATGAAGCAATTAAAGGAATGATAGAACAGGATCCTTCAAAAGCAAGTCTTGCTGCATCAGTTATGATGGCATTATTAATCGGATTTATTGTAAATATAGTATTAGTTTTATTCAGAAAAATTACTAAAGTAAGAACATTATTCATAACAGGACATATTATGCAGCAGCAGGCTTCAACAGCTTCATGGATGATTTTCTTCCTGTTCCCTCAGTTCCGTAACATATGGGGAATCGTTCTTATAGGTTTATTTTCAGGAATATACTGGGCAGTAGGATCAAACCTTTCAGTTGAACCAACTCAAAGATTGACTGAAAATGCAGGATTTGCAATAGGGCATCAACAGATGTTTGCAATCTGGGCTGCTGACAAATTAGCTCCAAAAATAGGAAATCCTAAAAAGAAACTTGATGACCTGAAATTACCTAAATGGTTGACAATGTTACACGATGATATTATTGCAACAGGACTTATAATGATAATATTCTTCGGGGTAATAATGTTAGTATTAGGACCTGAATTCTTCACTGCAAAATTTGGAAAATGTACAATTGCAAATGGAGTACAGACTTGTCCAGTTATAAATCCTAATGGGGTGGCTACAGGAGCGTTCGATCCTAAAAAACTTTCATTTGGAACGTATGTTGTATCAACAACATTATTATTTGCAGTATATTTGACAATATTAAAAACTGGTGTTAGAATGTTCGTATCTGAACTGACATTATCATTCCAGGGAATTTCAAATAAAATATTGCCAGGATCTTTACCAGCGGTTGACTGTGCGGCTTCTTACGGATTTGGATCTCCAAGTGCAGTGTTATTTGGATTCTTAGTGGGAACAATAGCTCAGTTTATATCAATAGCAGGATTACTTATATTCAAATCACCTGTATTCATAATAACAGGATTTGTTCCGGTATTCTTTGACAATGCTACTATAGCAGTTTATGCTGATAAACGTGGTGGAGCAAGGGCTGCATTAATACTGTCAGCACTGTCAGGAGTATTACAGGTCTTATGTGGAGCAGTTGCCGTGGCTTTATTCCAGTTAAAAGGTGGATGGCATGGAAATATTGACCAGAGTACAGTATGGCTTGCTCAGGGATTCGTAATGAAGTACTTAGGAGTAGTAGGATATGTTCTAGTAATTGTAGCTATGCTGTTAATTCCTCAGATACAGTATATGAAATCAAGAAACAAGGAACAGTATTTTGAAGGAACAGTAAATTTGGAAGAAAACTAAAATAATAAAAAAGAAAGAGAGAAGTGGTAATAATGATGAAAGTGCTTGCAGTATGCGGAAGTGGAATGGGAACAAGTATGATTATGAAAATGAAAGTAGCTCAGGTGTTGAAAAAACTGGATGTAGATGCAGATGTAAATTCATGCAGTTTGGGAGAAGCAAAATCAGGACTTGCAAACTATGATTTAGTTTTAGCTTCAACTCATATAATAAATGATTTAAAAGGTGGACCAAATACTAAAATGGTAGGACTTTTAAACTTACTTGACGCTAATGAACTTGAAACAAAATTGAAAGAAGTAGGAATCGGTTAATATCACTAAAATTACAACAAATTACAGATTGAATTTGGAGGATATAGAATGAATTTAATGGATTCGTTAAAGGAAAATAATTCTGTAGTGTTAAAACAGCATGCCTCAACATGGGAGGAAGCAATAGAAGTATGCATGAAACCTCTGTTGGAAAAAAATGCTGTGGAAAGAAGTTATGTTAATGCAATAATTGAAAGAACTAAGGAATTGGGGCCATTTTATGTGTTGGCTCCAGGGCTCGCAATGCCTCATGAAAGACCAGAAATGGGAGTAAATAGAAATTCCTTCAGTTTTGTAACGCTTAATCAGCCAGTTGCATTTCCTGATGGACAGGAAGTTGACATACTGATAGGTCTTGCGGCAGTTAATGCAGATGTACACAATGGGGAAGCTATCCCTCAGATAGTAATGCTTTTTGAAGATGAAGATGTATTTGAAAAAATAAGAGCGGCTGAAGTTCCAGAAGATATTTATAAAATAATCAGTGACGCAGTTGCCGGATAAATTAAATTAAAAATTGCAATCAGAAATATGCCGGCAAGTTAAAAGTCGGCATATTTTACTAATAAAATTAGGAGGATATAGATATGGCAAGACCTTTATTACAGGTAGCATTGGATCATTCAGATTTACAGGGGGCAATAAAAGCCGCAGTATCAGTAGGACATGAAGTAGATGTTATAGAAGCAGGAACAGTTTGTCTGTTACAGGTAGGAAGTGAACTTGTAGAAGTTTTAAGAAGCCTTTTTCCTGAAAAGACAATAGTAGCTGATACTAAATGTGCGGATGCAGGTGGAACAGTGGCAAAAAACAACGCAGTAAGGGGTGCTGACTGGATGACATGTATCTGTTCGGCAACTATTCCAACAATGAAAGCAGCTTTAAAGGCAATAAAGGAAGTACGTGGAGATAAAGGGGAAATACAGGTGGAACTTTATGGTGACTGGACTTATGAACAGGCTCAGCAATGGCTTGATGCCGGAATAAGTCAGGCTATATATCATCAGAGCCGTGATGCATTACTTGCCGGTGAAACTTGGGGTGAAAAGGACTTAAACAAGGTTAAGAAACTTATTAAAATGGGATTCAGAGTATCAGTAACAGGTGGATTGAGCACTGAAACACTTAAACTGTTTAAGGGTGTAGATGTATTTACATTTATTGCAGGTCGTGGAATTACTGAGGCTGCAAATCCTGCACAGGCTGCAAGGGAATTTAAGGAAGAAATAGCTAAATACTGGTCTGAATAATAAAATTTCTTTCTTTTATGATGGAAATAAATTATCTGAAAATTTTAAATTTTCATAGAAAAAACTGTTCAGAATAAATTTTAATAGAAGAGGTTAATAATGAAAGATTTAAATAAACTTAATTTGGGAATATATGAAAAGGCTCTTCCTAAGGATATTGACTGGATTGAAAGAATACGTCTTGTAAAGGAATGTGGATATGATTTTGTTGAAATATCAGTAGATGAGACTGATGAAAGACTTGCAAGGCTTGACTGGTCTGATGAGGAAATTAACAGAATACATGCTGAGCTTGTAAATACAGGAGTTAGAATTCCATCAATGTGTTTTAGCGGACATAGAAGATTTCCAATGGGAAGCATGGATGAAAAAACAAGGGAAAAAGCAATGGAATTAATGCAGAAGGCAATAATTTTTGCAGATAAGATGGGAATCAGAACAATTCAGATGGCAGGATATGACGTTTATTATGAAGATGGAAGCGAACAGACAAAGAAATATTTTATAGAAAATTTGAAAAAAGCTGTAGAATGGGCTTCTTCATATAATATTACACTGTCGATAGAAATAATGGATCATCCTTTTATAAACTCAATTACAAAATATATGGAATATGCAGAAATAATAAAATCGCCATGGCTGAAAGTTTATCCTGATGTAGGAAATCTTACTGCATGGCCTGAAAATGACACATTAAAGGAACTGGAACTTGGAATAAAGAATGGTGAAATAACAGGAATTCACCTGAAGGATACACTTGCAGTAACAGACAGTTTTCCGGGTAAATTTAAGGAAGTTCCTTTTGGAGAAGGATGTGTGGATTTTCCAAAAGTATTTGCTAAACTGAAGGAGCTGAATTATAAAGGTCCGTTCCTTATAGAAATGTGGACTGAAAAATCTGACAATCCAATTGAGGAAGTGAAGAAGGCCAAGGAATGGATGCTTGGAAAAATGAGAGAAGGAGGATTTATCTAATGCTTGAAAAACTAAAAGAGGAAGTATATAAGGCAAATCTTGAATTACCTGCAAAGGGACTTGTGCTTTTTACATGGGGAAACGTAAGTGCCATAGACAGGGAAAAAGGACTTGTAGTTATAAAACCTAGTGGAGTGGAATATGATAAAATGAAGGTTGAAGATATGGTAGTTGTCGATCTGGATGGAAAAGTAGTGGAAGGAGATTTAAATCCTTCTTCTGATACACCTACACATATTGAATTATATAAAAAATTTCCTGAAATAGGCGGAATAGTGCATACACATTCAACAAATGCAACAATATGGGCACAGAGCGGAAGAGACATTCCTGCTTACGGAACAACACATGGAGATTATTTTTACGGACCTGTTCCATGTACAAGAAAAATGACTCCTGAAGAAATTGCCGGAGAATATGAAAAGGAAACAGGAACAGTAATAATAGAAACTTTTGAAAAAAGAAATATAAATCCTAAATTTGTTCCTGCGGTAATAGTTAATAGCCACGGGCCGTTCACATGGGGAAAAAATGCGGCTGAAGCAGTGTATAATTCAGTTGTTCTTGAAGAACTTGCAAAAATGGCAACATTTACAGAACAGGTAAATAAAGATGTAAAGCCTATGCAACAGGAGTTGCTTGATAAGCATTTCTTAAGAAAACATGGAGAAAATGCCTATTACGGACAGAAGAAAAAATAAATAGATAAATTTGCTATGAAGAGAAATAATTTTTTAGTGGTAAAATAAATTAAAAGATGGTAAAATAAATTCGGCGAAATTTTTAAGTTACATGACATTGATTTATTACAATGTTGAAAGGTGGATAGAATGGATGAAAAGCAAGATATAAAAGCAAATCCCAACCTTGTTATAGCCTTGGGTTACTACATTAGAAATAAGCGTCTGCAAAAGAATATAGGGTTAAGGGAAATGGCGGAGCTGCTAAAGATTAGTCCTGCTTATTTATCTAATTTGGAATCAGGAAAGCACAGTATGACAAATCCTCTTTTACTAAAGAAAATTTCTAAAATCTTAAATGTCGATCATCTGAAACTTTTTAAGATAATAGGATATACAGACAAGGATATGTCAGATTTAAAAAAGGAAATAATGTCTGAACTAATAGAGGAAATTTCAGATATAGAAATAGGAAAGATAATAGAAGAGCTTATGAAAATGGAACCGGAAAAGGTCTTTCTAGTGAAGGAATATATAGGTCTTCTAAACAGGGGATAGAATTTTATAAAATATTGAATGGAGTGATTTCTTATTAATTTAAGTATTCATTCCATTTTTTAGAAAATATGTTTAAATATAAAAAAAATATGTTAAAATATACTACAAATATTTAAAATGGAGGAGCAGATTTATGAAAAAATTACTTTTAATAGTTTTAATGGCATTATCTCTACAACTGTTTTCAGAAGATTATAAAGTAGTCCTTAAAAAAGGGGTTACACTGTCACAGCAGGAGATAAATAAGAATAACAAGGAAATAGAAGTAGCCTTCAAAAGAGATTATAGGCTTATTACAGAGGCAACATTTGAAGGTATGAAATCAATGATTTCCAGAATGATGGAAAGTCAGGTACAGGTACCTTTAATGGAGAAAAAGACTTCCCAGAAATTAAAGAAAAAAATGGAAGAATATTACACGGACTTATTTGATGATTTATTAAGTAAATATAAAACAAAGGTTATAAAAATAAGATATGTAACAAATGACATTGTAGAAGTGACAGCAGAAATATCAATTCCTGATATAACAAAAAGTTTTGATAATTATATGCAGCTAATGTCTGAAGATGATATTTTTAATGAAAGAAAACTTGCAGAAATGTCAAAATTGCCTAAAGACAAATTTGAGGATATAATAATAACAAAAATGTTTGATAATATGAAAACGTCTTTTGAAAATATAGATGGATACACTTCCATTAAAGGAACAATTTATCTTGAAAAAGATAATAATAGATGGGGAGTGGCTGAATTGGATGAAAAGGTAAGAAATTTCAGGGAAATGTATAAAAAATCAAAATAATTTTTATATAAATATTATCAGGGAAGCTTTTTATGTAAAATAATATGAAAGACTGGACTTATTTCAGTCTTTTTTGGTATAATGGGTTAAGATTTAAAAAATGTTGGAAAATAAAAGAACAAGGAGAAACAGAATGAAAAAAATATTTTTAGTTTTGTGTCTGGGAATAATAGGATTTAGCAGAATTTCATTAGCAGCAGGAGAAACAGGAGAAGCAATAACAAAAGTAAAACAGAATGCAGAAAAGATAGAAAGTGAAACAAGTGTAGATAAAGCCGAAGAAGCAAAGGAAGAAAAAGAAGCAAAAAAATCGAAATTATCAAATCCTTTCAAAAAAAAGAAAGTGGAATGGGAACTTGTCTGGAGAGACGAGTTTGATGAAAATAAACTGGATACTTCAAAATGGAGTTACTGGGAAAATGGGAATCCGTGGAATTCAGGAAATTATCTGGATGAAAATGGAAATCTGGTAGATCAGTATGGATTTCAGGCAAAACAGTACTATCAGAGAGATAATGTAAGACTTGAAAACGGTTATCTTATAATAACAGTAAAGAAAGAAGACGACAAGACAGTAAAAATAGATGGAAAGGACAGAAAGATTTTATATAGCTCAGGTGCAGTACATACAAAGGATAAATTTTCAATTCATGAAGGGAAAATAGAAATGAGAGCAGCTATGCCTGAAGGAATAGGTACATGGCCTGCATTTTGGACATGGCCTGAGGATTATTCACAAGCTGTAGGAGGTCCTGCAAAGGAAGAAATAGATATTTTCGAGATCTATGGAGATAATTTAAAAAGGGTTACTGGAACAGCTCATGCCTTGAAGTCTGATAATACTTATGCTTCATTTGTAGGAAGTGATCTTAGAATTAAGAAAAATGAAGATTTGACAAGATTTAATACATATGCGGTGGAATGGGATGATAAGGAAATAAAATGGCTGTTTAATGGAAGAGTATATAAAAGATTATCTATGAAAAAAGTTGCAAGATCAAGTGAAAATACATTTAAGTTACCACATTTTCTAATGATTAATGTAGCATTACAGGACAAGACAGGAGAAGATGGGAACATTAAATTTCCGACAGAAATGAAAGTTGATTATGTAAGGGTTTATAAGAAGAAATAGAAATATAAATAAGAATTTCAGGAGGACTTTAAATGAAAACATATTTAGTGACAGGAGCTGCAGGATTTATTGGTGCAAATTATTTGAAGTATATTTTGAAAAAATATGAGGGTAAAGAGGATATTAAAGTAATAGTTGTAGATGCTTTAACTTATGCAGGAAATTTGGGAACTATAAGGGAAGAATTAAAAAATACAAAAGTAAAATTTGAAAAGGTGGATATAAGAGACAGAAAAGAAGTGGAAAGAATTTTTTCTGAAAATGATGTTGATTATGTGGTGAATTTTGCTGCAGAATCGCATGTAGACAGATCTATTGAAAATCCTCAGATATTTCTTGAAACAAATATCCTTGGAACGCAGAATCTGCTTGAAAATGCAAAAAAGGCATGGACAGTTTCAAAAGGGGAAAATGGATACCCTGTTTATAGAGATGGTGTAAAATATTTGCAGGTTTCCACAGATGAAGTTTATGGAAGTTTGTCAAAAGATTATGAAACAGCGATTGACTTGGTAATTGACGATGAAGAAGTGAAAAAAGTTGTAAAAAATAGAACTAATTTGAAAACTTATGGAGATAAATTTTTTACAGAAAAGACACCGCTTGATCCTAGAAGTCCTTATTCTGCTTCAAAAACAGGAGCTGACCACATTGTAATTGCATATGGAGAAACTTACAAAATGCCAATAAATATTACAAGATGTTCGAATAATTATGGTCCGTACCATTTTCCAGAAAAATTGATTCCTTTGATGATAAAAAATGTACTTGAAGGGAAGAAATTGCCTGTTTATGGGAAAGGTGACAATGTAAGAGATTGGC
>ERZ773014.2292-NODE-2292-length-11317-cov-15.073166_pt1 | contig 11317 bp, 12 predicted proteins | sample MGYA00580841_ERZ773014 | MGnify/ENA primary metagenome ERZ773014 (study PRJEB29015, sample SAMEA2737989) | human oral metagenome | biome: human oral; feature: human-associated habitat; material: dental | place: China | collected 2067 ...
AGCTGCTCGAAAAGCAGAAGGAGGGCAAGAAGCGCATGAAGGCGGTCGGCAGCGTCGAGCTGCCGCAGGAGGCGTTTATGGCGGTTCTCAAGATCGATGAGTAAGACTTGGGGGCTCTATGCCCACATCCCTTATTGCGTGAAAAAATGTGCATACTGCGACTTCGTCTCTGACGCAAATGCAGCTACGGCAGAGATGGAGGACTATGCGGCGGCGCTGCGGGCGGAGATTCTGCGCGAGGCACCGCCGCTTCGCGCGTGTCGGGGCGATGTGCGGACGGTCTATCTCGGCGGCGGTACGCCGACCGCACTGCCCGCCGCGCTCCTCACGCAGATACTCAATACCATCCATGATGCGGCAGGGGAGCCTCTTGAATGCACGGTTGAGGTGAACCCGGGCACGGTGGACGAGGAATATCTCGTACAGCTCAGAGCGGCGGGCGTCAGCCGCCTCAGCCTCGGCGTACAGAGTTTCGATGATCGACTGCTACGCGTCATCGGGCGCATTCACACGGCGGAGGAGGCGCGCGCGGCAGTCCGCGCGGCACGTGCGGCGGGCTTCGATAATCTCAGCCTCGACCTCATGTATGCGCTGCCAACGCAGACTCTTGCTGATCTCAAGCAGAGTGTCAACGAAGCGCTCGCCCTCGCGCCTGAACATATCTCTGTCTATGGTCTCATCGTCGAGGAGGGCACACCATTTGCCGCTGCAGAGGCGGCGGGACGGCTCGCGCTCCCCGATGAGGATGCGGCGGAGGAGATGTACGACTATCTGATGGCGGAGCTGCCCGCACGCGGCTATCGCCGCTATGAGATCTCGAACTTTGCGCGCGCAGGCTATGAGAGCTGCCACAACCTCGGCTACTGGCAGAACGTGCCCTACCTCGGCGTCGGCGCAGCGGCGCACTCCTATGTGGACGGCGTGCGATGGGGCAATGAGACGGATACGCGCGCCTACATCCGCGCCATCCGTGCGGGCGCGTCTGTCCGCACGCCCGAGGACGCGGAGCGCACGGCGGCGAACGCGATGGAGGAGTACGCCTTCCTCGCCCTGCGCACAGCGGAGGGAATTGATGAGGCGGACTTTCAACGTACATTCGGCTGCGCGATTGATGATGTTTATAGCACTGTGATCACGCAGCAGATCAAGCGCAACCTGCTGTGCCGCGCGCAGGGGCATATCGCCCTTACGGCGGCAGGTATGAAGCTGGGCAACGAAGTCTTTGCCGCATTTTTGCAGGAGAAATGATTCCATTAACGATAAATTTGTGCTATGATAGCTATTGTTTCACGTTGTTATCATCCGAAAGGAGAAAATCTATGAAAACATTGACCATGATCGAGATGGCGGGCTGCCCCTACTGCGCGAACGCCCACCGCGCGATGAACGCGCTGCGCGCCGAGGGCGGCTCGTATGCGGATGTGACAGTCGATTTCATCGACGAGAACCGCGAACCCGAGAAGACGCAGCCGTTTGCAGGACAGTACTACTACGTGCCGAGCATCTTCATGGACGGTGAGAAACTCTACGAGGCACAGCCGGGGCATAGCTACGACAAGATCTACGCCGAGGTGAAGCGTGCATTCGATGCAGTACGTGAGAAAACGCACAATTCATGAAAAATATGACAAAGTTGCATGAGAAAAACGAAAATAAAACTTGTAAAATTGTCTGAAATCCCGCATAATAACGAATGTGCTATTTTCACAATATACATAAAGATCCTCGCGGATGCGATCGTGTACGGGTAGCGCGGCGGCGTTCGCGAGGGGAGAAACAAGATGAGGTGAGTTTATGCATCAACCCGTTACCAACAACCCATTCGTCATCATGGTCATCAACATGGTCATCGTCTTTGCGGTGCTGACTGCGATCTGGGGGCTCATTGAACTGACCCACAGACTTGACCCCACGAAGAAGGCAGAGCCGCCTGCAGCGGCACCTGCCCGTCCCACTCCCGCGCCTGCACCAGCAGCGCCCGCTGCACCCGCAGTTCCTGCGGGTCTGTCCACCGAGACCGTCGCCGTCATCGCGGCAGCCGTCACCGCCTGTGGCTACAGCGCCGAGCAGATCCACGCGATCCGCCCCGCCGAGCAGCCTGCATGGCGCAACTTCGGTCGCACCAGCGGCATGCGTACCGCGCGCTAAGGAGGGAACGAGACTATGGATTTCTTTAACGCATTTTCCGTCTCCCTGCAGGCAGTTGTCGAGGGAAGTGGATTCGTGGGCATGACCGGCGGCAACGTCATTATGATTTTCGTCGGTCTCATACTGCTCTATCTCGCGTTTGCACGCGACTTCGAGCCGCTGCTCCTCAGCCCAATTGCATTCGGCTGCATCCTCGCGAACATCCCGTTCAACGGCTTTGAGGAGCCGGGTGTCATGTCCGCGATTGGCATGGGTATCAAATACGAGATCTTCCCGCCGCTCATCTTCCTCGGCGTCGGTGCGATGACGGACTTCGGTCCGCTGATTGCGCGCCCGTCGAGCCTCCTCATGGGTGCGGCGGCACAGTTCGGCGTCTTTGTCGCACTCCTGGGCGCGATGCTCCTCGGTTTCACGGCACAGGAGGCAGGCTCCATCGGCATCATCGGCGGTGCGGACGGCCCGACCTCGATCTATCTCGCCACGAAGATGGCCCCGCACCTCCTCGGCGCGATTGCCGTTGCGGCGTACACCTACATGGCCCTCGTGCCGCTCATCCAGCCGCCCGTCATGAAGCTCCTCACCTCGAAGCGGGAGCGCGAGGTCGTCATGGAGCAGGCACGTGAGGTCACGAAGTTCGAGCGCATTGCCTTCCCGATCGTCTCGACCATCTTCATCAGCCTTCTCCTGCCGTCCATCACCGCCCTCCTCGGGATGCTGATGCTCGGCAACCTCTTCCGCGAGAGCGGCGTGACGGATCGTCTCTCCGATACAGCGCAGAATGCGCTCATCAACACCGTCACCATCTTCCTCGCGCTCGGCACGGGACTCACGATGAGTGCTGAGAGCTTCCTCGTCAAGCAAACGCTCATGATCATCGGACTGGGCCTGGTCGCCTTTATCTTCGGTACGGCGGCGGGTGTTGTCCTCGGCAAGATCATGTGCCGTGCGACGGGCTGGAAGATCAACCCGCTCATCGGCTCGGCGGGCGTCTCTGCCGTCCCGATGGCAGCGCGCGTCAGCCAGATCGTCGGCATCAAGGCAAAGCCCGGCAACTACCTCCTCATGCACGCCATGGGGCCGAACGTTGCCGGCGTTATCGGCACCGCCGTCGCCGCAGGTGCGATGCTCGCGATGCTGATGTAATGAGTCATTCTGCCGTCTCGCTGTAAGCCCAAGCATCCTCCGCCGGAGCGGGGGAGGCGGCGAACACTCTATATTTGACAAAATCATCCTTCCTCTGTACTATGGGGGAAGGATTTTTGTATTCTTCGCACACTTCCACCGAAGAACCGATAAGAACAAGTGGGAAAAGAAAGAAAAGTACCGCCCAAGACAAAAGAAAGGCGCGGGCTTTCATCATGGGAGGAAATTTATGCGCGGCACATTCTACGGCATCGGCGTCGGTCCGGGCGACCCCGAACTGCTCACCGTCAAGGCAATCAAGGCAATTGAGGCAGCAGATGTCCTCATTGCCCCCAAGACCGAGAAGAAGGACGGCAGCGTCGCCCTCAAGATCGCCCGTCCCTACCTCAAAGATGGCGTCGAGATCGTCTATCAGGTCTTCCCCATGGTCAAGGACTTCGCGAAAAATCCCGAAGCATGGGAGGAAAACAAAGCAGAGATCCTCGCCCTCCTCAACGCGGGGAAGAACGTCGCCTTCCTCACCCTCGGCGACCCCATGTTTTACAGCACCTACATCTACGTTTTCCGCCTCATGGAGCAGGAGAACGTCGAGATCGTCACCATCCCGGGCGTACCCGCCTTTGCCGCGATCGGCAGCCGTCTCAATCGCCCCATCGTGGAGGGCGATGACATCCTCGCCATCATTCCCGGCACGGCGGACCGCGCAGACATCGAGAAGATTCTCTCCACCGTGCAGAGCGCTGTCGTCATGAAGGTCTACCGCAACGCCCCCGAGATCATTGACCTTCTCGCAGAAAACCACATGGCGGAGGATGCCGTCCTCGTCAGCCGTGCAGGGCTCGACGATGAGAAGATCATCCGCGACATCGGTGCGCAGCGCGGCGAACCGCTGAACTACCTTTCCACTATTCTTGCACGGAGGAACTGACATGAGATCATTGGGAACGACTTTCCTCATCGCCGCCGCCCTCGTCCTCAGCGCGTGCGGTGCGCCCGCCCCTTCCGCCGACAGCGGAGCGGGCGGCACGTATGCCGCCGTGACGGATGACAACGGACGCACGGTCAGCTTTGACCAAAAGCCTGCGCGCATCGCCGTCACCTCTGCCTCCTTTATCGCGCCGCTCTACGCCGTCGGCGGCGAGGTCGTCGGACGTCCCGACTCCAAGATGAAGATCCCGGACGCAGCAAAGGCGGCGCCCTCCATCGGAAAAACCTACCAGATCGACACAGAGAAGCTGATCTCTCTCTCGCCGGACCTCGTCCTCCTCAATCGCGGCATGAACGAAAAGCTCATCGACACGCTCGATGCGAACGGCATCAAGACCCTCGTCCTCGACGGCAAGAGCTACGATGACGTAAAGCGCGAGATCGGCATCCTCGCCGCGCTCACGGGGGAGAAGGAAAAGGGGGAGGAGCTCGTCCGGAAGATGGACAGCGACCTCGACGCCGTCCGCCGCTCCATCCCGCAGGAGAAAAAGCGCGTCGCCATCATCCACAGCACGGGGCAGGGACTTTCCGTCCAGCTCGATGGCAGCATCGCGGGCTGCATTGCGAACATGCTCGGCTGGGAGAACACGGCGGCGGGCATGCCTGCCCTTGACAAGAACCCCGACGCCGCCCCCTACAGCATGGAGACCCTCGTCGCACAGAACCCCGACATCCTCTTTGTTACAAGCATGGGCGACGAGGCGGAGATCCGCGCGTCCATGGAGGCAATGTTCGCGGATAACCCCGCATGGCAGACCGTCACGGCCATCCGTGAGGGCAGAGTCTACTACCTCCCGCAGGAGATGTTCCTCTTCAGCCCCGGGCTTGACTACCCCGCGGCGGCGAAGTACATGGCGGGGCTCGTCTATCCATGAGAAAACGCATCCTCGTCCTCGTGTTCTTTGCCGCACTCGCCGTCATCGGCTGTATCGTATCGACGGCAAAGGGGTCAGTGGACATTCCCTGCGCGGAGATTGCCGCCGCCCTCGGCGGCGTGCGTGACACGGCGCACGCCCAGATCTTCTGGAACATCCGTCTGCCGCGCACCATCGTTGCTGCCCTCGTCGGCGTAAACCTCGCTCTCTCGGGGGCGATCCTGCAGGCGATCCTGCGCAACCCGCTCGCCGACCCGCACATCATCGGCATCTCGTCGGGCGCGGGGCTTGCGGGCATCTTCATCATGCTGATGCTGCCGGGCGCGGCGTGGCTCATCACCCCCGCGGCATTTGGCGGAGCGATGGTCGCCGCGCTGCTCATCTATATCCTTGCGTGGCGCGATGGCATCCGCCCGACGCGCATCATCCTCGCGGGCGTTGCCGTCTCGGCATTCCTCGGCGCGGGCATCTCCGCAATGATGATCCTCTACAGTGACCGCGTGCACAGCGCGCTGATGTGGATGGTTGGCGGACTCTCCGCGCGCAGCTGGCCGCACGTCGAGATGCTCCTGCCGTACACCGTCGCGGCAGGGCTGCTTGCGCTCCTTGCCGCACAGCGGCTCAACATCCTGCAGCTTGGCGACGATATGGCGCGCGGCATCGGACTTGCCGTCGAGCGTACGCGCATCATGCTCACGGCGGTTGCCGCGCTCCTCGCCGCGAGCGCTGTCTCCGTCGTGGGGCTGCTCGGCTTCGTTGGGCTCATCGTCCCGCACGCAGCACGCCTCATGATCGGGGCAGACTATCGCTTCCTCCTGCCGGCGGCGACGCTTCTCGGCATCGCCGTCGTCACGCTCAGTGACACGGCGGCACGGCTGCTCTTTGCACCGCTCGAACTGCCCGTCGGCATCATCATGGCGGTCGTCGGCGCGCCGTTCTTTCTCTATCTTCTGAGGAGGCAGCTATGAGTGCAGGGCTTACGGCGCGGAACCTCTGCGTCAAGATTGCGGGCAAGGAAATCCTCCACGGGCTGAACGTAGACATCCGGGCGGGGCGGCGCACCGCCATCATCGGGCCCAACGGCGCGGGCAAGACCACCCTCCTGCGCGCTCTCGCGGGGCTGAATCGCCGCTATACCGGGGAGATTACGCTCGATGGGCGCGAACTCTCCGGCTACGCCGAGAAAGAGCTTGCACGCGTGCGCGCCATCCTGCCGCAGGAGCGCGCGGCAGCACAGGGACTCACGGTAGAGCAGCTCGTTACGTATGGACGCTTTGCCCACGCGGGGCTCTTTCAGACACGTGCGGATGCGGAGGACAGGGAGGCCATCGCGTGGGCGATGGAGACCGCGCACGTCTCCGCGTTCGCCGCGCGCGAGGTGCATACCCTCTCGGGCGGCGAGCGGCAGCGCGTCTTTCTCGCGATGGCGCTCAGCCAGCGCCCGCGCCTCCTCCTGCTCGACGAGCCGACCACCTACCTCGACGTAGCGCATCAGCTGCGCGTCATGGAGATCATCTCCGCGCTCAACCGCGTGCACGGCATGACGATCCTTATGGTGCTGCACGACATGGCACACGCCATGCAGTACGCCGACGACATCGTCCTCGTACAGGCGGGGCGCGTCGTCGCAACGGGCACACCCGCCGAGGTCCTCACCGAGGAGCGCATCGCCGCCGTCTTCGGCGTGGAGGTCGAGATCTTCACGAACAGCCGCGGCATCCGCGTCCCTTCACCCGTCGCACTTGTGGGGGAGTAGGATTGCCTCCCCCGTCGCAACGGGGGAGGGGGACCGCTTGCGGTGGAAGGGGCGCCATGAACGGATGCAGAAAATCTGCATCCGTTCTTTTTTGCACCAAAATAAATTGACAACGCACAAAAAAATTCATACAATGTAGATAAACAGGCAAAAGGAGGTGAGAACATGGCACAGGCAAGTGTGAGCATCCGTATGGATGCCGATCTCAAGCGGCAGTTTGATGAGTTCTGCTCCGAGATCGGGATGACGATGACGACAGCGTTCTGCGTCTTCGCAAAGACAGCAGTGCGCGAGCGCAAAATCCCGTTCGAGATCTCGGCGGAGCGTAGTGATGATCCATTTTATTCGCCAAGCAATATCCGTTACTTGGAAGAATTGAAGCGTGATATTGAGATGGGGAAGGCACATTTTTCTGAGCATGAGTTGATTGAGGTGGATTGATGGGGTTGCTTTGGGAAGATCGTGCGTGGGAAGAGTACCTGTACTGGCAGACGCAGGATCGAAAGACACTGAAACGGCTCAATGCCATCATCCGCGATATTCAGAGAAGTCCTCTCGATGGGGTTGGCAAGTCGGAGCCGCTGAAAGGAAATCTTCGCGGATGGTGGAGCAGACGTATTGATGAGACGAATCGTATTGTTTATTATGAACAAAACGGGATTATTCACATTGCCTCCTGTCGTGGACATTACGAAAAGTAATATCACTAGGGAATCACTGATAAAATAGACACTCCTCCTGTATGGAGTGAGTTTGCCTCTTTGCGCGGATGCAGAATGTCTGCATCCGTTTTGTTTTGCTTTCAGATGAGCAAACATAAATCAAAAATTATAACCAGCTATCAACTTTTTTTACGATAGGGGTTGCTTTTTGCTTTTCCACGTGGTATGATGAAATCGTTCCAAGGGAAGAGAAGGAATCGTAAAAAGGAAACATGGATACTTTTGCGAGGCCTCGCTCCTTTGGAAATCAGATACTATCTATTTTACAGAAGGAGGAGTTTCTCATGAAGAAGACTCTCGTATCCGCACTGGGGGCGGCTCTCGTTGTCAGTGCAGCCTCGACGACGTTCGCTGCGGCGAACCCGTTCTCCGATGTGCCCCGTGATCACTGGGCATACGATGCTGTGACCCAGCTCGCCGCGGATGGCGTTGTTGAGGGTTACGGCGACGGCACCTATCGTGGTGACCGCAACATCACGCGTTATGAGATGGCACAGATGGTTGCGAAGGCGATGGCGAAGGACAACATGTCCTCTTCGGATCGTGCTCTCGTTGACCGCCTCGCTGCTGAGTTCGCGGATGAGCTCAACAACCTCGGCGTCCGCGTCACGAAGCTCGAACGCAACGCTGACATGGTGAAGTGGAACGGCAAGCTCGAGTACACCTACACGAGCACACGCTATGAGGGCCAGCCCCGTGTCAACGAGGATAAGGTTGTCTTCCGCCTTGAGCCGAGCGCAGAGGTCAACAACCACTGGCATGTCAATGCACGTCTCGATGCCGGCTACAACATGGACAAGGACGACAGCTCCAATGTTGCACTGAAGCGCGCATGGGCGCAGGGTGACTACGACGACTTCACGGTGAAGCTCGGTAAGATGGAGTTCACCACCGCTGAGGGACAGTATCAGGCTCCTGGCGCCATTGTCGCTGACGGCGAGTTCTCGGGTGCAGAGGCTAGCTTCGGCAAGGATCTGCGGGCGAAGGTCCAGGCAGGTCGCTACAGCCACGGTGGAGACTTCGGCGATAAGGCGAACTACCAGGGCGTCGAGCTCCAGTATGAGAAGGGCAGCCTGACGGCGGGCGCAGGCTACTATCGCTTCGGTTCTGACAGCCTCAATAGCATGTATGGTCTCAAGGCTGACAAGAAGAAGATGAACATTTGGGGGCTCAATGGCGCTTATCGCTTCGATAAGAACGTCGCTCTGACGGGTGCTTATGCACACAACAACGATGCGGCCGGCTCCAAGAGATCCGGACAGGTTTCGTTCGAATACAAGGGCGCAGATCCTGCGGATAAGGGTTCGTGGGGCGCATATCTCTCCTACCGTCACCTCGGCGGTGGCTCCGTTGAAGCAACGACGGATGGTGCTCAGAACTACACGAAGGGCTTCGAGCTCGGTACGAACTACACGCTGTGGAACAACGTTGTTCTCTCCGCGAAGTACTTCAAGGGCAAGACGCTTGAGAAGACAGCTGATGACAAGGTTCAGAAGCTCTTCGGTCGCGTTGAGTTCCTGTTCTAAGAGACTCTCGGCACACACTGCGGCGTTCGCCGCATAAGAAAATCCCCCTCCGGACGGAGGGGGATTTTGTTGTTTATCAGCGATTCCTTTACTTTTTCTCAAAAACAAATATAATGAAGAAAGGTTTTGGAGGTGACGCCATGATGAACGGGGATGCCCTGCTTGAGCGGCTGCGGGCGGAAAAGGAGCGCCGCATTTCCGGCGGAATCTATCACGAACTGCAGGTTCGCATGACGTACAACTCCAATCACATCGAGGGCAGCCGGCTCAGCGAGGATGAGACACGCCGTATCTTCGAAACGAATACGGTAGGCGGCGCCGCGCATGTGGATGACATCATCGAGACGGTCAACCATTTCCGCGCGATTGATTTCTGCATCGACTGTGCCGAAGAACTGCTGAGTGAGACGATCATCAAACAGCTCCATTATTTGCTCAAAAGCAGAACTTCGGACGAACTGCTCCCGTACTTTCGCGTGGGCGCCTACAAGGAACGTCCCAACATGGTGGGCGGCGTGGAGACGACGGAGCCACAGAATGTCGCGGCAGAGATGGAACGTCTGCTGAGAGACTATCACGCGAAGGGGCGCATAGCGTTCCAGGACGTTGTAGACTTTCACTATCGTTTTGAGCGTATCCATCCGTTTCAGGATGGTAACGGGCGCGTCGGCCGCCTTATTGCATTCAAGGAGTGTTTGAAGCACAATATTGTTCCGTTTATTATCGAGGATGTGAAAAAGCACTATTACTATCGTGGGCTGAAGGAGTACGAGCGCGAACCGGGCTATCTGATGGATACCTGCTATGACGGACAGGATACGTTTCAAGCACTGCTCACATACTTTCAAATAAAAAATCCTTGAGATGTTCTCAAGGATTTTGTGTTACCAATAACCGTATTGTTTCCGTTTCTGCCAAAGGAGCAGGGAAGTGAGCGATGCGCCGAGGAGATCAGCGGCGGGGGTCGCTATTTGTCCAATTGAGGAGGCAAACCGGACGCAGAGTGGTGCACTGTGGAGGATTTACCTCCTCAATCGGACGAAAATATCTACGCCAATCGGACGGACTTCATTTTATCAGTGGTTCTCTAGTACAAAGCAACACGGGTGTGCAAGTGGGGAATTTGCAAAATCCCGCCGCATTTGGTACACTTGCGGGAGTGTTGTAAGGAGAGAATATCGTACATGAGTGATCTAAGGACTGCCCGAGCCGCCGCCGAGTGTGGGGCGCGGCTGACGAGGGAGGATGCGCTCCTCCTCTATGAGGACAACGATCTCCTCGCGCTCGCACAGTGGGCACGTGCGGCGAAGGAACGCGCGAGCGGAAAGAATGTCTACTATACGGTGAACCGCCACATCAACCTCACGAATATATGCAGCGCAAACTGCCCGCTCTGCGCGTTTCAGGTGGAACGCGGCGATGCGCGCGGCTATATCATGGAAACGGACGATGTGGCACGCGTCCTCGAACTCGCAAGGAAAACACCGCGCCTCACGGAGATCCACATCGTGAGCGCCCTCCACCCCGACCGCCCGTTTTCCTACTACGAGGGCGTGGTGCGGCAGGTGCGCGCGGCACTGCCCCATGCGGATATCAAGGCGTTTACGCCCGTGGAGGTTGTGAACTTCGCAAAGACGGAGGGGGCCTCCGTCCGTGATATCCTGAGCAGGTTGCAGTCGGTCGGACTCTCGTCCCTCCCCGGCGGCGGCGCGGAGATCCTCTCCGACCGTGTGCGCGAAATCATCTGCCCGAACAAGGCGACGCGTGCCGAGTGGCTCGACTGTATGCGTACGGCGCACGAACTCGGCATCCGCACAAATGCATCCATGATGTACGGGCACATCGAGACGGTGGAGGAGCGCATCGACCATCTGCTTGCTCTGCGCGAACTGCAGGATAAGACGGGCGGCTTCCAGGCGTTCATGCTCTTCCCGTTTCATCCCGAGAACACGGCGCTCGGCGCGGAGCGTAAAATCACGCGCGTCGGCTCGTGGGAGGATATGAAGATGCTCGCGCTCTCGCGCCTTGTGCTCGATAACGTCACGCATTTCAAGGCGTTCTGGGTCATGCTGACGCAGCCCATCGCGCAGCTTGCACTCGGCTTTGGCGCGGACGACCTCGACGGCACGATCGGCGAGGAGAAGATCATCCACGCGGCGG
>ERZ773014.2295-NODE-2295-length-11301-cov-9.653744_pt1 | contig 11301 bp, 5 predicted proteins | sample MGYA00580841_ERZ773014 | MGnify/ENA primary metagenome ERZ773014 (study PRJEB29015, sample SAMEA2737989) | human oral metagenome | biome: human oral; feature: human-associated habitat; material: dental | place: China | collected 2067 ...
AGTGCGGGCAAAAAAGATGCGTTAAGATGGCGGTGCTGAATTTATCAGTGCTTCCATAAGTTCGGGAAAAATTTTTCCACACGCCGTCGGCGCTCCTGCTCGAACTCCTCCCGCCGTGCGAACATCTCGCGATAGGCGGCAATGTAGTCATCAATATGCTGATCAAGCAAGCGGTGCTCCGCGACGTAGCGGTAGGCGTTCTCCGCAAGTGCGCGCCTGAGATCGGCGCGCTCGATGAGAAGGTCGAGCTTCTCAGCAAATTCCTGCGTACTATGATAGATCAGCCCCGTCTCACCGTCGCGCACACTGCCTGCATAGACCGTCGGAGAGGCAAGTACGGTCGCACCGTACCCTGCCGACTCGATGAACTTGAGATCGGATTTCGCGCGGTTGAATTCCGTATCCCTGAGCGGCAGGAGGGCAATGTCCGAGGCGTGCAGCGCCGCCGTATAGTCCTCATAGGGAGCAACGATATATCCATCGTGCGCACCGCCCGTAAACTCCTTCGCCTCCGTTTCGAGCGCCTGATAGAAGCCGTGATCCGAAACCACACGGAAGTGCAGTCGGTCACCATACTGCCGAATCATCTCGTTGATCGCGGGCATCAGCGGTTCCCAGTCCTCTCGGCGGTTCAACGCGCCAAAGAAGATCGTCACATGATCCTGCGCCGCATCATATGTGCGGCGCTCCGGCAACTCCGCAAGCTGATTCTCAAAGAGATAGATATGCGGGTTAAACTCCCGCAGGAACTCCGCCAGATACCTTGTCGAGGTCTGTACGGCAGAAACAGCACGGAAGCAAAAATAATCATCCTCCTTGATCTGTGCTGTGATCAGCGGATGATCGTCAAGTTCTTGAAGCAAGATATTGCCATCTGCCGCATGCTTCGCCAAGAGATCGCAAATCCATGCCGCAGACCGGATCACTACGCGATCCAATAGGATGATGCTGTCATGCAGATCGCCGACCTCATCCAGCTCGATTGCTTCGTCCCCTCGCTGCATGCATCCGCTTACAGAGACAAGGCCTCGTGCGCGGAGCTGCTGAAGCGGTGCATCCAGGCGGATTGGCGTACACTCCTCCACGCGGTTCATCATGACAATATGGAACGGCGCTTCTCCCGTTTCATACTCACGGCGCAGAGCAGGGGACACCTGTGGAAGCAGAGGGTCAACGCGTGCCTTGCAGCCTTCCTGCAGCCCACTCAGTGCTGAGCGATAATCTTTCTTTTTCGTCAAAAACACACGCCGCTTCCAATACTCCTCAATGAGACGGCGCCATTCAATGGCTCCGCGCACAAACGAATCCGGCAGCTGCCCCTCCTGTCCTCCATGCACACGAAGCAGACTGAGCGGCCTGGCAAAAATGACCGCATCGCCCTTTTCAAGCAGCTCAAGCCACATGGCACAATCCGACAGTGTCTTATAGCCGCGTGACTCTGCACGCCAATAGTGGTGCGTTAGATCACACCGCCGAAAGAGTACTGCAGAGGGTTCCCCCAAAAAGTTGGTACAAGCCATAAGCATTGCATGCCCGAGAAGAGTGCCGGAAAAACATCCATACATTCCGTAAATAGGCGGTGCCTCTCCCCACTGTCCTAAGAAGGTTCCGTTTCCGTCGATGACTCCGCGCACGGATGTGACGAGTGCAGCAGACGGCTCAGAGAGAAAAGAATCGACCATCAGCGTGATTTTATCCGGCAGGAGGACATCATCGTCCATGCACCACTGGAGAAGCTCCCCCTGCGCTAGATGCTCAAACGGCATAAAGTTCTCTTCTTTGCTGCGTGCACTTTTATTCCGCACATAGCGTACGCGCATGTCGCTCTGATAGGCCCGCATCAACTCTTCCGTTCGGTCATCCGCAGAGTTGTCACAGACAATGACCTCGATATTGGGGTAGGTCTGTGACAGAGCGCTTTCAAGTGTCTCACGGAAATATTCCGGACGATTGTACGTTGGGATCAAAATGCTGACGAGCGGCGTTTGCAGCAGTGCCGAGCGAGCGCTGGCGCGGATGAGGGACAGATCATGTGTCCATGCAATATCGCTCAGGGACTCCTGCAGGATCGTTTCGGGCACGCCGAGATCAACCCCCCAGCGCTCCAACAGAAGAGGACGTGCCTCAGAGCGTGTAAGATCGTAGAGGTCACAGTTCTCTGCCCCTCTATGCACAAAGTAAACGGGGGCACGCAGGAGGTGGAACCCATCGTATTTGAGGCGGAACGAAAGATCAAGATCGGCGCCGCCGCCCGCGAACGCTGCATCGAAACCTCTCACCTGCTGAAAAGCGGAACGGCGCACGAGCAAGGCAATGTACTCAAGGAACAGGCTCTCCGTCGGGCTGCATAAGTGCTCCTGCACCCAGCCCGCCACATTTATGCCCTCCGCCGCCATCTTCTCCGCATTCAGATACTGCCAAGAAAACGTTGTTCTGTTTGAAAATGGTCCAACGGCCGCAATTGTAGTATCAAGCAGAAGCGTCTCCACCATTTTTTGCAGACCCCGCGGCGTAAGAATAATTCCCTCCTGCAGAAAAAGGAGCAGCTCTCCCGATGCACCTTCGGCACCGCTGTTGTTCCATGCAGCGAGGTTTTTCTCCTCGTGGGCGAGAACACGACACGGCACATCTGCAAGGCACTGCAGCACCGTCTCGGAGTGCTGCGAAACAACCACCAGTTCCACATCAATGCCGCAGACAGAAGCGGCGGAGAGCGCCTCCGCCGCCGTTTCGCGCAGATACGCCCCCTCCTCCGTCTCGCTAAGGATGATTGTAAGCGCGCTCATGCCTTCAGGGCTCGCAGCAGCAGGAAATCCGTCTGCCGCATCTTTGCCGCCATCTGGAGTGCCTTATTCGCTTCTCCCATGTCATGCAGGAGGAGTGCCGCATTCTTCAGCGTCATGTCACAGCCGGGGTCAAGGCGCAATGCTGCCATAAGGAGTACCTTTGCACCCGCATAGTCATTCGCTGCATATGCCGCGCCCGCGAAGGCATTGAGTGCCTCTACCTTCTCCACGGGACGGATTGCCTGTGCGAGGATCATCTCTGCCTGCTTCTCAGCATCCACAGCTGCACGGGCGGGCTGTGCAGCAGGAGCTGCGGCAGGGGATTCCTGCACGGGTGCTGCTGCAAGTCCCACGAGTGCCGCGAGGTACGGATATTCCGTCCGCGTCTTTTCCGGAGCAAGGCGGGCATCCAATCCCGCGAGCCGCCCGATCTCCGCACGCTGCTCATAGGTGAGAGCGTCCTTGTGGGCGCTGAGGATGTTCTCGAAGAGCTTCAGTGCGTCATCGGTACGTTTCTCGCGCTGACAGATCCGCGCAAGCAGGATGCGCACCTCCACATTCGAGACATCCTTCGAGAGGGTATTCGTCACCCAGCTTGCCGCGCGCGTGTAGTCGCCCAGCTCAAAATAGGCGCGCGCAACATCCTTGAAACACTCCTCGGGGGGATTGCCCTGCGCGAGCATATCGGCAAAGGAGTTGATGACCCCCGCATACTCCTTTTTCTCCATATGCTTATGAATCTGCTCGACCGTCACAATCTTCTTCTCTGCCATCGTCATCGTCCCTTTCGCATTTCGTTTTTCTTCCCGCCGTGCACGCTTCCTGCGCGTGCGTTCGGCACGGCGTTGCTTACGCTTCTTCATTGAGGTATCGCTCCCATATCATCGTATATGCTTCCTCCATACGGCGGACGTAGGATCTTCCATCCATCAGCGGCGAGGCACGCATCAGGCGTGGAATCGCTGTGTGCAGCGCCGCGAGGAGTTCCGTATCGCTCCCAAGGGCGGCAGCGCGCTCCACATATGCCTCGGGCGTATCCGCGACCAGCTCCCCCAGCCCCGCATTCGCAAGGAGACTCGCGCCGAAGCGTGCCCCGTGCCGCGTACCCGCAAGCGTTACAACGGGCAGCCCCATAAAAAGGGCTTCGCAGGTCGTCCCGCCCCCCTGATAGGGGAACGTATCGAGGATGATGTCCACGTCCAGATAGTCACGCAGATAGTCCTTCGACCCGGGGCGCAGTGTGAGCCGCGCGGGATCGATGCCCGCCCGCACAGCACGTTGCCCCATACGCTTCAGTGCCTCTCCGCTCGGATGAACATTCTTTAAGAGGATCTGCGCGTCGGGCACGCGGCGCAGGATTTCCCCCCAGAGTGCGAGCATCTCGTCCGTGATCTTCGCAAAGTTGTTAAAGCTGCCAAATACAACGGGCTCATGCGGTATACGCCTCAGATTCTCATATGCCCGGAAGCGTTCCGACGGCGTAAAGCAGAGGTGCGTCTCCGGCAGACGCAGAATCCGCTCCGTGAACAGCGCGTCCATCTCCGGCGGGTCAACAACGGGGTCGCCGAGGAAGTAATCCATCGCAGGCAGCCCCGTCGTGTTGAAGTAGCCAATGCCCGAGATCTGCACGGGAGCAGGCTTAAACGCCGCGATCTGAAGCGTCTTGCCGCCCGCCGAATGTCCCGCGAGGTCAAAGAGGATGTCGATCTCGTCTGCATAGATGCGCTGCGCCGCCTCTTGCGGGGATTTTTTTGACAGATCAGTATAGTGATCCGCCATTCCCGCAACCCAGTCCGTCGTCTCGCCCTGCAGAGAGCCAATGTCATAGAGATATACTTCAAAGCACGTGCGGTCATAGGCCGAGAAGAGCTGAATCGCGAAATTCAGCACGATGTGATCCGTGATATTCGGCGACAGATAGCCGATCCTGATTTTCTCCCTCTGCCGCTTTCCGTGCGAAAACTGCGGCACCTCTCCGAGCATCGCCGCATATACGGCGTGCGCCGCGCACATCTCCGCATCTGTGACATCCGCCGCATAGTGGAGATACATAAGGTAGTTGCTGAGAGCCGCAAGCCGCGCCGCAGAATCCTCGCGCGACAGCTCCCATGCAAGGCGCAGGTGCGGCAGAGCCTCTTTCAGATCGGCGAGCCAGTAGAGCAGCTGTCCCATGTATTCATGCAGTTCATAGCGACGCTCCTCGGGGAAAAGCTGCGCGCGCTCCATCTCCTGCAAGCGTGCAAGCGCCTTCTCCATGCGCCCCTCGGCAAGCGCCTTCTGCACGCCTTTGAATGCGCGTTCAAAGGTCTTCTTCCTGTGCCTCCCACTGCGCCCAGATCGCACGATAGCATCCCTCCATCTCATGTATATAGTGCGCCTGATCCATGACGGGCGAGGCCTTCATGCGATCGCGTAACTCCCTATGCAGTGCATCCAGGAGACCTGGATCGTTTGCGAGCGCGACCGCCGTCTCAACATAGTCCTCCATACGCTCCGAGGCAAGGTCAGAGAGTCCGACGTTCGCGAGCAGGCTGTAGGTAAAGCGCGTGCTATGCCGCTCTGTATAGTACGAGACGACGGGCACGCCCATGTAGAGCGCATCGCAGGTCGTACCGCCGCCCGGCCACGGGAAGGTGTCGAGCGCGATGTCTACGTCGAGATAGCGCAGCATATAGTCGCGCGTTGCCTCCTCGAACATGACACGATTCAGGTCGAACCCGAGCTGCCTGAAGCGCTCCTGCGCCGCTAGCGCTATGCCGCGTTTTCCGAAGGAGCTATTTTTTAGCAGGAGGCGGGAATGCGGTACGCGCTCCATAATCTCCCGCCACGCGAGAAGAGTATCATCCCGCAGCTTTACATATTGATTAAACGTGGCAAAGACGACATAGCCGCGTGTGCGTGCGGGTGTCCCCTGCGAGGCGGGCAGATTCGTATACCCATTATAGCAGAATTGACTCGTCAGGCGCAGCAATTTTTCAACATAGAAGCGCTCATTTCCCGGAGGGTCGCAGAAATTGTCCGTCACGAAGTAATCCACCGCAGGCAGCCCCGTGGTCGCCATATAGCCAAGCCCCGAGATCTGAATGGGCGCAGGCTTCCACGCGAGTGCGGCAAGCCCCGAGCCTGCCGTATGCCCCGCGAGATCGAAGAGAATATCAACCGCATCGTCATAGATGGCATGTGCGATGCGTCTCATGTCCTTCTCATACGGTCTCATATCCCGCCACTTCGTCACGAGCGTGCGGAAAAACGCCGAGTACTGATCCTCCTTGCCGAGATTGTAGACATAGACCTCGAATGCGTCCCGATCAAATCCCGCAAGGAACGGCCAGATAAAATACTGCATGACATGCTGACGAAAATCCCCCGAGATATAGCCGACGCGGATCTTCTCCTTTTTTTTACGTCCGCGATGGGAGAACTGCTTCACATCGGAAAAGAGCGTCCCATACCGACAGCTCCGCCGATAGACCTCCGCCGCAGGGAGATCCACGGCGTTCAGGTGGAAGAGGCTCACACCGTAATAGCAGCGCTGCGCAGCGACATTCTCCGCCGTCTCCGCATACAGTTCTGCATAGGCAGACGCCGCCTGAGCACCGACGGAGAGCTCCGCAGCCCCCGCGCACACCTTGATGAGCGCCTCGCGTATCTCGGGCACGGCGGGCAATCCCTGTGCGATCCGATCCAATCCATGCTTAGCCCGGGCAAACCGCTCCATTGCAGTCCCCTGTCCTGTGGTGCTGATGACCGACAGGTAGATCCGCGCCGCCTCGCGATCAGGAGGAACGCCCTCTGCCAGGAGTGCCCAACGCTCCGCAAGCACCTGTGTATCTGCGAACAGATAACACCATGCGAGGCTCATGCGCTGTTCGGGGGTGAGCGCCTCCATCCCATCCAGAGCGTGCGCCGCAGCAAGCACCGTCTCCCGCTCCGTGCGCGGGTCAGCATGGGCGAGCAGCGCCGCAAGCTCCGCCTCCGTCTCCCGGCAATCCTGCACCAAAATGCGGTCATAGGCACGCTCCAACGAAAAGAGCTGTGCCTCCGCATCAAAAAGATCATAGAGTTGCCAGTGCAGCGCGTGGTGCAGCTCCGAAAGATCCTCTACCGCCGTGCACAGGCGGCTGATCTCTGCGCCGAGACACGCCGCATCCCGCACGGGCGCAAGCCCGAGCTGCGTTAGGACGCGGGCTGCAGCAGCGCCATGCACATATGCCTCTGCCGTCACAAGAGGTACGCTGTGCTCTGACGCATGGCAGACATCGACGAGATCAACATCCACCGCCGTCACAAGATCGAGCACATCGTAGGGGAGGTCATCCACGAGTTCGAGCGCCGCATCCTCCGTCCCCGCCTCCGCAATCCGCGCAATGTCCGCCTCGGTCAGCGCCGCCGCAATCACGGCGGGCAGGATCAGACGGACGGCAGGGATGTGCTGCAGTACAGCTCTGAGCAGAGCGACCAGACACTCTGCCAAATCCTCTGTGCACATCCCTGTAATGCCGATCGTCGGCACGTGTGCATCGAGCAGCGGCGTACGATAGGTATAGTCATGAACGCGCTGAACGGGCGTATAGCAGTGCGCGAGCACAGCTTTTCCTTCAACCGCAGGAAGAACCTCCGCAAGCCCTGTGGGGCAGTCTGCCGCGAGCGAGACGATGTGGCGTGCGGGACGCAGCGCCATGATCTCACACGTCATTGCATCAGGCGCACGCAGCGAGAGATCGACGAGGAGGTCTATACCATCCGCGCGAATCGCAGCAGCCGCCTCCTGCGCGCTCATCGCTCCGAGCTCCCGCAGTGGCACCTCCTTCTCGAACAATTCGGTATCACCGCCCGTCCCCGTATGATAGGCATAGACCGTAAAGCGCAGCTTGTCATAGGAGGAGAAGAACACTGGTAGAAGATCCCGCGTGCGACCTCCCCCGAAGTCCGAAGATAGATAGCCGATTCGTATTTTCCGCGCGTTTTTTTCCCCTTTGGCAGACTGCCGCCCACTGTTCCTCTTTTTCTTCATTTCTTCCCCTTCATTGCGGCTTCATACGCCTGCTCCAACGCGCGCATATAGCCCTCCTGATCCATGATGGGCGAACGCTCCATGCGTGCACGCAAACTGACATGCAGCTGATCCAACCTGTCGAGATCGCCCGCAAGACTGGCGGCATGCGCCACATACTCCGCAGGGGACTGCACTGCCAGTTCATCCAGCCCAACGAGTGAGAGCAGCGCATAGGAAAAGCGCGTACTGCGCCGCGTGCCGTACAGCGTCACAACGGGCACGCCCATATAGAGTGCATCGCAGGTCGTACCGCCGCCCGGCCAAGGGTATGTGTCGAGCGCAATATCCACATCGAGGTAGCGCTCCATATAGTCCGTCGTCGCGGGTTCGAGCAGCACGCGCGTGAGATCGAATCCAAGGCGCTTGAGACGTGCCCGCGCCACCTCCGCCATGGCGGGCGCAAAGAAAATCTGCGACTTTAAGAGCAGCTGCGACTGCGGCACGCGCGCCAAGATCTCGCGCCAGCAGAGTAGCATCTCATCGGTAAACTTGCGGTACTGATTGAATACACCAAAGAGAATATGCCCCCTCCTGCGTGCAGGTGTCCCCGTGGGAGCGGGCAGTCCCGCACGCGGCACATAGACGAACTGACTCGGCAGACGGATCAGCTGCTCCGTAAAATACTGCTCGCTCTCTCCCCCAACGGGATCACAGAGTGCGTCCGTCAAAAAATAGTCCACAGCGGACAGCCCCGAGGTCGCCGTATAGCCAAGCCCCATCATCTGCACGGGCGCGGGTCTGCGCGCAAGCACGGGCAGCGCACCGCCCGCTGCATGACCCGCCAGATCGACAAGCACATCGATCTCATCTGCATGAATACGTGCGGCAATCTCCTCGGGGGCGGCTTCGCCCATATCGCGCCACACGTCCGCATGGGGACGCAGCGCCGCCGTCACCGCGTCCGGCTCTGCCGCCGTACTGTAGACATAGACCGCAAAACGCGTGCGGTCATACGCCGTCAACAGCGGCTGGACAAAATGCTGCATGACGTTTCGACGAAAATCCGGCGAGATATAGCCGACGCGAATCTTCTCATGCCGATAGGGCGCAGCATATGTATAGCGCGGCACATCGGCAAACAGCGCACCATAGGCGCAGTGCGCGCGAAAGAGCGCGTCCGCATCCACATCCTGTGCGTTCTGCGCGAGCAGGAACGAACTGTAAAGCCCCGTATCGGACGGCTCCTCCTCATAGGCGCTTCGATAAAACGAAGCAGCCCGCGCGTCCCCCATACGATAGGCAACGGCGGCGCGCAGGCGCATAAACGCATGGCGGAGATCACTGCGTCCCGTCCTCAGATATGCCTCCGACAGAGCCATCGCGCGCGGCAGATCGCCCTGCCGCTCAATAGCGTACGCATGGAGATAGGAGAGCATATCGTCCGCCGTACCCGGACGCAGGGCATCCGCCGCATATGCTTCGGCTTCGGCATAGTGCTGTGCTTCGAGCAGGTCAAAGATGCGTGCCTTGAGCGTCTTGACGTCCATACTCATACTATCGGCGCAAATTGCAGGGGACTTTAGCGCGGTGCTGCGTTCCTCGTACTGCGCCCACACGGCTTCATACGCCGCCCCGACATCCCTGCCATAGCCCGCCGCGTCCATTACGGGCGAGGCCTCCATCATCCCGCGCAGCCCCGCGTGCAGTGCGTCGAGCAGCTCCGTGTCGCGTGCCAAAGAAACAGCACGCTCAACATATTCCTCCGTCGTCCGCGTGACAAGCGCCCCCGCCCCGATATTCTCCACGAGGGACGCGCCGAAGCGGCTGCCGAGGCTCTCCCCCGTCAGCGTCACAACGGGCACGCCCATGTAGAGCGCGTCACATGTCGTACCGCCGCCCGGATAGGGAAATGGGTCGAGTGCGATGTCCACGCGACTATAGGCAGCGAGATAATCCCGCGAACTGCCCTCTGCCTCCACACACGCAAGCGGAATCCCTGCCGCCGCGATGCGCTGCAGCGCCTCCGCACGTGCGTCTGCATAGGAAAACACATCCGTCTTGAGAAAGAGGCGGCTCCCCTCCACGCGGCGCAGGATCTCCGCCCATGTTTGCAGCACCTCGTCATTCAGCTTTGTGAAATTGTTGAAGCTGCCAAAGACAACGCCGCGCCCCTCTGCCGGCGCATGATTGGGCACAGGCGCGACGTGCAGCGGCTGCCAGCAAAAATGTGTCTGCGGCAGGACGAGCAGCTCCTCCGTGAAGCCCTTTTCTGCATCCCCCGCCGCGAGAATCGGATCGGCAAGGAAGTAATCCACGGCGGAAAGCCCCGTCGAGGCAAAGTAGCCGATGCCCGAAATCTGCACGGGCGCGGGACGGTATGCGAGGATCGGCAGCGTCCTGCCCGCCGTATGCCCTGCGAGATCGACAAGGATGTCGATGCCGTCGCGGTATATAACGTGCGCCGCCTCCTCTGCCGAGAGGCGTGCGAGACTCCGGAAGTGCGCGACGGACGCCTTCACCCTTTCGGTATATCCGTCCTCTGTGTTCAGCGCGTAGACCGTCACCGCAAAGCGCGTCGGGTCGAGCACCGTCATCAGCGCATACGAAAAGGAGAGCACAACGTGCTCCCTCACATCAGGGGAAAGATAGCCGATCCGCAGCCGCGCGCCTCGCCCGTGTCCCGCATGATCGAATTGCCGCACATCGGCAAAGAGTGCGCCGTATTCCTCCGCCGCCGTCCTGTCCTCGGCGAGAGTCGCGGGGAGATAGTGACGGTTAAAGAGCACATTGCTTGCGTTGAGCGCCTTGAGCGCAAGGCTCTGTGCCGCATCGCGCGCCCGCGCGTAAAAGGCGACCGCCTCCCGCGCACGCCCGAGAAAGCGCGCGCACTGCCCCGCGATATTGTAGACCTTCTCCGCAATGGCGGGCGGCATGGGCGCGTCCATAAGCGGCAGGAGCATTTCAAGCGCGGCGCAGCGCTCCCCCTGCATCAGGTAAATACGCGCACGCAAAAAGACCGTATAGGGATCGTGCGGCGCATATGCCTCACATTTCTTCCATGCGGCAAGCGCCTCCTGCGCACGCCCCGCCTCGATGTGCAGCGCAGTGAGGAGCCCCGCTGCCTCGGCGGGCGCGTAGGGACGCAGCGCCTCGATACCGCGCAGCGCCGATGCCTCATCGCCGCGCGCCAGCGCCGTAAAGATGCGCTCGCGCAGTGCTTCGAGCCGTGCTCCGTTCTGTGTCATATCGTTCCCCTTTCACTGTCTCGCAAGTGTTTTCGTTAGAAACGATGGTGATATGAACTCCCTAAGCGAACCCTAGTGAAGCAAGTGAGTAAATACTGACCTGTCCAAGAAGCAAGTCCGCAGGACGTAGCTGATTGGGTAACAGGTCGTATGGGAAAACGTCCCAAGAACACGAGCGTTAGCGATGTGTGATTGGATGACGTTGACCGCTCGGGCGTTTCGCCCCCTGCGGATTTCTTTCGTTCAAGCGTAGCGCGTTTAAGAAGTCCGCAGG
>ERZ773014.2296-NODE-2296-length-11284-cov-12.070354_pt1 | contig 11284 bp, 8 predicted proteins | sample MGYA00580841_ERZ773014 | MGnify/ENA primary metagenome ERZ773014 (study PRJEB29015, sample SAMEA2737989) | human oral metagenome | biome: human oral; feature: human-associated habitat; material: dental | place: China | collected 2067 ...
GATAGCGTCCGGCAAAGGGAATGGATTCCACCGCACGGCGGTCGGCAAGCTCACGGATCAGCGAACTGTCCTCCTGCAGATTGATCAGTCCCATTATCGTGTTCATCGTCATACCTCTCCATTCCCACAGCTCAGCCGACTTGCTGCTCACCTGCCGCGGCAGTCACCGTCTCCCCCTCCGGAATGACGGCGATCTGTGACTGTTCACCGATGACCTGTGCGCCAGCTTCAACCGTAACATTCTGTGCAAGGATGGCGTAGTCCACCACTGCGCCTTCACCGACGCGCGCCGACGGCAGAAGAACGGAGTTGCGTACCACTGCGCCCTTTGCGACGCGTACGCCCGGAAAGATCACAGAGTTCTCGACCGTGCCGAAGATCATGGTCCCCTCACTGATCATGGCGCGTACAATATGGGCATCCTTGCCGACGAACTGCGGCGGCATCGACGGATTGAACGAGTAGATGCGCCACTTGCCTGACAGCTCGAACGGCGGCTCATCCTGCAGGAGATCCATATTCGCCTGCCAAAGGCTCTCAATCGTGCCGACATCTTTCCAATAGCCATTGAATGCGTAAGAATAGAGTCGTCCGCCATCCGACAGCATCTGCGGAATGATGTCCTTGCCGAAATCGTGGCTGGATGTCTCGCTCTTTGCATCTGCTGTAAGGTATTTCTCCAAATAGCCGCGGCTGAAGATATAGATGCCCATCGACGCGAGATTGCTCTTGGGCTTCGCGGGTTTCTCCTCGAACTCAACAATGCGTCCGCTCTCATCCGTATTCATGATGCCGAAGCGCGACGCCTCTTCCCACGGCACCTCAAAGACGCCGATGGTGGCTTCTGCCTTCGTCTTCTTGTGCTGCTCGAGCATCCACGCATAGTCCATCGTATAGATATGGTCGCCCGAGAGGATGAGCACATAGTCGGGATCCGACATATCAATGAAGTTGAGGTTCTGGTAGATGGCATCCGCCGTGCCACGGTACCACTCTGCGCCCTTCTCACGTGCATATGGCGGAAGGACGAAGAGCCCCCCGTCGCGCTTGTCGAGATCCCATGCACTGCCCGAGCCGAGGTACTGGTTCAGCTCAAGCGGACGATACTGCGTCAGCACACCGACACGCTCAATGCCGGAGTTCACGCAGTTACTGAGCGGAAAATCAATGATGCGGTACTTTCCGCCAAACGGGACGGCGGGCTTTGCAACACGCTTTGTCAGGGCACCGAGGCGGCTGCCTTGTCCGCCCGCCAAAATCATTGCCAAGCATTCAATCTTTCTCATAGGACATTCTCCCCTCTCGGATACCGAGCGGTATCCCAACCATGTATGCAATGGCCGCGCAACGAGGTTTATCGTACGCTTGTTTGACACGCCATATTTCTGCCAATGTGATCCATATTTCTGCTGCTTGTCCCCAGCATTCTCTTTCGTGTTTTCTCCCTCTGCCTATTATTTATAGGATATTTATTCGATGTACGAAAGAAATTTCCTGCATTTTTCTTTCAATTCTTAAAAAATATTTTTTTTCGCAAAGCCGCTGTATTTCAAGGTTTCAAGCACTTATCATATCATTATTATAGTATATGATTACTTTAATAGCAAGCGCGAGAGTAATAATAATTTGCATACAATTTTCACATGGGCCCTACGAAAAAAATATTGCATTCTCGTTTGGCTTGTGATAGAATGACGCAGTACATTTTTCATTGAGGAGGTGAACGATTTGCCAAACATTAAGGCATCCATTCTGAGTGTAAAATCTGACGCCAAGCGCCATGCACGCAATGTTGCGGAAAAGACGCGCGTCCGCCGTGCCATCCGCAGTGTCAATGATGCTGTTGCTGCCGGCAACGCAGATGAGGCGAAAACCCTCCTCGTCGCAGCATATAAGTCCATCGACCAGGCTGCTGCAAACAACGTCTACCACAAGAACGCTGCGGCACGCAAGAAGTCGCGCCTTGCCAAGAAGGTCAACGCGCTGGCACAGTAAGGATAGAAAAACGCCATTCCGTGCGAAATGGCGTTTTTTTGTATCCATTTATTTGATGCGTTTGAAGACACAGAACCCGATCGCCGCCTGCAGGATGCTGAGCACAGCGAGCATTGCAAATGCCGTCTGCAGCGTTGTGAGCGACGAGACGAATCCGATGGCGGCCGGCCCTGCCAGAATGCCGAGGTAGCCCATGGTGCTGACAGCGGAGACCGCCGCACTGACCGGCATGACGTTCTGCCGCCCCATCAGAGAGAAGAAGACGGGCACGATGTTCGCGCTCCCGATGCCGATGGCAAAGAATCCGACATAGAGCAGCGCATCCACGGGCGCAAACATGACGAGCAAAATCCCGCCAAACGCGAGCAGCGCACCGCCGACGGCAACGGGGAGTGCGCCGATGCGCTGCACAACGCGGTCGCCGAGAAAGCGCATCGTAAGCATTGCGGCGGAGAAGACGGAATAGCCTGTGCCCGCAAGTGCGAGATCCATTCCGCGCACCGTGGTCAGATAGACGCCGCCCCAGTCCATGACCGCCCCCTCACTGAGGAACGCAATGAACGCCGTCATGCCGACAAAGACAATGATGCCGCGCGGCAGTGCAAGCAGCGTTCCGCCGCCCCCGCCGTACGGAATCAGATGGCGTCCGAACACCGCCGTCAGGAGAAGGATGAGCCCTGCCGCAATCGCCGTCGACTGAAATGGCGAGAGTCCGAGCAGCCCGACCCAGACACCGTAGAGGCCGGCGCCGACGAAGCCGCCAAGGCTCCAGAAGGCGTGCATCCCGCTCATGATGCGCCGCCCGATGCCCTTCTCCACCAGTACGGCGACGATGTTGACCACAACGTCGATACAGCCCATCACCGCACCGAAGATGAGCACCGCCGGCACGGCCAGGACAAGTGCATCCACGCATGAGACGAGCAGAAGAATCACGGCAAAGAGAATCGCTGCCGTCATGACGACGCGACGGCACCCGAGCCGCATGGCGAGTGCGCCCGAGAGCGGCATCGTCAGGAGCGAGCCGACACCGATGCAGAGCAGCAGCATCCCGAGCACGTCGTCCCCCACCATCAGCCGCTCGCGCAGGAGAGGGACGAGCGGCGCCCACGCCGCCGTGCCAAATCCACCGATAAAGAAGAAGGCACGCGTCGCGTGCACCTCACGCATCCCAATTTCTTTTTTCCCTGTATCTCCCATGATTCGCCCCATTTCGCCGTACCGTCCAAAACTCACGCCATTCTACCATGGAAATAGAAAAAGTAAACCATGCTTCTTGACAGATATGAGGTATCATTGATAAAGAGGATGATAATATGAACGAACCGGCAACAAAGGGAGCGCTCTGGACGCGCGAATTTCTCGGCATGAGTCTCGTCAGCTTCCTCATCTATCTGACGCAATACGCGATGATCGCGGCACTCCCCATCGTCATGATGCAGGAGTACGGAGGCGGCGACGTCGAAGCAGGTCTCGCCATGACCTTCTTCCAGATCGGCACGGTTGCTGCGCGCCCCTGTGCGGGCATTCTCATCGACGCCGTCAACAAGCGGCGCCTCATGATCGTCATCAGCATCCTGTTTTTCATCGTTATGGCGCTCTTCCTCGTCGCCTCTGCGATCTCCATGCTCTACGGCCTGCGCCTCCTCCACGGCGTCATTTTCGCCGTGGCGACAACGACGGCAGCAGCGCTCGCAGCACTGATTCTTCCGCCCTCGCGCAAGGGAGAGGGCATCGGCTACTTTGCCCTCTCCACCAATCTCGCGATGGTCGTCGGGCCCATGGTCGGACTGCTCATCATGGAGCATCTCTCGAGCACAGTGCTCTTCGCTGCACTCAGTGTACTTGCCGCACTCTCCATCGTGATGAGCACGATGCGTCTGCCCGATGCCGTCATCCTGCCGCAGGGTGCACGGCACCGTCTCTCCATTCAGACATTTATCGAGCGGCGGGCGCTCGCGCCCGCCCTCATCGCGGGGATTCTCTTCTTCGCCTACGGCAGTGTGCTCACCTTTATCCCGCTCTATACGCGCAGTCTCGGGCTGTCGGCAGAGACGAGTCTCTTCTACGCCTGCTATGCGGGAGCGATTCTCGTGACACGTCCCTTTGTCGGACGCATCTTTGACCGCATGGGGCCGGACTATACGGTCTACCCTGGGGTACTTCTCTTTGCCGTTGGCATGGCGCTCCTCGGCAGCATCACGGGACTCACGGGACTGATCGGCGCCGCCCTGCTCCTCGGCGCAGGGTTCGGCGCAGTCACGCCTGCGCTTCAGACGCTTGCCGTGCGCAGTGTCCCCGCGTCACGTGCCGGCGTCGCCACAGCGACCTACTTCTGGTCACTCGACATCAGCGTTGGGCTTGCTGCTGCAGGGCTCGGCATCGTCGCTGTCACATACGGCTATGCATTCACCTACCGCATCGTAGATGTCGCCGTCATCGCCGCCGCCGCACTCTGCTACACCATCTGGCGTCGCATGGGGAAAAAGGAATAGGGATCGTCAAAGCGGCTGCTGTACGAAGAAATCATACGTACAGCAGCCGCTTTTTACATTCCGCTCTCCTTTTTCTGCTCCTCCTCTGCTTCCCGCGCCTTCTTCTCTGCCTTCCTGCGCTCCTGATAGGCACGTGCATCGATCTGCTCCAGATAGCTGTCGGGGATGCGTGCAGCCGCCTTCGGCTCGACCGCATAGAGTTTTTTGTAGTAGTCCTTTGCCGTATCGCCGTCGCCCACCTCATCGTAGATCTCTGCGGCGATCAGATACCCAAAGGGGCTCTTCGCGTCCACCTCGATTGCCTTCAGTGCATCGGTGAGTGCGCCGTCGCGCTCGCCGAGCATGCGCCGCACATCCGCACGGTTGACCCACGTGAGGACATCCGTTGGGGCATCAGCGACACCGCGGTCGGCGTCGGCGCGGGCGCGGTCAGCGTCGCCCAGCACGGCATAGGCACGCGCACGAATGACATAGCTGAGGGCGGGCTTGTCGTCGTGCGCCGCACCAAAGACACGCGCCATCAGCATGAGGGCACGCGTCCCGTCGCCATAGTCACTGTAGGCGTCGCTGTTCTCGCGTATTTTATCCACTGCCTTCGCATCGGCGGCCTCAACCGCCGCACGCTCCGCCTCTCGTTCCGCAGCACGCGTCTGCTCCTCGCTGCGCAGCTTCTCCCGCGCGCCGCTCGCCGTCTCCCCGGCATACGCATCCCCAACGAGGGCGATGAGCTGCGCCCCGGCCTTAGACTTCTCCACAAGGGGCAGCAGTGCCGCATTGATACGGGCATCACCGCGCAGCGATACGCCCCCGCCGCGCGTTACAGAGAGTCCCCAATCCGCTGCACTGTCATAGTCATGAAAAGCACGAGCAAGCGCACCTGCCGCGAGATAGGCATTCTCGGGGCTGTTGTCATAGTCCTCATCCGTCTGCGTCGCCGTGAGGAGCGGCGTGCCGTCGATGCAGACCGTCCGCCGATCCGCCACCGTCACGTGCCCCGCACTGTATGCCGCAAGCATCTCCGCGAGCTTTGCCTCGCGCCGCTCCGTCGCAGGGTGGTCGGAGTAATCGTCCTGCGGAAGATCCTTGTCCTTTGGATTCTGGTACTCCTGCAAATCCTGCGTGACATAGGTTAGATAGTAACCCATCCGTGCCATTGCCGCCGCACCGCCGCCGGGGTTGAAGCCGGCGCTCGTCATGATATGGAAGCCGCCCTCGTCCGCCTCGTACTCTGTGGGCAGAGTGATGTTTTTGGCAATGGAATAGCCCGCCAGTGCATTGAGCTTGTTCCAGTCCATCAGCCCCGCATCCATGTTGAGAAAGCTCATCCCATAGTACTGCGCTGCCGCCTTCGCATAGTTATGTGCGCTGTGCTGACGGATACCGTGCGTCATCTCGTGACCGAGCACCGCCGCAATCTCATCCACGTTTCCGTTCAGTCCGCGAATCAGCCCGCGATTGATGCTCACATAGTCTGTCGGATAGCACGCCGCGTTGAAGATGGGACTGTCGTTCACCGCCCAGACAAAAGGAAGCGAGTTCACGCGGAGCACATAGTCTCCGTCCTGCACGAGCCGCTGCATCACATGATCGATAAGAGCAATATCGCGTGCATTTCGTGCGCGTCCGTTTTCCTCAATATCCTGCCGCTCGCTCTCATGCTGTGCGTGAACATCGTTGCCGAGCGCGAGCACAGCCCCGAGCGTTGAATGGTATGCACCGAGCACGCCGAGTGCCTGAGCCGCAATACCCCATGCGTCGATTGCCTCGGCGCGCAGGGGTGAAACAAGCAGCCCAAGCCCCGTGATGAAAGCGGCGAACACCGCAAGATTTTTCTTCCGCATCATATCCTCCATTCCTTTTACAGATGATAGCACAACTTTCTTATCTTCTGCTATAATAAATTGATAAAATATGACAAGGAGCGTGAAATCAGGAACATGTGACCCATCTCGTGCATGAACGTCGATTCATCCGCACTCTCAAAGAGCGTGATGATGCGCTTTCCGTCCTCTTTGGAGATTTCTCCCCTCACCTCTTGACGGAGCATCTGTTTAAGCATAGAAAAAGCACCCTGCGATTCAAGGTGCTTCTGCATATCATTATAGAGTTTTTCAAAATGCGCTCGTGCGCCCGAACGCTCACCACTTACGCTACGTGATACCCAGCGAGTGCCATGTCTGCCTGCTTCTCCCACTCCTCGTCCGTCATTTCGCCCGGGAAGAGCTGCTTGCCCAGTTCGATGTATGTCTTGCGGTCGTTCGTGTCCGTCCACTTGTCGAAGAGTTCCATGTTGTACTCTTGGGTCATTATCGAAGCACCTCCTTGCGTACTCAATCTTTACCGCCAAACGATCCCGATAGGCGGGCTTATTCTGAATGGTATTCGTATTGTAGTCTGCCAACATCTTACGAATGTACGGAAGACGGTCGCGTGCCGCATCCCGTGCTACAGGATCATGCATCGCCGACAGATCAACGTATTCGCCAATTTCAGCAGATACCCTGTCGCGTACCATCTCCATGATACCGTCGTTCAGGTACTTCTGAAAAACCGCATCACTTATCCTGCTCTCATTATCGCTGTCTGCCATGTCGTTGTCAAGCGAATCTTTCTGATGATAGATATTTGCATCATCAGGAGAAAACGCGCCGTTATTATCCGTTGCGGATTTGATCTGATTCGGCTCGAATGCAATAAACTCTAAGTCTTCATCTTCCATATCCCCACTGACTACGCCGTCATAGCCGCTGTGTTCTAGCTCATCACGCGCCTTGATTCCCGCATAGTTTCCACTTTCATATTTGGAAAAAACCTCATACGACTTGCTTCCCGTCGCAGGATTTTTGATGTTCAGGAAGAATGCACGCACATTTTTCCCATACCCCTCCGATTCATAAGCCCAAGGAGAGAAGAACATTCCCTGAATGTCCATCCCGCTGCGTCCCTTTGTGCGGTCAAACACCTCAAACTCCGCATCACTCCCGTGGTACACCACTAGCGGCTCGCCGTTCTCATCGACAATTTTTGAACAATCGTTGCCTTTGTTCAAAAAGTCTGCTAGAATAGATTTATAAAGGGTATTCCCTCCGTGTGGCTTGGAGTTTGAAAACTTGGCAGCGGTTTGAAGGGGAATACCCTTTATTTCGTCTTCCGTCCAAACTTCATGTACATAAATCTTATTGCTGTTCACATCCCGCCGTGCGCGACAGAACACAACCTGCTTTTCCCCCTGATACATGATCGGATAGCAGAAATACCCGTTATCTATATCCGCACCGTTAAAATCTTTCGGCTCTCCGATAAAGGCGGCGACTTTCATTCCTTCAGGCAGAGATGTGATTGCATCCAGCTTTTTCTGCGAGAATCCATGTCCGAGTGAATCCTTTACACTCGTGCGGTTAATTTCCACTACGCCGAACCGCGTTGATACCTGCACAGGCAAATGCACATCTGCCCACGCCATCGCAGCATCTCTGGCAGTGATACCCCTAGACTTCGTGATTTTCTTATCTGTAACATTGATTGGGGCGGTATTCAAGTATTTCTGCTTTTCCGCCTCCGCTTCCCAATCCCCAAACCACGCCTTGAATGCGGGCGTACGTACCGCAATCCACTGATCTTCTGTGAGATTCGTCGGCTCACCGTTCGGGGCTTTCATCCACTGTTCCGTGCCCTCATACTGCTTGCGTACGGCGTCCTTCTCTGCGGACGGTACATTTGTCGCAGACTGATAAAGCCCGTTTTGGCACATATCCGTCCCGCCATAGCGCAGGACGAATCTGTCCTTGAAATAGTCCAGTGCCGTGTATTTCTCTTTCCCCTCCTGCGTGCGCATTGCCGCTGCGAAAATATCCGCGTGATGTGCAAACAGCATGGCGTTCATACGCGCGACTTTTGTCTGTTTGTCCTCCTTCTGCTTGCCGCCGATCTTTTCCAGCATCTCAACGATTTGACGGTAGAGCTTATACCCTTCGGGCGACAGTCCCGCAGAGCCTTTGACCTCGAACGAATCGACCTTCATCATGCGCTCTTTGATATTCTCCAGCGTCTGGATGTTCCCGTTCAGTTCATCCAGCTCGCCGCGTGCCGCGTCCATTGCCTCCGCTGCTTCACGCGTCGTCGGTATCCATCCCTCCACATTCGGAGCAGACGCGTCGCCGACCGTCAGGAGATAGGCAAGGTCACGCAGCTGCGCCTGATTCGGGGCTTTCCCGTGTTCCTTGTAATACTCCTGATACCACGGCGCATTATTGGACACACGTATCCCGCGCCCATCTTCGCCAAGCGGCAGAATGTCAACGCCCTGCTTCATCCCCTTTGAGAGCGTCGATTGCGGGCTGCAGGATCTCATATAGAAGAAGGCTCCACCCCCTTAACTATAGCGGATTATCCCATTCGTTTTTTGTTTTCTGCTGAACGGGTATTGGTTGCACAGCTATGATATAATAAACGTATTGGAGAAAAGGAGGAACATGATGGAATTTAACGAACTCATCCGTGAACGGTTTTCCTGCCGTGCCCTTTCCGACAAGGAAATCCCGCACGAATCCATGAACCGTATCTTTGAGGCGGCACGTCTCGCTCCTACGGCAGTCAACAAACAGCCGTTTAAGGTCTGGGCGATCCAGAGCCCCTCCGCCCGTGCAAAACTCGCGGAGGCAACGAACTATACCTTCGGTGCCGGCGTCTTTCTTGTCGTCGGAGGAAAAGCAAATGAAGCATGGGTGCGCTCCTATAATGAACGCAACTTCGCCGATGTCGACGCCTCCATCGTCGCGACGCACATCATGCTCGCCATCCACAACGAAGGCCTCCGCTCGACATGGGTCGGACACTTCGACGCACCGAAGCTGAAGAAAGCATTCCCCGCAATGGCAGACTATGACCTCATCGCCATCTTCCCCGTCGGCTATCCAACCGAAAAGGGTGTCCCCTCCCCGCGCCACAAGGAGCGTAAAAGCGCCGTGGACATCGTGCAGGTATTGTAAGTAAGTGACTGACGGAAACAAGGGACTGTTGCACGAAGCTATCCGTGCAACAGTCCCCTTTCTATACACAACATGCAGCACTCATGTAACTTCATTGCTCATATTATTTGTATCATCAGTACCCTGTTTCCAAACAAAAATCACTGATGAACACTTGATATACAATTGCATAAATAAAATTATCGCCATTTTGCTCTAAAAAATGTCGAATGTACGCAACGGCTTTTTCTTCACCCACTTGTATGTTCTCCCGTGCATTTTTCGTTATGATTGGATCATAATGCCAGCCAGCGTAGGCTGTCTCGATCTGATTGCCCATTATTTTATAAACATCACCACCTAATATAACGGCGTTCTGTTCCGACAGATATGAAATCACCACAAGTGCATCCCGTGCGCGCCACGCACACCCATCAATACCAAACGATTCCAGCGAGATCGCCATTTTCATTATATCGCTAGGGATTTCGACTTTTTTCATGTGCAGACACTTTCTTTTCATCAAAGAATACAAAAGGAACCCACCGCAGTGCAGTGGATTCCTCCCATACGTGATTGATGCTTACTTCGTGAAGTTGAACGCGCGCTTGCCCGGATAGACCGCACTTGCGCCGAGCTGCTCCTCGATGCGCAGGAGCTGGTTGTACTTCGCAACGCGCTCGGAACGGGACGGTGCACCCGTCTTGATCTGTGCTGTGTTGAGTGCAACGGCAAGATCGGCAATCGTCGTGTCCTCGGTCTCACCCGAGCGATGCGACGTAACCGCTGTATAGCCCGCCTTATGCGCCATCTTGATCGCCTCAAGCGTCTCGGAAACCGAGCCAATCTGGTTCAGCTTGATGAGGATGGAGTTCGCCGCACCGAGCTCGATGCCCTTCTTCAGGCGCTCCGTGTTCGTGACGAAGAGATCATCGCCGACGAGCTGAACCTTGTGCCCGAGTGCCTTCGTCATCGCCTTCCAGCCGTCCCAGTCCTCCTCGTCAAGGCCGTCCTCGATCGAGTAGATCGGGAACTGGGCGATGAGCGACTCCCAATGCTTGATGAGATCATCGGACGTGAACTTCTTGCCGGACTTCGGCTGATGATAGAAGCCCTTGCCCTTCTCCTTGTCCTTCCACTCGGAGGAAGCTGCATCCATCGCGAGGACGAAATCCTGTCCGGGCTTGTAGCCGGCATTCTCAATCGCCTTCAGGATGTGCTCGATCGTGTCCTCATCGGAGTCGAGATCCGGCGCAAAGCCGCCCTCGTCGCCGACTGCCGTCGTCTTGCCTTCCTTCTTGAGGAGTGCCTGCAGTGCATGGAACACCTCAGTCGACCAGCGCAGTGCCTCGCGGAACGTCGGTGCGCCTGCCGGCATAATCATGAACTCCTGCGTATCGACGGAGTTCGTCGCATGTGCACCGCCGTTCAGAATGTTCATCATCGGAACGGGCAGGACGTTCGCCTGCAGACCGCCGAAGAAGCGGTAGAGCGGAATATCCTCGGACTTTGCCGCCGCATCCGATGCTGCAATTGAAACAGCAAGAATCGCGTTTGCACCGAGTTTTGACTTATCCTTCGTGCCATCCACGTCGAACATCGCCTGATCGACAGCATAGATGTCACTCGCCTCAAGGCCGAGGAGCGCAGGGGCGATCTTCTTGTTGACGTTGTCAACCGCCTTCGAGACGCCCTTGCCGCCGAACTTCTTCTTGTCTCCGTCACGCAGCTCAAGTGCCTCGAACTCACCCGTGGATGCACCCGAGGGAGAAGCACCGCGGCCAATCGTGCCGTCCTCAAGAACGACCTCTGCCTCAACCGTCGGAT